>Ga0308309_10001857_pt1 | contig 12559 bp, 8 predicted proteins | sample HubBroMetageWFT5_FD_192491 | JGI IMG/M metagenome (GOLD analysis project Ga0308309, IMG submission 192491) | Warmed and freeze-thawed soil microbial communities from the Hubbard Brook experimental Forest, New Hampshire - Hubbard Brook CCASE Soil... | ecosystem: Environmental > Terrestrial > Soil...
CAAAGCATTGCGCCAATCGCATTCACCGCAAAACTTGCGTGAGCGTTACGCTCGAAACCGCTTCCACGCGCGCAAACCCTCCCGTGATGCCGGCGTTGTTCACCAGGCCCGTGATTGGCCCCAATTCGCGTTCGGCGGACTCAAAAAGTCTCACGATTTCGCGCTCGCGGGAAATATCGGCCCGAATAACCATCGCGCGGCCGCCTGATGACACGATGTGCCGCGCTACGTCCGCCGCGGCTTGCCCATTTCGCGCGTAGTTCACAGCCACGTAAAAACCGCGCGCTCCTGCCAGCTTAGCTCTTGCCGAGCCAATGCCGCGGCCCGCACCCGTTACGATCAGAGTCCCTCGAGAATCTTCCTTGTGGATATCAGCCATCTGCCGTCCTTGTTCGAACGCCGATTGAAATGTACTCTACCTGCCAGCATGCGCATCCAAGAAAGACGTTCGATCCGGCCTCAAATTATGGCATCTGACACGAAATCAGCCACGTCCACGAAATCAGAAAAGCGAAAGAGCGCATGGAAGGCCCTGCCTGACGTCTGGGCGCTGATCAAGCCCCGCCGTGGGTTGCTCGCTCTAGGCTTCGGGCTGATGGCTATCAACCGCGTTTGCGGGCTCGTCCTTCCCGCTTCGACGAAATATTTCGTGGATAACGTCGCGATCAAGCATCAAGTGTATCTGTTGACGCCGATCGTGCTGGGAGTTTTGCTCGCAACGATTATCCAGGGGCTTACTTCTTTCACCCTTACGCAGCTCCTGTCTAAATCCGCACAAAAGATGATCACCGAACTGCGCCGCCAGGTGCAGGCGCACATCGGCCGCTTGCCCATCTCCTTTTACGATTCAAATAAAACCGGCGTCCTGGTTTCGCGCATCATGAGCGACGTCGAAGGCGTCCGCAATCTCGTGGGCACGGGCCTCGTCGAGTTCGTTGGCGGACTGATGACCGCGGTATTTGCGCTGGTGTACTTGATTCATGCCAGCGTTCTGCTAACCGCGGTGGCGTTCTCCATTCTCCTGGTGTTTGGGTTCGGCATCAGCAAAGCCTTCTCCACGATTCGCCCAATCTTTCGCGCGCGGCCAAAAATCACCGCCGAAGTGACTGGCCGGCTCACGGAATCCCTCGGCGGCGTGCGCGTCGTGAAGGGCTATCACGCCGAGGAGCGCGAAGAGGGAATTTTTGGCGCGGGTGTGCAGCGGTTGCTCGAAAATGTTTTGAAAACGCTCACCGCGACTTCGCTGATGAGTCTTTCCGGCGCCACGCTTCTGGGAGTTGTCAGTGCGCTCATGCTGGAGCTTGGCGGGCACAAAATTTTGGGCGGCAGCATGACGTTGGGCGACTGGTTCGCGTTCAACCTCTTCCTCGGCTTCCTGATCGCCCCGGTGTTCCAGATCGTCGCCATTGGCACGCAAATCACCGAAGCTATCACCGGCCTCGAACGTACCCGCGAAATCCTCAACGAAAAGAAAGAAGACGAAGACCCGCGCCGCACCGTCACAATGGACCGCATCGAAGGTCAAATCGTCTTGCAAAACGTCAGCTTTTCCTATGAATCCAGCAAGGAAGTTCTTCACGAAGTAAGTTTCGAATCGCAGCCCGGAACGGTCACAGCTTTGGTTGGCCCATCGGGCGCCGGCAAATCGACGATTATCGGCCTAATCGCGGCTTTTTACGTGCCGTCCGGCGGCCGTGTCCTGGTCGATGGAATCGACCTCGCCACGGTGAAGCTTAACTCTTACCGCACGCAGCTCGGCGTCGTGCTGCAAGAAACTTTTCTTTTTGACGGCACGATTCGTGAGAACGTCGCCTTCGCGCGCCCCGATGCCAGCGAAGAGGAGGTTCTCGCCGCATGCCATATCGCGCGCGTCGACGAATTTGCCGAAGGTTTCGAGAAAAAGTACGACACGCTGGTCGGCGAACGCGGCGTCAAACTATCCGGTGGGCAAAAGCAGCGCGTATCCATCGCGCGCGCGATCCTCGCCGATCCGCGCATCCTGATTCTCGACGAAGCCACCTCAAGCCTCGATTCGGAATCCGAGGCGCTGATTCAGGAAGGCCTTCGTTACCTTATGCGCGGGCGAACTACTTTTGTCATCGCGCATCGCCTTTCCACGATTCGCCGCGCCGAACAAATCCTGGTAGTCGAGGGCGGCCGCATCATCGAGCGCGGCAACCATGCGTCGCTCTACGCCGCCGCCGGACGCTACTACGACCTCTATACAAAGCAGCACGAAGTCGAGAGCAATCTTTTCCTCGCGCCAGGCGAAGGCTCCATCGATCCGGAAGATGCCGATGCGGCCCGCGCAGCGGCCGGCGGACGCGCTGGCGCGGCGCTGCCAGACGCCATCCGCCTAATCCGTGGCCAAAACTAAACAAAAAAAACGCGCCTACGACAACCGTCACAAGCGCGCCTTTCCACATCACACCACCTAATTCCCACTTTAACTTTTAACCTTCGACTGTCGACTCTAAGCCGCAGGCTGTCAGCGTCCTCACGCCGTCGTCGTCCGCCGAATCACCAGCTTCTTCGTCGTCGGCGGCGGAATCAACGTTGCCATCTTGCGGATCATCGCCAAGACCAGCCGCTTATCTCCATCCGAAAGCGTGGTGCTGAAGCGCTTGATCTCTGCCAGAAAGCGAATCTCGTCTTGCGAAAGTTCGCCAAGCATCTTCTGCGTTTCGCGGTCGCGCGGCGTCTCTGTGCCCGGGAAAAAATCCGCGAGCGAGATATCCATGGCTTCCGCAATTTTGGCTAAGGTTTCGAGCGAAGGCACCGTGTGGCCGTTCTCAACGCGCGAGAGGTAGCAGCGCAACAATCCGGTGCGCCGCTCGATGTCGCCCTGCGACAATCCCCTCTGGCTCCGGTAGGACTTGATGACTTCTCCGATGTTTACCCTTGGTTTTTCTTTTGGCACGATGACTCTCCAGGTCGAGGGGGTAGCTTAGTCACTAACAGCCAGAGAAGCAAGATGGAATTTGCTGGGGATGCTTCCAATCCGACAACGCTCTGTTTTTGCCCGGGGAGAAACGGCACTCGCTGAATTCGTCATTGCGCCATACACCAGCGGCGTCTCGTGCTGGGTGCGTCTACCGCTGCGTCGCAGCAACTGCGGCCGGCTGCTGCAGCCGGAATTCGAGCAATGTTTCGCTAGGTACTTTCACTTGCTTGCCCCGCGTAAATACCTGCACGCCGGCGCCTACCGCAGAGCCGGCTCCCGCTCCAATCGCTGCGCCTTTTCCGCCGCCGGCAATCGCGCCGATGATGGCTCCGACCACGGCCCCACCTCCGACTTTCTTTGCGGTATCGGAGCCGCGGCCTTGTCCTTTCAGCTCGTAGTCGCTGCTGACCACCGGGTAGTCGCGGCCGTCGATGACCATGCGTATGAGTTCCAACTGCAGCTCGGCGCTTCCGGAGAAGTGGCCCGCTTCTTTCACTTCCGCCAGGCGGCCGTAAACGTCGGTGCCCTTGCGCGCCACGAGTGTTCCGTTGATGTAAAGATCGGTTTCAAGACTGGCGTGGAAAACGTCACCAACCTGATTTTTCGAGGAATCCACGCCATCGATCATGCGGACAAGGAGGGACTGTCCCGCCGGAATCGTGATTTCGCCGTATTGAGCAGCGGGGTCTTGCGTCCTGGAAGCCAAAGAAGTTGGTCTCGCCGCTGGCGGCGGTACGTCCTGCGATGTAATGGGCTGTTGCGGAGCGATTGGCGCCGCAGAGTTGGAGTCGGTTGAAGCGTTGTCGGAAGCTGGAGGCGGAGACGACGCGCCTGGCGCGTTTGTCGCACCAGGATTGCCCGTGAAGGTCAACGCGACAGCATCCGACACATTGAATGTTTGCACTTCGCCTTTAATCTCAAATCGGAGCACCGCTTGCGTGCCGCCCAGGTAGCGGCCATGAAGTACACGCCCATCCTTAAGCTCCAGCGTATCCGCGGCGGCGGTGCCTGCAAAAAATAATCCAAGCGCAAAAGCGGCAATCGTTCCCACTCGACCTTTCATCGTCTCGCCTCTCTATCGGCGCTGTCAGAGAATGTATCCCCCGCGCCGGTTTCCCATACCACTCGGCCCATTATCTTAGCCTATTGCCTTGGATGAAGCGGTAGCGACCGGGGTTGCGCACTATTGTCGCGCTACTGCGTGGCCTGGTAGAGCAGCCGGGTGATATCGGCCATCAAAGAGGCACTGTCCTTGATGTCGGCAAGGCCTCGCACAAGAATGACCAGCACAAACGGCCTCGGCGCAAAAACAATGGCGGCATCGTGATGAATCTTGGTGATCTCCCCGGTTTTGTGTGCCACTCGCGTTCCCGGTGGAAGTCCGGCGGGAATGCCTTCGTTGAATTTTTGCCGTTGGAGGATTTCGATCATCTGGCGGGCAGAGTCCTGATCCACGGCTTCTCCACGAGCGATCGCACCCAGAAGTTCCGCAAGCCCGGGTGCTGTCGTGGTGTTGTTCAGGCCTTTTGCAAACGCTTTGCCGTCCTCGACGCCGCGCAACACGTTCATGCCATCGGCGTGCAACGAATGCACCGTGGCGCGAATGTTTTCGACGCCCAGCTTTTCGATCAGCAAATTCGTTGCTAAATTGCTGCTTACGTCGATCATCAGCTCGCAAAGCTGGTGCACCGTGCGCGTCTGTCCAGCGGCCTTGTACAAATCCGCTTCCGAATCATCCCCGGGATCAAGCGTGTAGATCGAGCCGTCCGCCAAACTGTGAAATTCATTCTTAACAAGTAGTGCGTCGTCGAGCTTGAGTTTTCCTTGCCGCGCTTGATGAAAAAGTTCGATCATCACCGGAATTTTCATCGTGCTGGCGGCATGGAAAGACTCTTCCTCGTGAAACGAGTAAGCGGTGTGTCCATCGAGTGTGCGGAAGTCGATCGCGACATCTGCCCCGCTCTTCCGGATTCGCTCTTCAATGTTTGCGCTTAATTTCTGATCGATCGTCAGCGCCTGGCCGCAGGCGAGACCCGGCAACAGCATCACACCGCCCCAGAAGACCGCTGCGAAGAAACGGATCGTCACAAAGGGGAGCAACTTTGCATTGAGTTTCATCGGCGGGCATCTTGCCCGAAGCGAACCGCCATTGCAACCCACAATAAAAATGGGCCCTGGCCGAAATGGCCAGAGCCCATTGTGTTCAGAAATAGATATGGAAAGCAGGTTGCGGTTGTTTTGAAACTTCCGTTAAAACCCGCGCCGGGCCTCATCGGCTTCTTCAGCCAGCTGCATGAGCTTTTGCACGAGCCCGGTGTTTTTCTTCGTCTTGGGGTCCAGAAAGAGTCCGTCTTGAGCGAAGCTGGCGACAGAGGCCACCGCGCCGCCAAACTTGATTGACGTCGGCCGGATGATCGCCACCGGCCCGAACTTCTTATCCAGAAAGTGGGTTGGCTCCGGCATAATCAAGTTCGCTTGCAGTGTGTCGCCCTTCAAGGATTCTGGGTTCGTCTCCCCCTGCGCGGCGCTGAGAGTCGTAAATGTCACGCTCGAGTTGTTGATCTTATCGAAGTCCGTCAGGGGAGTCGCATTGCCGGCTTTGTCCTGCCAGGTCTGGAAGTGCATGGTTTCGCTCGGCCCAATGCTCAACAGAATTCGCAAGACTTCGAGATTGGTGACATGCTGGGCGAGCGTCGGATACAGGCTCGTCCCTCCCTGTTCGATAAACGCAAAGTGGAATCCCGCCGTAAAGGCGATCGCTTTGAGGTGATCGGTGAAGGTCGAGTTAGCAGGATTGTTGGGATCGATGACGCTGCCAACCGTATCATCGTTGCTTCTCGGGATAGCGGTGTGCTGTCCGACATTCAAGCTCGGGACGGCTTGCACAAACGGCGCATTCGGATCGAAATCCGGATTTGTAATGCTGCGGTACCGTGACCAAAAGCTGGTGTCGACGGTGAGTTGGGTGAGGTTGGTGAGCCGTCCGACTTGCCTTGCTCCATCCGCCTTGCTGCTCGGCAAGGTCCTGAACTGGCTCAGATCAGCCGGCTCGGCTCCTTTCGATTCCAGGTAATTGCCCAGGAAGCTTACGTGGGTGTTTTCGTCATCGGCGTTGTCGTGGATATACTGCGCCATATCTCCGTCAAGAAGTAGCAGCGCCTGCGTGTACGGTACATTTCCGCCGTTGACTCCGCTGACTTCGTTGTCCTGAATTCCTCCGAGTTCCGAGTACTGTTGCCACAGATCGGCCTCAACCTGTTCCAAGGCCTGCAGAAACGTCAGGATCGCGATGTCGCCCCTGGTAATTCCAGGACCGTTGTCTTCTCGATCATGATCGAATGCAAACGACTTGCCTGCGGCCAGTCCAGCGCCCAGCGTAGCTGCGCCTGCCGCCACCGCCCCATTTCTTAAGAAAGAACGTCGATTCGAACCACTTGTGAAGACTCCACTCTTTTCCTTCATTCTCTTTCTCCTTCTTTCTGACTTGTGTTCTTCGAAACCGAGCTTTCGTTCAGTTTCGAAATTCGAGTGAGTTGTGCGGGGTGGTTAGGTTCAAGATGGCCTGCTTCCACTCACAGGTCCGCGTGGCGGGATGTTTAGGGTGAGGAAATGCGAGGCCAAAGATGCCAGCACCTCTGGCCCCGCTGTTGGTTATTGGACGGTCACTGTGACCGAGGTCGAGTGAGAGAGACTGCCCGAGGTCCCCGTGATCATCACCGTGGTCATCCCTCGCTGCGTACCGTTTCCGGCCATCGTGCTCCCGCCGCCACAGCCACCTGCCGCAAGTAGGAAACCGACGACGATGAGGAGCGCAAGGCTGCCAGTGATGTAACGGAACCATTTGCTCCCGCGGAGGCGTCGTCGCTTTCCTTTGCCAGCAACTAGCAAGCCGAGGAACCCTAGTGCTGGTATCGGAAGCACCGCCGCAAAAATACCTCCGGTGGAGTTCTTTGCCATCTTCACTGCCGGATTGTACGGCGCCGACGACGTCATGATCGTCATGGTCGAGGTTACGGTTCCGCCGCTTGCCGGCGAAACCGATGCAGGCGAAAAGCTACAGGTAGACCCTAGAGGCTGCCCGGAGCAAGTAAGCGTGACGGATGAATTGAAACCGTTAAGGCCGCCCAGTTTCACCATGAAGGCGGCCGGCTGCCCCGCTGAGATTGTTAATGTCGCGGGGGTCGCGGAAATGTTGAAGTCTCCGGTGGGTGCGGGTGCAGTAGCGTTCGCAGTGATGCCTGCGAACAACCCGTGCATTTCGTTAGCGAGACCCGCCGTGATGTACATCGTGTTGGGATCGCCGGATTGTGCTCCGCCGGCGCCGAACACCATGTCCCAAAGGGAGGCGTTGAGGATCGGCGCGCCATTCGAATCCTTCATCTGGTCAATGAAAGCGCCCGTAGCGAAGTTATAAGCGTTGATCGCTCCATCCCCGAAATTCCCGACAAGCAAATCCCCAGCCAGCGAACCACCGAATCCTGCGGGTGGTACCACTACGCCCCAGGGTGCGTTGAGGTGAGAGTCTGCGGTGACCCTCCGTAGCATCGTGCCGTCTGTACTAAACACGTCCACGAAGCCTGAGCCGGCAATTTTTAGAGGGTCGTGCATCGGCATATCTTGTAACGCGTAGGTCACCGCGACCATCGAAGTGCTGTTGACGGTGATGACGTGGACTCCGAACGCAGCGTACCCAGGCGAACCCGATCCTGCAGGGACTGCCGGCAGACTCGGATCATTAAATGCACCGGGACCCAGAACTTGGGTTGGTTTGAAAGTTGTGTCGTAAATCTCGACCTGGCCGGAGCGGAAATTGGCCGCCAGAAGGAACCTTCCAGAGCTGTTCGTGACGAGCGCCAAGCCTTTATAAACCGCGCCCGTCGCCGGCGTCGGCTTGACGGAATTGTCCACCGCCAAAATGGAAGAAGCTCCGCCCGTCCAGCCCGAAATGGTGCCGTCTTCCGTGTCAAAAATGAAAAGGCTGGTGCTCCCGCTGAGAGTGAAGCCTCCCGAAGGATTGCCGACGCACCCCGTCGGCGTGGCCGGATTAGAACTCCCCCCGGGCGGCGCAATCGTGAACGCTCCCTGAATAGCCCCAGCGGCGTTGTACAGCGACGTCACACCTGTCGGGCTGGCGTTGTCCGCAATCCAAAAAGGATCGCCGGGAATAATGCAAATACCCCACGGATTAACCAGATTCGGATCAATCACCGGCGCCATTCCCTGCGTATCGGACACCAGATTGGTCTGTTTGTAGCTGTTTCCCTGGGCGTAGGCGGCCGGCAAGGAAAGGACCTGTGCACAGACCAGCCCCAACAAAAGCACTCGTACTCTTTTCATGTCCCGAATTGCTCCTCTCATTCATCAATTGCTTATCAGGCAACAGTTTTCCGTATGCCTATGGTTTCTCAGCAGTTGGATGCCTGCCGGCTGTCGGGAATAAATCAAGGGCGGGACAAGTCTTTATCAACTTGGAGGTCTATCAGTGAAAACGACTTACGAGCAGATGTCACGGGTGAACAGCGCGGGTTTGCCGGCTTTTCCGGCGGAAATCGCTTCCAAAGCAACCAACGTCTTCGCTAGCAACGAAACAAAGTATCCCGAATCGATTGTCCGATTTGGAACTTTTGAAGTCGATCTCGAGTCCCGTGAATTGCGGAAGCACGGAATGCATGTGCGCCTCGAGGAGAAGCCATTTCGCATCCTGGAAATGCTCCTCAATCAGGCGGGCCGCGTGGTCAGCCGCAAAGCGCTGCGAGAAAAGCTTTGGCCCGACACGCACGTGGGCTACGACCAAAATTTAAACACTGCCGTCAACAAGTTGCGCGAATTGCTGGGTGACTCCGCGCAAAGCTCCCGCTTCATAGAAACTTTGCCTCGCCTCGGTTACCGCTTCATCGCACCGGTTGTGCTCCCCCCGCGTTCTTCCTCGCTCGCTGGAAAGAAGATGCTTGCCGTTCTTCCTTTTGAAAATCTCGGTGGGAATCCCGAGCAGGATTATTTCTCCGACGGTTTGACCGAAGAGATGATTTCCCACCTCGGCCAGCTCGATCCGCGCCGCCTTGGCGTGATTGCGCGAACCTCCGCGATTCCGTACAAGAACACGCGCAAATCGATCACGGAAATTGCGGCGGAACTCAACGTTAGTTACGTTTTAGAAGGAAGCGTACGCTGCGAAGGAAATGGCGCTCGCATCACCGCGCAATTGATCGAGGCGATGGACCAGACCCACCTCTGGTCCGCCAGCTACAATCGCGATCTGCGGGACATTTTGAGCGTGCAAGCCGACGTCGCGCATCAAGTCGGGCGTGCCATGTCCTTGGAATTGCTGCCCGAAGCCGCGACGAAATCTCCGGCGTTCGATCCCGCGGCGCACGAGGCCTACCTTCGCGGCCGCTTCTTTTTCGGGCAGAGAACGGAAGATGGCCTGAAAAAAGCCGTTGCCTCTTTTGAAACGGCGCTCTCTATCGAACCAAACTGTGCCCGTTCCTACTCCGGGATCGCCGATTGCTGCGGCTTGCTTTCCTGGTTTGGCGCCCTTCCGCCAAAGGTTGCTGGCCAAAAAGCCGCGCTCGCCGCAACTCGTGCGCTCGAAATCGATCCTTCCTTGAGCGAATGTCACGCTTCCCTGGCTCTTGTGCGCTTCTGGTACGACTGGAACTGGGAAGCGGCGGAAGCCGAATTTCTCCGCGCCATCGAGCTCAACCCGAGCTATACCTCCGCTTACCAGTGGTACGCGGCTTTTCTGAATACGCAAGGCCGCTTCAAGGAAGCGCAAGCCGCCCAGAAAAACGCGAGGGAACTCGATCCTTTTTCGTTAATCCTCAACATGAATGTCGCGGATCCGCTGTTTTTCTCGCGCCAGTACGACCGCGCCGCCCAGCAACTTGTCGCGTTGCTCGAGCACGAACCGCGCTTCTTCCCTGCCCTCTTCCAACTAGGCCGCGTTTACGTCCAGATGGAAAAATATAAAGAGGCTATCGATGCGTTCGAACGCGCGTTGCAGTTTTCCCGCCAGCAGGAGGCGCTGCCCGCGCTAGCTCACGCCTACGCGTCGGCTGGGAGAACGGAGGAAGCAAGAATCATTCTCGAAGAAATGAAGAGCGACAAAACCGGCCGCTCCGTGGCGTCGCCGATGATTGCTCGCATTCATCTCGGCCTGGGCGAATTCGAAACGGCTCTCGATTGGTTAGAAAAGGGATTCGAAGAGCGCTCGTACTGGATGGTCTTCTTGAAAAACGATCCCATATACGATCCCATTCGGTCCCATGTGCGGTTCGTAGAATTGCTGAAGCTCACCGGCCTGGCTTCGTAAGGCGCCATTGGCACGAGTTTCCACACGCGCCAACCGGGCGTGCGGCTTCAATCCGTTGAGCCAATGACGACCGGATCGACGTTCCAACCATCCAGCACCACGACAGGCTCCTTGCCGTCCAGGGCGGCGGAGTCAAACTTCGCGGTAACTGTTCGCTGTTCTCCCGGCAGCAACGAAAAATAATTGTCCTCCCAAAAAATAGGCGTCAAGTCTTCCCCGCCCTTGCCCCGCGTGACTCGCAGGTGAACCATGAATGCAATCGCGTTACTCGAGTTCGCTACATTGACTCGCACCATACCGTTTCCGGATTCACTTCTCGCCGTGAGCTTCACCACAGGCAGTGCGTTGAGCCCGGTTAGATCGCCAAACTCTGCCTGCGGCGTGTAGACCGTATCTTGTCTTTTCGCCCAGTTGAGAGTGTCTGCCTTGGTCGACAGCCAGTAAAAATTGTCACTCACCAGTTTTCCTTCGGCATCGTTCAGTTGCAGCCGCAGAAAATAGGTCTTCGAGAGGCCGTCCACTTTCGGAAGATCGAATGCCTTGGTGCTGCTGTCCGCGGCCAGATCCAGTGTGGCATCGTGGGAAGCTTTTTCCTGCGCATCGATGTTGTAAATTTTCGCGCTGACCTTCATCCCCTTCAACGCTTCGTACGTGCTGTTGACCACGGCAACGGAGTTGTCGTCATACGAATACTGCACATGCACCAGCTCCATGGCCTTCTTCGTGCCAAAGTAACCGCCCGCCGGCACCAAATAATAATCATAGAGATGCCAGATCAACGACGGCCATCCGTTGTTCAGCATCCACTGAATCACGCCAGTGGAGGTGTACTTGTTCCGCCCATACGCCTCGAACATCGCGCGCTGCCCGTCGTAGGTCATGGCCTGCGCTTTGCGCTCGTAGTCGTCCAGCGAGGTGGCTGCGCCATAACGCTTGGTCAACCCATCCGTGAAAACATTCACCGTCGTAAATCGTTCGCCTCCCGAATGGTAGTTCCACACATCGTCGATGGGCCAAAGATGATCCTTGGGAATGAATCGCTCGAGCGATTCCCGCGGCGGAATCGCTGGTCCAGGACTCGTCTCCGTGTTGTAACCGTAAGCCCCGCCCGCTTTCGTGTCCGCCAGCCAATAAACCGGCGGCACATATTCGTACGGCCCAGTCATCTTGACACCCGATTTTCCGGTGACGGTCGTCTTTTCCTCCGAAGCCGATGAAATAATCGGATTCGGCCACCCCAAATCTTTCTCGATGCCCAAGTACATTTTCTCGACGTCGGCCGGCGGTGGCCCGTCGCTGCCATTCAGCCACACAAAAACGCTCGGATGATTCCGGAGCCGTCCGATCTGATCCGTCAGCGACGCGGCGGCAATTTTCCGCTGGTCGCCTTTCCACAGCTTCCATCGTTCCCACGCGTCGCAGCACGTCCATCCCGGCATTACGAGAATGCCCAGCTTGTCCGTCTTGTCAAAGAATTCGTCGTGGTCCAAGCGTCCCTCAAGCCGGATGGTGTTCAATCCCATGTCCTTCACATAAGCCAAGTCCGCGTCGAGCCTCTCCGACGACCACCGCAAAAACATGTCCGGCGCCCACGCCGCACCGCGAATCAACAGCTTCCGCCCATTGATTTTGAAAAGTCGGTAACCCTTGTCGGTAATTTCGGAAGTCACTTCGCGAATGCCGAACGTGACGTTCGCCGAATCCGAGATCTGCCCGTCCGTATCAAAACTCACTTTCGCCGTGTAAAGATTTGGCTCGCCCATTTGGTAAGGCCACCAAATCCTCGGATGCTCCAATTTCAACTGCTCAAATTTCTCCGGCACAAAGCTTATTTTCTTCGTCTCGCCGGCTGCCAATTCCACAGCCTGCTGCAAACTCCTCCCATCGACCTCCGCCCGCAGCACTCCTTTCACCGCATGATCCGCCGTATTGCGCAAATCCGCGCTGACGGTCAGCGCTGCCGTCTTGTACGCGCTATCGAGCTTCGACGCCACAAACGGATGCCGCACCGAAACGTCCCCGCTCGTCGTCAAGAACACTTCCTTCCAAATTCCCATATCCCGGTCGGCAGGAGTCGGATTCCAGTCCACCCACGTAATTCCCAAATCGTCCTTCTGCGGCGCAAAAATTTCCAACGCCACCGCGTTAGTTTTTCCGGGCAGGACATTCTTGCTCACGTTGAATTCGAACGCCCGATAAGTTCCAGCCACATCTTTCGCATCGCCGATTTTCACGCCGTTGACCCAAACATTCGCCCGGTAATTAATCCCCAGAAAATGCAGCCACAAACTCTCATGCGCCAG
>Ga0308309_10001858_pt1 | contig 12557 bp, 6 predicted proteins | sample HubBroMetageWFT5_FD_192491 | JGI IMG/M metagenome (GOLD analysis project Ga0308309, IMG submission 192491) | Warmed and freeze-thawed soil microbial communities from the Hubbard Brook experimental Forest, New Hampshire - Hubbard Brook CCASE Soil... | ecosystem: Environmental > Terrestrial > Soil...
CGTCGATCACTTCACCATAGACGTCGAGTTGAAGCTGTTCGCGCGCCGCGTTCCCGATGCGCACCGGACGCGATTCGCGATATCCGCTCAAGTGTTCCAGTTCGCGCTCCACCGGAGTCTTGTCGCCATACAGGGAATATAGAATTCGTAATCTAGGTTGAGTGAGCCGCGTCGCTTGCAACATCCAATCGAGAAAATCCTCGGCTTCGTCCCAGTAGCCGAGCTCCAGCAAAGCGCGGATCGTGAAGGACGCATCGCGCAACCAGCAATAGCGGTAGTCCCAGTTCAAACCTCCGCCGATACGCTCTGGGAGCGACGTAGTCGGGGCAGCAATGATGGCACCAGTAGGAGCGTAAGTAAGCAACTTGAGAGTCAGGGCGCTGCGTATGACCGTGCTTCGATAGTCGCCCTCGTAGTTGGCGCGGCGGCCCCAGTGTTGCCAAGCTTCGACCGCATGATCGACGCGAGTGTCAAGCGAAGGATCCAGCGGACGCAGCACCGCAGGTGCTTCTTCCGAATAGGAAAAAGAGAAGCGCAGACTCTCGCCACAACGGAGCACGACGCGAGCGCGAGCATGTTCATTGGTGATGGCAAGAGCCGTGCTGCTGCGCAGCCAATACACACCTTTGCCCACGGTAAATTTCAGTCCCAGCTTTCCAAAATCCCGGATCTGAACCTTGGCCCTGCCGTAGTCCGCAACGGGCGAGAATTCGATATCAAATTCCACTTCACCGGAATCGCAAGTTACTCTGCGGAGAATCTCATGATCCGGCAGGAAATCATTTCGATGAAGAGAGTTCGATGCACCGGGCATCATGTCGGTCAGAATGGCACCGCCCGACTGAGTAGCGAAGTGAGTTTCAAGCACATTGGAATCCTGAATATATTGGCGGTTGACAGTTGCGGGACCGACGGGAGAGATGCGCCAGAAACCGCCTCGCTCGCGGTCGAGCAGCGCGGCGAAGATCGAGGGCGCATCAAATCTGGGCCAACAGAGCCAGTCGATGGACCCGGATCGCGATACTAGCGCCGCGGAGCGGCAGTCGCCGATGATGCCGTAATCCTGAATTTCCGGCCAGGCAGAAACAATCGTACGATCCGCCGGACGCATTTCCGCAGACCGTTCTGACCCGTGGGAGCGCAGTGGCACGTATACGTTGATGCGCTACGTGGCGAAGCGTTGCCAGGCTTTGTCGCGAATGGACTGTCTGCGCATAAGTGAAGGCAGAAAGTTCATCGACCTGGGGGTTGCCCGGATGTAGCAGTCGGACGAAACATGAGATCGAACCAGGGCCTCCAGGTCTTGCCGCCATCGGTCGACGTAACCGCGATTTCGCGCACACCGCCGCTGGCGGGCATCCAGGTACCGCGGACATATCTTTTTTTCCCGTCCGCCGTGAGATCCGTTCCACTCAGAACCATCTCAGCACCGCGCATGTTGCCTTCTATGACTAACAACGCTCCCTGATTGGTTACCCAGGTTTGGTGCCATACTTTCCTGGAAGCGTCGTAAATGGTGAAACTCTGACCGTGCTCGCCTTCGGCGCTCTGGTAATCTTCCAGCAAAACGCAGCCGTCGAGTATGCGATCCACACGGTTGTGCGCGACTTTCTTATTTGGATTATCGACGTCAAACGCATCCCAATCGCCGACCCAGAAATCGAAGCTGCGATATTCAGGCGCCGCACACGAAATGCTCTTCGCAGCAACGGGCTGAGGAGAATGAGATGTAGAGCGCGTCGGCCCCATGATAAGCGCAGCTGCGAAAACAATGGCGATCTTCCATTCGGTGGGGACGATATTCATGCTGAATTCTCTCCGCGTCTGATTCTAGATTGGCATCCCGCGCACCTGTCGAAGATAAGGAGCTTCGGCAACACGTCACGCTGCGTCGGCCAACTCTGAACGAGGGCGGAGATTTCACCGCCCTCGTCCAGAGTAGCCAAAGTCGGCTGCTGGTTCCAGGGTGCGCTCGTCACTTCCCTCCGGATGCTCCAAGCGCAACCCGGCTGAAGAAGGGAAGCTGTTTCTTCATCCGTTCCGTAAGAATAAACTGCCTTGGATTTGGATCAACCTTCGCTCTCGACGTAACATCCGGATTGCCACTCCCGTCGAATACTGGAACTGCCAGAAAGCCCACAGTCTCGCCGGTGCTGGTGTCGATCGCAGTTCCGGCGATTTCTCCCGCATCGTTGATCCCCTGAGCCAGAGTTAAATACAGGGAAGTGGGCTGAATGACAAGCGTATTCAGGTCGCTCAGCGCATTGTCTTGCCAGAAGAACGCTCGAGATGCCCCGCTGTTAGCGTTGAAAGACTGGCCCACTATTTGGCCTTTCTCATTGACATCGAAGGCGATGTCATTCGTGTCTGTGGCGTAGGGCGCGATGGGTTTCATGCCGGACGCTTTCGTCCAGATGAAAGCAGTGGGACTCAGTGGGGCATTTTCATCGCCGCTGGTGTTTGCAAATCCAACGATTTGACCTCGATTGTTGAGGGCGACTGGAGTATTCCACGCTTGGCCTCCGATGTTGCCCAAATCAACGGGAACACCATTTTCCCAAAGCAGAGCGTGCTCGGCACTTGCGCCTCCAACTGCAACCGAGCACAGACCAGAGATTCCGACGACCTGATCCCTGACATCGATCGCCGTCGCGGCCGAATCAGGATCAGGTGGCAACGGCGGAAGCTGCGTCATCTGATTCAGTCGTGGACCCCAAATCACGGCCTCGAACTGGAGCACTTGCGAGCCTGAGCAGGTTGGATCGTGAACCGTGTTTTCTGCCCATCCAACGACTCTTCCCTGGTTGTTCACTCCGGCGGCATAACCGTCGTAGCCGCCCAGCGTCGGGAGCTCCGACATCACACCGTCTTGCCAAGCGAAACCGCGACATATGTAACCGTCGGCCCCGAAGAAAAACGCCGAGCAACTCCAGGCCTCGCCCAGTGGATTCATGTCGGGGGTTTCAGCAATACCCGCAATTTCTCCTTTGGTGCTGTGGTTTGGCCACGCCACATTGCTATTCGGGCCTCCGAAAGTGCCAAGGTCGATTGGAACTCCGACCCAGAGCGCAGCGTGCACACTAGTATTGGACGCCAGATTCGCGCCGCCTGAGATCCAGCCCAAATCGTTAATGCCAACTGGCTCAGGAACTCCGCCGAGCGGCGAACCCAGATTGAAAACGTAATATTTGGGCGGTTGTTTTTTCTGTTCGACCTGTGCTTGGAGTGAACGGGTCGACGCGATCATCATGAATAGGGTGGCTGCAGTGAAGTAGATCCGAATCCTGAGTTGCATGTCGCCTCCGTGAATGGGTGGGGTGTGTGATGGTCGTTGAACTGGCGTGCCTCCGCACCGGTCCCGCTGCGTTTGAAATCGACACGCGCAATGCGACCATACCGAAACGGATGCCTGTAGATTGGACGTTTACGGACACCGCTGCCGATGAGCGGACGTTTTCGGACCTCGCTATGCGAGCCCGGACAAAGGCTTGAGGAGCGTGGTCCGAAAACGTCCAACACGTCTTGCAAAGTGCACTATCATGAGGACCGGCCTTCAAATGGCCGTGGCGATTTTGACGCGGGTCGGCAAATTTATGAATCTGGATTGGCAAGTCTGTTCGCGGGCAAGACTTTCGCGCGACGCGCGTTTCGACGGCAAATTCTTTATCGGAGTCCACGGCAGTGGTGTTTACTGCCGTTCGATTTGTCCTGCGCCCACGGCCAAAGAAAAGAATGTTCGTTATTTTCCGACGGCCGCTGCGGCGGCGGAAGCCGGTTTTCGTCCGTGCCTGCGTTGCCGGCCGGAATGTTCTCCTGGGACTCCTGCCTGGTTGGGAACCTCGAATACTGTTTCACGCGCTTTGCGCCTGATCGGCGAGAGCGGATTGGAAGCCGGAGGGATCGAAGGTCTGGCTGAACGTCTCGGGGTCGGTTCGCGGCATCTTCGCCGCCTGTTCATTCAGCATTTGGGCGCGACCCCGAGTGCGGTCGCTCAAACTCGTCGACTGCATTTCGCGAAGAAGTTGATCGACGAAACCGGCCTGCCCATGAGCCAACTGGCGTTGGCTGCGGGTTTCGGATGCGTGCGGAGATTCAACGCCGCTATTCGCAAGACCTACAAGCGAGCGCCGACTGAAATTCGCCGACTCGCGCGACGATCGACAATTCAACCGGAAAACCAATATGTTTTTCATCTCCGTTTTCGTCCTCCTTATCAGTGGCAGAGCATGTTGTCATTTCTCGCGGCCCGCGCCACGCCTGGCGTTGAAGCGGTGAAGTGCGGCAGCTATTTTCGTTCGATTTGCGTTGACGGGATGCCCGGCTATTTGGAAGTCTCGCTCGACGAAGACAGTGACTCGCTTAAAGTGCACATTCACTTTGGGGATCCCCGTTCCTTGTTTTTCATTGTCGAGCGGATACGCGCCATGTTCGATCTAAATGCCGACTGGACCGACATAGCATGCGCCTTGAAAACCGATCCGGCATTAGAGGGACTGGTCGAGTCCGCTCCGGGACTTCGCGTGCCGGGGTGCTGGAATGGATTCGAACTGGCGACGCGTGCGATTCTCGGTCAACAAATCACGGTTCGAAGCGCGACCACTCTCGCGGGAAGGATTGTAAAAATGTTTGGGCGAGCCTTTCCCGCGACCGCAGAGCTGACTCATCTTTTTCCTACGCCGGAGGTTCTTGCGGATGCCGACCTCAGCAATATTGGAATGCCGCGCGCGCGGGGAGAGACCATTCGGGCTCTTGCCCGGGCAGTCTGTAACCGGCGTATCAGCTTTGATGGGATCGTGGAATCCGAATCTTTTCTGGCACGATTGATGGAGATTCCGGGCATTGGAAAATGGACTGCCCAGTACGTGGCCATGCGAGCGCTCGGTGAGCCCGATGCTTTCCCCTCCGGCGATGCTGCAGTGCTGTCCGCGCTAAATTTATCCGTTGCTTCAGAGCTTGAGCGGCGCGCGGAAGCTTGGCGGCCCTGGCGGGCCTACGCGACCATGTATCTATGGAATGCCGCGAAGGACGGCGGAGTTCTCAGCCGGCAACGAATGCCTGGCAAAACTAAGAAAGTGCCGATTATCCCCGTCGGTTCCAGTCGCACCGGCCGCGTCCAACCGCTTGCCGGTTCAGGCAGTGCGTGACGCTCAAATCAAATAAATCCATCGCTCCCATCCGCACACAGGCCTGCGCGCTTGCCTCTCGTTGCGCAAAATAACTCGCCATCAATTTCGACGAGGAACCTTTTGGCGTGTCGTTCCGTAGTATAAAGGGAGCCAGACGGGACCACGATGGAACTGCGAATCGAAAACCTCTCTAAACAATATCCCAACGGCACACGAGCATTGCAGAATGTTTCGCTGAACATTCAATTGGGAATGTTCGGCCTGCTCGGGCCGAACGGGGCGGGGAAGTCCACGCTCATGCGAACCTTGGCCACGCTGCAGGAGGCCGACAGCGGACGGGCAGTGCTGGGTGACATCGATGTCCTCCGCCACAAGGATGCAGTGCGCCGCGTGCTGGGCTATCTCCCGCAGGAATTCGGGCTTTATCCGAAAGTTTCTGCGGAGGATTTGCTCTCCTACTTTGCGGTTCTCAAGGGGATCTCCAACGCGACAGAGCGACGCGAACTGGTGCAGTCGCTCCTGCAACAAACCAATCTCTACGATCATCGCCGCAAGGCATTGGGAAGTTTTTCCGGCGGAATGAAGCAGCGCTTCGGCATCGCGCAAGCGTTGCTGGCGAATCCGCGTTTAATTATTGTCGATGAGCCCACGGCTGGCCTCGATCCTGAAGAGCGTGTGCGCTTCCACAACTTGCTTAGCATGATCGGGCAAAACATCATCGTCATTCTTTCTACTCACATCGTTTCCGACGTCAGCGATCTTTGCGGCGCGATGGCGATCATCCATGAAGGGCGGGTTCGAGTTGCGGGGAATCCCTCGGAGTTGGTCGCAGAACTAGACGGTAAAGTATGGCGTAAATCGATCGCACACGACGAACTTGCTCGTTACCGGGATCGCTATCAACTGATTTCGATGCGGCTGTTCGCCGGCCAAACTCGGGTGCATGTGCTGAACGATCAGCCACCAGAAGCTGGCTTCGAGCCAGTTAAAGCTGATCTCGAAGACTTCTATTTCGCGACCATCAAAGGCTTCATCTACCCGCCTGCGGCCACGGTGAACTGAATCATGGTCGCTCAGATTCTGGCATTCGAGTTTTCGCAGCGCTTACGCCGCATCTCCACCTACGTTTATTTCGTTGTGTTCTTCGGGCTGGGATTTCTTTTCGTTCTCATGTCAGGAGGCGCATTCTCGGGTGCCTCGGTGGACTTCGGCACCGGCGGGAGGGTGCTGGTCACTTCGCCGTTCGCGTTGAACGTCATCATCATGTACATCAGTTTCTTTGGAGTGGTGGTGAGCGCGGCGCTGGCCGGCCAAGCCACTTATCAAGATGTAGAAAACAACAGTACAGCGTTCCTCTACACCGCGCCCATCAGTAAGTTCGATTACCTGGGCGGACGTTTTCTGGGCGCGTTGGCGGTGCAGGTGGCGATCTTTACCAGCGTTGGCCTGGGCGCGTGGGTAGGGACGTGCATGCCGTGGCTTGATCCTGCCCGCGTTGGGCCGCAGAGTGCCCTTGCTTATCTTCAACCATATTTCACGCTGGTCATCCCCAACCTGATTCTCACTTCGGCGATCTTCTTCGCGCTTGCGGCACTGGGACGGAAGATGCTGCCCGTATATGCGGGGAGTGTTTTGCTGCTGATCGGCTACTTCGTAGCCACGCAGCTATCGACCGACCTGACCACGAGTACACTTGCCGCGATGGTCGACCCGTTCGGCGGCAATGCCGTTGGAAAACTCACCCAATACTGGACTCCGTTCCAGCGCAACACGCAGCTCATCCCGTTCACCGGAGTGCTGGTGTGGAACCGTCTGCTATGGCTTGCATTCGGCGCCGCCATTCTCGGCGTCACCTACGCGCGCTTTTCTTTCACCTACTCAGCCGGCAAAGCACCGCGACAGACGCAGCCCGATGTGGCAGCGACGCCATTCATTGCAGCGGCGCGGGCATTGCCCCTGTCCCACCCAACATTCTCGACGGCGCAATCTCTGCGCGAGCTGGTTTTCCTGACGCGCCTGCAGTTTGCCGAGACGGTCAAGAGCGTTTTCTTTGCCGTGCTCCTGCTGGCTGGAGCTGTTCTGGCAATTCTTTCGGCAAACGGAATCAACAATCCGTTTTCCACTCCCGTGTACCCCGTCACCTGGCGAATGCTGGAATTGGGTGGCGGCGGTTTCACCTTTTTCGTTCTCGTGATCGTTACCTTTTTCTCCGGCGAACTGGTCTGGCGAGAGCGCGACGCGCAGCTCAACCAGATCATGGACGCGCTGCCCGTACCCGGATGGGTGCTCTTCGGCAGCAAGCTGTTGGCGCTGATGCTGATCCAGATCGTGCTCGTCGTCACGGTGATGGTGAGCGGTTTGATTGTCCAGCTTAGCCACGGCTATCACCACTTCCAGTTCGGCTTGTATTTGACCGACCTGTTTGGCCCCCGGCTGATTGGCTTCTGGATTTTGTGCGTAATCGCGTTTCTCGTGCACGCGATCGTGAATCACAAATATCTCGGCCACTTCATTATGGTGTTGTATTTCGTGGCTGCTATCGCGCTGCCCCAGATGAATTTTCAGGACTATCTCTACCGTCTGGGGCAATCTCCCATCCCGGTTTATTCGGACATGAACGGTTTCGGTCCGTATGCAGCGCCACTGTTTTGGTTTCATTTGTATTGGGGAATCGGCGCTGTGCTGCTCGCCATCGTGACCAATCTGCTGTGGGTGCGGGGCATGGAAATCAGCGGGAGCAACCGCCTGCGGCTAGCGCGAGCCCGCTTTTCGACCGCATCCACGTACGGGCTTGTGCTCGGTGGACTGCTCTTCGTCGCGGTGGGAAGTTACATTTACTACAACACGCACGTGTTGAACTCTTATCTCACGACCTTCAAAATCCAGGAGGCCCGTGCCCAATACGAAATCAAATACAAGCAGTATCAAACTCTCTCGCAACCGCGGGTGACGGATGTTCAGGTCGATATTGATCTCTATCCCGACCAGCGGCTCGCCGTGTTCCGCGGGAAAGGATGGCTGGAGAACAAGACCGATGCGCCCATCGATCGTGTCGCTGTAACGCTCTGGCCCGAAGATGTGGACGTGATCCCACGGCCTCGCATCGAAGTTCGAAATCTCAGCTTCGAAGGCGGCCAGACACCGATCATCGAAGATGCGGCGCTGGGTTTTTATCTCTATCGACTTGCACAGCCGTTGCCGCCGCATGGCCGAATCGCGGTCGATTTTGCGCTGGAATATCCCAATTTCGGATTCGTCAACTCCAATCCCAACGGCGACATCGTTCGCAACGGCACCTTCGTTAACGGCAGCTACCTGCCGTCCATTGGATATTTCCAGGATGTTCAACTGGTCGACGACAGTGCGCGCCGCCGCCACGGTTTGCAAAAATCGGCTGGCCTTCCAAAGCTCGAAGATGTAGCCGCGCGGCAGAACAACTATATATCCACCTGCTCAGACTGGGTGAATTTCGAGGGAACGGTCAGCACCACGCCGGATCAGATCGCCATCCTGCCTGGCTATCTACAAAAGGAATGGTTGCAAGACGGCCGCCGTTACTTTCATTACAAGGCTGACGCTCCGATTGTCGCTGGCATTTTCTCAGTCAATTCCGCTCGCTACGCCGTAAGGCATGACCACTGGCACGACGTGAGTCTCGAAATTTACTACCATCCGACTCACGAATTCGATCTCGACCGCATGATGGCGGGCATGAAATCGACACTCGATTATGCGACTGCCTCTTTCAGTCCGTTCCAGTTCCGGCAATTGCGCATCATTGAGTTTCCGCGTTACGGCGACTTCGCGGAATCGTTTCCCAACACGATTCCTTTTTCCGAAGGCATCGGCTTCATCACCTACGTCGACCCCGGTAAGAAAGACGCCATCAACTTACCCTTCTTCGTCACCGCGCATGAGGTCGGACATCAGTGGTGGGGGCATCAGGTCGTCAGCGCCAACACAGAAGGTGCCACGGCTGTTGTAGAAACTTTAGCCCAATACACTGCGCTCATGGTCATGCAGCATACTTACGGCTCGGCTTCGATGAAGAAGTTTCTACGCTACCAACTGGACGGCTATCTTCGCGGACGCGCGCAAGAACACGATGAAGAAAAACCGTTGTTACGAGTCGAACCGACGCAGGGATACATCCACTACGACAAAGGTGGAATGGTTATGTACGCCCTGCAGGATTATATCGGCGAAGATCGCGTGAACCGGGCCTTGGCCGCAATGGTGAAAGATTACGCTTTCAAAGGCCCGCCGTATCCGACGTCGCTCGATCTGGTCAACTACCTCCGCAATGTCACGCCGCCGGAATTCCAGTATCTATACGAAGACTGGTTTGAGACGATCACGATCTTCGACAATCGTGCGGTCTCAGCCAGCTATTCCGCTCTTCCCAACGGCAAGTACCAGGTCCGCATTGCCGTGGAAGCGAAGAAATATCGTTCGGACGGCAAAGGACAGGAGCACCTCGTCCCGCTGCACGACCTGGTGGACGTCGGTGTGCTTGATGCCGACGGGAACTACCTGTATCTGCAGAAACACAAAATCGAACAGGAGCATCAGGAGTTCACGGTCACGGTCGATAAAGTACCGAGTCAGGCAGGCATCGACCCGCTACTCAAACTCATCGACCGCAATCCGGATGACAATCTGACAGAAGCGAAGAAGCAGTGAGTGTAATGCGATCCTCAACCCGAACGCGCATTCAAAAGTAAAACTTCAGCGCAAATTGTATGAAGCAGGGAACGGTGAAGAAAATACCTTTGCCATCACTCAATGCGCAACAGCAGAACTGGTTCGACCATGAACTCAAATGCGTTGATGGCATCGACCGCATGACGAACCGTGGGTTCCGAAACCGGCTCTATGGTGATGACGAACGACACGCGGTCCTTGGGTAAATGGGGTTGCTGCTCCAGCGAGTCGATATTAATGTCGTGCTGGGCAATGACTTCGGCTACGCGAGCTACAATCCCGCGTTGGTCTTTGACAGTGAGCCGTAAATACCAACTAACGGGTCGCGGGGTCTGGCTGATGGCAAGCTCATGGGAATCGAGGAATCCCGAGATTTTCTTGGCGCTAATTTGACCGGCAGCAAGGTCCCGCGCGATTTCGATGAGATCAGAAACCACGGCAGCTCCGGTGGCATCGCCGCCCGCGCCGCGCCCATAAAACATCTGCGTGCCAATTTTGTCGCCGACCAAAAACACAGCATTATTCACGCCCTCGACCTTCGCCAGCATCGAATGACGATTGACCATCCACGGCCGCACTGAGATTTCGGTCCCGCTCTGCGTGCTCTCCGCCGAACCAACCAGCCGGATAGTGCTATCGAGACGATTTGCCGAATGGACATCAATCGCTCGCACTCGCCTGATGCCGTAAGTGGGAATCCGTGACACGTCGAGGCGTCCGCCAAACGCCATCCGAGCCAGAATGCAGAGTTTGTCCCGTGCATCCAACCCGTCAATATCAAAGCTAGGATCGGCCTCGGCGTACCCCGCTTGCTGTGCCTCATGCAGGGCGACATCGAACTCGATCCCGCGGCTCTCCATTTGAGTCAGAATGTAGTTCGACGTTCCATTCAGAATCCCGTGCACGGCGCGTAGTCGGTCGCCCGCAGTGGATTCGTGAATCACTCGTAGAATCGGAATGCCTCCTGCCACACTCGCCTCAAAGCCGATTGGTAAGTTCCGAGCAGCGGCGAGCGCGAAGAGTTCGTCTCCGTGCGTGGCGACAAGATTCTTGTTGGCAGTAACCACGGGCTTGCCCTGGTTCAAGCTTGCCAGCATGAGTTGCCGGGCCTCATCGGTGCCGCCCATGGTTTCGACCACCACATCGACATCGTCGGCCGAGACAAGCTCATTCCAATCCGAGACCGCCCGGGCGCCCACGGGAATATCTTCTGTCTTCACGCTGGACCGTCGGCAAACGGAGGTGACTACGAGGCGAACTCCGCTGCGCTGCGCGATCAAGTCGGCGTGGGCGGAAATAATCGCGGCGGTCGCCCGTCCGACAGTGCCGAAGCCAGCTATGCCTACACGAACTCGGTTCATGGATTGATCATGTCTGAAAGTTTATAGTTTAGTTGATTGATCCTTCCTATGCAGCCGTCGCGTCTAACTCATTTTTGACAAGTCCGCGCCTCGTTTTTCCCGGCCGCTCCAGGTGACGACGGCGACTAGCGATGCCACAATCACGACCGTCCATGCCAGCACGGGCGGATAGCTTCCGACGAATCGACCTTCGACCAGCTTGGCCTGAATCACTGCGTTGCGTGACGAGAGAAGATTGCCCAACTGATAAGCGAAGCCGGGAAAAGTCGCGCGCACAGAGGGCGGCGAGAGTTCATTCAGATGCGCGGGAACCACGCCCCACGCGCCCTGCACCATGAACTGCATCAGAAAGCCGCCCAGAGCCAACATCGCAACGCCGTGGGAATAAGCCCAGAGCGGTATCACGGGAATTGCGAGTAGCGCGGCGATCACGATTGCCCGGCGGCGGCCGATTCGCTCCGACCAGGTGCCGAATAAAATCCCTCCCAGCAATCCACCAACGTTGTAGACGATGGCAATCAGGCCAACGATTCGTGGCGAGAACTGATGATTCTTCTGCAGAAAAGTTGGGTAGAGATCCTGGGTGCCGTGGCTGAAAGAATTGAAGGCAAACATCAGAACGACGAGGAAAAGAAAATTGCCAAGGTGGGAGAAAATATCTTTTCCCAGATTCCTCTCCGCTTCGCGCGATACCCGGCCCTGTAGCCATGCCGGCGATTCATCGACCTTAGTGCGAATGTAAATCACCAGGGACGCAGGCAGCGCTCCGATCACGAACATGCCGCGCCATCCAACGACCGAGAACAATGTGCCATAAACCAAGGCGGCCATTAGATAACCCACCACGTAGCCTTCCTGCAACAAGCCGGAGAAGAACCCACGACCCTCGGCGGGCAGGGTTTCGAAGGCCAAGGCCGCGCCGACTCCCCATTCTCCGCCCATCGCGATGCCGAAGAATGCGCGCATGATCAGAAAGAATTTCAAAGATGGGGCAAACGCCGAAGCTAACTCGAAAACCGAATACGCAATAATGTCGACCATCAACGCGGGACGGCGGCCAAAGCGGTCCGCCATCAAGCCGAACAGGAATGCGCCGATCGGACGCATGGCCAGAGTAAGAAAAATCGCCTCCGTGATGGCAGAAACTTTAGTTTGAAACTGAAGCGCGAGCGCGTTCACGCAAAAAATGAGGATGAAGAAATCAAAGGCGTCGAGCGACCAGCCCAGAAAACACGCGATAAATGTATTCCGCTGTACTGGCGTGAGCTTGCGAAATTGGCCGAGAAAGTTCATTCGACAGAAAGTTTCCTGCGAAATCCAACCGGATGCTAACACAGGCTGCCGCAAGGTCTGTTTCTTGCCGAGG
>Ga0308309_10001861_pt1 | contig 12551 bp, 9 predicted proteins | sample HubBroMetageWFT5_FD_192491 | JGI IMG/M metagenome (GOLD analysis project Ga0308309, IMG submission 192491) | Warmed and freeze-thawed soil microbial communities from the Hubbard Brook experimental Forest, New Hampshire - Hubbard Brook CCASE Soil... | ecosystem: Environmental > Terrestrial > Soil...
GCCATGAAAAGCAACACTAAAGAATTTGACTATATCGTCGTTGGCGCTGGCTCCGCGGGGTGCGTCGTCGCGGGCCGTCTTGGCGAAACCGGGAAGCATAAGACGCTGCTCCTCGAAGCGGGTGGCAAGGACACGTACCCATGGATCCACATACCGATGGGCTACGCAAAGCTCTACGCCAATCCTGCAGTCAACTGGTGCTATCTCAGCGAACCCGAGCCGGAACTGAACGGTCGGCGTCTCTTCCAACCTCGCGGAAAGGTGCTTGGAGGCACCGGCTCGATCAACGGCATGATCTACATGCGTGGCCAGCGTGAGGATTTCGACGGATGGCGGCAGCTGGGCTGTACGGGCTGGGGGTACTGGGATGTGCTGCCGTACTTCAAAAAATCGGAACATCAACAGCGGGGGGCAAACGAATACCACGCAACGGATGGGCCCTTATGGGTTTCGGACCTTCCTTCGAAGCATGAATTGGCGGACGCCTTTATCTCAGCCGGAGAAGAACTTGGATCGCCCCCGAACAAGGACTTCAACGGCGAGACGCAGGAAGGGGCGGGGTATGTGCAGGTCACGACGCGGAACGGACGTCGCTGGAGCACCGCCGCCGCTTATCTAAAGCTCCCGAATGTGAGGGATTCGGTCAAGATTGTGACAGGAGCGCTGGCCAAGCGCGTCTTGGTTGAAGGCGGGCGCGCCGTCGGCGTGGAATACGCGGTCGGAGGTCAGACCTACACAACGCGCGCAAAGGGCGAAGTCATCCTGTGCGGCGGAGCATTCAATTCGCCGCAACTCCTGCAACTCTCTGGCATCGGTCCGGCCGACCTGCTCAAGAAGATGAGCGTTCCGGTTGTGCGCGATTTGCAAGGAGTGGGAGAGAATCTTCAGGACCATTGTGGGATTGGTCTCGAATATCGCTGCCCGAAGCCTGTGACGGTCAACGACATCGCCAACAACTTCTGGATACGCATGGCGGTGATGGCGCGTTACCTGCTTTTCCGTTCAGGACCCATGGCTAGCAATGGCAATTTCGCTAATGTTTTCGTTAGAGCCGACGGTAGCAAGGACCGCCCCGATTTGATGGTTACGTTGTTGGGCTGGTGCACTGCAGAGGACCTGACCCCAAGGCCGTTCTCCGGCTACACCATCTTGGCCGAGCACATTCGTCCGGACTCACGGGGCTGGGTTCGTCTCGCGAAACCCGAATTCACAGAGCCTCCAGCAATTCAGTTCAATTTCTTCGCTTCCAACTACGACCGCCGGACGCTGGTCGAGGGAGTAAAACTCGTTCGCAAGATGGCTCGCACGCCTTCCTTGGCCCCGTACGTCGCCGAGGAAATCAATCCGGGTCCCGAATGCAATTCCGAAGAAGATTTTGTGGAGCACTGCCGAAAATCGGCGCTTTCCCTGCTTCATGCCGCGGGCACGTGCAGGATGGGGGTGCGGGCCGATGCGGTCGTTGATCCACAGCTCCGGATACACGGCGTCGACCGCCTCCGGGTGATCGACGCCTCAGTGATGCCGACCATCGTCTCCGGAAATACAAATGCCGCGACGATAATGATCGCGGAAAAGGGGGCGGACTTTCTTCTGGCCGATGCTCGAGCCCACTAATCACTCCGTCCCAGGTCCCAACCTCCGCGCTTTTGACTCATTATCGCCCGCGAAGGATGATCCGCACACGCGCGACGCGGACGATTAGACCGCGAGAAAGGAGCCGTCGAGCGGAATCGCCGCCCCGCTCAGATATGGCACGCTTCCCGACAATAGGAACGCCACCACCTCGGCCACTTCTTCCGGCGTGCCATAACGCCCCATCGGTATTCCGACCTCGTAGCGTCGGCGCTCGTATGTCGGGTCCTTCGGATTCACAAGCACCTCGGACTGATGTTGGAGGGGCGTGTCGATTGGCCCAGGACAGACGCAGTTGATTTGAATGTTGTCCTTCGCGTGCTCGCCGGCGGCGGTCTTGGTCAGCGCCATTACTGCGTGTTTCGCCATCGCGTAGTCGCCGCGCCGTACGGCTCCCTTGAAGGAGAGCAGTGATCCACAATTGACTACCGCGCCGCCGCCTGCTCGCTTCATCGCGGGTAACGCATATTTCATGCCGATAAAGACCGCGCGGAAGCTCACATTCATGATTTCATCGAGCTCGCGGAGCGAAAGATCGACGATTGTCTTGTGTGCGCCGCCAATTCCTGCATTGTTGAATTGAAACGAGATCGCGCCAATATTCTTCTCGGCCTCGGCTATCATGGAGCGAACTTTTTCTTCGTCGGTCACATCGACGATAGATGGCAATATCTTGCCATCGGACCCGTGAGCGAGCGCGGCAGTTTGCTCGAGCGGCCCGGATTTGCGGCCAACTCCGAGCACCGTGGCGCCCGACCGGGCAAGGAGAAGCGCGGTGGCGCGTCCGATCCCGGATCCCGCTCCAGTCACGATGCCAGTGCGTCCATGAAAGTCGTACAAGGTTCGAGCTCCCTCCCCTTATGTTTTTCAATCAAGCGATCCGGACCGACAGCTGCGCGCGCGCCTGGCGTCGTCGGCGCCGCGTCGCCATCAGCTGAATAAGAACGACCAGAATGAGCAGGGCCCCAATCGCCAGATTCTGCACATAATACGGCGCGCCCAGTGCGCCCATGCCTGTAACAAGGAAGCGTAACGTGAAAAGGCCGATCGCGATCCCTATTACGTTGCCGATCCCTCCTTCCAATGCGATCCCGCCCATCAGGCAGGTTGTCGCGGCGGAGAGAAGAAGCGAATCGAACCCGAGGGGCGTCGCGCTGCCGAGCCGGATCGACAGCAGCGCCCCGCCCAGGCCAGCCAACGCGCCGGAACACGTAAACGCGATCATCATCGGCCGAAGCACAGGCACGCCTGCGGCCCGGGCCTCGCTCCGCCCCCCGCCGATTGCGTATATCTCGCGTCCCCACCGCGTGTATCTGAGAAAGAGGCCGACGACGCCAAACACAACGATCATGCCAATGCTTATTGGCGAGAAAACGCCCAGAAAACGCTGCGTAAGAACGTCGACGTCGGGCAGCTGCTCGATCGGCATGGTGACAGTGTTTTCGTGCGCAATAACCATCGCCAGCCCGCGAAAGCCGATCAGCGTGCCGATTGTGAAGACCAGCGAATTGATCCCGAGAGCACCAATCACGAGGCCCTGGATGGCGCCGACTGCTGCGGCGAAAAGAACGCCAACCAGCAGAGCGGGCAGCACGCCTATGTTTATGATCTCCATGGCGATCACGCCCGTCACCGCTGCAAGCGAGCCCACAGAAAGATCGAACTCGCCCGCAATCATGGTCACCCCAACGCCCACCGAGACGATCCCAACCAGCACCGCGCCATCGAGCAGCGCCGCGATGCCATTCGGAGTGTGATAGTTCGGCAGCTGGAACGCGAACACCAAATAGATGATCACCATGAAGGCTGCGCGAACAGCGAGATCGATGAGCGTGTCCCGCCTGCTCACGCCCGCCTCCGTTGGAGCAGGTGAAATCCGCAAGTGGCGACGACGACGAGGATGCCGACGACCGTCGTTCGCCAGCCACTGGTGAAGTCGTGCAGCAGCATGAAGTTCTGCAGCACGGAGATAAAAACTGCGCCGAGAGCCGCCTGAATTGGAGACCCTTGGCCGCCTCGAAGCGCAATGCCGCCGACCAGGATGGCGGCGATCACGTCGAAGTTGAGACCCTGGAAAAGGTTGGCGACGGCTTGTCCGAACTGAGCCGCCGCAAAAATCCCTGTAATCCCACAACAAAAGCCCAATAGCGTTAGGCCCAGAAGCGCCGCCTGACCAATACGCAACCCGGACGCTGTCCCTGCGACGCGGTTCGCGCCCGATAGCAACAGCAGTCGACCAAACCGGGTGCGTTGCAGCACGAACCATGCGACCAAGGTGAGAATAATGAACGCCCAACTTTGGGTTGGCACGCCAAGCGGCCGGCCCGTGCCTAGCCATTCTGCGGCGTCGCTTCCGAGCAGTATGTTCTGGTTCTGACTCACGACCGAGGCCAAGCCGCGAAAGAATCCGCCGAAGGCGAGAGTCGTAATGATTGGATCGGCGCCGAGCGCAATGATGCCGCCCTGGACAGCGCCGCCTCCTCCCGATAACAATAGCGTGACCACAAGACTCAGCGACAGACCGAAGTTCGCGCGCATGAGCCAACCGAATATGCAGGCCGAGAGAATCGATAGCTCCTCGGCCGACAGGGCGAAAAGATTGCCGGATATGGTGACATAGGACATGCCAAGCGCGACGATGCCGGTCACCGACGCGTTCCGTATCACCACCAACAAATTCTCGAATGTAAGGAAACTCGGCGTCGTCAGACCCGCTACGATAAGCAGAACGATCAGAGCGACGACGAGGGCGGCGGTCGCTTGGCGGCGACGGTTCGACGCAATTTGAGGATCAAGTTCTTCCGGCGGCCCGGTCTGGACCAGGTCGGCGACGATCCGCAGCGATTTCACTGGATGAACCGGACGTCTTCTGCGCCCGGATGAGTGACATCCCGCAAAAGCTCTTCCGCCTCGAGCGAGTCCGCGCTTGCGACGCGCACCAAGCGCCCACGAAAGAACGTGGCGACGGTGTCCGCGAGGCCGAGAACCTCTTGATTGTCAGAGGACACGAAGACGATCGCGAGCCCTTGGTTGGCAAGCTTGCGCAGGTGGCGATAAATCTCGGCCCGTGCGCCGACATCGACTCCACGCGTGGGTTCTTCCACGAGAAGGATCGAGGGCTCGATGCCTAGCCATTTGCCGAGCGCAACCTTCTGCTGATTGCCGCCCGACAGTTTCGCAGCGTGGCGCCCCAGGCGAGCGGCATCGACCTCAAAAAAGTCGGCGAGCTCTGTTGCAATCTTGATCTCCCGCGGTCGGCTCAGGAGGCCGCCGATTGAGATGCGCCACAGAGCGGTCGAGGTAAAATTCTCGAAGAGGTTTCTAACCCCGAAGATCCCATCCCGTTTCCGGTCGTCTGAACAGTAAGCGATGCCCTCCTTGATCGCGTCTCGAATTGAGCCCGGTCGGAAAGGCCTCCCGCGTAGTTCGATCGAGCCGCTGTCGGACGGGACGACTCCCGCAATCGCTCGCACGACGCCGTTCGCGCCGCTACCGAGCTGGCCAGCGAGGCCGAGAATTTCGCCCTCGCGAAGTTCGAGCGAGACTGGTCGTGAGAGACCGGGCGCCATGACTTCGCGCAATGAAAGAACGATCGGTCCAAGGGTTTCGGAGCGGCCCGGAAACATTTGCTCCAACCGGCGCCCCAGCAGGTGCTGGATCAATTCGTCGATGTCCAGAGATTTGACCTCGACGGGCTCGAAGCTACGGCCATTGCGAAAAATCGTGACGCGATCGGCGATCTCAAAAACCTCTCCCAAGCGATGAGTCACATAGATGATCGACCGACCTTCGCTGGCGAGTTTGCGCACCACCGCCTTCACCTTCTCGATCTCGACGTCTGACAACGCGGCGGTCGGCTCATCGAGAATGAGAATCTGGGCGTTGCGCGAAAGGAGCCGGGCAATCTCCACCAGCTGCTGCTGAGCGACCGACAGGCTGCCCGCCGGGACGGACGGATCAATCGATTCCAAACCGACGAGGGTGAGGAACGGTTTGACCTCGTCAGCCAGCCGAGCCCTGGTCCAGACCACTTGCTGGTCGCGCCCGCCGAGACAGATGTTCTCCGCTACGGAGAGCGGGCCGACGATGCTGAGCTCCTGAGTGACGTAAGCGACGCCTGCCTGCAGCGAATGACTCGGCGAACGCAGGCGGATCGGCTGACCTTCGATTTCGACGGCGCCGGCGTCGGCGCGCTCGAGGCCGGCGAGTATCTTTACCAGCGTGCTCTTGCCGGCTCCATTTTCGCCAAGCAGCGCCATCACCTCGCCCCGAGCCAGCGCGAAATCGACGTCCAGCAAGGCCGACAGCGAGCCGTAGCGCTTCGAAATGCCGCTCATTCGCAAGACAATATCGCGGGACGGCATCGATCGATGTTCCGATTGGGGAAAAGTACGACCGCGGGACGAAGCCCCGCGGTCGCGCATTGCTCGAAAGCTCAGTAGTTGCAGAGCTCTTTGAAGGTGTGGCCCCACAGCTTGAAGTTATCCAAATCGGCCTGCGTATTCCCAACCCAGGGATTCGGTATGAAGTTGAAGCGGTGGGCTTCGCCATCGTCCGACGGCGCCGTGTTCGAGTCGCCGGGCAGATATGTTTCCCCGTCGGCGACCTTCTTGCTCTGCAGATATTTGTGCGTCGATTGAACCGACGACCAACCTTCCAGGAATGCCGCCTGGATGCCGGTGCCGATGATCTCCTTGTTGAGGAGATTCTTCGTGTCGCCGTGGCAGGTGCCGCCGACCACCAGAACGTCCTTGCCCGGGTGCAGGCCATTCTCCTTGAGCGCCTGAATGACGCCCTCGGCCAGAGAGTCGTTTTCTGTGTAGACCCAGCTGATCTCATTCTTGTGAGCGGGAATGATCTGCGACGCGGTCTTGTAGCCTTCCTGCGCCATGAAGCCGGCGTCGTGCTCCTGGATGACGGTGAGCTTGCCATCAACGACTTTCTTGAAGGCTTTCACGCGATCCGATCCCGCGGAGTACCCGGCGGGGAAAGTGATGATGAGGCCCTTGTCGCACTTAGCGGTCGGAGTCTCCGCGCAGGCCTTGAGCAAGGCCTTAGCCGCGGTCTCGGCGTTCAGGAAGTCATTCACCCCCGCATACGCGGTCCAGAACTTCTCGGTGCCGGCGATCGGATACTGATTGGTGAAGACGACTGGCACGCCGGTCTGCGACAACGCGCGCAGCGAGCCGGTCCCGGCGGCGTTCACGTAGGGCCACCAGATGTATCCGGCGACCTTCTCGCCCGAGGCGAGTTGTTGTTGTACCTGGCTGTCCTGTTCCGCCTGGTCGCGGGTGGTTTCGATGATCTTGATGTCGTACCCGAGTTCCTGAGCCTTGGCGCGAGCGCCCTTTTGCCACTGGGCAAGATAATTGTCGGTGCCGGGCGGCATGAAGACCACGAGCAGACCTTTGCCAGCCGCGAACGCGTGGCTGCCCGCAGCTAGGCTTGCCACCACTGCAAGCACGCTCACGCCACGTAAAATGCTTGCGCGCGAACCAAGTAAAGCGCTCTTAAGAAAGGCCATTTGTTTCCTCCTCACTCATTTGGCGCTTCACTGCGCCGTGTCGCCATCGATCTCACACCCGTGGCTTATTGCTATAGGGGGCACTTTAGCGCGCCGGACCAACTCGCGCTATTCTCAAGGAGCGGAGCACGGGCTCCGGCTGCCCGGAGCGGGGTCGGTCGAACGCCATTCGGTTACGGTGAACGCTTTCCCCATAAGGCAAGTCAATATGCGGCGCGCCTTGACGTGTTAACAGTAGCCTGTATACCATATGCAGCCAGGAGCTGCAAACGGCGCGCATTGAAGCCGCCGGACTTTGGGTTAGGGTGGCGTCGTCCCTGACGCCCAGCCCCGCTTACGCAAGCTAGTTTGGAGATCGGAATGGAAACCGGTCGCGCCTTCATGAACGTTGTTCGAGGCAGCTCCGCGCCGGCCATAAAGCGGGGCGACATCCCGGTCATCGATCCGAGCGACGGGCAAGAATTCACCACCATAGCGCGCGGTGGAAGTGAAGACGTCGACGCCGGCGTTCTCGCCGCCCACCGCGCATACGAGACCGTTTGGCGGAATACGCCCGCCGTCGAGCGCGGCCGATTCCTGACGAGACTGTCAGCGCGCATCCTCGAGTGTCATGCCGAACTGGCTGAGATCGAATGCCGCGATACGGGCAAGCCGATCCACCAGGCGAAAACCGACATCACAGCGTGCGCGCGCTATTTCGAGTTCTATGGCGGAGCGGCGGACAAGCTGCACGGCGAAACAATCCCGTATGCAGAAGGATTTACGGTCTTCGCGTTGCGCGAACCGTATGGAGTGACGGGCCACATCATTCCCTGGAACTATCCTGCACAAATACTTGGGCGAACGGTCGGCGCGTCCCTCGCGGCCGGAAATGCTTGCGTCGTCAAGCCGGCGGAAGACGCGTGTCTCTCGGTCGTGCGCATAGCGGAACTCGCGTTGGACTGCGGGCTGCCGGCTGGCGTTTTCAACGTTATTACGGGCCTTGGAGTTGAAGCAGGCGCGGCGCTGGCCGCCCATACAGGCATAGATCACCTGTCGTTCACGGGATCTCCTCCGGTCGGCGCCTCGATCGCACAGGCTGCCGCCGCCAATCACATACCGGCGGTGCTCGAGCTTGGCGGCAAATCGCCCCAGATTGTTTTCGCTGACGCGGACCTGGACCAAGCGCTACCCGTGGTCGTCAATGCGATTGTGCAAAACGCGGGTCAGACCTGCTCGGCTGGCAGCCGGGTGCTCATCGCGCGGCCAATCTATGATCGGACCCTGCGCCTCCTGGGCGAACGGTTTGAGGCTCTCAAAACAGGACCTGGCATGAGAGGTCTGGATTGCGGACCGCTCATCAGCCGCAAACAGTTCGACAGAGTTAGCGCATTGGTCGACCAAGCGCGCCGCGATGGGATAGCCGTCGTCGCGAGGGGCAGCGTTGTTCCTGATGCGCCCAACGGCGGCTTCTACTATCCGCCCACGCTTCTTGGGGACGTGCCGGTCAATCATCCGATTGCGCAGCAGGAAGTCTTCGGTCCTGTGCTGGCTGCTTTCGCCTTCGATGACGAGGACGGCGCCATTGAGATTGCGAACGGCACCAACTACGGATTGACGGCCGGCATATGGACGCGCGACGGGTCAAGACAAATGCGATTGGCCCGGAAGATCGTCGCGGGCCAAGTCTACATCAACAACTACGGGGCTGGCGGGGGTATAGAGCTTCCGTTCGGTGGAATGAAGCATTCGGGTTACGGGCGTGAGAAGGGATTCGAGGGCTTGAGGGGCTTTACCCAATTGAAGACTGTCGCGATCCGGCATTAATCCATCGCGAGCGGATGGAGAAAAAGCGGTAGCTTCTGGAGCAGGATCGTTTGCTGGCGCACCGTCGCGAATGACGCGTTGCATTGCCGCCAGGGCTCGGGCGTCAGCCCCAAACTTGGAGCAGGGAGACAGCGATGCGACTGGGAGGAAAAGTTGCGGTCGTGACGGGCGCCGCCAGTGGAATTGGCCACGCGATTGCTACCTTGTTCACTGAAGAAGGGGCGACCGTCTACGCAACCGACATCGCGCCGGGAGAATTCGGCAAAGGAATCATTTTCTCCCGGCACGACGTGACCATCGACGAGCAGTGGCGGGACATCGTCGCGCAAGTGGACCGTGAGCAAGGCCGACTCTCGATCCTGGTGAACAACGCGGGGATAGTCGGTTCGTATGAAGGCATCGAAACGGTTTCTCTCGAGGACTACAATCGCATCATCGCGATCAATCAGACCGGCGTGTTTCTCGGCATGCGCCATTGCGCCCCGTTGATGCGGACGGGCGGCGCGGGGTCTATCATCAACATCTCGAGTATCTGGGGCCTCGTTGGGGCTCGCGACGTCGCGCCATATCAGGCGAGCAAAGGCGCGGTTACTCTCATGACTAAGAACGCTGCGATGACCTTCGCTCCCCTCATACGGGCGAATTCTATCCACCCCGGAATTATCTGGACGCCGCTCATCGAGAGACAGGATCCCGCGATCAGTCAGTCGCTTGTCGACGTGACGCCTCTTGGCCGGATGGGTCAGCCGCGCGAAGTCGCTTATGCTGCGCTGTTCCTGGCGAGCGACGAGTCCTCATACGTTACCGGGACCCAGCTGGTGGTTGATGGCGGGTACACTACACACTGACCAGCGGCCGCCGACGAGGTGGTCCTCGTCTTATCTGAGAGGCCGTGGCTGGTGCGGTAGTTCGATTTCGGCCAACCCTCGGAGAGCGGACGTCTTCCCAAAACCAGCGCTCCGCCAGCAATCCCGGCTCTGCTGGCGGAGCCCCTGCCGCAGCCCCTTCTTCCGCTCACTGAACACGGTATACAGGCGTTCGTATACAGTCAATTGACACATGCGGGCTTAGCCCTTACCCTCCGGGAAGCTCGGACAGGACAATTGTTTTCCGAACAGGGAGGACTCGCGGATGACAATAAAAACCCCCCATTGGAGCCGGGTGAGCCGTCGCTCGCTCATGAAAGGCATCGCGGGAGCGGCGACGCTCGCAGTTCCAACCGCGACGATTCTCGGACCTGCCCGAAGGGCCTACGCGGCGGACAAGAAGGTCACGGTTGGGATGGCGTGGCCGGGAATGCAGGATGCCGTGTGGAGCACAAGCAAGACGTTGCTTGAATCGCTCGCCGCCCAATCCAACCCTCCAATAGAACTCGTGTTCACTGCCGCGGACATGGACGTCGCCAAGCAGGCGAGCGACGTCAAAGATCTGATCAGCAAGGGCATCGACGTCATCCTTGTTTTTCCGATTGATTCGAAGGCGATTTCGTCAAGCGTCAAGGACGCTCACGACGCCAAGATCCCGGTCATGTCGTTCCTGCGGCAAGTGCATGCAGACGCCAAATACCAAGCGGACGTATTTGTCGGCATCGACGCAAAGTGGCAGGAATATTCGTCCGCAAAATCAGTCTTCACGAAGATGCAAAAGAGCAATGTCCCGGTCAAGGGCGTCTTGTGGGTCAGCGGAGATCTTCGCGACGAGAATTCCAGACTTCGCGGCGTCGGATTGCAGGAGGCAGCGAAAGAGTTCAACGCCACCATCCTCCAGGACCTGCCGGCGAATTGGGATCCGCTGCAAGCGGCCGCCGTTCTCGCGCCAGCGCTCAAGGCCTATCCCGACGCAAATGTTTTGGCCATCGCCTCCGATGTCATGATGAGCGGCGTCCAAAAAGTCCTCCAGGACGCCAACAAATGGCATCCCTTCCCTGACCCCAACCACATGTATTTCATCAGTGTGGATGTGTTTCCAATCGGGCTCCAACTGCTTCGTGAGAAGTACCTCGATGCAGACACGCTGTTTGACGTGAAAGGAATGTGTCAGAAGGCCATCGAGTATCTGCCTAAGCTCGCGGCTGGCGAGAAGCTGAAAGATGTCCTGATACAAGGCCCGGCCTACACTCAGGAGAATGTCGACGATCCCGCGTTGCAGGCGCAGCTTTGGGCAAAGTAGTCTCGCTCCCGGCTGGCCGGACTTTGAATCGCCCGGCCCATTCGAGCCCAAGAGGTGGAGCGCAGGCGGCGACGAACCCGTGACCGGCGACTACACGCTCAATTCACCAGGGTTTCTTCAAAGGAACTTGCCTCATTCGCGGAGAGGGAAGGCCAACGCGCTTACAATTCTCGCCGCGATCGCAATTACAATCATCTTGAGCACAACAATTCCCCATTTTCTGAGACTGGGGAATATTCTCAATATTCTGGAGCAATTGAGCATCTTGGGGTTCATGTCAATTGGCATGACCTTTGTGATGGTCTCCGGTGGAATTGATCTGTCGACTTATACGATCGTATCCGCCGGATCGGTGGTGGGCGCGACCGCGATGGTGAGCGGCGGCTATTCGCCACTGGTTGGATGTTTCCTGATGGTGCTGGTCGGGCTCGCTTTTGGCTCGATCAATGGCGTGGCCATTGCATTCGGAAGGATGATTCCCTTCATCGTGACTTTGTCCACGATGGTCGTCGCCCAAGGATTCGCGATCTGGTTCACCCAGGCTCAAAGCATCTCCGGATTGCCGGACTCATACGTCGACGCCATTTCTGGAAAGGTCTTCGACGTCCCGATTCCTGCGATCATCATCATTGCCGTCGCTGTGATCGCTGGCGTTATTTTGGACCGGACCCAGTACGGGCGCTGGCTTTATCTCACCGGGACCAACGAGGCGGCTGCGCGCATCTCGGGGATCCCAGTCCGGCTGACGATATTCCTTGCCTACGTGTTTTCAGGCCTCATGGCGGGAATTACCGCGATCGTGTTGACCGCAATGGTCGGCACGGCGACGACAGCAATGGTGCGGGACGAAAGATTAATGGACGTCATCGCCACCACCGTGATCGGCGGGGCCAGCCTCAAGGGCGGTTCCGGAAGCGTTCTCGGCACGATGTTTGGACTGCTGTTCATCACGGTCCTGGGCAATTCCTTCAACTTGTTAGGCGTGTCGCCCTTCGTTGCAATCGTCATCAAGGGCGCTGTTCTGGTGATGGTGATCGGTTTGGACGTGCTTCGATCTCGCTAAGGCAGGCCGATATGAGCAGCGACGCGCCAAAGCTAAGAATGACGGCAATCTCCAAGGCATTCCCTGGCGTTCGTGCGCTTGACGACGTGTCGTTCGAGACCCGGGCGGGTGAAATCGTCGGACTTGTGGGCGTCAATGGAGCTGGAAAGTCCACGCTCATGAACATTTTGGGTGGAATTTACCAGCCCGACAAAGGCAAGATCTTCATCGACGAAGAGCAGATCGCGATCTACTCGCCCAAGGAAGCGGCGCGCCACGGTATCTCGTTCATCCACCAGGAACCGCAATTCTTCGCCTCGCAGACGGTCGCGGAAAACATTTTCATCTCTCATCTGTTCACGAACCCGACATTTCCGT
>Ga0308309_10001863_pt1 | contig 12539 bp, 11 predicted proteins | sample HubBroMetageWFT5_FD_192491 | JGI IMG/M metagenome (GOLD analysis project Ga0308309, IMG submission 192491) | Warmed and freeze-thawed soil microbial communities from the Hubbard Brook experimental Forest, New Hampshire - Hubbard Brook CCASE Soil... | ecosystem: Environmental > Terrestrial >...
TGCCGGCGCCCAGATCGGCACGGCGTTTCTGCTGACGCCGGAAGCCAAGACCGTGGCTCTGCACCGTGCCGCGCTCAAGGCGGCGAGCGACGACAGTACGACCCTCACCAATCTTTTCACCGGACGGCCGGCGCGCGGCATCATCAATCGCTTCATCCGTGAAGTCGGCCCGCTCAGCGCCGATGCGCCGGCGTTTCCGCTGGCGGCCGGCGCCGCCTACCCGCTGCGCGCTGCGGCCGAGGCCAAAGGCTCGACCGATTTCATGCCGCTGTGGAGCGGACAGGCGCCGTCGCTGGCGCGCGAGATGCCGTCGGGCGAGCTGATCGCCGTCCTCGCGCGCGAGACCGAAGCCGCTCTCAAGCGCGCCGGGCGCTAGACGGCGACCGGTTTCATTTCCCTTCGCCGGCAGTCCGTTCGGCCGGCACCACGACGACCTGCTTGAGCTCGCTGCCCGCGATGACCGACAGCGGCGTCTCGATGCCGATGCGGTCGCCGCCCAGCAGGCGCACCAGGTCGTCGGCGCCGGTCACCGGTTCGCCGCCGAGCGCCAGCACGATATTGCCCGGCTGGAGCCCGGCCTTGGCGGCGGGACCTTCGGCCTCGAGGCTGGCGATCGCCACGCCCTGCGCCTGTCCAAGCCCGAGCGCCAGGGCGAGTCGGCGCGGCAGCGGCACGGTCTGGCCGGCGACGCCGATGAAGGCGCGCCGCACCCGGCCGTGCCGCACGATCTCGCTCACCACGTGGCTCGCGGTGTTGCTGGCCACGGCGAAACAGATGCCCTGGGCGCCGGCGATCACCGCGGTGTTGATGCCGATGACCTCGCCGCGCGAGGAGACGAGCGGGCCGCCGGAATTGCCGGGATTGAGCGCCGCGTCGGTCTGGATCACGTCGTCGATCAGTCGGCCCGTGCTCGAGCGCAGCGAACGCCCGAGCGCCGACACGACGCCCGCCGTCACCGTCGATTCGAAGCCCAGGGGATTGCCGATCGCCACCACGAGCTGGCCGCGCCGCAGTCCCTTGGAGTTGCCGAGCCGCGCCGCCGGCAGGGAAACGTCGTCGATGATGCGCAGCAGGGCGAGGTCGGTGTGCGGGTCGTCACCCAGCACGCGCGCCTTGACGGTGCGCGCGTCGGCGAGCGCCAGCCGGACAGCGGAGGCGCCCTGGACGACGTGGCTGTTGGTCAGCACCAGGCCGTCGGGCGAGATCACGACGCCCGAACCGGTGCCGCCGCGCTGGCGCTTCTCGCGGTCGGGCGGCGTCTCGACCCGCACGACGGCGGGGCCGACCCGGTCGACGACATCGACCACGGCCTGCGAATAGGCATCGAACAGCGGTTGCTCGTTGGGGGTGGTTTCGGCCGGGAAACTGGCGTCGCCCGACAGATTCAGCTCGTCGGAGACGAGCGAAGGCTGGAAGTCGAACATGCCCCTATATGGGGATTGGCGCGCGGCAAGAGTAGTCCCGGGGGCGCGCCACTCCAGTGGCGCGCCCCCAGCAATCAGAACAGCGAGAAATACTCACGCTGCTCCCAGTCGCTGACGTCCAGATTGAAGCGGTCGATCTCCGCCTGCTTCAGCTTGAGATAGTAGTCGACGAAGAAGTCGCCAAAGCCTGCGCGCAGCGCCTTGTCCTCGCCGAGCGCGGCCAGCGACTCGGCCAAGGAACGCGGCAGCGACGGCGCCTTGGCGTCATAGGGCGTGTCGGCCGACGGGCCGGGATCGAGCTTGCGGTCGAGCCCGTCCAGCCCGCTCAAGATCTGGCTCGCCACATAAAGGTAGGGGTTGGCCGCAGGCTCGCCGACCCGGTTCTCGAGGTGGGTCGCGGGATCGCCGGGGCCGCCCAGCACGCGCACCATGACGCCCCGGTTGTCACGTCCCCAGGTGGCGCGGTCGGGCGCGAGCGAGAAGGGGCGGTAGCGCTTGTAGCCGTTCAAAGTCGGCGTGCTGAAGGCGGCTGCACCCCTGGCATGGGCGAGCAGTCCCGCCATGTAATGCATGCCCGCCGCCGACAGGGGTTCGCGCCCGTCCATGAAGATGTTGGTGTGGCTCTTCCTGTCGGTCAGCGACTGATGCAGGTGCCAGCCGCTCGACATGACGTTGGCGAGCTTGGGCCGGCACATGAAGGTGGCGTGATAGCCGTGACGCTGCGCCACCTGCTTGGTGGCGCTGCGGAACAGCACCATGGCGTCGGCCGGCGCCAGGCCAATGCCGGTGCGGAAGGTGAACTCGACCTGGCTCGGCCCGAACTCGACCTCGATCGAGCGCAGCGGCAGGCCAAGATCGACGAGGTTGGTGCGCAGGATCTCCAGGATCGGATCCATCTCGTCGTAGCGCTGCTCGGTCAGGTACTGGTAGCCCTGGTTCAACAAGGACACGTCGGGCGGTTCGCCGGGCTGGCCTGAGTCCGCAACGCCAAGCTTCGCCTTTTCCAGCTTGAAGAGATGGAACTCGACTTCGAGGCCGGCGACGAAATCGTAGCCGCGCTCGCCCAGCGTCTGCAACGCGTTCCGGCAAATGTGCCGCGTGCAGAGCGGCATGGGGCGGCCATCGGTGAAATATATGTCGCACAGCATCCAGCCTGAATGCGGCGCCCACGGCAGCACGCGGAAGGTCGTGGGATCGGGCAGCATGATCACGTCGGCCGCGCCCTCGAGCTCCTTCATGCCGAAGCCGCCGCCTGGCTGCCAGACCGGGAACACCGTGCGGTGCGAGGTGTCCTTGAGCAGCATCGTCGTGGTGAAGCCGACACCGTTCTTGAGCGCGGCATCGATCTCCCCCACTGTCAGGGTCTTGCCGCGCAACACGCCGTGCTGGTCGGCGAAGGCCAGTCGCACCACCGAGAGCTCGGCCGCCTTGATGCGGCGCTCCGCCTCGCGCGTCGCGGCCTTGCGGTCCTCGATCCACAGGCCCGCGCGTTCGACGAAGGTCATGCGGGCCTACGCGACCAGCGGCGGGATGGTTTTTGCCGCCCAGCTCGAGCCGCTGCGGCGGCGCGCATCGACGTCCTTCCAGTAGGACTGCCAGCCCTCGGTCGGGCCCATGCCGTCGATGGCGATCGGGCCGCGGATCGCGCCGGCGTGTGCCGGATCGAGCCACATCGGCGGCTTCTCGCCGTTCGCCACCTGGCCGATGGCCGAGAGCAGCAGGCGGCGGTAGGCCACGATCGCCTTGTCGGTGGTGCCGAGATGCTCGCGCGTGCGGTCGGCGATGCGGCCCTGGCTTTCGATCGCCCACTGGTCGTGGACGTTTATGTCGAAGCCCATGCCGGTGAAGGTCTGGTTGGCCTGTTCGGCGACGTCGTGACCCCAGGAATTGTGGCGGCCGAGGCGCGGACGGTAGTCGGGCAGCTCGTAGAGCTTCAACCGCTGTTCGCGCATCTGCGCATGATCGACCGGCGCGCCAAAGCTGGTGAAGATCGCGTACCAGTAGCAGGACGTGTCGTCGATCGGCACGTGCCACTGGGTGATGGTCATCTCCGCGCTCATCGGGATCACGAAGGCGTAGGGGAACACGAGGTTGGTGACGCGCACGTGGGTGTGCCTGTCGTTCAGCCGGCGCAAGGCGAACAGCCGAAGGCCGTAGTCGGTTCCCTCGACGTCGATCTGTGGCCGAGTGAATTCGCGCAGCAGGCGCGTCATCGGAATGTCGGAATCAGACGAGGCCGACCGGAACTGCTTGCCATAGGAAGCGCCCGTGTCTTCGTCCTCGTAGAAGCGATGCAGGTAGGAGGCGTGCGCCGGGTCGATGCCGACTTCAAGCGCCTGCAGCCAGTTGCAGTCGATCAGGCCCTTGAAGGCGAAGGCGTGCGTGCCGGGCGCGAGGAAGCAGTCGAAGTCGGGGAAGGCCGGCGCTTCGCTTTCGCCCAGATAGGCGAACACGATGCCGTTCTTGACGACGACCGGATACGACCGCTGGCGCACTCGCTGGCAAAGCACGCTGCCTTCGGGTTCGGCGGGCGTCTCCAGGCACTTGCCGTCGACGTCGAACAGCCAGCCATGGAACAGGCAGCGCAGGCCGCCATCTTCCAGGCGACCGTAGGCGAGATCGGCGCCGCGATGTGGGCAGTCGCGGTCCAACAGGCCGTACCGGCCGCGCTCGTCGCGGAACAGCACGAAGTCCTGGCCCAGCACGCGCACCGCCTTGGCGGGACGCTCCTGCGGCAGCTCGTCGGCGAGCGCCACCGGATGCCAATAGTGCCGCATCAGCGCGCCGCATTTGGTGCCCGGCCCGATGCGGGTGATCAACTCGTTCTGCTCGGGACTCATCATGGGAAAAGAGTGGCGTAAATCCCAACGCCTGTCATCCCGAGGCCGCCCCGCTGCTACGGAGCGGACGCGTCCCACGGCAAAGCTTACTTCGCCCGCGCCGACAGACTATACAAGAGGCCCATGAGTAACCTGAACGGCATGCCGGGCCCGACGTCCCGGCACTATTTTTCCCAACGCCTGCGCCTGCACTATGTCGACTGGGGCAATCCCGACGCGCCGCCGCTGCTGCTGGTGCATGGCGGGCGCGATCATTGCCGCAACTGGGACTGGGTGGCCCAGTCCCTGCGCAAGGATTGGCACATCATCTGCCCCGACCTGCGCGGGCACGGCGACAGCCAGTGGTCGCCCGATGGCAACTATTCGATGTCGGCCTACATCTACGACCTGGCACAGCTCGTGCACCAGCAGCAGTTGGCGCCGGTGACGATCGTGGCCCACTCCCTGGGCGGCAATATCTGCCTGCGCTACGCCGGCATCTATCCCGGGAAGGTGCGCAAGCTTGTCGCCATCGAGGGGCTGGGCCCGTCGCCCAAGGCGATCGCTGAGCGTGGCCAGAAGAGCATGGCCGAGCGCGTGCGCGAATGGGTCGACGAGCAACGCACGCTCTCCGGCCGCCTGCCGCGCCGCTATCCCACCATCGAGGATGCCTTCAAGCGCATGCAGGAGGAGAACAAGCATCTCTCGGCCGAGCAGGCGCGGCACCTCACGCAGCAGGGCGTCAACCAGAACGAGGACGGCACCTATAGCTGGAAGTTCGACAACTACGTCCGCACCTCGCCGCCCTACGACATGAGCTACAAGGATATCGAGCTTCTGTGGACGCAGATCGCCTGTCCGACCCTGTTGATCTACGGCAAGGAGAGCTGGGCCTCCAATCCGGCGGATGATGGGCGACTAAAGCACTTCAAGAATGCCAACGTCGTCACGTTCGACAATGCCGGGCATTGGGTGCACCACGACAGGCTGCAGGCGTTCGTCGACACGGTCGGGGAGTTCATCGAATGAAAGCGGCGATCTTCCGCGATGGCGACATCGTCGTCGACACGCTGCCCGAGCCGGTGCCCGCGCGCGGCCAGGTCCTGGTCAAGACTCTGGCCTGCGGCATCTGCGGTTCGGACCTGCATGCCGCCAAGCATGCCCATCGCATGGTCGCGGTGACCAAGCGCATCCCTGGGCGGGTGCCAATGGACTTGTCGCGCGACATCGTGTTCGGTCATGAATTCTGCTGCGAGGTGCTGGACCACGGGCCCGACACCGAACGCAAGGTAAAGCCCGGCACGCGCGTCTGTGCCATGCCGCTGATGCTGGAGGCCGACGGGCCGAAGGGCATGGGCTACTCCAACACCTATATCGGCGGCTACGCCGAACAGATGCTGCTCGCAGCACCGCTCTTGCTGGAAGTGCCCAACGGCCTGTCGACCGACCATGCCGCGCTCACCGAACCGCTGGCCGTGGGTGTGCACGCGGTCGAGAAGGCAGCGCTCAAGGGCGACGAGGCGCCGCTGGTGGTGGGCTGCGGGCCGGTCGGACTTGCCGTCATCGCCGCCCTGCGGCTGAAGGGCATACGTCCGATCGTCGCAGCCGATTTCTCGCCCAAGCGCCGCGAGCTTGCCGTGAAGATGGGCGCCGATGTCGTCGTCAATCCCGCACAGGGGTCACCTTATGCGAAGCTCGAACCGGGCAAACGGGCGGCGATCTTCGAGTGCGTCGGCGTGCCAGGTGTCCTGCAGCAGATGTTCGAACAGGTCCCACGCGATGCGCGGGTCGTGATCGTCGGAGTCTGCATGGAACCCGATACCATCGAGCCCATGTTCGGCATCGTGAAGGAACTCAGCCTGCAATTCGTGCTGGGTTACACCCCTGATGAATTCGCCCGGTCGCTTCGCCTGCTGGCGGAGGGCCAGGTCGATGCAGAGGCACTGATCACCGGCAAGGTCGGGCTAGACGGCGTGAAGGGCGCCTTCGCCGAACTGGGCAGTCCCGAGCGGCACACCAAGATTTTGGTCGAACCGTGGCGATGATCGGCTTCGTCAGCTGTTGACCGGCAGGCGGCCGATTTGATAGCGCTTGCGGCCGCTCAGGGAGGCAACAAATGAAGTTCTACAATTCGGGCGGGCCGAACCCGCGCATGGTCCGCATGTTCATGGCCGAGAAGGGCTTCGACGTCCCCAAGGTCGAGGTCGATCTGCGCGGCGGCGAGAACCGGCGCGAGCCTTACCTCAAGATCAATCCGGCCGGCCAGTGTCCGGCGCTGGAGCTCGACGACGGCACCGTGCTGGCCGAGATCACGGCGATCTGCGAGTACGTCGACGAGAAGAAGAAGGACACGCCCTCGCTGATCGGCGACACGCCCGAGGAGCGCGCCAAGACCCGCATGTGGACGCGCCGTATCGATCTCAACATAGCCGAGCCGGCGGCCAACGGTTTCCGTTTCGCCGAGGGCCTAAAGATGTTCGAGAACCGCGTCCGCTGCATTCCCGGCGCGGCCGGGGAGCTTAAGGCAACGGCGCGCGACAAGCTCAAGTGGCTCGATGGGCTGATGGGCTCGAAACCCTTCATCGCCGGCGACAAGCTCACCATGGCCGACATCCTGCTGTTCGCCTTCCTCGACTTCATGGCCAATGTCGGCCAACCGCTCGATCCCGATTGCAAGAACCTTACCGCCTGGTTCGGCCGCATGAAGGCCCGGCCGAGCGCAGCCGCCTGATCCGGAGACACTGACGATGCGCCGTCTGACCACCCTGTTCGCCTTCATCGCCTCGTTCGTCATGGCTGCGGCGGGTCTTGCCCAGGCCGCCGATCCGCCGGCCTCATCTTCCATTAAGGGTCTGTTCCTCACTACAGACTATCCCTCGCAGACGGTGCGGGCCGGCGAGATCACCACCATCCGCGTGAAGCTCACCAATTCCGGCCTGCCGCCCGAGCCGGTGGCGCTCTCGGTCTCCGACGTCCCGGCCGGTTGGAAGGTCGACATCCTGGGCGGCGGCCAGTCCGTGGCCTCGGCCATGCCCGGTGTCAACCAGGACGTCAGCCTGCAGCTCCGCGTCGACGTGCCGAAGGATGCCAAGCCCGGCTCGCAGAAGGTGGTGCTGAGCGCCAAGGGCCCGCTCACCCAGGCACCCGATCTGGCTTTCACCCTGACCGTCGGCACCGAGACGCCGGCCAAGCTCAGCCTGAAATCGCGCCTGCCGTCGCTGCGCGGCACGCCGCGCTCGGCGTTCGAATATACGGTCACGGTCGGCAACGACAGCGGCAAGGACCTCACCGTGGCGCTGTCGGCGCAGAGTCCGGCCAATTTCCAGACCAGCTTCACCGAAGGCTTCGGCTCCAACGAGATTAGCTCGATCCCGATCGAGGCCGGCCAGACCAAGGACATAAAGGTCAAGGTGACGCCGCCGCGCGATGTGAAGGCGGGCGACTACCCGGTGCTGGTCAAGGTCGCGTCCGAGGGCGCGACGGCCGAGCTCAGGGTCACCTTGCAGATCAGCGGCCAGGGCAAGCTCGCGCTCTCGACCAAGGACGGCCGCCTGTCCGGCGAGGCCGAAGTCGGCAAATCCGCCGCCTATGCTCTGGTCGTGAGCAACGACGGCACGGCGCCGATCGAGGAAGTCGAGATGTCGGGCACCGTTCCGGCCAACTGGAAGGTCGAGTTCAATCCCAAGACCATCCCCAGCGTGGCGCCCAACGAAAAGAAGGAAGTACAGGTCCTGGTGACGCCGGCCGACAAGGCGATCGCCGGCGACTATGTCGCCTCGTTCCGCGCCAGCGGCCGCGGCGAATCGGCGTCGTCCGACTTCCGCATCACCGTCACGACCTCGACCCTTTGGGGCATCGTCGGTATCGGCATCATCGCCATCGCCCTGCTTGTCCTGCTGGGCGCAGTCGCGCGCTTCGGCCGGCGATGACCGACAACGTCATCGAGGCACGCGGGCTGCTGAAGCTCTACGGCGCGCAGCGCGCCGTCGACGCCATCGACCTCGACATCCGCCGCGGCGAGATCTTCGGCCTGCTCGGTCCCAATGGCGCCGGCAAGACGACGACCATCCTGATGATGCTGGGCCTGACCGAAATCAGCGGCGGCTCGGTCGAAGTGCTGGGCTTCAACCCGGTACGCCAGCCGCTCGAGGTCAAGCGCCGGGTCGGCTACCTGCCGGATGCGGTCGGCTTCTACGATCACCTGACGGCGCGGGAGAATCTCGTCTACACGGCGCGTCTGCTCGCCATTCCGCGATCCCAGATCGGACGGCGCATCATGGAGGCGTTGGAGAGCGTGCAGCTGGCCGACGTGGTCGACAGGCGCGTCTCGACTTATTCGCGCGGCATGCGGCAGCGGCTGGGCATCGCCGAAATCGTGATGAAGAAGGCCGAGATCGCCATCCTCGACGAGCCGACCTCGGGTCTCGACCCGCACGCCACCTTCGAGCTGCTGGAGATGATCCGCGGGCTGAAGCGGATGGGCGTGGCCGTGCTGCTGTCCTCCCATCTGCTCGATCGGGTGCAAAGCGTTTGCGACAGGGTGGCGCTCTTCAACAAGGGCCGCATCGCCCTGATGGGCACGGTGGTGGAGCTTGCCAACCAGGTGCTGGGGGCCGGGCATCCCATCCTGGTCGAAGCCTCGGGCATCGACATTGCCGCTGCGTTGCGCGGCATCGAGGGCGTGCAGAAGGTCATGCCGGAGGGCGAGGGTGCCTGGCGGGTCGTGGCCGATCGCGACGTGCGCGCCGCGGCGGCCCAGCGCATCGTATCCGCCGGCGGCGCGCTGACGCGACTCGCCGACCTGCAGCCCAGCCTGGAAGAGGTTTACACGCGCTACTTCGAGGAGGCGCGGCATGCAGCGTAGCACCGCGCGTCGCGAAGGCTCGCCCTTCACCGGCCTGGGGCCGGTGTTCATGAAGGAATTTTCCGATCACTTGAGCAGCGCCCGTATGATGGTGCTGATGCTCTTCGTGATCGCCTTCGGCGCACTCACCGTCGCACCGTCGCTCACCGAGCTGCGCAATGTGACGGAGTCCGACACGTTTCTCTTCCTGCGCATTTTCACCTCGGCCTCGAGCCGCGTGCCGTTTTCCTTCACGGCCGCGCTGGGCTTTACGATTCCCCTGCTGGCGATCGGCCTGGGTTTCGATTCGGTCAACGGCGAGTTCAATCGCCGGACGCTGTCGCGCGTGCTGTCGCAGCCGATCTATCGCGACGCGCTGCTGCTCGGGAAATTCCTGGGCGCGCTCGCCACATTGGCCGTCGCGCTGGTGGCGCTGTGGCTGATCGTGCTGGGCGCGGGACTGCTGCTGCTCGGCATTCCGCCGCGCGGCGTCGAGGTAGCGCGCGGAGTCGCCTTCCTCGCAGTCGCCATCGCCTATGGCGGCGTGTGGCTCGCCGCATCGATGCTGTTCTCGGTGATTTTCCGCTCGACGGCGACCTCGGCCTTGTGTGCGTTGGGCGTGTGGTTGTTTTTCCTGATCGTGTGGCCGCTGATCGTGCCCGCCGTCGTGTTGGCCTTCGCCTCGCCCGACATGCTGTCGGGCCGGGCATCGATCGACGAGACGCTGGCCTTCATACAGTTTCAATCGTTCCTCGACCGGCTCTCGCCCAATACCCTGTTCGGCGAGGCGGTGATCGGCCTGCTCAATCCCGAGACCCGCACGCTCGGCCCCATCATCCAGAGCCAGATGTACGGCGCGATCATGGGCGCACCGCTGCCCTTTGGCCAAAGCCTGCTCTTGATCTGGCCGCAGATTACCGGCCTGATCGCCGGCATGATCGTGGTGTTCGCTGCGGCCTACATCATCTTCCAGCGCGAGGAAGTCAGAGCCTGAAGGACTGGACGCTCCCGGCCACCCTCAACAACGCCCACTGGTGCGATGCGGTCTGCCGCGCGCATGGCAACGCGGGGACTTTCCTGCCGCACATATGGGTCAACGCCGAGCCGGTGCCGCGCTTCTATCCCAATGCGGTGACGCTCGCGCCCGACGAGGCGTCGGCTACCGAGCAGCGCAGCACGGTCGACATCCTGCTGAAATCGAACCTGCCGGGTCGCTGGGCGGTCAAGGACAGCTTCAATGCGCTCGACCTGTCTCGACAGGGATTCGACGTGCTTCTGGAGGCCTCGTGGATCCGCAACGTGATGCCCGTCGACGGGCCGTCGTCGGACATCGTTTGGCAACGCGAGACCCAGGGCAAGGCGGCATTGCCGTTCGACGATCCGAACTTCGCGATGTTCACCGGCCGGCGCGGCTACGGCGTCGTCGCGGGCGGCATGCTCTACCGCGCCGATGGCGTCGTGGGGCTGTCCAACGTGGTGGCCGACGCAGCGGATGCCATCGCGGTGTGGCGGTCCCTGAGCTTGCTGGCCACCACGGTGTTCCCTCGCATGCCGCTGGTCGGCTACGAATCGGGCAGCGAGCTCCAAGCCGCGGTCGATGCCGGATTCGAGATCGGCGATCCGCTGAGGATCTGGGTCAAGGCGCGGGAGTGAAGCCGCAGGCTTTCAGCGCCTCGATCATGTGAGAGGGCGGCGGCGCGATGACGGCGATCGGCGGCTTGCTCTTCGACAGCGGCAGCACGATGCCACGCGAATGCAGATGCAGCGACTTGTCGGGCTCGGCCCGCCCGTAGAGGCGGTCGGCTATCACCGGGCAGCCGGCCGCGGCGCAATGGACGCGGATCTGGTGGGTTCGGCCGGTCTCGGGCTTCAGCTCCAGCCACGTCATGTCCGGCCCGCGCCCCAGCACCTTGTAGCGTGTGACCGCCGTCTGGCCCTTGTCCGAAACCTTCACCGACCAGCCGCTCCTGGTATTTACCTTGAGCAGTTTCTGATCGAACACGCCTTCGTCGGAAGGCGGTGCGCCCTGGACGACGGCCCAATAGGTCTTCTCGGTGTCGCGCGCCTGGAACAGGCGGCCGAGCTTGCTCAACGCCTTGGGATGACGGCCCAGCACCAGCACGCCCGACGTGTCGGCGTCGAGGCGATGGGCCAGCGCCGGCGGACGCGGCAGGCCGAAGCGCAGCGCGTCGAAACATTCCTCAAGGTTGGGCGCCTTGCTGGGGCCGGCATGGACGGCGAGGCCCGCCGGCTTGTCGATCACCAGGATCAGCCCGTCGCGATGGAGAACCCGCGCCTGGATCTCCGCGGCGCTGAGAGGAGGTCTTCTCTTAGTCTTGCCGGACCGCGGACCTCCGGCCCGCTCACGATCATGAGGCGGGCCGGAGGCCCGCGGTCCCGGAAGAGCATGATTCAGAGGTCGGGCCATCGCGACAGCCATTCCTCGCTTGCCTCATAGAGCGCCGCGGCGCGCAGCACCGAGGCTTCGTCGCGAAAGCGGCCGACGAACTGCAGGCCGATCGGCAGGCCCTCCGAATCGTAGCCGCAGCAAAGCGTCAGGGCAGGGTGGCCGGTGATGTTGAAGGGCATCGTGTAGGGAAACCAGTTGCGACGGAGTTCGCCCACCTCCACGCCGTCGATCCGGATGGGCTCGAACAAATCCTGGTCGATCGGCAGCGCCGTGCGCGACAGCGTCGGCGTCACCAGATAGTCGGCCGTCGCGAACCAGCGTTGCACCATGCGAAAGAGATCGGTTCGCTGGAACATGGCGCGCTGGTAGTCGGCGCCCGTCCATTCCGACGCCATGGCGACCTGGCGCACCAGCGACGGCGAGAGCCGATTGTCCTCGCGGCGGATCAGATCGTCGAAGCGGGCCCGCCAGGTCGTGTGGTTGATCACCTTCCAGATCGGCTCCATGTCGGGCGGCGTCTCGTCGAGCTGGACCAGCTCGGCACCGAGCTCGCGCAGCCTGCCGAGCGCGCGTTCGAACGCAGTCGCCACGTCCTTGGCCACGGCGGTGTTGCCGAGTGTCAGGCTGTAGAGGATGCGCTTGCCCGATAGATCGCCCCGGGCCTGCGCTGCGGCGGTATAGTCCTGCGGTGCCACGCCGATCGACCATGGATCGGACGGATGAGGGCCGGCCATGGCCTGCAGCATCAGCGCGGTGTCCATCACCGTGCGCGTCATCGGCGTGACATAGGTGTAGTTGCCGAAGGCATCGGCCACCTGGCTGTGCGGGATGACGCCGTTGCTCTGCTTCAGCCCGACCATGCCGTTGGCTGCCGCCGGAATGCGCGTCGAGCCGCCGCCGTCGGTGGCGATGCCGATCGGCCCGATGCCGGCCGCCACGGCGACCGCCGCGCCGCCGCTCGAACCACCCGACGTGCGCTCGGCGCTCCAGGCGTTGCGCGTGCGGCCGAACAAAGGCGCGTCGGTCAGCGCCTTGTGGCCGAA
>Ga0308309_10001864_pt1 | contig 12537 bp, 12 predicted proteins | sample HubBroMetageWFT5_FD_192491 | JGI IMG/M metagenome (GOLD analysis project Ga0308309, IMG submission 192491) | Warmed and freeze-thawed soil microbial communities from the Hubbard Brook experimental Forest, New Hampshire - Hubbard Brook CCASE Soil... | ecosystem: Environmental > Terrestrial >...
GAAGCAAGGAAGCAAGTGCGCTTCCAGGCCAGCCAACGAGAAGAGATTTATGGTTGGATCGAGCGCTTGCTATGCCAGCAGGAGTACTCGCGGCAGGGCCGACCGGCGCGGGGTCTGCGGCGGCGCTACATCGGCAAAATAACGGGGCTGAGCCGGGCACAGCTTACGCGCTTGGTGGGCCGCTACCTAGCGACCGGCCAAGTGAGGAGCCAAGGCACAGGCCGACATCACTTCCCCCGATGCTATACGGCCGCGGACATCGAGTTGCTGGCGCCGGTCGATGAAGCTCATGAGAGCTTGAGCGGTCCGGCGACACGGCGCATTCTCGAGCGCGAGTTTCACGTGCACGGGAAGGCTGAGTTCGAGCGCCTGGCCGCGATCTCCAATGGTCACCGGTACAACCTGCGCCGCCACCGGCGCTATCGGCGAGGACGAACCAAGTATGAGAAGACACGACCCACTCCTGTGGCCATTGGGGAGCGGCGTAGACCCGATCCCATGGGACAATCTGGGGCTATCTGCGGGTGGATACAGTACACCCGGGGGACACCGAGAATGTCAAGGGCGTGTATCACATCGATGCGATCGACGAGAGCACGCAATGGGAGATTGCAGCCTCGGTAGAGCGCATTTCGGAAGCTTATCTGGAGCCAGTCCTAGTCCCTCTGCTGGCCCAGTTTCCCTTCGTCGTTCACGGTTTTCACTCCGATAACGGCAGAGAATTCATCAACCAGACAGTGGCGAAGTTGCTGAATAAACTGATGATTCAACTGACCAAGAGTCGCCCGCGACATTCCAACGACAATGGGTTGGCGGAGACCAAGAATGGCGCCATCATCCGCAAACCTATGGGCTGGGGCCATATTCCGGCCGCCCATGCCGACCGCATCCAGCAGTTCTACGGCGCCTACCTAAACCCCTACCTGAACGACCATCGTCCTTGTGCGCAGGCCGATGTCGAAGTCGACGCCAAGGGACGAAAACGTCGTCGTTACCGCCGCCGTCAAACTCCGCTAGAGACGCGGTTGGCGTTACCGAAGCCCCAGCAATACCTCCGCCCTGGAATCACCGTGGCCACGCTGCAACGCATCGGCGGGCTGATGAGCGACACCGAAGCGGCGCTGCGCATGCGAACCGCCAAGCACAAGCTCTTTGACCAATTGCGCAAGGCCGCGTCGGACTTCTAAGCAGCTGAGCGCGGCAAGGGGGGCTCAAACGCCGCTCCCTTGCCGCGCGCTCTATTCCCCCGCTCCAACGCCCCACTCCAACCCAAAATCATTCCAGCGAAGATTGCTACACTCCTCTCAGAACTTTCCCAGAAAGCGATCATCGTCTTCCGCCTTTTCCGTTCCCTTCAGGCTCATCCTTGGATTGGAAAACACTTCCGGGCATCTTCCGCCGTCCTCCGCATCCCCCCTGTGGCTCGATTCCCTAGAAGCCGCCATATCCGGAAGAAAAGCGTGCAAATTCAAGGAGATCGGATGCCAATCATCAAACGGGGGAAACCTCCTCGACGAGATTGGTCCTTCGTTTGAGAGCTGTTTCCACGGCCACACCAGGAAGGCTGCGGGTACAATCCGGCTGATATTTCTCTAAGCTGGCATCGAAGGCTATAGCGTCCGCGTTCAAATGCTGCCAGTCACGGTTGCGTGTAGGGCTCGACCACTCCGGCGACCTTGATTGAAGGTAAACCGGAATCAGCCGAGATGTACGGTACCCCGTCCGCCATCACGGCATCGGGATACTCCCATGCTGTTTCCAGCACGCCTGCCCCAGAAACGGATCCGACGCTCGAGAATCCGCCTGGTGAGATGGGAGCATTGATGTTATTGCTGTCAACGGAATTGATAACGAGTTGTCCGATTTTTCCCGACTCGATTCCGAACAGATCTGCCAACGGCAACTGTGATCCGGCATCCCGCAAGCCATACCCATTGAACGTAAGGTTGTCGATCGTCGAGTCGTTGTCGAGGATCAAGGCGGTGACATTCAATTCCCCATTCCGTTGAATTTGACAATTGTCGAAGGAGAGACTCGAACCCACAGAAGTTACACTTCCGTAGAGCGGGGACGCTCTCAAAAAGGCGCAGACATGGTTCGTTTGAGGAGAGACCCAGACAACTTTTGATTGCGACGGAGTAAAGGTAACGTTCTTAAGCACGATCGTTCCGAAGTTTTCAGCGACTCCGAGTATTGTAGGGGCTGTCAAGGTGCAATCTGAGATGGTCAAAGAGGCAATTGAATTGGGGAGACTGCCATCAATCACGCCAATCAGAAAAGCAGCCTCTGCAAGAATGCCGCTGCAATTGCGCACGCTCACCGAGTCGATGGTGAATTTGGCGGCACTCCCGTTTGTCGTATAAAGGCGCATCAGCGACCAGCTATGGAATGTGCAATCGCTGACTTCGACCCGTGAGATGTTGCCCGAGTATCCCTCGGGGCAGTTCAGGGCGATCGAGTCGTCGCCCGTCATGAAGTTGCAATTCGCAATCGTAACATCGTTCGCCGGTCCGTTGAAATGCACCCCGTCGGTGTAATAGCCCTCGCTCTTCATCACGCACCCGGATAGAGCGACATTGCCGACGTTCGAAAGCTGTATGTGGAATGCTGGGGTTCTGACCACCACCACTTTTTCAATAACAACGTCGTCTAAGTTCCTCAGATTGATTCCGCAATACCAAGCCACTGCACCGCCTTGCCGCGTTCCGCTTGTCGAATCTCCGTTAAAACCGTTTCCTTGGTTGCCGTTCAGCGTGAAGTTCCTGAGCGAGACATTCATTCCTCGCGCGGGAGGCGGACCGGGATAGTTTAAGACCACACCGGTTCCGTTATGGATGCCGTCATTGTTGGTGCCCGTCTTTACGAAAAATCCCGTGCCGCATCCCAGGCCGGCGATGCTCCAATACCCTCCGGCTGGAAGGAATAGGCCCGAGATCAGCGCGCTTCCGTCGATGATCAGCGTGATCGGGTGGTCTGCGGTCGCGCCGGCCATCGCCGCATTTATGCGTGGTCCGTCGTCGGTGGCAGCGCCTTCAGTGTACTTGTTGCGTCCGTTTCTCAGATCGCAATCCAGAGCGCAGCCGATCTTCGATGCCCAGATGTAAGTCATTCCAGGGACGGGTACCGGCGCCGGGGCGGGCCCGAGGCAGGGGATGACGAACTCGGAATTGCAGCCCATTAGGGAGCATCCGAAGGCCGAGCCAGCAGCCAACAGACCGGCGTTCTGAAGGAAGCGGCGTCTATTGATTTGCGGTGTACCCGTATTGTGATTTCTTGGCACGTGTTGGCTCTGTCTTATCGCCTAGTTCGCTGGGATCTGTCGTTCAAAACTCGGGCTCACAAACGCGACTGATGCGTCTCAGGGATAAGCAGAATAGTCTGTCGGCGTACAAAATCGCAATAGAAACCTTCAAGGCTTCTCATTTCTATTGTCGGCTATGCCTTTGAGATTGACTGTCGGAGGCCGCCACTTTTCCACCTTACTTTGAGTCGAAGACCACAACTGCATTCCTGCGCCTGATAGAGATATTCGTATTCATCCGATGATTGGTTGATTCCCTGCGTCCATCCCGTAAGGTCCCTGCTGACCAACTTGAAGCCGCGCTCCTCGACCCTGAACTCATCTGCACTCAGCACGGCATGCCGATTGTGGTTGACATGGAGGAAGTAGCCGCTAGTGATCCGTGTAATCTGGTCGATGTAAACGTCGATGGTCGCAGGGGACATCTCTGCGAGGCTATAGGAATTAAATGATACGGCGGCCGATTTCGAAGGCATTTTCAAGGTCCCGAAACTCGGCATCATAATGCAGCCCGGGGTTGAAAGGGCCTCGGCCGAGAGTTCCACTTCGCCATAGAGTTGGATCGACAGACTCGGCAAGGAGCGCATGAGGTAGTAGGATGCGAGAGCCGTCGCCTCGGGAAGATCGAAGTCCAGATAGGTCACTGCGGGTTGTCCCTAATCAAGTAATAGGCAAGCCCTCCAAAGCCTCCGCCAAGCTACTGCATGGATCTCTGAACAAGTTCTGGTAGGTGCGCTGCAGTTCAGCTACATCTTCCGAAAACAGAGCCCTCATCACCGGCCTCAGGTTCCGTTCGCAAATTGAGGGCCACTCGTTGCTGACGTTGAACGCCTCGCCGGCGTTTTTCTGGTGACCTTTGCTAAGTTGTAGGCTGCAATAATTCGCTTGAGGATCACCGAGTTATCGTGATCGTCGCTTGGACGCGGCACAAAATAGCCCGGAACAAGATCGGGCCGGAAGTCGAATCCTTGCCGAACCGTCTTCTCCCAGTTTTAATTGCCTGATTCAGGGATCTGCGCAGGTCGACTCTGCGCTTTATTCCAGCGTAAAATTTCCGAGGGTTCCAGAGGACTGAATAGTTCATATAACTTTTTTATCAAAGAAGCTGCGCGTCTGCGGTTTCCCTGGGGGTGTACGACATAAGAGTAGTTAATGGCGGGCTTTTCTTTTTTGGGGGCATACTTCTGAGAGTAGTATGACTCTCATCATTGGAGGCTCAGTATGCCAGAATGCCTTGTGCCAGAATCTCTCCCGGATTTGGAGCTAGAACGCGCAAAACTCCTTGAACAGTTCCTCAGTTTGGGCGATTTTCGACCGGGTTCCATTACCGCCAGCGTACGGCGCTGCGGGAAACCTAGTTGCCACTGCGCCAAGCCGAACGATCCCGGCCACCAGCCGCAGTTTCGTCTGAGCCGTAAGGTGAATGGGAAAACCGCCAGTTTTGCCGATTCCTAATTGCGGCTGGATCTCCCCGGAATCTCGACGTCTGGCTTTTTTGCTGCCGGGATGCCGTTCTGAGCAACGCGGGCTTCAAAGCGGACGAGGTTCGCAGCAGCAATCTGAATTTCCGCCGTGTCGTCGATGATAAGGATGCGCTTCTGTGCGCGGATGAAGTGAGCAATGATGTTTAGGAGAGTCGTTTTACCGGTGCCTGTTCCTCCTGAAATGCGGATGTTCTGCCGGTTGACGACCGCACTCTCCCGAATGGCCGGCGCTGCCGGGTTCGCCGGGGCCGAGCTTGGAAGAGAAGTACCCCAACGATCCCGATTGCTAACGTTTCGGGCAGCCTTCGCAAAACAAATGGAAATCTACGCTGTCAATCAGCCTCTTAGCGGCATGCTAAAATGTGGGTTCCCTACAAGAATGAGGTGTCGAGCAGAGGCGGCGACTTGAGATCCACAGCCCTGCCCTTCGCTGTTGAAAGCTCTTAGTCCGCAGGCAGTTCCCTTTCCGGCGAGGGAATGGAGCCTGGACCTAGTTGACGCGAGCGGGGAACTAAGGAGTCTTTGGATTTATGGTTTCTTCTGAGGCGCTGGCATGCATAATTCCTACCTGGAAGCAGCGTTTGTCGGCTCATCTGAAAATTGCACGCCTCGATCATTCCATTAAGAACATTTTTGTGGTTCCTGGAATCATCGTTCCACTTAGCCTGCTTCGTTCCTCTCCGCCCAATCTCTGGCGTAATTTGGCTCTCGGTTTCCTGGCAACTACTCTTGTAGCTTGCAGCAACTACGTGATCAACGAAGTTCTTGACGCACCGTTCGATCGTCTGCACCCGATCAAGAAAGACCGTCCGGCGGCGCGAGGTTTGGTCAGTATCCCGGCAGCCTACGTACAGTGGATCGCGATGATGTTGGTGGGTGTCGCCATTGCGTGGCAGATCTCAGCAAAGTTCGCCGCTGTCGAAGTAGTTCTTTGGCTCATGGGTTGCGTTTACAATATTCGTCCATTCCGCACAAAAGATACGGTCTATCTCGATGTTCTAACTGAATCGATAAATAATCCGCTGCGAATGTTGCTGGGCTGGTATATGGTAGCGCCCCAACTGGTCCCCCCTGTCTCTCTACTTTGTTGCTATTGGATGTTTGGGTGCTATCTGATGGCTCTCAAGCGCTTCAGTGAACTTCGAGAATTCGGCAGCCGAGTGGTGGCTGGTTCCTACCGCGAGTCCTTCAAACACTACACGGAGCAATCCTTACTGCAATCGGTAGTTTTTTATGCTTCGTTTGCCATGTTGCTATTTGGCGCCTTCATCATTCGTTACAGGATGGAATTGATCTTGTCGTTTCCGTTCGTTGCTTTGACCATGTGTACATATTTCAACCTGGCTTTTGTTCCACAAAGTTCCGTTCAGAATCCGGAGAAACTCTATAGGGAATCGCTGCTGATGATCGAAGTCACACTTTGTGTGGCAGTGATCCTCGTTCTGCTTTTTGTCGATATTCCATGGCTGGCTACTGTTTTCACACCATCGGTTCCTGTTCACACTGCACCGTAACCATGACTCTTTACCTATAGCACAAGAAGTGAGCTGCTTCGCCGAAGATGCGAACGTCAATTCACACCTTTTCGCGCAAAGCGAGGGAGAATCGTATAACTCTCCGCACAGATCTAGATGGATGAATCGCCTCGTTTGGAAAATTGATGCTTGATCGTGACATAAAGACAACCCGAGCACGGTACTTTCTCTCCCTCTATGCAGTTGTTGGGATGGCCATCGTATTCTGGGTTCCCTACTTTGTTTCAATGCAGCCCACCGCTTCGGTTTCCTATCATTTTGGGTATAACAACCGCGCCGGCATCATCTTGTTGGCGTTTTTCCTCGGAGCCGGGGCGATCTGGACGAGAGGGGTCGGTTTTCCGTTTCTCCAAGCCGGCCACTCCAAGGCCGTCCCGCTCAAAGTTCTGTTTGTAACGCTATTTGCGGTTTTGATGGGTTGCGTTGCCATGTACGCACTCGCGGGTCGATTTGGCGGGTTTGGGGAATCCTCCTACGAAATCGACCGTGTATGGATGCTCTCGCAGGGAAAGACTCCATATACAGACTTTGAGTGGCCGTTCGGTGCTTCCTTCCTCTATGGTCCTCTGTTCCTCGGTCGCCTATTCTCGCTCGATCTGGTCCGTGCCAGCTACATTTTCTGGGGGATCAACTTTCTGTGTGGTACGTGCCTGCTGTTTGCTGTCGTCAACATGATTGACTACCCCACCACGAAGAAAACCTCGATTTTTCTTCTGATGATGGGTGCGGCATATCCGGCGATATTGTCGATGGGAACACATTATGCGCTTTTGCGACATATATGCCCTGTCTTTTTTGTTTTGCTGGTGGAGCGTGTAGTAAGTCGTGACGGTGTCAAATGGAAAATGCTTGCCTCGTTTCTCGCCGCAATATTTACGGTCGCCTTGTTGCTTGTCTCTCCCGAGACCGCCGTGGCGCACGCCTTTGCGTGCATTTGCGTGTTTCTACTCGACGCCCAGCGACGTAGTCTATCGGCGCTGAGCGCGACCGCCGTTCTGCTGGGTGCATTCGCTCTCATCTTCTGGACGGCAGCCCGATTGCATGTACTGGACACGATGCGAGCCTCTGGAGGGGGAGCCGACAGTTTCCCCATCATTCCAGCGCCGCACATCCTTTTGTTTATTGCGGCACTTTTTCTATCCGCCTGTTACGTTTACCAACGATTAGTCAACAGATCGAACCACGACAACACGATTGGCCTGATCGCGTATTCCGTACCCATGGTCGTTGCATCCCTCGGACGATGCGATCCCGGCCATGTGTTTCTGAATGGAATAGGCGTGTTTCTGGCGTGTCTATTCTATGTCTCAAATTCCCCAGTTGCCTGGAGGTGGTGTCGTACTGCCTTCTTGTGTTTCATTATCATAATTCCAACGATTGCGGGGTTATGGCTGTACCGGATCCTTTTGGCTAACGTCTGCTTGAACGACATGCAGGAAGGAGGCAACTCAAAGATCTCAGACAAGATTATTTCTCTCGCCCAACGTCAGATTGCCCCTCATCTAGATGGAATCAAGCGTGCCAAATTGGAGAGGCGATTGGAAATGATACGGCTTCATTCCGGAGTTCCAGTCGATGCGAACCTGTCAGAAGTTTATCCTGAATGGCGCGGCGAATTCGCAGCGCCGTTTGGATACCGCCCGAACCATATTGGAACATATTTGAACAGTCGGATCGACTATGGATTCTACGAGGGGCTGGAGAACGCGAACACACCGGCGGCGGTTCGTAGGAAGATCGACGATCTTGCGCACCACCCGCAGGATGCCGTGTTGTTAATGAACAATTTCGATGATAACTGTCTAGTGGACGATTCCGGGGAACGTAAGTTAATTGGCATTCTATTCTTTTTCCCTTACCCAGCCAGAGTCATTCATACGGACAGCGTCTATCGTCCTTTATGCGATTATATTCACGAGCACTACAAGCTGAACAATGAAGCAGGGCTAAGCGGGGATAGCTATCAACTCTGGGTCGCGGAGTCGTTTAACGACGGACGCTAGGATGTGGGCCCGTAGCGTGCAGCAGGATCGCACTGCGTTACTTGACTTGATCAGACATTTGAGGATATTTTGTCCCGGAGCTTTTCGAGTTCGACACGGTAGGCTTTAGCGGACGAAGTGATTATCGGCTAGGGGCTCACCGTTAGCCGGAAACTGGACGTCCGCGCCGCCGCAGACCTAAGCGCATAGTTGTGGCGAATGGCTTGGGTTAATCGACAATAATCCAACCACTCGACAGCTTTCACTGCACTCTGAGGAACAACTCGCGATGCGGAAATGTCTGCCAGTCGTAGTTACGATAGTGTGCGCTCTTTTCCTTGCTGGTTCCTTTGGCTGTTCGAGATGCGATGTTGTTGCCCCCGTGTCGACTTCGGTCAATATGATCTACGACGATGATTGCGACGCGGATATCGATTGCGTGACCACGCAGCCACTCATCCATCATTGGATCGATAAAGGATTTGTGAAGATGTGGGGTATGGTTTCGAGCGCTCCCTCCACCCTTGGTGCCCCTACCATGCAGATCTTCCAGCATTATTACAACCACGACAATCTTTTTTCTATTGGAGCGTGGACGCCGAACTGCGGGTTGCGCAATTCTGCCGCTTGGAACATCGCTTTGGTAAAGCAGTTTGACGCGGGTGATGTCTGCACCAACTACGCAAACTGCGGGGAGGTCTTACGGAAATCAGTAGCACATTACGTCGCTGGCGCGCGTCCGGCGAAGGGCCTAGTTTACGTGATCACTGGTCCACTGACGTGCGAGGAGGATTTTCGTGCCACTCCTGCGGATTCCATCAGCCCTCTAACCGGGGTTCAGATGGAGCAACAGTACATCGGAAAGTTCATCTTAATGAATGGCTTTGCCCCGTATGGCCTAGAGTCAAATTGTCACGAGAACGCTCCTGCCTGCAGTGCGTTCTTTGCCAACGTCACCCGGGAGAATGGTTACCCTCCTGTATATGTGGTCCCCCTCAATACAGGGGCGACGAGTGTGGTGACGCGGATTCCGGTTGATGCTCTTCCCATAACGAATCCTTCGGCTTACGCCTTCACCTCGACGGGGGACTCCGCAAAAACAGTAGATGAAGACGCGCTCGCGCTCGAATATGGCGTATTTGGTGGCACTGGCTGGAGCCTTAGCACAGAGAGCACAAACACCGTGGATGCTGCGTCGGGCGCGAACCATTGGACCAGTAGCACGGCCTCCGGCCAGTACTATCTGACCACCACAAACAGTCCTCAGTGCTTTGAGAATCTGTTGAGCTTTCAATGGGTGTCACCCGAATCTAGTGCTGCGCCTGCCGAGGCGCGTTGCATACACAGGACCTACTATGCAAGCGGACAGGGTGTGCTGTCTCCTCCCGCTGCCTCCGCTTCCTTCCGCACCACCACGATCGGTTCGATTCGAAAACCGTTTTTACTTTATTGACAAAACTCTCTTACGTCAGATCTGGCCGAAGAAAAACTGCATTAATTATTGAGGGAATCGCTGAGCCGACCGAAGTTGCAGACTTACGTTCAAGGCAATGTTATTGTTAGCAAACCGGCGACCGCAATAAGGAGATGCCGAATCCGGGTGAGCGAATTAGATATGCCGATTCCGGTCGCGGCGGAACCGGCGATGAACGGAACTATATACAGAACGCAGCGTACGAATACGTTAACTAGGGCGATTCGCTGCAGAACCAACGAGTATACGATCGTGCTGATTGCATAGAGAATGAGCCACTGGACTATGCCGTAGCTTGCCGTAAGTGGAGCGCCGAAACCGGCAACTAGGTGGGGAAGAAGTATGGCAAGTACGACGGATGTAACCAACAACCAGGTGATGACGCCTACACAGGATATAGCAGAAAGGTTGCCCGCGGCCAAAGGGCGACCACGCCTCAAGGGGTGGCAACGGTCGGCTTCTAGCTCAAGAAGATCGATCACCATATATGTGGCAGAAGTACACAGGCCAAAACTGAAGAACGCTAACAACGCGGCTACGATAGGACTGAGAGGATCCGGCCAGCTCCAGATGCGCCCGAGCAGCAGCGGAAGAAACACGAGCAAGTTCTTTGCCCATTGATGGGGCTGAACTGCCGCGAGCCATGCCTTCAACGGTGGAACAGAGTCTTGGAAAATCTTCGTTGGCACAATTCCTGCTAATCGGAGCCCGGATGTTAGTCCTGAGCTCGGGTTGGCCACCATCGGGTCGATGCATTTGGTTAGAATCGGCAGGTCAGGTTTCGAGTTTCCGATGTAAGAGAAAGCTCCGCCAAATCGTTGCCGGAATGCCTGCAGCTTGTTCTCGCCAGCGAGATTGTAGGAACCATCTGATGCCAGAATGTCCTGAAAGAACCGGCAGTGCTGCGCGACGCGTTCCGCGAGCCTCCGGTCCGCTGCGGTTCCCAAAAAGAGTGGACGCCCGGCGGCGTTCTGTTGCACCAGGTAGTCAAGCAACGGCTGATTGTACGGCAAGCTTGACACATCAATAGTCACAGCTTGAGTTACGCGATGTTTGAAAGCCGCCTTTCCCTTAATGAGCCAGCCCGGAAGCGAGAGGAGGGCGTGTGGATTCTGACGAGCGAGAACCAGCACAGAATCCACCAGAGTGTCGGACTTGACCAGTGTGCCGTCGAGATCGACGCAGAGTGGAACGGACGGTGTTCCGCCATCGGCAACATTCGGTTGTGGTAGAACGGCATCACCGGGCGATTCTTCGCCCCGCATACCTGGTTCAGCTGGCGGAGTCTCGGCGAGTTTGTGCTCCCTGGAATGGAAGGCGAACAAAAGTATTTTGTGCGTTTGAATGTTTAAAATCCCTGACGCCTGTGGATTCTGTGCATAAATCTCATTATCCGAACCAGCGAAATGGACATATTATGACCGACGTTTTTGGGATTCAAAAGGAAATTCGGGGATAAGACAATGAGGTCAAAAGTATGAAGACATTCATTGATTATCGCGACGGCGGGGCGAGGCTGAAACGGGGTTCACGCTCCTAGAGTTGATCGGCGCGGCGACTATCCTGTCGATTCTCACGTTGATGGCACTGCCATTGGCGCCTGACCATCCAGCTGGAGAAGGAGAGGCAACTGCGGCGCGCCGTGTGGGAAATGCGGGATGCGATCGACAAATACAAGATAGCGGCGGAACGGGGTGCGTTTCAGATCAAGGCCGGCAGTCAAGGCTATCCGCCCGATCTGGAAACTTTGGTGAAGATGTAGCGGTCGTGCCCATCGTGGCCGCCATGGTTCAAATTGATTTGCATAAGCTGTTTACTACTCCTGCAGCGCGAAACGCCTTCCTCGGCTCACTTCTGGGTGAGTGCAAGAGGCATGGATACAGCGGGTTTCAGATTGACTTCGAGAATGTGAATTGGACCGACCGCGATCTGCTTTCAAGTCTTGTCGCCGAAACCGCAACCGCTCTTCACAAAGAGACTCTCGAACTCACGATTGCCACTGTGTCCAACTCGCCGGGCGTTCCCGGGAAAAGCAATTATTCGCATTGGCTTTATGCCAACTGGCGCGGCGCCTACGATCCGAAAGCTCTGGCTCAGTCCGCCGACCTGATCTGTCTGATGACCTACGACCAGAACACGCGCTGGACCGAGCCCGGCCCAGTGGCGGGCTACGCCTGGACTGCGCAGAAGCTGGAATACGCGCTGCAATTCATTCCCAAAGAGAAATTTTCGTTGGGCCCGCTTTATGGCTACCACTGGTTCGCAGGCGATCCCGGCAAGGAAGAAAAGCCGAACCCCACCACGGAATACATCGGACAGCAGGACGTCGATCAATACCTCGCCGCATATCACCCGCACCTGGAGTGGAACTTCGCCGATCGCACAGCCTGGTTTTATTTCTTCTATGAGAAGGTCATAATACCCGAGATATTGGCATTCCATTTGACGAAGGTACTAAATGAGCCCGAGGACGACTCGATCCGACAGCTCTCCAGATCTCGGTATTATCCAGGATTACAAAGCCGAAAGGGGTTTCGTAGTTCCTCACCCATCAGCGTCCGGTCCCTCGATCCGTTTGCATACTTCGTGGTTCGCCGTTTCTCATCGCGCCCACAAAAATGGCACCACTGAATCGAACCCAATTATTGTGTTTGCTCAACGGGCCTCTTGGTTTGCTGACCATACCATTCTGCCGTCCGGCGGATGCTCTCCTCCAGCCCGATGCTCTGGCGTAGCCCGAGCACTTCGCGAGCACGCTCAA
>Ga0308309_10001865_pt1 | contig 12536 bp, 8 predicted proteins | sample HubBroMetageWFT5_FD_192491 | JGI IMG/M metagenome (GOLD analysis project Ga0308309, IMG submission 192491) | Warmed and freeze-thawed soil microbial communities from the Hubbard Brook experimental Forest, New Hampshire - Hubbard Brook CCASE Soil... | ecosystem: Environmental > Terrestrial > Soil...
ATTTACCCCCCCGGGAGATGGACTATGAAAATCACGCCTTGGTCAATCGGGTTACTTTTAATTTTGCCTTGCGGACTATTTGCAGCCCAACAGGGGAACCAGCCAGCAATGCAGCAACCGTCGAGCAGCTCTTTGGTGGATGCAGCTCGCCGAACGCGCGAACTTAAGAAAGAACAGCCAAAGCCAGTTCGTGTATGGAATGACGACAACGTCCCGAAGACCGACGGAGTGAGTGTGGTCGGACAAACGCCAGCACCCGAAGCTGCAAGCGCCCCCGCAAGCGGAAACAATCCAAGTGCCGCACCAGCTCGGGCTCCCGAAAATCTCACGGGCGTCGCCGCCGAGTTGAACTCAGCTAAAGAGCAGCTGAAGAGCCTTCAGACTGACCTCGACATTCTTCAACGGAAGTCCACCCTCGACGAACAGATGTATCTGAGCAAGCCGGAATACCAAAACGATAAAGAAGCAGCCGCAGGACTGAAGAGCGAACAAGACAACGTCGCGGCGTTACAAGCGGAAATAGTTGAACAACAGAAAAAAGTGGATGAGCTTCAAGCGAAACTGGCCGCCTCGGCTCCGCCACCCCCTAGTTCCAATTGATGCCGAACATATCCGGTTAGATGAACTGCGGGTCCCGCCTTCCTACATCTTCTATTGCCGACAGCGGGTTTCACTCTGGAATTTTCCTGATTCTCTCCGCGAAAGACACCCCCAACTAATTGAATACATTTATTCTTGACACACCAGAGTGATCGGCGCACAATCCGCCCAAGTTTTACGGGAGCGCTGATTTTTTTTCAGCGCAGTTCTGTAACTGAGTGCCGCTGAACTTAGCGCATTGAGAGGAAAGCTTGCAACTTCCAGGCTGGACTGTTCAATGTTTGAATCCGCAATGCGGCGCCCGCGGGCGCTGGCTTCGCGTCGAAGATGTACCGCAGGATTGTTGCACCAGTTGCGGAGCCCCGCTCCACAAAGTCTCGCCGCCATTGGCACCGCGTTTCAGGGCGCGCTCGCGTCCAATGATGAAATACCGGCCCATGGGCCGCCGCTGAACTATCCCGAATCTACAGCCTCAACGAAAGCTGGTTGACTCAGATTCTGTTCGGCGCGTCCAAGCCTCGCTTTTTAGAAATAAAACTTTAAAGCTAACTGAATAAGGCGAGGTCCACGATCAGACAGGACTTGCCCAAACGTGTTACTGAGGCCCGAGTTGTCCACTCTGTAAAATTGCGTATGGTTAAAGGCATTGAAGAATTCCGCGCGAAATTCCAGTGATTTGGATTCTTTGATTGGAGTCTTCTTAACCACTGAAATATCAAAGTTGTTGATGCCAGGTCCGCGGATAGCATTGCGAGAAAGATCGCCGTAGGTGAACAGCGGGATTCCGGGTTGATCCGCCGGCAGCGCACACGTGGGATCCGTGAATGGACAAGGGTTACAAACCATGTTGGTCGGATTGAGCCAAAAATTCCCGGTAGAAGTATTGTCGCCGTTGCATTGGCTGGGGAATGAATTGGCCAGATTCTTGGGGTTGGTATGCTGTATCGGACCGACTACATTCACGCGCGTTAGATCCGGAGCTTGATCCTGTTCGCTCGCGTTGCTATTGGAATAGAACGTGATCGGATTTCCCTTCTGGAAGGAAGCGATCATGTTCGCTTGCCACCCTTGGGCGACCTTCTTCAAGATTCCGTCGCTGTGAACGGCTTGGGCGAAGGGTAATTCGTAAAGTCCGCTGATTACCAGCCGCTGTGGTACGTCGAAATCCGCAAGCGCTCGATCGAGGCGCGGATCGAGAGGATCGGTGTACTCAGAGGACCGAGACCGGAAACCGGAGGTCAAATCGATCGTTTTCGCAACGGTATAAGCCGCCCGGAGCATCAGTCCGTGGCTGAAACGCTTGTCCACCGTTAATTGAAACTGATCGCTGTCGGAAAGTCCGTTGCTGAAATTTGTCAACAATTGTTGCGGGCCAGTCGGAGTGCCAGTGGGGTCGTAGGGATCGGATGGGAATGAACCGCCCTGGCAGGCGGAAAGTAACCGAGCACATTCCGGATTTACCGGCGAAGAAATCAGACCAGCCTCGTAAGCAGGCAAGTAGGTGTTTAACTGATTCTGCAGAATCGAAGGTTGCGGAAAATTCAATTCTCCCGAACTAATCAGCTTTCTGCCAAGACTGCCCACATAAACGGCTTCCACCATGGTGTCCTTGGTGGCCTGCCACTGGAAACCATAGTTGAAATTCTCGGAATAAGGCGTGCGGAAGTGAGGATAGGTGAGATACGCGAACGGAATCGGACTCGGCTGTCGAAAGCCGGGAACGAACGGATTGTATGGATTTGTGTTCGGGGCCCAGGGATCTGCAATCGCCCCGCAAGGAATGGGACCGGGACAATCCGATAAGGAACCAATTCCGTAGGAGGGGAAAATATTTGCTATATATCCGAACGGCGGTTGGCCACCAAATTGCAGGTTCAGGGCGCCATCTTCGATGTCGTAGAAGATGCCGAAGCCTCCGCGCATGACCAGCTTTGCATTCCCGAGCATATCCCAGGCGAAACCAAATCGCGGCGCAAAGTTGTTGTAGTCCGGGTAAACCAAAGCATCATTCGGTGTGCCGGGATCTCCGGGATAAAGAATGTTCGGAGGCGCGTCTGGAAACACCGTAGATTGCTTTCCGGGGAACCAGCCCAGGATATTGTCGTGAATGTCGTGCTGCGGAACGTAGTACTCATAGCGCAAGCCATAATTTAAAGTAAGACGCGGCAAAATCTTCCAGGTGTCCTGAATATATCCCGCGGCCGAGCCGGTCCGAATTCCATAAGTAGCAGGCGAAGATTGATAATACTCATCGGAAAAGCCGGCCACGAAATCGGCATATTCATCTCCGGTGAAATCTCCAAAAGTGAAATCTTCGCTGCCATTGTTGTAATAGTCGTAATAGAAATTATTTCGAACGCGAGTGAAATCGACTCCGAATTTTATCTCGTGTTTGCCGAGCGTCCAGGTGAAGTTGTCCGACCATTCGAACGTGGCGCGGTGTAGCGTCGTTGGACCCTGCGTTGAAGGCCCCAGGGTGAACGAGGGACCGAAAATTGTGGGCGGCGCCGGAGCCTTCGGATCGGCTGGTGTAACGTTCGTAAATCCCAAGGCGCTGGGCGGCGTATGATCGAGCGGAACTCCCTGGCTCGATGCGAACCGGCTAGCAGCGAAACGGAATTCGTTAATCTTGCTGCTAGAGAATGTGTGCGTCCAGGTAAACGTTCCAATCTGATTGCGCTGGCTCTCTAGTCCCGCTGAACCCACCGGAACATCACCGCCCGACCCGATGGGCTGGAGACCTGTAAGCGAAGAAATCGTTCCACCCTCTTCCGGGAAAAGAGCGCGAGTGTCATCGATCAAGTACGCAAAAGAGATGGTGTCCTTGGGCGTGAGGTTATAATCCCAGTGCACGATTCCCTGATCGTCGTTGATTCCAGCCAACGGGGACGCAACGAATTCATCATCTCCCTTGTTGGGCAGTGGCATGTACTTGGCGATGTAATTCGCGATGATGGGGTTCACGGTAACCTGGTTATTGGGATATGGAGAGCCGGTAATGGGATTGATAAGTGGAAAATTATCGGCGCTGAAATCCCCCGTGCGTTCTGGAACCGTCAACACTCCAACTGGGCTCGGCGTCATTCCTTCACCTCGCCGAGTCCCTTGGTAGGCCACAAAGAAAAATGATTTGTCCTTTTTGACCGGCCCGCCCAGCGTTCCACCGAACACGTTTCGTCTGTAAGCAGACTTTATTCCATCCGCTAGATAATCTGTGGCGTTCAAAACATCATTGCGCATGAATTCGAATAGGTCGCCGTGAAAATCATTGGTTCCGGATTTTGTGATCTGGTTGACGATACCGCCCGAGGTGCGCCCGTACTCTGCGTCGTAGTTATTCGTCATGATCTTGAATTCTTCCACCGCGTCCGGGTTGGGGCTTACAACGATATTGTTACCGAGAAAATCGGTGTTATTCGCTCCATCGAGAAGAAACGTCAGCGATTCCGAGCGTTGTCCGCTAACTGAAAAAGGATTGCCAGACGAATCATCCTGGTCCGGGGGAAAAACGCCGGCCTGGAGCAGGCCAAGCTGCAACGTGTCGCGATCGAGCAAAGGCAAGTCCCGGATCGCACGTTCGGTTTCTACCTTACCGAGGACGGCGCTGGTGGTGTCCACTTGCGCCACGTTCGCGGTTACCTCCACAGTCTGAGCTTCTTGTCCCACTTTGAGAGAAACGTCGGCACGGCCGTTCTGGTTTAGCTCCAGCAGGATTCCCTCTTGAATGAAAGTGGCGAAACCGCCTTTCTCGACGGTTAGCTTATATTTGCCCACCTGTACCAAGTCGAATAAATAGGAGCCGTCGCTGCCGCTAGTCGTAGTGCGCGCGATTCCTGTACCGGTGTTTGTGAGAGTAAGTTTCGCTCCGACCACAACCGCACCCGATTGATCGCTGACGGTGCCCCGTAGGGAAGCGTTAGTCTGGCCCGCGGCTATCCTGCTGAGAATTGAAACGGAAGCAAATGCGATGACGAAAATAAAAATAGCTCGAAGTAATCTCACGCCCACCCCCGTAGTGAGACTCGCGCTGAGGACATGCAGGCCGTGGAGTGGCTGGAACCACGTCGGAGGAACAAAACCATAGGCTGAACGTCAGTCAGATCGCAGCCGATTGCCTCTAGCCTACAACCCCTTGATGCCCGCACTCTATAGAAGCAAGCGCGCTGGAGTCAAGAAGCATTCCATATTTGTGGGTCGCAAAGCCGTTGGCTTGAATGACTTGAGGTCAACAAAAAAGGGGAGCGGCCGGTGGGGGTGCCGGCCGCTCGTGGGCATGGGGTGATGGAGGTGTAGACATTCGAAGCGCTTTGTGCGGCCTCGAACTCATCCCTATTCTGGCTGTAACAGCCGCGAGCGTCGATAGTGCAAAGGGTTCAATTAGTCCCAGTACGAAGGTACTTGAAATGCGCTTCGAGTGCCCTTCGCTTCATCGGGTGGCATTGCCCCGCGTAGTGAGCGATGATACCCTCGGCCAAAGCAACTGGTTGTAAGCCTTCCCTATGGGCGCTACTGGCACAAAAATCGACCGCGCAGCGGCCGTTACCTCGCAGACGCTTGATGTGTTGCGGCAACTCCTGGCGGAGCTGGGCGGGCAACGTGGTTTGGCGGAGCTAGCGGCGCGCGGCACTGCGGCTCACCTCGAACGCGAACTTGGACTCGGGAGTCTCGAGCGGGTAGAGCTCATGCTGCGCTTGGGTGACGCTTGCGGCGTGCGTCTCCCTGACCGCGTGGTCGCTGAGGCTGACACGGTACAAGACCTGGTTGAAGCTGTGCTTATTGAGGAATCCGTTGCTCGATCCGCAGTACACGATGCGACCGGCGCGGGCGCGGCGATATCATCAACGCCGGCACGTTCAGTTGCCATCCACGCTGACATCCAAGAGCAAATACGCAACGCCGAAACTTTAACTGAAATTTTTCGCTTGCGAGGCCGCGGTGAACCGGCTCGAGCACATATTTATCTCTATGAGGAAAACGATGAGCCGCGAACAATAACGTTCGGCGAACTTTTCGAAGGCGCCTCAAGGGTAGCTGCCGAATTAATACGGCACGGTCTGGAGCCGGGCCAGACAGTTTCGATTATGCTTCCCACTTGCGCGGAATTCTTTTGGACCTTTGCAGGCATCCTGCTCGCCGGCGGAATTCCGGTTCCCATTTATCCGCCGTTCCGCGCCGACCGCGTCGCCGAATATGCTACGCGTCAGTCCGCTATTTTGCGCAATGCGGAAGCGCAATTTCTGATTACCTGGCGGCGTGCCGAAGGGTTGGCCCGGCTGCTCAAGCCCGGAGTACCAACTCTACGAGAAGTACTCGACGCCGGCGAGCTAGCCAAGCCGGCAACCAAACCAGCTGCGAGAACGAATTCTTCTCCTGCGCGTTGGCAGCCTGTCGAAAATCTTTCCTATCACTCACGCGCCAATGAGATTGCCTTTCTGCAATATACGTCCGGGTCCACAGGCGATCCCAAGGGTGTCATCCTTACACATGCCAATCTCCTCGCAAATATTAAATCGATCATTTCCGGCATCGACATAAAACCAGACGACGTGGCGGTGAGTTGGCTTCCTCTGTATCACGATATGGGTCTTATCGGTGCGTGGTTCGTTCCTCTCTTCACCGGAATTCCTCTGGTCGTGATGTCGCCGCTCGCGTTTTTAAGCCGGCCGGAACGCTGGCTACGGGCTATTCATAAGCATCGCGGAACGATTAGCCCCGCTCCCAATTTTGCTTACGAGCTTTGCGTACGAAAGATTCCGGACAAGGACTTGCAAGGTTTGGATCTGAGTTGTTGGCGTGCCGCGACGAACGGTGCCGAACCGGTCTGCGCCGAGACGCTCGAAAGGTTCGCGACTCGGTTTGCACCTTACGGCTTTTGCCCCGACGCACTTCTCCCGGTTTACGGACTTGCCGAAGCGACCCTCGCCGTTTCTGTGCCAAAACTTGGCGCAGGCTACAAGGTGGACCGCATCGAACGCGCGCCCTTTGAATCCGGCGGCATTGCGCAGACCGCCAAGCTGGACGATCCCGCTGTGCTTAAGTTTGTAAATGCCGGAAAGCCTGTGCCCGGAGTTCAAGTGCGTATCGTGGACTCCGGCGGTCAAAATCTCGGTGAACGGAAAGAAGGACGTCTGTGGTTTCGCGGTGAATCGGCGACCAGCGGTTATTTCCACAATCCCATCGCGACCAAAGAATTAATGCGCGACGGCGATTGGCTCGATTCCGGCGATTTGGCCTACTGGGCTGACGGCGAAATTTTTATAACCGGCCGCGCCAAAGACATTATCATCAAGGCTGGACGCAATCTATATCCGCACGAAGTTGAAGAAATCGCCGGACGCGTTCAAGGTGTGCGAACAGGTTGCGTTGTCGCGTTCGGCGCGAATGATGAGCGCACTGGCAGCGAAAGGCTGGTGGTAACCGCCGAAGTTCGCGACCTGGCGAGCGCAAAGCGCATCGAAGACGAGATATCTCACGCGGTCACCGACGCGCTCGGGATGCCGCCGGATTTGGTGGTGCTGCTGCCGCCTCAATCTATTCCGAAAACCTCCAGCGGCAAGTTGCGGCGCCGAGAGACGCAGCGGCTTTTCACCGAAGGAAAATTAGGCAAACGCCAGCAAGCCGCTTGGTTGCAGGTCGCTGGCCTCGCGGCGCGCGGCTCGGGACCGCGTGCGTGGAATTGGACAAAGCAAGCAGCAAAGGGCGTGTTCGAATTTCTTTATGGCATATACGCGATGTCGATTTTTGCGATTCTTTTGTTTCCCTTATGGGCTCTTGTGGCGATCAGTCGGAATCAGAAGCGCGCGGCTTGGCTTATACACAGAGGCACCCGACTGATGCTCAGAATGGCATTCGTTCCAGTGCGAGTGGAGGGCCAGGAAATTCTCAATCAGCGCAAAACATCCGGCCCCTGGATTTTTGCTCCAAACCACGCGAGTTACCTAGATATTTTGATCAATCTGGCTTTTCTCCCACCGGACGTCCGCTTCGTGGCCAAAGGTGAAATCCGCGACATGCCTTTTTTCAGTACCATGGCGCTCCGCAGCGGCCAATTTTCTTTTAATCGCAGCGATCCACAGGCGCGCATCCGCCAAGCCGGGCAAGTAAATGCCGCGCTCCATAACGGGGAGTCAGTGGCGATTTATCCGGAGGGAACCTTCACACCGGTTACTGGCATTCGTCCTTTCCAATTGGGTGCTTTCAAAGCGGCTGTCGATACGCAACGCCCTATCTGCCCGGTGTCCGTACGCGGTGCACGGAGAATTCTGCGTGACAAAACAAAGTTGCCACGCCCCGGTCGCGTTACCGTGACCTTCGGCCCCCTTGTACTGCCGAATGGCGCTGCCGGCAACGATTGGCAGGAAATTGTCCGCCTGCGAGATACTGCTCGTGAGTTAATCGCGAAAAATTCCGGTGAACCACTTCTATAGCCGTACGTCTCTACACGGAATACCTGACACAGCGGAAATAACTATTTACGGGCGGAGGATAACCTCTTCCAATCAGGAGGCATCTCACTGCTTCCAGCCCATCACTGCTGCTCGCTGTTGTAGGGCAGCTAGCAGTTGAAACCGGGATGGTACGGGGCGAATCGTGGCGAGATTTACTGCCCACGATAAACCTAAATTTAATAACCCTGAGGAGGGATTCGTATGTTCAAAAAGCTCTCATTGTTGTGCGGTTTGATTTTTCTGATTTCACTTACTGCGCACGCGCAAGATTCTGACAAAGTGGAACTGTACGGCGGCTATTCCTATATGCGTTTCGATAGTTCCCCCATCGTGAACATGAATGGTTGGCTGTTGTCCGGAGAATATAAGCCAACTAGCTGGCTAGGCGGAGTCGCAGAGTTTGGCGGTGAGTATGGCGCAGGTGCGTCCGTTCATACGTTTCTGTTCGGACCGCAGGTATCATTAAACTCTCGAGTTTCGCCTTTCGCGCACGTTCTAATCGGCGCTGCGCATTTCAGCGCCAACAATGGGAATCTCACCGACACGTCATTTTCTCTAGCAGCAGGCGGGGGCATCGATGCGAGAATTTTCCACGGAGTTCACTGGAGAATTGTTCAAGTCGATTACGTACCGACGTTTTTCTTCAACGGCCGGCAGGATAACGGTCGCGCTTCCACCGGTATCGTAATCAAGTTTTAATCTGTAAAGTAATTTAGCCCTGCGGGGCGTCTTGAAGGTTCAAGACGCCCTTGTAACTTTGTGTGGTTACTCCAGAACAAAATTCACGGTGATCTCCGTCGAAACTTCCACGATCTCGTGATTCAGTTCCGTGGGCCGATAGCGCCATTCGCGTACCGCAGCCAAAGCAGCCTGTACCAGAAGCGGGTGGCCGCTGAGAACTTGCACCTCCCGCACGCGGCCGTCTTTTCCAATGATTGCCTGCAAGCGGACCGTTCCCGATATGTGCATCAAGCGCGCCGCCGGAGGATATTGAGGTTGAACTTTATTGAGCAGGGCCGCTTCCATCACACCTTCGCTCATGGGCCGGGGCCGCGGCTTTTCTAGGATAGGTTTGGGCGGCTCTGAAATCGCTCGGCCGCCGATATCTATTCCGCCCGTAATGTTTTCCCCGCCGCCAGGACCCGAACCCAGCGAGCCACCAGGTCCAAAACCCGAACCAATCGAAGGGGCGTCTTCAGAGGAAACCGACGGAGAGTGGTTCTGAATATGAGCGTTGTGAAGCGACATTCCATTGTATGTAGTGGTGGAAGTTTCAGCTGGCTGATGGTGTGAACTGGCGCGCGGCCCTGCTGGTACCGAGCTTGGGCCGCCATGATAGGGCGCCGCTGGCGTGATAATAAGCTGCTGTGGCGGCAGTCCCTGGGTAATCAGAGGCAGCAGAAACATCGCGGCCACCAGCGCAGCTTCCAAAATAACTGAGACCAGCAATGCTTCTCGCCGCATCCATCTCGATCTGGAAAGCGATTGCTTGTCCCCGTCCACCAGGCATTGCGAGAAATCTTCGCGCTCTCTCATGGCACACTCCCCTGCGAGGTTCTTACAATTGAGGCTTCAGGAGTTTCGCGCGAATCTCTTGTATAGATAGACACCGATGCAGGGCTTTGGTTCCAACGCAACGGCGAAAAGGATTTAGAAGCGCCTAAAAACAATAGTATTAGGCTGTTACAAAAATTGGTACGCCCCTGAATCGGTTTGGGCACGAGCTGCGTCTAAGGACTTGTACGGCTCTTATAGGGGAGGGTCATTATGGAGAAAGAACAGAAAGAAACAATTGGCGTTCGATATACGGGTTGGGCGGCTTTGAATCGCGATCCTTTGGAAGACCGCGTGGAGTTTACTTGCCCGCAGTGCGGCACGCAGGGCACCAAAGCAGCAAGGCGGCCACGCGCAGCGTACCACTTCTCTGACGGGTTCGTTCAGGATCTTCAGGGAGAGGTTACCACCTGCCGCAGCTGCAAGCATTCCTTGCGCGTAGTGCCGGTCGTAATGCTGCACGATCAAGACGAGAAGCGGCGCTTCCAGGCCGTCTTCGCGACCGAGCCGTACTCGAATAACTAACCGTTTATTGAGTTTGCCAAGTTCTTGCGCACGGAAAATGGGGAATGAGGTCCCTGGGGGCTTCTTCCCCGTTTTTCTTTGTATCCGAAACCTGTTGGAGAAGCGCCAACAGGTGCTACATGCGGTGCGTGGGTTTAGTATATGAATCAGATTCCAATTCAAGATGATGGGCTTCCAGGTCTTTGCGGATGTGATCGAAAGCTTCGTCTACATTATCAGCGAACTGCAGCAGCCTGAATTCGCGCTCGTTAATTGTGCCGGTGCGGACCATGTGCCGCCAGTTGATTACTTTGTCCCAATATTTCCTTCCGTAGATCAGAATCAGATGGTGCGATGAGAGTTTGTTGGTCTGTAAAAGTGTGAGCATTTCCCCCAGCTCATCCATGGTTCCGAATCCGCCCGGAAAAATAATCAGTGCCTTGGCCATTTGTGCGAACCAAAGCTTGCGCATAAAAAAATAGTGAAACAGGAAATTCAGCTCCGGAGTGATATAGCGGTTTGAGCGCTGTTCGTGCGGAAGCTGTATGCTCAGGCCAATCGAAGGACCGCCGGCTTCGTATGCGCCGCGATTGGCCGCTTCCATGATCCCGGGCCCACCGCCGGAGCAAATGACAAACCGTCGCGGCTTGTCGCCCAAAGTCATGGACCACTGCGTCAGTCGTCGAGAAAGCTCGCGCGCCTCTTCGTAGTACCGTGACATGGAAAGCAAAGACCGCGCGGCGCTGACCTTCTGGCGCCATTCAGGAGTGCGCCGTGCCCGCGCATTGCGCTGTACTTTCTTCAGGTGCAGGAGAGCGTGGTCCCGGGCCTGTATGCGAGCCGAGCCGAACATCACGATCGTATCGCTTACATTTGCGCGGCGAAGCCGATCCAACGGGTCGATGTATTCGGCCATTATACGGAGCGGCCGGGCCACCAAACTGTCCATGAATTCCGGATCGTCGTAGGCTAATTTTTCCCGGGGCCGGGTACTGCGGCGGGTCATGTTTTCTCCTCGATAAAAGCGCGAATATTCATTTTAGGAGAACCTCGGCGAAAAGCCAGTCACCGTGCGCAAGCGCTATTGCACTGCAAGCAACGCCGCCCAGTTCCCGCGAATCAGATAGACTGAAATCGATGCAACGCCCTCAGAGTACGCTTGCGCGAATGGCACGGCCTTCCTGGCTAGTAGCGATTTGTTTGGCGCTAACGTGCCTGGCTGCCTCTAGCCCAGCTTGGTGCCAAGCTCCGCCCGGTCCGCTCCAGCAGAAGCCGGGAGTAACCCCGGAAAAGATGCCTACTGCCGAACAGCAGAAAAATGCGATACGCGTTCGCGTAAATGAAGTGATTGCGCCGGTGACGGTGACGAACCACTCCGGTGAAATGCTGCTCGACCTTTCCAAGGAAAATTTCCACGTTTTTGACAATGGCGTTCAGCAAAAAATCGAGCACTTCGATCTGGGCGGCGATCCGCTTTCGATTGTACTGGCGATTGAAACCAGCTCGCATATCGAACCCATGCTTCCCGCCATCCGGCAAACAGGAATCATTTTCAGCCAAACTGTGATGGGGCAAACGGCTGAAGCCGCAGTGATCAGTTTTGACAGCGATATCGAGCTTCTCAATAAATTCACTACCGATGTCGACGGTGTTCAAAATACGATCAATCACTTGCGCATCGGTGTCGATCAATCACGGCTTTATGATGCGATGTCACGCGGCATTTCGTTGCTGGAAGAACGGCCAGCAGTTCGAAGGCGGATTCTTGTGGTAATCGCGGAGGCTCAAGATTCCGGAAGCGAAAGCAAACTAGGCGAAGTGTTGCGCCAGGCGCAGCTCGCTAACGTGACAATTTACACCATCGGTCTGAGCACGAGCATGGCTGATTTGCGGGCCAAGCCAAATCCATATCAAGGACCTCAGCTGGGCGCGCCCGGAACGTTTCCAGTTCCGGTGCCACCTGGTATGGCGCAAACCCCCGACAACGAGACCCTAGCTCAAGGGCAAGGGAACATAGATCTCTTGGCACTCGCCGTTTGGCTCGTGAAAACCGGAAAGAATGCCATCGGCCCGAACTCGCTAGAAATTGCTAGCAAAGCTACGGGCGGTTTACACGTGAATACTATGAAGGACCGCTCGATCCAGAAAGCGATGGACGCAATCGGTGGCGAGCTCCATGCGCAATATACGCTGGGCTACCGTCCGCCGGGCGACGAGCCTACCGGCTATCACGAAATTAAAGTTACCGTCGATCGTCCCGACGTCGACGTGCGCACACGCCCGGGCTACTACATCGCTCCGCCCTCGTAAGAAACGAAACGCTTCGTGCTACTTTTTCTCGGGTTCTGGGGCCGCGGCATCTTCTTCTTCCAGAATCGAAGCGGCAGCGGCGATGCGGTCGCCTTCTTCCAGCCGCAGCAAGCGCACACC
>Ga0308309_10001866_pt1 | contig 12532 bp, 12 predicted proteins | sample HubBroMetageWFT5_FD_192491 | JGI IMG/M metagenome (GOLD analysis project Ga0308309, IMG submission 192491) | Warmed and freeze-thawed soil microbial communities from the Hubbard Brook experimental Forest, New Hampshire - Hubbard Brook CCASE Soil... | ecosystem: Environmental > Terrestrial >...
CGCATCGAGGGCCGGAACGTCGAGAAAATCCGCCGCTTCCCTTACGAAGCCGTGTAGCGGCGGCACCGATCGGAGAGACGAGGAGAGCGCCTTCGCCGCCCTTCTCGGTCCGGCCGTGCCGACACTAATGATTTCGACTTTTCATCGCCGCCGGGTTTCTTGGCCCTCGCGCAGCAGTGCTGCGGTGGCGGTCTCGACTCGCCTTTCGAGCTCGGCCATGAGGCGCGGGCGGGTCCGCCCCGGGGGGATAGGTTCGAGAAATTCGAGGACGATGCGGCCCTTGCGCTTGACGAAGCTGCGCCGGCCCCAATAGAGGCCGGAATTCACGGCCGCCGGCACCAACGGCAGGGCCAATGCCTGATAGAGCGCGGCGACGCCGGGCTGATACGAACGGCGCTCACCCGGCGCAACCCGCGTTCCTTCCGGAAAGATCACGATCGGCCGCCCGGCTGCCGCCACCGGCCGGGCCCGTGCAAGCATCCGGCGCAACGCGCCCGCCCCGGCTTTGCGGTCGATCGCGATGGCGCCGGCGCGCGCCGCATACCAGCCGTAAAACGGCAGCCATAGGAGCTCGCGCTTCAGCACCACCGCCGGGTCGCCGAGCACGACCGGCAGGACCAGAGTGTCCCAAGTGGATTGATGCTTCATAGCGATGATGCAGCCGCCGCGCGGGACGCGATCGAGTCCGCGGATCTGATGATCGAGCCCGACGATGAGCTTGAGCAAAACCAGCACGCTCGCTGCCCAAAACCGGCCGAACCGCATGGTTACGGAACGCGGTGTGAAGAGAAAGGGCAACCCGACGGTGCCGAGGATCGCGGTCCAAGCAAAGAAGGCGAAATTGAAGGCGAACGCCCTCGCCCAGCTCATCGCGGCATCTCGACGCGAGCCGCCCTGTCCGGCCCGCCGATCGTCGCCGGTGGCCGCCGCTCGATCAGCGGACGGGCGAGCGCTCCGAGGTATTTCACATACTCATTGACCAGCAGCATAGCCGTGCCGCGCCATGCCCACCAACGCTCCTGCTTGACCTGATCGGGAAAGACAGGGTGAGCCACGATGTCGATCTCCGGCATCGCGCGGTCGAATTCGAGCAGGCTGCGCGGCATGTGGTACCAGGCAGTGACCAGACGCAGGCTGCGGAAACCTTGACGGCGGATCCACTGAGCCGTCTCCTGCGCATTGCCGAAGGTATCGTCGGCCTCATGGCCGAGCACGATGCAGCAGAGCGCCCAGTCGGGAGCACGCCCCGGGACGCCTAACAGATCGTCCAAATCGACTTGCTGATTGACGCCGGAGACGAAGAGCTTGCGACCTTTCCCCTCGCGGAGAAGGTCAATGCCGCTCTGCAGGCGCAAGCTGCCGCCGGTCAGCACGACAATGGCGTCGGAAGCCGCCGCCTGCGTGTCGGCCGCCGGTGGAGTCGCAAACCATAGCAGCCCGCCTAGCCATGACAGGCAACACACGACGGCGACCAGCGCGATCGTCCGCAAGGCACCCCGCAGCAGCGTCATCGGCCGCTTTCGATGCGCATGATCGAGAGCCGATCGCGCGCTCGATCGCGGTCGCCGTCAACCGCTGATCTCGCCGCTGAGCACCGCGCCGAACAGCTTCCACCGCTCGCCGTCGAAGCGCGCCATCTGGATCTGCTTGATCGGCGCGAAGCCGGTTGGGCTGGTATTGATCTTGATGCCGGGCAACAGCATCGGCACGGTGAAGTCGTGCAGGTTGGCGGCCTCTTTCATGATATTCTCGCGGGTCAGATTATCGCCGCACTGCTTCAAAACCTGCACCAAGGTTTGACAGAAAGACGGGCCGACGACGTTGCCGGCGTCGGTCTTGTCGCCTTCCGGATAATACTTGTCCATAAACGCAACCCACTGTTGGTACCCCGGGTCATTCTTCCACTGAGGGTCGGTCGGGTCCTTGATGTAGAAATCCGAGACAATGTCCTTGGCATTTTCCAACCCCGCCGGCTTGAGTGCCGCGCCCACCGAGTTGCCGACGCTGCTGAGAATGTGCAGCGGCTTCCAGTCGATCTCGGCGGCCTTCCGGATGGCCTGCGCGGCGAATTTCGGGATGCCGGTATTGATGAAGACATCTGCGTCAGCGGATTTCATGCTGATGATCTGTGAATCGACGGTGGGGTCCGTCGTCTCGTACGGCGCCTCGACGATAAGCATCGATTTGGCTTTGGCGCCGAGCCCGTCTTTGACCCCTTTCAAGTAGTCCTTACCGAAATCATCGTTTTGATAGAGCACGCCGATCTTCCCGTTGGGCTGATGCTCTAAGACATAAGCGGAATAGACATGCCCCTCGCTTTGGTAATTTGGCTGCCATCCCATCGTCCACGGATAGTGAGCCGGGTCGTTCCATTTGGTCGCGCCGGTCGCGACGAACAGCTGCGGCACTTTTTTCTGGTTCAGATAACGCTGGATCGCCGAGTTGGTCGGTGTGCCCAGTGGCGCCAGCATCAGCAAAACGCCGTCTTCCTCGACCAGCTTGCGGACCTGCTCGACGGTTTTCGGTGGTGAATAGGCGTCGTCGTAAGAGATGAAGTTGATCTTGCGGCCGTTGACGCCCCCTTGGTCGTTGAGCATCCGGAAATACGCCGCCTCGGCCTTGCCGATCGTACCGTAGGATGAGGCCGGCCCGCTGTAGGGGACGGTATTGCCGATCTTGATCTCGGTGTCGGTAACCCCAGGCCCATATTGCTTCTCGGCGCGCGCCGGCCCGATCGACAAGAATGGGGCCGCGAGAGCAAGAGCGCTGGGGGCCCCGGCGAGGATCGATCGGCGGGTGATTTTCTTCATCTCGGTTTTCCTTTCGATTGTAGCCGCGCGGCCGCAAACCGCACAAAACCAGCGGCGCCGGATGGCATGACATAAATCACCAACAGCAGGATGACGCCGTAGATCGCACCGGCGAGCCCGGTCGATATGCGCTCGGCGATGTTCGGCACGAACAACACGAAGACCCCGCCGAACAGGCTTCCGGGGATCGAACCGACGCCACCCACCACCAACCCGACCAGCAAGGAGACGGACAACAGAAATGTGAAGCTATCGGGAGCGACGAATTGGATGGCGATTGCGCCGAGCGCTCCGGCCACCCCGGTGTACAGGGCGCTGACGCCAAAGGTCAAAGTCTTGTAGAGCGAGGTGTTGATCCCCATCGCCGCGGCGGCGATCGGGTGGTCGCGGATTGCCATGATCGCCCGACCGGTCCGGCTCTTCACCAGGTTCGCAGCACCGGCGAACATGATCAGCAAAACCGCCAATGTGAAGAAATAAAGCCACTGGTCGGCGTCGAGCGGCACGCCGGGTGGCGGATCGGGCTTCAGAATCACGATCCCTTGCACGCCGCCGGTCAGCGGCTCGAGTGGTTGGAATTTCAGGATCTGCGGCATCGCGGTGGCGAGCGCAAAAGTCGCCAGAGCGAGATAGAGGCCCTGCAGGCGCAAGGCCGGCAGCCCGAACAAGAAACCCACAACAAAACAGACCGCGCCGGCACAGGGGAGTGTCCAATAATAGGCGAGGTCCAGCTGCTCCATCAAAATCGCCGCCGTGTAGGCGCCGATCCCGTAAAACGCGCTGTGTCCGAGTGAGAATTGGCCGTTGAAGCCGGTCAGCAGATTGAGACCCAGGATCGCCAAGCCGTAGACCATCACCAGGGTCAGCTGGAAAACAAAAAAGCTCTTGACGACAAAGGGTATTACCAACGCCACGATCACCGTCGCTGCAATCAGGAGTTGGCGGGTGCTCGTCTTTGCAAACACAAGAGCGCGGGGCGACGCGCCTGCGAGGGCAACTGTCTCCCGCGGCGGGCCTGTCATACCCGGCTCACCACCGTACGGCCGAACACGCCGCTCGGCTTGACCATAAGCACTGCGACGATGACCACGAGGGCGATTGTCAGCTTCAGCTCGCGTCCGACATAGGGGATAAAGGTGCCGGCGAGGTTCTCGATGACGCCAACGGCGAAACCGCCGGCTACCGCGCCGCCGGGGCTCGACAGCCCGCCGAGGACAGCGCCGGCGAAACCATAAAGCAGGACGCCAAGCATCATATTCGGTTCGAGAAACACCACCGGGGCGATCAGCATTCCGGCGACCGCACCGACCGCGGCCGACATTCCCCAGCCGAGCGCGATCATCCAGCCGACGCGGATACCGACGAGCCGTGCAGATTCCGGGTTGGTCGCGGCAGCGCGCATCGCCAGACCGAGGCGGGAGCCGCGGAAGAACAGGTAGAGGAGACACAGCATCAGCAGAGTGACCCCGATCATCCCGGCCTGATGCGTGCCGATCAGGCGCTCGCCGAATAGCGGGGCCGAGCCGAACGGGGTCGGGAAGGTCTTGATGTTGAAATCCCAGATCCATCCTGCGGAGCTGTTGAGGATGCCGTAGAGGGCGATGAACGCGGCGAGTTGGCTCAAGATCGGCGCGTTTTGGATCGGTTTGAACAGGACCCGCTCGATCGCGATGCCGCCAACGAAAGACAACGCCACCGAACCGATGAACGCGGCCCAATAGGGCCAACCCCATTGGAGCATCTGCCAGGCGAGAAAGGTCGAGAACATCGCCATCTCGCCCTGCGCAAAATTGAGATGATCGATCGCCTGGTAGATCATCACAACCGCGAGGGCCATCGAGGCATAGATCGCGCCGGTCGCCAGTCCCGCCAGCACCTGTTGCAGCAACAGTTCCATCGCCTATCCGCTAATACCCCAGATACGAGCGGCGCACTGCCTCGTCCTTGCCGATCTCGCTCGCTGGGCCGGCCATGACGATATGACCGGTTTCGAGCAGGTAAGCGTGATCTGCCAGGTCGAGCGCCAGGGCCGCGTTCTGCTCGACAATCAGCATCGCGACACCGAGTTCGCGATTGAGCCGGCGCAGGATCTCGAACAATTCCTCGACGATCAACGGCGCCAGCCCGAACGAAGGCTCGTCGAGCAGCATCAGTCGCGGCCGCAGCATCAGGGCGCGGCCGACCGCCAGCATCTGTTGCTCGCCGCCGCTCAGGGTTCCGGCGGTCTGGGCGCGACGTTCCTTGAGTCGCGGGAAATGCGCGTAGACCTGCTCGATGTCGCGGGAGATGCCCACGCGGTCATTCCGCACCATGGCGCCGAGCTGGAGATTTTCCTCCACGGTCATGCGGACGAAGGTGCCCCGCCCCTCCGGCACATGGGCGATCCCGAGGCGCACGATATCCTCAGTGGCGCGGCCGAGGAGCGACTTGCGGTCGAAGCGAACCTCGCCGCTGAGCCGGACCATTCCGCAGAGCGCGCGCAACGTCGTCGTCTTGCCGGCACCGTTGGCGCCAAGCAACGTTACGATATTGCCTTCGTCGAGTGCGAAGTCGAGGCCATAAAGGGCCTGGTTCTCACCGTAAAACGCACATAACTCGCGCACCTCGAGCATCATTGCATCGGTGCCCGCGGCTTGCCCAAATAGGCGCGGATCACCTCCTCGTCTTGTTGCACCGACGCCGGAGGGCCCTCGGCGATCTTGCGGCCGAAGTCGAGCGCGACGACCTTGTCGGAGATGGACATCACGAGGCCCATGTGATGCTCGACGAGGAGCACGCTGACCTGCCGGTCGTCGCGGATGCGCCGGATCAGCCCACCGAGTTCGAAGACTTCCTCGTGAGTGAGACCGCCGGCCGGTTCGTCGAGCAGCAGCAGTTTCGGGCGCGCCGCGAGCGCCCGAGCGAGCTCGATCCGCTTTCGAGTGCCGAGCGGCAGGCCGTCGGGCGGCTCGTGCGCCACCTCGCGCAGATCGAGCGCATCGAGCAGCGCCCAGGCGGTCTCTTCCAGCTTCTGCTCCTGGCGGCGCACCCAGGGCAGGCGCAGCGCGTCGCTGACAAAATCGCTGCGACTGGCCGTGTGGGCGCCGATCCGCACATTGTCGAGCACCGACTGGCGTGGAAACAGCGCAAGATTTTGGAAGGTCCGGGCAATTCCGATCTCTGCAATCCGGTGCGGCGGCCGATCGAGCAGCGAGGAGCCCTGGAAAAGAATTGTGCCGCGGTTGGGCGTGTAGAGTCGGCTCAGGCAGTTGAACAATGTTGTCTTGCCCGCTCCGTTCGGGCCGATGAGCCCGAGGATCTGGCCTTCCTCCAACTCGAACGAGACGCCGTCGAGCGCGACAATGCCGCCGAACCGCACCGCTACATCGCGTACCTCCAGCAGTGCGGCGCGGCGCATTCATCCTCCCTTGGGACCTCTTGCAGCGACCCTGCCGGGCGCCACCTGGCGAGTCAAGCCGTCGCCAAGCCGAATTCAGCCTTCATTGTGCAGCCTCGCCGGGATAGTCTTCGCGGAAGACATCAGGAGCGGGGAGTTTCATGGGCAGCATCAACGCCAGCGTCGATCTCCGCCGCGATGGCGATGTCGTGGTCGTCACGACTGACAACCCGCCGGTTAATGCGCTGAAGCACGAGGTGCGGGCCGGACTCACCGAGGCGCTGGCGCAGGCGTGCGACGACGACGCGGTCAGGGCGATCGTGATCGCCTGCGCCGGCCGCACCTTTTTCGCCGGCGCCGACATCACCGAATTCGGCAAGCCGCCGCAGGCACCGAGCCTCCACGATGTCATCGCCGTGATCGAGGCGATGCTGAAACCGGTCGTCGCGGCGTTGCACGGGACCGCTTTGGGCGGCGGCTTCGAGCTGGCGCTCGCCTGCCATTTCCGTGTCGCGGTCCCCGGAGCGCGCCTCGGCCTGCCCGAAGTCAAGCTCGGCCTCTTGCCCGGGGCGGGGGGCACGCAGCGGCTGCCGCGCCTCGTCGGGCCGGAAAAGGCATTGCAGATGATCGTGACCGGCGAGCCGATCGGCGCGGCCGAAGCACGGGAAGATGGGATCATCGACGAGATTGTCGATGGCGACCTGACCGCGGCTGCGACCGACTTTGCGCGCCGCGTCGTCCGGGAGGGGTGGGCGCTGCGGCTCGTGCGCGATCGCGAGGAAAAGCTGGTCGGTGAGGGCTTCGCCGATGCCGCCGAGACGCTGACCCGGAGACTCCGCGGCCGGGAAGCGCCCGCCGCCTGTGTCGAGGCCGTGCGCAATGCGATCGTTATGCCCTTCGACGAGGGGTTGCGGCGCGAATCCGAGCTGTTTCGCAAGCTCGTCGCCGGCGATCAGTCGAAGGCCCAGCGCCACATCTTCTTTGCCGAACGCGAGGCGGCCAAAGTGCCGGGCATTCCGGAAGGGACAAAGCTGCGCCCGATCGCGAGCGGCGCAGTCATCGGCGCCGGCACGATGGGCGGTGGCATTGCGATGTGCTTCGCCAATGCCGGCATCCCGGTCACCATCGTCGAGACCGGTCGCGACCTGTTGCAAAAGGGGCTCGACCGGGTCGCCGCCAATTACCGCACGACCGTCTCGCGCGGTGGGCTTGTTGCCGACGAGATGGAACGCCGCATGGGTCTGATCACCGGCGCCACCGACCTCGAGGCGGTCGGCTCGGCAGATGTCGTGATCGAAGCGGTATTCGAGGAGATGGACCTCAAAAAGCGGGTCTTCTCAGATCTCGATCGCCTCGCCAAACCCAATGCGCTCCTCGCCACCAACACCTCGACGCTCGACGTCGACGAGATCGCGCAGGCGACGAAGCGGCCGCAAGACGTGCTCGGCACGCATTTTTTCAGCCCGGCGAACGTTATGCGCCTGTTGGAAATCGTGCGCGGCGCCGCGACCTCACCCGACAAGCTCGCCACCGCGGTCACGCTCGGCCGGCGGCTCGGGAAGGTGCCGGTCACGGTTGGGGTCTGTTACGGGTTTGTCGGCAACCGCATGCTGGCGCGCCGGTCGGTGGAAACCGAGCGATTACTGCTGGAGGGGGCGTTACCGCAGGAGGTCGATGCCGCGGTCACCGGGTTCGGGTTCCCGATGGGACCTTGCGCGATGATGGATCTCGCTGGGCTCGACGTCGGCTGGCGGATCCGCCAAGGGCGTGGCGAGCACGCCCTGATCGAAGATGCGCTATGCGAATCCGGTCACTACGGACAGAAGACCGGGAAGGGGTATTTCCGCTATGAGGCCGGGTCGCGCTCGCCCCTGCCCGATCCCGAGGTCGAAAAGATCATCCTCGACACGTCTTCGCGGCTCGGCATCAACCGCCGGCCTATCGGCGAGGAGGAGATTGTCGAGCGCATGATCCTGCCGATGATCAACGAAGGCGCCCGCATTCTCGACGAGGGCATTGCCACGCGCCCGGGCGACATCGACGTGATCTGGGTTTATGGGTACGGCTGGCCGGTATGGCGCGGCGGTCCAATGTATTATGCCGATCGTTTGGGTCTCGCTCACATCCGCGACCGGCTGACCTTCTATGCCGACCGCTCGCGTGACGAGACACTGCGGCCTGCGCCGCTGATCCGGCGCCTCGCCGCCGAAGGCCGAGGCTTCGAGTCATGAGGGCCATCTATCACCCTCTCCACCCCGTCATTCCCGCGAAAGCGGGAACCCAGGGCCGCCGAACTCAACGGTCGCTCTGGGCCCCCGCTTTCTCGGGGGCGACGAACTAGGGAGTTCGCGTCATGGATCTCCGTTTCACCCCCGAAGAACTCTCCTTCCGGGACGAGGTACGGGCGTTTTTCCGCACCAATCTGCCGGAAGGCATCCGCGGCAAGCTGGTCGAAGGAAAGCACCTCGCCAAGGACGACATCGTCACCTGGCAGCGTATCCTCAACAAAAAGGGCTGGGCGGTCGCCAACTGGCCTGTCGAGCGGGGCGGTACTGGGTGGACGCCGGTTCAGCAGTACATTTTTCAGGAGGAGCTGCAGCTGACCCCGGCGCCCCAACCCTTGGGCTTTGGGGTGACGATGGTCGGACCGGTGATGATCGCGTTCGGCTCGGAAGAGCAGAAGCAACGGTTTCTGCCGCGCATCGCCAATCTCGACGACTGGTGGTGCCAGGGCTTCTCCGAGCCAGGTGCAGGCTCCGACCTCGCCTCACTGCGGACCGCCGCCAAGCGCGACGGCGATCATTACATCGTCAACGGCCAGAAGACCTGGACGACCCTCGCACAACACGCAGATTGGATCTTCTGCCTGGTGCGCACCGATCCGCAGGCCAAGAAGCAGGAAGGAATTTCCTTTCTGCTGATCGACATGAAGACGCCTGGCATCACGGTGCGCCCGATCGTCACCATCGACGGAGGACGCGAGGTAAACGAGGTGTTCCTAGACGATGTCAAGGTGCCGGCTGAGAACCTGGTCGGCCAGGAGAACCGGGGATGGGATTACGCGAAATATCTGCTCGGTCGGGAACGCACCGGAATCGCCCGCGTCGGCCTGTCTAAGGAACGTATTCGTCGGATCAGAGAGCTTTCGGCGATGGAGATTGCCGGCGACAAGCCGCTGATCGAGGACGAGCGCTTCCGCGAGAAGCTCGCCGCGGTCGAGGTCGAATTGAAGGCGCTCGAGATGACGCAGTTGCGCGTCGTCGCCGCCGAGCGCAATCGCACCGGCAACAAGCCCGATCCGGCTTCGTCGATCCTCAAAATCAAGGGCTCGGAGATCCAGCAGGCAACGACCGAATTGTTGCTCGAAGTGGTCGGCCCCTACGCTCTCCCCTACCAGCCCGAGCACGAGGATGAGGAGCGCTGGAACGAGCCGCCGATCGGTCCCGAATGGGCCGGGCCGATCGCCCCGACCTATTTCAACTGGCGCAAGACGACGATCTATGGCGGCACCAACGAGATCCAGAAAAACATCATCGCCAAGGCGATCCTGGGACTGTGAGCCATGGATTTCGATCTGAGTGAAGAGCAGCGTCTGCTGAAGGAGAGCCTCGACCGGCTGATTGGCGATCGCTACGCGTTCGAGCAGCGCAAGGGCTATGCACAGAGCCCCCAAGGCTGGAGCCGCGAATTGTGGGCGCAATTCGCCGAGCTGGGGCTGCTCGGCCTGCCGTTCGAGGAGCCGCATGGCGGCTCGGCTGGCGGTCCGGTCGAGACGATGATCGCGATGGAAGCTTTCGGCCGCGCACTGGCCCTCGAGCCATATCTTGCGACAGTCGTGCTCGGCGGCGGCTTTCTTCGCCATGGTGGCAGCGCCGAGCAATGCGCCGATCTCATCCCGCAGATCGCGGACGGCAGCCTCACCGTCGCCTTCGCCCACACCGAGCGGCAATCGCGCTACGACCTATACGACATCGAGACGCGCGCGGTCCGCGACGGAGCCGGCTGGATGCTCGACGGCAAAAAAGGGGTCGTCGTTCACGGCGATACAGCCGACAAGCTGGTCGTCACCGCGCGGGTCGGCGGCGGTCGGCGTGACCGCGACGGGGTCGCCGCCTTTATCGTCGACGAGAAGACCGCAGGAGTGTCGCGGCTCGGCTACCCGACCCAGGACGGCCTCCGTGCCGCCGAGATTACGCTTGCGAATGTGAGGGTTGGCCCGGAAGGAGCGCTCGGCGAGCCGGGGAAGGCATTGCCGCTTATCGAGCGCGTCGTCGACGAGGCGATCGCGGCACTGTGCGCCGAGGCTGTCGGTGCGATGGCGGTGATGCACGAGCTCACCGTCGAATATCTCAAGACGCGCCGGCAATTCGGCCGCGAGATTGGCAGCTTCCAGATCCTGCAGCACCGTGCCGTCGACATGCTGATCGCGCTGGAACAGGCGCGCAGCATGGCGATGTTCGCAACGATGATGGCAGCCGAAGAAAACGCCGCGGAGCGGCGCAACGCGGTCGCCGCGGCCAAGGTGCAGATCGGCCGTTCCGGCAAGTTCATCGGCCAGCAGGCGATCCAGCTGCATGGCGGCATCGGGATGACGATGGAGTACAAGGTCGGTCATTACTTCAAACGGGTAACGATGATCGACACGATGTTTGGTGATGCCGACCACCATCTGCGCGAGCTCGCCCGCCGCGGCGCGGCGCCTGCCGCTGCGTGAGGTTCCGGCCGCGTTCGACCTTGGCCAGATGATCGTCAGCTGCCCGGTCTGCCGGACCCGCTATCAAGTTGACGAAGGGGCCCTACGCGGACAGTCCGGCCGCACCGTCCGCTGCGCCAAGTGCGGTCATACCTGGCATCAGACGGCATCGCCGGAGCCTCCCGAAGATGGGGACGAGGCCAAGACCGACGGCCGGATCGAACCGGCGCTCGAAGTCCCACCGCGCCCGGCAGCCACTCTGGAGGTGCCGCCGCGACAGCGAGCTCTTCCCGAATCGCCTCGTCGTCGGAGCCGCTGGGGTGCGCTCCGCTGGCTCGTAATAGCCATCCTGCTCGCTGTTGCGGTTGTGGCGGGGGTCGTCGTCGCCCGCGGTGCGGTTGTGGCGCTGTGGCCGCCGGCGGCACGGCTCTATGCTTTGGCCGGATTCTCGGCCGAGTCGCCGGGAACCGGGCTCAAAATCGAGAAGCTCGCCCCCTCGCGCACCCCGGACGGCCTGCTCATCGAGGGCGATATCGCCAATAGCGGAAAAACGACGCAGGATGTACCACGGCTGCGGGTCGCATTGCGCGACGCGGCCGAAAAGGAAGTACAGTTCAAGATCGTCGACCCCCCGCAACCTCGACTGGCGCCCGGAGCGGTTGCCCATTTCAAGACCCCGTTCGATCATCCCGACGATGCGGCAAAGGGCGTCGTCGTGACGTTCGCCAAACGTTAAACTGGAAGATCTCCACCCGATTAGGAACCGGCATATGTTCATTGCGATGAACCGTTTCAAAGTCACCCCTGATTCGCGGTCGGAGTTCGAGCGCGTTTGGACATCGCGCGACACGCATTTGCGCGATGTGCCGGGCTTTATCGAATTTCATCTGCTGCGCGGGCCTGAGCGCGAGGACCACGTCCTCTATTCATCCCACACGGTCTGGCGGAGCCGGGAAGATTTCGAAGGCTGGACGCGGTCGGAAGCGTTCCGCTTCGCCCATCACAGCGCCGGGCAAAACCGTCCGCTTTATCTCGGCCACCCCGAGTTTGAGGGCTTCGAGATCATCCAGACGGTCGAGCGAACGAGCCGGTGACGGCGCGCATCCTCGTCTTGGGTGCCGGGTTTGCCGGACTGTGGAGCGCGGCCGGCGCGGCGCGCGCCTTGGACGAATTCCGTATCGGCCGGGATGCGGTCCAGGTGACCGTGGTCAATCGCGACCAGTGGCACGCGATCCGCGTGCGAAATTACGAGCCCGATCTGAGCGCCGTCAGGGTGGCGCTCGACGAGGTGCTCGAACCGATCGGCATCGAGCGCGTGGCTGGCGAGGTCGTCGGCATCGACTTTGACAGCCGGCAGGTCACCTACTCGGCGGCCAACGCAAACCGGTCGCTGTCCTATGACCGGCTGGTCTTCGCCCTGGGCAGCCGCATCGTCCGCCCCGACATCCCCGGGCTCGGCGAATTTGCCTTCGATGTCGATACTTACGACGGCGCCGCGCGGCTCAATACCCACATCCGGAGCCTCTCGGCGCAGTCGCATTCGCCCGGACAATATGCCGCCCTCGTCATCGGCGCGGGTTTGACCGGCATCGAAGCGGCAACCGAGCTGCTCGGGAAATTGCGCTCGGCTGGCGCTGCGGCTCCCCGAGTAAT
>Ga0308309_10001867_pt1 | contig 12527 bp, 16 predicted proteins | sample HubBroMetageWFT5_FD_192491 | JGI IMG/M metagenome (GOLD analysis project Ga0308309, IMG submission 192491) | Warmed and freeze-thawed soil microbial communities from the Hubbard Brook experimental Forest, New Hampshire - Hubbard Brook CCASE Soil... | ecosystem: Environmental > Terrestrial >...
GGCGGCCCGGTGGTTCTTCGTGCAGGCAGAGTGCCCTATTGTGGAATCACAACACCGCGTCTGACGAACTCCGCGATACCGTCGTCCGCGTGCTCGATCTCCTGAATCTTCGCCTCGACCTTCACAAGCAGGTTCCGCAGTGCCACCTCTTCGTGCTGGCAGATCGCCAGCGCAAAGTGAATCTGACTCGCCAACAACCGGAGTAGATGCGGTGCCGCTCCGATTGTGACAATGCGGTGAAACGAAGTGTGAAGCGCGTGCACAAGCCCGAGGGAATCATGCTCAGCCGGTGCAACTTGGGTTGCGGTGTTGGTCGAGTTCACGATTTCACCGCCTTGCTGCCAGCAGGCACTGTGGGGAGCTTCGGGTTGTACTTCACGACCTTGACAGTTTTGGCCTTCGCCTTCGGTTCGGCCTTCTTCGTTTCTGCTTTGATGAGTTTCGCTGCTTTTGCCGCCTCACGTGCCGCTGCTTTCTTCACCTGCTTCTCGTGCTTCGCAACTGCCCACTTGTTTGGCTTCGCGCTGACCGAGCCTTCCATCGTCCGGAGGTTCACGTAAATCGTGTGGCCATCTTCTAGCAAAAAGCGTGCATAGGCATGCCATTGCGGTTTGCCTTCATCACGGTAAGACGTGCGGCGTTCCAGATCGGCAATGATGGGTGACTTGTGTTCAAGGGCTAGCTTGCGGGCTGTTGCATCCAACTCCTTCTTCTTCGCCTCTCCGAATTGCACATGCTTGGTTTCGTTAGCCATTTTTCTCTCCTAGTGACGTTCCCTGGCGGGTCGTCATGGAGGCAACCTCCCCAGGATCGCGAGCACAGGACAAGAGGCGAAAAGTACTGTAAAGGTGTGGCCCGCGAGTCGCGCTACTTGTGGCTCGAGCGATAGTCAATGTGCCTGGCGTGCTTACGATTGTTGCACCCACCACGCGAGCCGGGTTTTCTGGAATGACAAAGTGGTTGAATGTTTCCGATATCGTTGCGGCCGTTGAATGGTGGGGCAAGCGGGATGACGTGGTCGGGAGATAGAGTTCGGCGAAGACGTTTCAATTGTTTCTCGGTCTTGCCACACGCCAGGCAACGAAAGCCGTACTTTGCTTTCAGCGCCAGCCATTCGGCCAATGTAAATGAACCGCCGTTGCCCTTTCTTCGTGCGCGTCGAAGGTGGTTTGCGGCTCTTGTAATGTCAGGGTTTACTTTCTGCCAGCTCAAGCGATACTTGCTGACACGGTCCCAATGCCTGACGCGATAACGTTGGCCGCCCTCTCGGTTGCGTTGCATCCCACGTTCCGTCTTGTGCCAGCGCCTCTCCTGCTCTCTGGCGCGAGCGGGATGCTTCTTACGGTAGCGCTTGGCAATTTCCGCCGGCGTAAACGGTCTACCATGATAATTGTCGGCGGTAAGAGGTCTTCCCACATTGGCAGCATCACCTAACTTCGCGAGAAAGGACAACGGACGTACAATGCTGCGTCAGGAGGCTCCCGAGATGAAGCAAAAGCTCATCGGGGAACATTGGAATGAATCGGGCTACTCAAAACTATACCAACTCTACCGCAGGGTTGCTTTCGTGGCTCACCGACTAGAGAAACGAAGGCAGTGCGGATGGGTACCAACAAGGAAGTACATCGCCGAGCTTTACGACATCTCAACTCAATTGAAGGTGCTCGACAACGAAACAGCGAGAAGAAAGTAAGGAGCAACGTAATGAACCTCAGAAAGCTGACCACGATAGCCGGATTGGCCACGGTAATCGGACTCGGACCATGTCCAACGAGCAAAGCGCAAGTTAGTTGCTCACCCAAAGTTCTGGCTAGGACCTGTAAAGACGTCGCAAGTCTTCTCGACACACCCCTTAGATTAAAGACTGCCCGTGGAGGAGTTCAATTGGAACTAGTGTCTCCTGCAGAATTTGAAGCTCGGGTAAATCAATTTAAGAAAGACCTTCGTTTTGGCCCAATCGAAACTCCCGGGTGTGCGCCCGGCTCCGATAAGTTATTCTTTCAAAATTGCCAGAACATAGATGTTCTTTTCCTTCGGGATAACCCTTCTGACCGGACTCCGAAGCGTCTGCTCGTTTCGAGCAACGAAGCCATAGACGCTCTTGCGCTATCGTATTTCATTCAAGGCTACTATGCTGGGTTGACAGCGGCGATGCCCGAGCCATCAAAATGAAAGTGGCGGGAAGTGACCTTGCGCGCAGGTGGCGCGATCTGCTTTAGGCTATGGGCTGCACGGCCTCATGGACGCTGACAACACAACGGGAAGAGCATTTACACCCGGGAGATGCTTTGTGTCAGAAGGGAACGACGCGAAACCAATCTCGCAACAGCTGCTTTACGCGTTCTACTTCTTCGTCCGGAATATCGGTCATGTGGCAAATCGCATTACGCAGATGACCAACTCGGCGTGCCTCTGAAATCAGCTGTTTGTCGCGGACTACGGGTTCGAAAACATCATCCCAGCAGAATTCCATGATCGCTAAAAGCTGAGGATAGGTAACTAATGCGAGTTTGTCGCGCGGTGCCAAGGCCATCCATTGCTTCGTTTCTTCCTTCTCTTGATGCTCGGCAACGTACCTTCTGGTGCCTTCATCAATTTTGTCCCACCAATCAGTCTTGTACGTTTCCGTTAGAACCGAAAGAACAAATTCGCGTAGATAGTTTTCAAATACGAAGAAAAGTTTGTAGACGAACGCTGCACGGATCGCTCTCCGCACAGCGGCTGGCGAACCGACAGCGAGGTCAACTGTGTCAGAAATATTCAGAGACTCTGGTGGAACCGTCTCAGGGTCTTCTTGTATTAGCTGTTCGACCGTTCGACCTAGCATCATGAATAAAGCTAGTCTTTCATCACGGTCACTCACTTGAAGGTCCGACGGAGAGCATTAAAAATGTTCAGATAAGTTTCTTCGGTGCCGTTCCCCGGCAAATGAATTTGAATGTTGTAGTGAAACTCGGGTCGAAGTCCACCAGAGATGCCAATCTGCCGCGTTTTATTCTTTAGTTTGTCGGTTTCATCACCGCTTTCATTTGCATCGTTGTCCGATTCCTCCTCTTCCTCGTCGGGAGGTTTCACCCCAGAAAAATCTGCGAGCTGCGCTAGTGCAACGAATGTCCTGGCGCTCAAATTAACCATCTTTTCATCCGCCCCCGACACCTGCGACAACAGTCCCTTTAGATCAGTTAAAGTCAGGTCATTTGCTTTTTCATTCGCTTGAAATAAGCTTTCGTACGCTTTCCTGATGCCTGCCGCAATCGCGGTTTTCGCCGTAGCCTTGTTTTTCAGCAAGTCGTATGAAGGTGTTGGCACATTGGCGGAATCGAGAAAGCCCAATGTTCGAAGCAGCGGAATCAGGGGACGGTCGTTTGTACCCTTTAAGCCGATGGTGTTTTGAAGAAATGTGTGCGTGAAGGTAGTTGGCTTCTGCGCGGCAAGAATCTGCGAAAAAAGCTTTGAGACGTTTTTGTTTGAGCTGAGGTAAGGCAGACTTTGAGCCACTTCAAGCCTCCAAGGGGTTGGATCCCGGGACGGCCATTATTCTTTCATACAGTGCATACCACTTCAACTGGCTCAGCACGAAAGTCGCGCTAGGATTCCGCGGACTGGAAACCGTTGATAGCGGCGTAGAGCCCGAGTATGAAACCTAAGATTCCCAAAACATAGATCAACCAATTGCAAAATTTTATGAGCGTTTCGATTGTCTCTTTCATCAGTTGGGCACTCTTCTGTGCAACGTCTCCAAGGATAATTATCGGGAGTTCTTGGACCAACGCCATAACCATAGCCAGTTTCGCCCCTACCCAGCGGTCTATGTCGTCTTTAGGCTTAGCGTCGAGCATAGTGTTGACGGTCTGATCGGCTTTCTCGACGCTTGTGCGGAGTTGATCTCTGAGCTGCCGAAGTTGTTCTGTTCGGCCAGGAATCGCATCTACGAGTTTCGAAACGCCCTCGAAGTCCGCGCGCATCTGCGCCTGAACTTGCCTCGCTTCCGTAGTGGCTTGCAGAATCTCCAAAGCGTAATCGTGGTGAGGGTCACTGCGTGCTGCCTTGATCTCTGCGGTCTCAAGTTGTTGTCGCGTTGTAAGGATCTGTACTGAAATAGCTGACTGGTCAAGCTGACTACTGAACTGATTCTGCGCGGAAACAATCGAGTCACGAAGGTCTTTCAATTGCTCTTTGAGAATCTCTTTCACGACGAAGGTAGCGAGAAGGATTAGGACTGTGGTCACGGCTAGACGCTTCGCAGTCCGAGCCTTCTTTCGGCGCGCCGCCGCCCTGTTCCCAAAGGTTCCTTGTTGTTTCATGTGGTGATAGTTTACCAGTAAGCGAAAACCTGACCTAATGGACAGGTAGTCGCGAGGTCAATTGCTGTTGCAGACTAGGTGTGAGGTGACACGATGGCACAATTTTTGGACTTCAAAGACGAGAAAGAATGGAAGGCGTTTCGCTTGGGCTTGGTGGAAGGCTATTTCAAGTGGCTAGACCTCATCAACGACAAGTTGCCAAAGGCGTCGCGGCAGAGCAGCTTTCAAGTTACAGCGAAGGCAAACGCAGAGGCCGACAAGAAAATTGCTGAAATGAAAGCTAGCATTGAAGAAGGGATGAAGGTGGCGCTGCAGGGCTAACTGTTGTTGACTAATTTCGAGGAGACACGGTGGCGAAGAAGCACGGCCATACGTCGGGCAGCGGGGTGAAAAGCCGGACTTACAATTCGTGGAACAGCATGAAGTATCGGTGCGTAAATCCACGCGGGCCAATGTTCAGGTATTTCGGCGGTCGTGGCATCAAAGTGTGCGACCGCTGGCTGCATTCGTTTGAAAACTTCCTGGCCGACATGGGATTGAAGCCGAAGGGAACCAAGTTAGATCGTCGCGATAAGGACGATGACTATGAGCCGGACAATTGCCGATGGGCAGTCATCCCGCCGAAGCGTCCTCGCAGTAATGTTAAGTAATGATTGACGACCCTGCCGCAATACGAAAAACTGCGTAAATCGGGGTGATTTGAAGAACTGGTGTAATTTCGATCCCCACCGCCCCTACCAAAACCTTGTCAAGTCAGCGGTGGTACCAATCATGTCCTATCTGCGGGTTCTTCCTCGCTTCGTGACGCTGCGAAGGTGCCGGGACAAAGGCCCGAAAAAGATTGAATGGTTGATCCTCAGGATGGAGCATCAACCGGAGGCCGCAATAAGGCGAGCATGCGCAGATCCATCACCGCATGGAAAATTATCGGAAGCAGAAGATTTCCGGTCAGCAGAAACAATAGGCCAAAAAGAGTGCCGACGATCGCAGCCCCTGCGACTCCGCCAGCACCCTGATAGAGGTGGTGTACACCGAACATCACGGAGGAAATCAGCAGCGCGAGCGTAAGATTCAGCGTACAGGGGAAAACGTGCAAATAGTGCAGAATGAAGCCGCGGAAGAGAGTTTCTTCGCAGACTCCCGCGGTGATGCTGATGAACACCCACCAGCGGCGCTCGGTCCAGGTGCCGGGCAAGAAGTAGTTGAGCGATTTTAATGCGGCAGCAGAGGAATACTTCAGCGGCCGCTTCGTGAGCTTTTTCCAGATCACAACCCCGACCGGAAGTACCACAATAATAATAAAGGCGATCGCGATAAGCGCTTCTACCAGGTAGCGAGCCCAGGGGTGCGGTAATAGCCAGGAGATTTCACCGGGCGAAGGGTTGATGGTGAACAACGGGCGGAAGCCAATGGCGAGAACCGCGAGCGCACTCGCAATCCACATCCAGGCGCAAAGGAGCTGATAGTAGCGAATTTTGTATTCGGAACTGAGACTGCGCTTCAACTTCGGGATGGCGTACCAATCCCAAACAGGAGCAACGACCAAGAGAAAGAAGAAGAGCAGGTGCTGCAACAGCGTCACAATCGAAACGTTGAGCATGCGATTCCTTTAACCTCCCAATTCCTATCCCGGATATCCCCGCAGCCAGAAAGCAGCCGGCGGGGGATCCATTGCCCTTAAACGTAAATGTAAATTTACATTTACATTCTCGTCAAGTATTATTTTCCCGAGTTTGCTATGGAGGAAAGCCATGACCAGCAAAACACTCGCTCCGCAACAAGCCCGCAGCCGGGAATCGATGCGAAAGTTGTTGAAGGCAGCGGGGGAAGTGCTGGGACAGCACGGGCTGGAGGGCGCCACCATTCCGCGCATCGCCCGGCACGCGGGATTGACGCCCGGGGCAATCTATCGGCGTTTTCCTGACAAGGACGCGCTGCTGGAAACGGTGATCACCGGCATCCTGGAACGCCAGGACGAGAGGCTGCGCATGATGCTCACGCCGGCCATGGTGCGCCAGATTCCGCTGGCCGTGTTAGCCGAGCAGCTGATCAACAACATGCTGGTGAGCTACCGCGCCAACGCGGGACTGTTGCGGGCCCTCCGGCAGTTCGCGCAGGGCCGCGATCACACTTCGTTTTACAGGAAAATCACCAAGCTGGAGATGCGCAGCTACCAGTATCTGGTGGACTTGTTCCTGGTGCATCGCAAAGAGGTGAAACATCCGGACCCGCAAATGGCGGTGTCTTTTGCGCTCGTGACGCTGATCAGCACTCTGATCGAGTTGATTCTGGTGGATCATGATATGCAGTGCTGGCAGGCGGTGATTCCAAGAGACAATCAGCCGCTTAAGAGCGAGCTCCTGCGGTCATTTCTGCGCTACCTGGGTGTCGAGCAGAAAGGCTCTCCGAGCCGGGGTACGCTACGGGGCCGTAGAATGGATGGAGGCTCTTGAATCAAGTCCGCGTCTTGCGGTTTGATAGTCACTCTTCTTCAAATGGGAGGCACGTATGTCCGACAGCATCCTGCCCGCCGAGAGAGGGCGGATGAGTGCAGTTAGTTCCCGGTGGCTATGGGCGGCGCGGTGCTCTTCCTTGATTTACGCGATTTTTTTAGCGGGAGAATATGCGGCTGAGGCTCAATCTGATCCAGTGCTCGCCCGGTCCGGGTTTCTATACGCGTTTGGTCTTCGGAGCTTGCTGAGCGTTGTACTGCCTTATCTTTTGTTCCGCAGAGGGAAGAAATCACTGGCATTTGCGCTAGGTCTCGGCGCGGCGAGTGGTTTCATTGCGGTGTTTGGGGTCGCCTCTAATGCGCTGTTCTGGCCGATCGGGCGGACATTCAACTTGGTTATAGCGATGCTAATCTTCGTTCCGGTTGCGCCGCCGTTTCTCGAAATGGTGCATCAGCCCGCCGCAAAGCTAGCCACGGAGGGGTTGTTGCTGTTTTGGTCCTTCGGTATCTGTTCCGCGGTGCTTGGGTTGAGCAGCGTCGCGACATTCAAGAAAATGGCGCACGGAGCAAATGAGATTACGGGACTGCGATTGGCCTTTCGCGGCGGAATATTTTGCCCGCTCGTTGCTTGGCTGATCGTCATGCTACTTATTTTCACTCTGCTTCCCTTCCACGTTTGATTATTTCTCTTAGAATCATTCGGCACGTCGTCAAACGTGCCATCGAGTAGCAGCTTCGAGACCTTCCGTAGGCCAGGTTGCCCGCGTCGCGAGAATCACTCGGGTTTTGGCTGCCAGAGCTCGATTCGATTCCCCTCTGGGTCCATCACATAGCCAAACCAGCCGTTGGATTCGTCGCCGATGATCTTGTCGTCGACCGAAACGCCCTCCTGCTTGAGCTGCGCGAGCAATCGCTTGAGATTCGCGACGCGAAAATTCACCATGAAAGGAGAGGTGCTGGGCGCGAAATATTTGGTCGTCGCCGGGAAAATTGAAAATACGGTTGCACCGATGGTCTCGGGGTGGTCCTTCTCGCGCCAATCAAAGGGATGGTATTGCATCGCCTGCTCCCCTTTGCCCGCCGAATCAAGAGCGATTCCCAGGTGCGAGCGATACCATTCGGCCAATTTCCCCGGGTTTTGCGCTTTGAAGAAGAATCCACCGACACCGGTGACCCTGGCGGAGTCATTCGCCGCGCTTGATCCCCGCGCCGATTGCAAAGCCATCCCCAGAACGAAACTTAGAACAATCGCGCAAGGCATCCGTAGTGCGAATTTCATAATTCCTCCGATGGGTCGGTCGTAACCAGCACGAACGTATCGCACGCAAAGCTTGAAATCCACACGCGCGAGCGCAGCGATTTCAAGGCTGCAGCAAGAACTTACCCTGCAGCGCGATATCAGCCGAAGAGCCACCAACGAGAATCGTGAATGGCCCTGGCTCGGCATTCCAATCCTTTCTTGTTAGGTCGTAGAAGGAGAAAGCGCGGCGATCGAGCAGGAGCGTGACACGCTTTGTTTCGCCCGGGCGCAAGTTCACTTTCGCGAATCCCTTGAGTTCCTTTGGAGGCCTTGGCACGCTCGAATGGGGATCTCCAACATACAATTCGGCAACTTCCGCGCCTTCTCGTGATCCAGTGTTCGTAACGTCAAAGGAAACCGCGACAGGCGCGCCTGCCTGAGGCTGTGCTGAAGATGTCAGAAGGATGATGCGATCCGGAACCAACCGGGTCGCCCAGGCGAACCCCGGTTCAGTAATCCTAGGACTTTCAGGGTTGACATCACAATTCGCAAACACAAAGCACAACAAGTTCCAGCGCGTGTTGCGGTTATGCTGCATGTCGTTTCAATACTGTTTTGGATGGAATGACTAAACAATTCGGACGGTTGCGGAGGCCTGATTTGAACCGGTGATCTCCATCAGTGCCCCTGATGACGCGGCAAACGCGTTCTACTGTAGTCCGTGCCGACTGTTCAGCATGGAACGGTCATCGGCAAAACTACCTCATAGCATGCGTTACGGAAGATTTTTTTGGTGCACAATAGTCTGCAAATAGGGTGATTCTGCGGAAATGGGCGCATTCTAAATGATTCAAAACAAATGAAACGCGGTGAGTACGAACAGGGCAGGTAGATTTAGCAGACCGCCGCCTCCGACAAACTCTTCTGCACAGTCGACCTGTGTCAAAACTGCGCCAGAATCCAACGCTTGGCATACGCCCAAGGCGGGCTCACCAGACGTCTGTTCCGTTTGTTCCAGTTGGAGAGGGGGCGTGGCTGCAACACATTGAGGGCACAAACCTTATTCGCTAGCTTGTCCTTTCGATCCCCACCGCCCCTATCAATCCATTTTGATTTTAACCTGTTGGGTTGGCACGCTGGCTCCAATCGGAACGCATTTCGGTTCCCATGCCCGAGAGCGCCGTGTGGGGATTACTTCGCAGTTGCTGATCAACTCGGAGTTAAATCGTTAAATCAATGTTCGTATGGATTGAAACAAGCGATAGATGAGGTTGAGCATGCCTGGCGCCTGCCGCACAGATCGCTCGAAATTGGTAACAAGCCATCACTTCGATTCTTTGATGATCGCCTCCGCGGCGTTGCCGGCCACGACCCAGCTTGCCGATCCGGCGACGACGGCTTCATCCTCAAACCACAGGAATCCGAAGTCGTCAATGCACTCAGGAAAATCCGGCTTGATGATGACGTATCCCGGAATCACGGCACCCGGGACGTAGGAGTTGTCAGCACGGTTGTTGCTATACGTCTTCGTCTTCGAGACCGTACCGACACCGGCTACATACGAGGTGCTGGATACCGGGTGCGTGCCAAGAATGTAATTGACGGCGCGCAGTGTATATTCCGGGCTCACAAGATCCGGAAAAGCTTTGTGAAGGAAGTACATCCGGATGGCCATGTCAACTACGGCGCCCGATCCGCCCCAGGTTCCCAAGCTCGGGGGCACGCCGAAGGGGGTGACGTCCAATTGCTTGTCGAGACCAGCCATGTATGTCTTCACCGCTTCTCGCATTTGATCTTTCGCGCTGGCATCCAGATAAGGCAAAGCTCGGACTGCCGTCCAGCCACGGAAATCCAGCTGCTGCGGAGTGATCATCTGAGGGAACAATTCCTTCAGGCGGGACTTGTAGGGCTCGGCGCCATTCGTCGCAATTGTCAGTTCCAGAGCCGCCGGCCAATCGAGCCCGCCGCCCAAGCCGCCACGGCCGATGCCGGCAGGCGGAGGTGTTTGTGGGGTCGTCGTGCCAGAACCTGCGGGAGCGTTCGAGTTGCCCCGCCCGTTCCGAGCGGCTTGTGCGCCGGATCCCGCGCCCTGAGACGCAGCCAACACGCCACCCGCGGGAGCACCTGCCGAAGCCGCCCCGAGCGCCGGATTCGGCGTGGGATGAGCCTTCTCATCGTTCCACGCTTTGATCGCGGTCTCCAGGCAGTCTTTCGCTAACGCATCGTCCCAACCTTTCAGGACATCCGCCGCTGCCGCGAGTGCCGCGATGGCGTTCCATTGGAAAAAGGGGTTCGTAGTCGAGAAGATCCAGCGGTCGTCCGGTCTGCCGGAGAAGTCGCCCTTCACTTCGTTGGGACCGAGCTTCGGGTCATAGATGCGGCCGTCCGTTTTCGACGCTCCGTCGCCCAGGTGCGTGTACTGGCGCAGATCCGGTTCGTGAGTGCCGCGGATAGCGTGGCCGATATTGTGGAACTGCGCCAGGATCAGGAGTGCGCCGTGCTTGACTTGCTGCACGGCATCCGGCACGCCATCGGGACGGTGCATCTCAACCTGACGCGTGACTTCATCCACTGTAAGCTCGTCATACTTGAGATCGAATTCGCGATATGCCAGAGCCAGGCTCTGAATCACGCTGAGTTGCGCAGGCTCTTCGAGGTCGAAGTCACCGGCATCATACCAACCACCCACATTCATCCCAGGAATGTGATCGCCGCCTTTGTACTTCCCGTCCGTTGCCGTGGCCTGATTCCAGCCGTCGAATTGCTCCCCAACCACGGGCGCCAGGCGACCATCGTCCAGGTGCGAAGCACCATGCCATACGCGGTAGGCTTCGCGAACTGAAACGTGATCCATCTGCTCCGCAATGTGATGGTCCAGGCTGTCCTGCCAGATGTTGGCGTAGGCGTCCTTGGAAATTGGGAAGGACGCCGTACGCTGGTCTGCATACTCGATGACATAGAGGCCAGGGTCGTTTACCGGCGTGAAGTCGAATTTCGAATACGTATAACGCAACCATGGCGTAGGAGGCGTGATGGGGGCCTCGAACACTTGTTTGTAGGATCCGTCCTCGATCAGGCGCAGCACTTTGGCAGTCTTCGGGCCGTTGTACTTCGGGTCGAGTTCGAGCACCGCGACCTTAGAGAAACCGGGCGCATAACCGACCTGGCTGTGCGCGATCATGGGCGGCCGCGTCCAATTCGGAATCACATCCGGCCTGATGTGCCACACGATGGCTTCGCTGGTCTTGCCCGCAGGGATCAGCGAACGCAACACGAACCAGCCGTTCTGCGCGCGGTCGCGTCCATCGAAGAGCATGAGGTCAGACGTATCCGATTTGACGTTGAGCCTGGCAAGCGCGTCGTCGATGCCCAAGGTGATGCTCTTGCCCTGGGCGAACGGCAGCGGTTCCGTGTACCCCTTGGCCTTGTCCCAGTCCTCCAGGTAATACGCCTTTTTCGGTTCGTCAAGCAGCGGCAGCACCTTGACCATTGGATCGTTGGGAGTTCGCGGGAAGATGCCGGCTTTCGTTCCGTCCACGAGGTAAGCCTTGCCCATGTAAATCGAGGGCAAGAACTCCAAGTTGAAGCCCGCCCTCCCGGTCAGGTTCTCCGGCAACGGTTTATCGAGATTGATGCTCACCTTTACGCCGCCGGGTTCCGCCGCGACCTCCAGGGTGTAACTGAAATCAAAGGTGGGGAAAGCGAGGTTGGCAGTGAGCCGATTGTTCGCCTTATCGGCATGGCGCCCTCTGAGCGTTGCCACCAAATCCCACTGCTCGGGCGTTGGCATGAGTCGCACGTCGCCGTTTGTGGCGATGCGCTGGCCGTGGAGAATCATCTCCATGGCCGTGTTCTTTTGGTCTACGAAAACGGGATGGTACGTGCTGTCGTAGAGAAATACGCTAAAACCTTGAGTGTCGAGGTAATTTTTGTCGGTCACCACCATCGTAAAGTCGGCGCCGAAATGGCTTGGGCCCGAGAGCAGGGCCAGGAGGAGACACGCGCTGAGTCGGGTGAGCATAGATTGGGATCAAACTGCTCCTTTGCCTGAGCCTAACATGTGATGCACAACGTCTATCGGTGTTTATTCCATTGGTGAATTGAGCCTTGATGCGACGATGGCGTTAACATACGTCCTCAAGAAGCAGCATCCGGAGATGACTGAACCAGATCCGACTTGAACGAGGACGATTCCACATGGCTCGGCCCCATTCCTGACGGTTTACGGGCTACTGGAAACTTAGCGCCCGATAGGTGATAACTTCGAGCAGATCGTTTTGACTTCGGGCTTCTAGCTTCGAACTTCAAGCCTCCGGCTTCTACTGTGGCCAGGTGGAGCTAATCACTCGGGTTTTGGTTGCCAGAGCTCGATTCGATTCCCCTCTGGGTCCATCACATAGCCGAACCAACCGTTGGATTCGTCGCCGATGATCTTGTCGTCGACCGAAACGCCCTCCTGCTTGAGCTGCGCGAGCAATCGCTTGAGATTCGCGACGCGAAAATTCACCATGAAAGGAGAGGTGCTGGGCGC
>Ga0308309_10001869_pt1 | contig 12523 bp, 14 predicted proteins | sample HubBroMetageWFT5_FD_192491 | JGI IMG/M metagenome (GOLD analysis project Ga0308309, IMG submission 192491) | Warmed and freeze-thawed soil microbial communities from the Hubbard Brook experimental Forest, New Hampshire - Hubbard Brook CCASE Soil... | ecosystem: Environmental > Terrestrial >...
CCAAAGGCTGCTCGCTGCGCGTCTACCACCGGCGCGTAGCAGAGATCCCTTTCGAGTGGCACCACCACCCGGAATACGAGCTTACGTTGACATTGAACAGCAGAGGTTGGCGATTCATCGGTGATCACATCGGGAAGTACCGATCACCAGATTTGGCGCTCGTGCCGTCCGACATGCCTCATACTTGGGCCTCCACTGCCACTCTCCATCGAAACGAACCGCATACCGCCATCGTTATTTGGTTTTCGGGACATTGGGCGCTTCAGATGGCGCAGGTATGTCCGGAATATGCGGCCATCCGGCGGCTGCTGCGAAACGCCGCGACAGGTCTGGAATTTCCTCGGGCGTTCGCCAAACGCGTTGCGGCCCGTCTCGACCAGATCCTTTCGGAATCCCCGCAGTCACGCCTTCACGCGACGCTCGAAATTCTTGTTGCGCTCGCCAACGTCAACGCCGTAAGTCTTTCGAAAACGGCCATGACTGTTCCCTCCGCCGCGGACAGCGAGCCGGCGCAATTCACGCGCGTGCTGCAATATCTTCACCGGCAGTTCCAAGAGCCGATACGGGTCGCAGCGCTCTGCAGTGTCGGGAATATGTCCGCGAGATCGCTACACCGCCTTTTTGTGAAACACACCGGCGACAGCGTCAGCGAATACCTATGCAAGCTTCGAATTGGGCGCGCCTGCATGCATTTGGCGGAAACCGACATGCCGGTCAGCATGATCGCGTACGAAGTTGGCCTCTCGAATCTTGCCAATTTTAACCGGCAGTTCCGTCGTATTCGGAACATTACCCCAAGTGCCTACCGCCGATCCTTCAAGCACGGCGCACGATTGCCGGAAAAGACGAGCCGCGCGGAACTACTAGTCCGTCCCAGGTCGCTCGAAAACCTAGCCGCCGCGACTTCCTTCCGCAGGACGCTATGAATGACACGCTATCCCACATCCAGCCCTTCGAAGCCACACATTTGACTAAGTAGCTGTCAGTGCCCGATTAACGCCTTATCGTACAAGTGGAATTTCGGCCAAAAGCAGATGTCCGGTAACGCGGGCGGTCTCAATGGGTCGATGCAACACCATCTGATATGGATCTTCTCTCTAAAGGTGGTGTTGCATGAGGCAAGGTAGACGGTTTGGTCTATCTGCGATCGAGAAGAGCGACCTGTGGCGCCGTCGGAAGGCGGGACAGTCGCTGCATGAGATTGGGCGTGCGTTCGGCAAGAGTCATTCCTCCATTCGCTGTGTGGTGTCGCTGCGCGGCGGGTTTGTTCCGGCAGTCCGTCGCCGCTCGCTGCTGGCACTCACACTGCCTGAACGAGAGGACATCTCGCGAGGGATCGCTTAAGGTTCGTCGATTCGTAAGATCGCCCAGCTTCTGGAGCGTGCGGCGTCGACGGTGAGCCGGGAAGTTCGACGTCATGGTGGCCGTCCTAAATATCGAGCGAGTGAAGCAGATCAGCAAGCCTGGAAGTCAGAGTTGCGGCCGAAGCCCTGCCTTCTTGCTATCCAGGAGAAGCTGCAGGAGATCGTTGCGAGTAAACTGCTGTTGGAGTGGTCGCCGGAACAGATCTCCGGATGGCTGAAGACCCAGTATCCCCAGGACGAGAGTATGCGCGTGTCCCACGAAACCATTTACCGAAGCCTGTTCATCCAAGCGCGGGGAGCGCTGAAAAGAGAGCTGGTTGGACATCTGCGGTCCAAGCGCCGCATCCGCCGCTCGCAGCACGCTGCTGCGAGCGGACAGTCCCGCGGTCAAATCGTTGATGCCATCTCCATTCGAGAAAGACCGGCGGAAATTGAGGACCGCGCCATTCCCGGTCATTGGGAGGGCGACTTACTGAGCGGCTCAAGGAACAGTCACATCGTGACTTTGGTGGAACGTCATTCGCGTTTTACGTCGTTGCTCAAGGTGCCCAGCAAAGACACTGCGGTGGTGGTCGCGGCACTGACCAGGCATGCACGTAAACTCCCCCGCGGCGCTGCGCCGCTCCTTGACCTGGGATCGCGGACTGGAGATGGCCAAGCACGAGAGCTTCACCATGGCCACGGATGTGAAAGTCTATTTCTGTGATCCGCAAAGTCCCTGGCAGCGCGGCTCGAACGAAAACACCAATGGGTTATTGCGACAATACTTCCCTAGGGGAACCGACCTGTCTGGTTATACGCAAGCGGATCTGGACAAAGTGGCACTGCGCTTAAATCAGCGGCCCAGAAAAACTTTAGGATTTCAAACTCCTGCGAGTAGACTTCAAGAAAGTGTTGCGTCGACCGGTTGAGCTGGCACGACTTACCAGGCACTTGAACCGGAATTTCTCCTATATCTTTCGTTCCAAGTTGAAGGTGATTTGATGGACGGCTGGATCACCCAAAGCTAAACCGTTCCAGCCGATCCTGCTATCGGGTTCTACTCGAACAATCGGGCGACCATGACCCCGAGCAATGAAGTCAGTCAACATTGCACACGCCTGCCCTCCGGTTGTTGCTGGGGCGCTCTTGTGGTCGTCTAGCGCAGCCCGCAAGGCGGGAGTCTAATCGAGCACGCTATTGCGTTCTATATATACGTTACACATGACATATAGATGCGATTGGCGTACTCTTCGGGGTAACTGTGGGAGGTTCCAATGTTCCTTGAGTCATCTCGAGATGGCCTCGCCGAGCGGCGCCGATCTGCGCTCTTCCTCTTCTATGTCTCTGCGCTGGTTTCGGCCATCGCGATCACCCTCGTAGCGAAGCTTCAATCCCTCCGGACGATCCTGCTCGCTTTGGCAGTTGCGGGAGCCGGGACGGCCGTCCTGTTCCTGCTGCGCTTTCTTCGCTCCAATGATGAGCGCGAACAGCAGGTCAACTACCGCGCGCTGACCTTCGCCTTTGCCGGCACGCTCGTCTTTTCCGCAGCTATCGGTTTCTTGCAGAGCTTCGGATTTCATCCCCTCTCGTGGCTTGGCATCCCGCCCCTGATGATCGTTTTGTGGAGCGTCGGATTGATTCTGTATTCCTGGCGGTATCGATGAAGACCCGGCTGCGTGTCTTGAGAGCGGAAAAAGAATGGTCGCAGGCAGAGCTTGCGGCGCAAGTCGGAGTCGCTCGGGGCACGATCAACGCCCTTGAAACGGGCAAGTACGACCCCAGTTTGCCGCTCGCTTTCAAGATCGCGCGCATTTTCGGAAAGACGGTGGAAGAGGTGTTTTTGTATCTCGAGGGGCAAGACCAGGCTCGTTCCCCGCAAGTCTGAGTTCGCCTCCAGCAAGAGCAACATGATAGCTGGTAGCTCGCAATCTCGGTTTCTTCACTTTGTGCGTTGCTCGAAGTCTTTCCCGAAGTTCACACGAAGGTGAAACGAGAGGAGATTCTCCGTGGACCATCCCTATAGCATTTCCGACTTCGCGTTCTCGTTCAGAAGACGTGAGGGGACCACGCGCGATCTGATCGAAAGAAGCACCGACTCCCCAGACAGGGGCAGTTCGCACGGTAAACCAGACCGCGACAGAGAGCTAAATTCGGGCTGGCCCGATCGTGGTTCTGACCGTTCGCGAACGATCTATCGAGGCCGAAACCGCGAATACTCGTTGCGCGATTCCGAGGTTCGGACGCTCACTGACCTCGGTAAGTTTCGCGTCGTGCCGGCAGACGATCTTGCCCGGTTCGGCTACAACGGAGACGTCTCACGGATGGAAAGCGACGTCAGAAACCTAGCCCGGCACGGATTGGTCGAACAGAAGACCATCGAGGGCCACGCGTCCTTCTCGACGAAAGTTCTGACTCTGACCAAGGACGACCACTGGCTGCTGGAGCGAGCCCAGCTCGTCTCCCATCGTCAGGCTACCTATCACGGCCTTGTCAAACCCAAGGAAGCTCGTCACGACGCCGATCTCTACAGGCTGTATCAGCAGGTCGCAAGAAACATCGAAGACTCAGGCGGAAAGGTCCGCCGCGTCGTCCTCGACTTCGAATTGAAGAAAGACCTCTACCGAACCCTCTCCCGGATGCGGCCCGATAAAGACCCGAGGTATGAGCGAATTTTCATTGCGAACCAGTTCGACCTCAAGGTCGTGGACGGCAAAATTCCCATTCCCGACCTGCGTATCGAGTATGAGGATGACTGCCGGGAAATCCGCCGCCTCGACCTCGAAGTTGCTAGTCGCGACTATCGACCCCAAGGGCTTGGCGAGAAGGCCAAGGCCGGATTTCATCTCTTCGCTCGGCCAAAGGACCACGCCAAGTTGCGCCGCGTGCTCGATACCCATGAAATCACCGCGAGGATCTTCGCCCTGTGAAAATCCTGCCCATCTACACGGAAACCCTCCGCGGTTTCGGCTACACGGAGGAGGAGGCTCGCTTTCTCTACCTTGTGGCTACGCATTCCGGCTACTTCACCTGCCAGCAGTTTTTGCAGTTCGTCGGGACAAAACCGGGCAAGCGCAGCGTCGCCTTCGCACGAAAAATGGTCGAGAAGAAGCACGCCAGCTCCAAGGAATACCTCCGGCATGGCCGTGTCTTCCACCTCTTCTCTCGAAATCTGTATGAGGCGATCGGCAGAGAAAACGTCCGTTTCCGGCGCGTGCATTCGAGCGAATACATCCGAACCCGGCTCATCGCACTCGATTTCATTCTCCGCAATCAGGACTTCAAGTACCTCGAAACGGAGGACCTGAAGCTCTCATTCTTCTGCGACCAGTTGGGAATCGACAAGAAAATCCTGCCGCACAAACGCTACTCGGGGGCTATCAAGGAAAACTTCACCGACCACTATTTCGTGGACAAATTCCCGATGTACTACAACCCTGCCGCGTCTCTCGCTCCTGTGGTGACCTTCAGTTTCATCGATCCGGGTTTTGGAAGCATGGACAGTTTCAGGACCCACCTGGATGCGTATCTGAATCTCTTCACGAAACTGCAAAGCCTCAATTTCCGTTATATCGCAACCCGCGAGACGAATTTCGAGCGTGCCAAGAAAGTATTTCATGGGACGTTCCAGAGACTTTGGAACCCCGACGGCCCCTCTGGACTTCTCCGTTACTTCCATACACGGCGAACCTGGGACGACAAGAACTACGGCGAGCTGAGCAACGACGACATCGCCTTCATCAACGACGGCAATGAACGATTCGGCAGCCCGGAACTGGAGAATCTATATCGAAGGTGGCGCGTGGGAGAGATCACGGAAAACGTAGTGCGATCCGACTCCATCAAGTTCCGCACTCCTTCGCAGGTGAGCTTTATCGTCTCGACGGTGAATGGACAGATAGCCTTGTTTGAGCGGCACCCCCATTGGGCAGCAAATATGCCCGTGAAAAGTTCCGAGGAGACATCTTTCTCCGGGGATTTCACCTCCAGCTTCAGCCCAGGATGGAGATAACAGGCAGAAAGAGCAGACAGATGCGACGGAGACGGCAAGGAAATGAAGCGCGGCCAAAACACGACCAGAGGCGGGAGCGACCCCATCGTGCCGCAAAATCGCGGCCCGATCCCTTCGGGCTTCGGGGGTCACTCCCGCCTCTTTCTGCTGGAACCCGCAGATCGTGTTTTGGCCGCGCAGGAGCAGGGAACGAGCGGATTTGTAAGACAACACGTATGACAAAGCCAACGAGGAGGAACGAAACCAAAACATGGCGATCATTAAGGCACCACCCAAACAACCGAAGGCGGTAACGATCCAGGCGCGAGTCGAGGAGTCGGTGAAAACGCAGCTCGATCAATACGCAAGATTCATCGACTCCAGTCCGTCATACGTAATTACCGAGGCTCTGAAGGTGCTTTTCAAGCGCGACGATGAATTCAAAGTCTGGCTAGGCCAACAATCCGGCAACGGAAAGATTCACGAAGTTACAGGAGGCGGACTCAAAGAGACCGCGTAACACGAATGAGGGACGCACCATCACAACTCGACATGCGCGAGAACACAGCGTCGTCGCGACAGCGTGCCCCGCGCCTCGTAGTAGATATCGATTCAAGCGTAAATTGGACTCAGGGAGAGAACACGTTATTGTCCCTGAATGATCCACTGGTGGAGGCTTCCCCCAGACCCCCACATGCCGCGCAGGTCGCGGCCACAGGGGAGAAGTGCTATACCGACGACACCTCGCGGCCGGTTCATTTGTTCTGCGCATATCTTGCTTCGTGGCGCTTGAGGAACGTCATACCACACGTCGTCCGCCTCGAACAGGAGGGCTTATGATGGACACAAGAAGGCCTGGGCCGGAACGAGTGCCGGAGGCGCTCACCTTAAGTAAGGTCGAAGCCGCTCGAATGCTCGGGATCAGTCTTCGGACGATCGACAGACTCATTGCTATGAAGCAGCTCCCGGTGAGGCGATTAGGGCGGCGCGTCTTAATTCCGCGCGATGGTCTCCGCAACCTATTAAGCGCTGATCATCCGACACACGCGGCTTGATAACATCGTGGCTAAACGAATCGATGCAGGATTTGCCGAACGATGACTGGCCCTGCCAAGCTCTCGTGATTTTTGCTACATCGTCGGTATCAACGGTGGGACGGCGCACACTTTGGGCTAGATGGGAATGTTCAGTGAGTTAAGTCATCGGGAGTTGGTCTCGCTCCCGTGCCTACCGAGGAGGCGAAATGAAGCAACGCGGAATTTTTGAAAAAGATCCAGGCTCGAAGGTCTGGTGGATATGCTACTACGATCAGTTCGGAAAGAAGCGGCGTGAGAAGGCCGGCACAAAGAGCGTTGCACTCAAGCTTTATCGAAAGCGCAAACAGCAGGTGCTGGAGGGCAAAAAGCTTCCGGAATTGTTCCGCAAGCCGTCCGTGAGTTTTGGTCAACTGGCCGACGAGGCCCTGGCCTATTCAAAAAGGAACAAGCGGTCGTACCGTACCGATGTCCCGCGCTTTGCCAGCTTGAAAGAATGGTTCGGGTCGGAACCGGCGGAGGAACTGACCCCTAGGGAGATTGAATACAAGCTTGCGAAGGCGGCGGAGAAGGAAAAGTGGGCACCTTCAACGTTCAATCATTATCGCTCGCTGATGCCCCTCAGCTATCGTCTCGGGATTCTGAATCGGAAAGTTACTACAAATCCCGCGCGCTCGGTGACCCATCGCCGCGAAGACAATAACCGTGTGCGATTCCTCACCGAAGATGAGGAAAAGAAGCTGCGAAAGATTGTCCCAGCCAAATGGCCCTCGCACATTCCCGAATTCGATCTCGCAATCAATACCGGGTTACGGAAGGGAAGCCAATACGGACTGACTTGGGACATGGTAGACTGGAAATCTCGAATGCTGAACATCTCACGGACGAAGAATGACGAAGCCGTGCATGTGCCGCTGAACGATGTGGCGCTGGCGGCTTTGAAAACCGTCTTCGAGCGTGGCAGTGGACGAGGGCGCGTTTTTCGGTCTAGCAAGACGGGCGAAGCGCTCGAAAATGCGAGGCATTGGTTTGATGACGCGGTTGTTGAGGCCAACCTCAAGAACTTTCATTGGCATGACCTGCGGCACACGTTTGCCAGCAGGCTGCGGATGAAAGGGGCGCCGCTAGAAGACATTGCGGATCTTCTCGGGCACAAGAGCTTGACCATGACGAGGCGTTACGCGCATTTGGGACCGAATCGGCTGCATGAGGTGGTGTCACTTCTAAAGGCAACTGACACCACAAGTGACACCGAGCAAACGGCGGTTTCACCGACTGTCGTTCAAGTATCTGTAAATTAACTACTTTAGGGGCGTAGCTCAGTGGTAGAGCAGCGGCCTTTTAAGCCGAAGGTCGTGGGTTCGATCCCCACCGCCCCTACCAACAACTTCTTGCTTCTCGTGTAGCTGGAAAAACCCGAGGGGGCTTGAGGGAGCATTAGCAGCCATTCTTCGCGTTCCTCAGGCCACTTGCGCCGGAATCACCAAACGAACGACTTTGCTGTTTGCCTCCCGAAGAGCGCTGGGAACTGCCCGCGTGTAGATATTCAGAGTCGTTCGAACATCCGCATGCCGCAGCAGTTCCTGTTGCACCTTCAGATCGACTCCAAGCGCGTGAAGCAATGTGGAATGGCTATGCCGTAACATGTGCCACCCAATTCGACCGATCCCCAATTTCTTTGCAGCGGGGAAAATCCAATTCTCCTGCACTCGTCCAGGCCAATAGGGTTTGCCTTTCTCGAGGTTGGCGAAGCCCCAGTTCTCAATGTTGGGCCGCGAACTCAACCTGAACCGGTGTTGTGGCAAGGGAAACCGGCTTGGCCGGCGCCGTCGCCAGATCGTCACGTCGATGTGAGTTTCGCCCTACGTACGTCCACGGCGCTATTTTCTTGCGGATGGTTGAATGGCGCATCCTGCTGGAGTACTTTATGTAGTCTCGCGCGACCTGGGCAGGCCTCAGGCCAGCGCTCAAGTGTCTTGGCGGCAATCTTCGCACGTATGGAGGGTTGAGAGTTAAATGAACACAGTCGCTCAATTGCGTGCCGACCCTTCCACCGCTGATCTGTCACACGACGAGCACATTGAGTTGGTAGCTGAGGGCGCGAGCGAAACCCTGCAACCCGAACCGATAGACGATTCCTGGCGAAGGTGTTTGCGCGACTTTCGTGTTGACCCAAAGAGCAACTCAGTACCCCACTTGCTAACAGAGCGTGAGCTCAGGATCTCTCGCGAACCCCTGCATAGCTTTCTAGTCCAGGCCCAAGAAGAGATAGACCGCCTCTATGCCATTGTTCGCCCGCAAGCTTACGTAGTTCTCTTGTGCAACAGCGATGGAGTCGCAATCCACCATCGTGGCGACGAGAGCAAGGACCAGGAGTTCAAGCAGTGGGGGATATGGCTGGGCGGCGTCTGGTCGGAGCAGGTCGAAGGCACAAACGGTATCGGCACCTGCATCACGGATCAACGGCCGGTCCTCGTGCATTGTGCCGAGCATTTTCGCAGCCGTCACACCCGGTTGAGTTGCGCGGGCGCGCCGATCTTCGATCCTCAGGGAGGTTTGCTGGCGGTGCTAGATGTTTCCAAACTGCACCGGCAATCTGACGATCAGTCATTTCCCCTGCTGCTCCAGACGGTGGTCGTCTCCGCGCGAGCCATCGAGGAACGCATCTTTCGTGAGCATTTTCAGCATTGCTGGATCCTGGCGGCTGCCCCATCAGACGATTTAGGGTCATCCGTGCTCCTTGCGATTGACGACCAGCAATCCATTGTTGGCGCCGACCAAGCCGCTCGGAAGTTTTTCGCTCTGAGCGACAAAAGTCTTGCGGACGGAATTCCTTTGTCTGCGGCGTTCGCGTATGGGCGCTCACTCTTCCGCCGCACAGCCGATCGCGACATTCCGATACGCCTGACGAGTGCCAGTGACGACGAACGCGGGTGGTCGGCATTGCTTTCGCCGCCTTTGAGCAGGCCTAAGGTCGCGCGCAGCTGGGCGGAAGCAGTGGTTCACTCCCGGCCAAGGGTTGGTACCTTAGGGGATTTGATGGTGGCCGCAGCTCCGGAACCCTGTCGAGGCGGGTTGTCGCCAGCCGTTACGCGCCGCGTCTGCGATTATATTGAGGGCCATCTCGATGAAAAGATGCGCCTCGATGGACTGGCCGCTCTGGCAGGGCTTTCTACCGACCATTTTGCCCGGGCGTTCCACCAGTCAGTAGGGGTGCCGCCGCACACGTATCTGTTGCGGCGGCGCTTGGAACAGGTGGAACAGATGCTGCGGGACACACATGCTCCGTTGTCGGAAATAGCCCTGGCGACTGGTTTTTCTGACCAGAGCCATCTCTCGCGCCACTTCCGGCGGTGGGCTGGAATGTCTCCGCGGCAGGTCCGCTGGACGGAAGGCAACCGCATCCGCACGACGTAAGTCCATGCAAAAACAGCGACTTAGCGATGTAAGACCTCCGGCCAAGGCAGAAACGTCTCTTCGGAACCTGCTTCGACCCCGACGCGCCTGAGATCCAGTCAAAATGGTGATCCGGATCACGATTCAATGTGATCCAGATCACGGAAACATTCCAAACACGCCAAGTTTGTTCAAGACGCAGGATCCCGGAAGCGCCACAATCGGCGCGCATCACCGAAAGGAGGGCAAGCCAATGGAAATCTCCGAGGCCATTCGGGTTCAGGCAAATTCACATACAACCACGGGACCGACAAACTACGCGGAAGGGAGGAAGGCAATGGGTCTAAATAGTCTTACTTATCCTCTGCACTGCGAGGACGCGAGGGCAAACACCGATCTGACGAGCACGCTTCATATCAACCTAACCGAGGAAACAGTGAGCTCACGCGAAGGTTTCGAGGGCATCATTGGAAAAAGTTCGGTTCTCCGACGTTTGCTGCAGATGGTCGAAACGGTCGCCGCGGGAGATTCGACTGTCCTCTTGCTGGGCGAGACTGGCACCGGCAAGGAGCTCATCGCGCGCGCTATTCACGGTCTGAGTCCTCGCAACACTCGACCGTTCGTTAAGCTCAACTGTGCCGCCATCCCGACCGGGCTGCTCGAAAGTGAACTGTTTGGCCATGAAAGGGGATCGTTCACCGGCGCGATCGCGCAGAAGATCGGCCGGCTTGAGGTGGCACATCAAGGCTCGCTGTTCCTGGATGAAATCGGCGATATCTCGCTCGAGTTGCAGCCGAAGCTACTTCGCGCCTTGCAGGAGCGTGAATTCGAACGCTTGGGAAGCACGCGGACGCAGAAAATAGATGTGCGCATCGTGGCCGCCACGCATCGTGACCTGGAAGGAATGATTCTGGAGAAGCAGTTTCGCAGCGATCTCTACTACCGGCTGAATGTGTTTCCCATCCGCGTTCCTCCCTTGCGGGAACGTCCGGAGGATATTCCGCTGTTGGTGCGGCATTTTGTACAACAAGCCACACGACGAATGCGCAAGACGATCGATACGGTCCCCTCGGAAACAATGGATGCTCTGATTGATTACCGATGGCCTGGCAACATTCGGGAGTTGGAAAACGTAATCGAACGCGCAGTGATTCTAAGCCCCGGTCGTGTGTTGCGCCTTTCGCTCCGGGACTTGAGATCTCGGATCGCGCCCAGTCAAAACACGGACCACCATCAAACTCTGGAAGAGGTCGAGCGCAATCACATCCTGAAGACATTGAAAGAGACCAAGTGGGTTCTGTCCGGACCCAGCGGTGCCGCATCCCGCTTGGGATTGAACCGCTCGACCTTGTATTTCCGGATGAAGAAGCTTGGCATCGCCCGAAGCGCTAATTCCAGTAGCGGTCCGCAGAGCGAGCCCGCTGCAATCCACAATGCCATTACACAGGCGGATCGCTTTTGATTCTGCTCAGGGGTACGATCGAGTGCTAGTAGGACCTCGGAATTCCATGAAGTACTGCGCGCTAAGGAGTGGATGGATTCGGCGGCGCACTACGCCCTCGACGCGGTCAGGTAACTCCGAAGGCAATTCTACTGCTGCCAACCGCCGCCGAGCGCCTGATATAGCTGAACATAGTTCTGAATTTCCGTGAGCCACGCCTGATCTAGACTGATCTGTGAGGTGAAATATTGCTGCTGGGTCACCAGTACCTCAAGGAAAGCGGTATATCCGCCCAGAAACCGAACATCAGCGAGACGCGCAGCTTCCTTGTAGGTGGCCGTTTGTTCCTCCAGCTTCATGCGAAATTGTTGGGATTGATTGTAGCCCACGAGACCATTTGAGACATCTCCGAACGCCTGCAATACGGTCTGCTTGTAAACCAGTTCGGCTTCATCTCGCTGGGCCCAGGCAAGGTGGTAATTCGCCGTAATACGCCCGCCCTCAAAGATGGGCTGAGCAACTTGTCCCGCAAGTGTCCACGCTGCCGTGGTGACTCCTCCTCCCAGGAAACTCTCCAAGGCAGTGCTTTGCACGCCGAATGCGCCAGTCAATGAGATCTGGGGGAAGTAAGCCGCCTTCGCCACTCCAACGTTCGCATTAGCGGCTGCGAGAGTTTGTTCGGCTTGGAGGACATCCGGCCTCCGTTCGAGAATTGCGGACGGCAATCCAGCCGGCACCTCAGGCATGTGCGGCTGTTGAGTGAGAGGAAGTCCGCGAAGAATCGGCCCAGGATTTCTACCCAGCAGGATGCTGATCTGATTCTCGGTCTGCTCGATACCCTGCTTCAGTGAGATGATTTCTGCTTCGGCCTGTTCTTGCAACAGCTGAGCCTGCAGCACATCCGTAATCGCACTCTCGCCACCCTTGAATTTGATGGTGTTAATCCTCACAATCTCCTTGTCTGCTTCCAGTGTGCGTTCCGAGGTGTCGAGTTGAGAATCGAATGCGCGCAGTTGAAAATAGGCATTCGCCACAGCCGAAATTAGGGTCAGTCGAACTAACCCTTGCGCGTATTCAGTCGCCAGTAGATTTGCGCGCGCCGCTTCCGTAGCTCGGCGAAACTGGCCCCAGAAATCCAGTATCCATGAGGCTTGCACTGCCACCGCGCCTGCCGTCACGTTCCCTGAAAATGGCTGCATGCGTTGGTTCTGGATCCCCCCGGCCACATTCACTGTCGGAAGCTGATTGGCGCGCGTAATCCCAAGATCAGCGCCAGCCTGCAAGACCCGCGCGGCGGCGATGCGCACGTCGTAGTTGT
>Ga0308309_10001871_pt1 | contig 12500 bp, 12 predicted proteins | sample HubBroMetageWFT5_FD_192491 | JGI IMG/M metagenome (GOLD analysis project Ga0308309, IMG submission 192491) | Warmed and freeze-thawed soil microbial communities from the Hubbard Brook experimental Forest, New Hampshire - Hubbard Brook CCASE Soil... | ecosystem: Environmental > Terrestrial >...
TTAATCACACACTGGAGATATGCGGGTTCGTTAGGTATCGATAAGTCGGCATCTGGGAAGTCATCTCAGAAGTCTGCCCGCCACCGACAGACCGACGGTCAGTTCGTTAAGGTTGCGCAACTCACGATTTCGGGTTCAGTAGTTAAACAGAGAGTAGACAATTCTTCGGTAAGATATTGAATTGGCGTCCCCGACGGGATTTGAACCCGTGTTACCGCCGTGAAAGGGCGATGTCCTAGGCCAGGCTAGACGACGGGGACGGCTGTGAGGTGATTGCGCGAGTTACCATTGATCGTAACAACCCTTCAACGTACCTGTCAAAACTCGCACGCAGGAGGTCTCTTCGTGCGGCTTTTTTTCTGCCTCGTATTTCCTGCTTCGTACCCGGTTAACCGCAATCCGCCTCTCCGTTTTGCAACCACGGTCACACGATTTAGAATTGTGAAGCCGCCCATTGGAGGCGGCGAAAAGGTTGAGCAAACCGTGTCCGATTCACTTTATCTAAGTTTATGGTTCTCTGATTTCTCCGGTCCGGAGATGCTGCCGCATGCCTTTGCCGTCTTGCAACAGTTCCCTTTCTCGGCGCAGCGTCCTGGCGTCACGTACCTTGCCTTGCATCCCGTTTCATGGAACGAAGCCACGGTTCTGGAGCGCCGACTTCCTGGTGGGATGGATGCCGGTCAGGCGACGTTGATCGCCGCCGAGCAGGTGCACGACGACTACGCTTATGTCTTCGAAGCGTACTGGGATTTGTGGACGCCTGACCTGACTCTCGAGAAGTGGCTTCTGGAACCTGCGCTGGTGAAATTCATCGTGCAGGGAGAAGAGTTCGACGAAGCAGGCTACCAGCAAACCGGACACATCCAAGTCGACTTTGGCCCCGATTCATACTTCCTACAACCCGAGACCGAGTTGAGCGAGCAGACGCGAGCTAAGATTCGCGACAATGTGGCCAAGTTGGTGGAATTCTCAACCAATGTCGGGAAAAACAGCGGCGCAAGTTCACGAGTGCTTTGGTCAGAATCAGAAGAGAGCTTGGCGCAAAAGCTCATTGCACGACTGCAAAATGTTCAGTAACGCCGTTGCCCACAGGGCTGCGAAGTAAACAACAAACGCGCCAAGCATGTCCGCGGACTTGCGATGTTTCTTTCGGTCACCCGTCTTCGAGTTCGATCTCTACATTACCTTCCCGCTTTTCTGTGGATGACCCTCCGGGCGCAACGGCAGAGTGTGGGGGCGCCCGGCTTCGGAGGCGGGCGATTGCTGGTTGATCGTCGAAGTACTTACTGGACATTAACCGCGTGGGAAGACGAAAAGGCGATGAAGGCGTTTCGAGGATCTGGCGCTCATGTTCGGGTTATGCCTAAGCTCATCGAGTGGTGCGACGAAGCGGCCTACGCCCACTGGACTACGGCTGATCATTCCATTCCAGAGTGGACCGAGGCCTGGGAGCACCTTGTGAGCGAGGGACGGATGTCCCAGGTTTCGCATCCTTCGCCGGATCATGAATCTCGGCGATTTTCAAAACCTCGACTGCAACCTCTGATCGAAAGGAAACTCAGGCCGGCTGCAAGATCCGGAACGTCTGCATTATGACGCCGAGTGGCCAGAATCTGAAGAAAGTCTGGCATAGACGTTGCGCACACTGCGGCCAAGATCATTTCGTCCTTCCGCCCTCGACCTTCAGCTTCTCTGCCGCCGCAGCCTGCGCTCCGGCGAGGCGCGCCGTGAGTACACGGAACGGAGAACACGACACATAGTCCATTCCCACCTGATGGCAGAACTCGACTGAGGACGGATCGCCACCATGCTCGCCGCAGATTCCGACTTCCAGCTTGGGACGAGTCTTGCGACCGCGCTCAATTCCAATCCGCACCAGCTCGCCGACTCCGTCGCGATCGATAGCCGCGAAGGGATCCTGCTTCAGAATTCCTTCCGCCAAGTATGTTGGCAAAACTTTGTTCACGTCATCGCGCGAGAAACCAAATGTGGTTTGGGTAAGATCGTTCGTACCGAAGGAAAAAAATTCCGCTTCCTTTGCGATCTCGTCGGCAACCAGGCAGGCGCGAGGCAACTCGATCATGGTGCCCACGAGGTAGTGAACCTTTCTTCCCTTCTCCTTGAAAACTTCATCCGCAACCCGGCGGACAATCGCGCTTTGATTTGCCATTTCTTTCACGGTGGCGATCAGTGGAATCATCACTTCAGCGTGAGTCTTGATTCCAGCCTTCTCGACCTCAACTGCGGCTTCGAAAATTGCTCGCGCCTGCATCTCGGTGATTTCCGGATAGGTGATGCCTAAGCGGCATCCTCTATGTCCCAGCATTGGATTGAACTCGTGCAACTCCTCGACCCGCGCCAGCAATGTTCGCAGACCTTTCAATTTCGGCGAGCGGGGCTTGGTGGCTTCGAGCACGGCGATCTCCACCATCAATTCTTCGCGCTTCGGCAGGAACTCATGTAGCGGCGGATCCAGCAATCGGATGGTCACCGGCAGACCATCCATGGCCTTGAAGAGGCCGATGAAATCCTTGCGCTGTAACGGCAGCAAAGCCTTCAGCGCAATCCGCCGGTCCTTCTCATTATCGGCGAGGATCATCGCGCGCACATGCTCGATCTTCCCTTCGCCGAAAAACATGTGCTCGGTGCGGCACAACCCGATACCCTCGGCGCCAAATGCTCGCGCCTGAACCGCATCCCTTGGGATGTCGGCATTTGCGCGTACGCCGATCTTGCGGAAAGGCTCGGCCCATCCCAACAATTTCAGGAGCTCTGGATCATCTGCGGTAGGAGGAATCGTGCCTAGTTGCCCCTTGATCACGCGGCCGGTGGTTCCGTCGAGCGAAATCCAGTCTCCCTCCTTGAACGTCTGCCCTTTCACGCGCATTTCGCGCCTGTGCTCATCGACTCCGATATCCCCAGCGCCGGCGACGCAGCATTTGCCCATACCGCGCGTGACCACGGCCGCGTGGCTGGTCATGCCGCCGCGGGAAGTCAAAATGCCCGCCGCCACTTCCATTCCCTGAATATCTTCCGGCGTAGTTTCCGCGCGCACGAGGATCACAGGATTCTTCTTGGATCCATGACCCGCCTTCTTCACAGCCTCCTCGGCCGTAAACACAATCTGTCCTACCGCAGCGCCAGGCGAGGCCGGCAGTCCCGTTGCCAGCACTTCGACCTTCTTGCTCTTTTCATCCAGGCGCGGCACGAGGAAATCGTAAAGCTGATTCGGTTCCACGCGGAAAATCGCCTCTTCCTTCGTGATGAGGCCCTCTTCCACCATCTGAATTGCGACGCGAACCGCGGCCAATCCCGTACGCTTGCCATTTCGCGTTTGCAGCATGTAGAGCTTGCCATCCTGGATGGTGAACTCGAAATCCTGCATGTCCCTGTAATGTTGCTCGAGCCGCGTAGTGATCTCGCGAAGCTGATCGTAGACATGCGGCATGATCTTGCGCAGTTCGGAAATGTGTACTGGAGTTCGCACACCGGAAACCACATCTTCTCCTTGCGCATTCATCAAGAATTCGCCGTAAAACTCCTTTTCACCAGTCGCGGGATTGCGCGTGAAGCCGACGCCCGTACCGCTAGTGTCACCTAGGTTCCCGTAGACCATGGCTTGAACATTCACCGCGGTGCCGAGCATATCGTCGATATTGTTGATGCGGCGATAGTGCTTAGCGCGATCGTTCTGCCAGGAGCGAAATACCGCATCCCGCGCCATGACCAGCTGCTCGTGCGGGTCCTGCGGAAAGTCACGCTTGGCGTGCTTTTTAACGACTTTCTTATACTCATCGATCACTTCTTTCAGGGCTTTCGCGTCAAGGTCGGTATCGAGCCTGGCCTTCCTCTGCTTCTTCTTGGCGTCAAAGACTTCGTCAAACGCGGACTTCGAAATCTCGAGCACGACATTGCCGAACATCTGAATCAGCCGCCGATAGGAATCAGCCGCGAAGCGCGGATTGTTGCTGCGCCGGGCCAGCGACTCGACACTCTTATCGTTCAAACCGAGGTTGAGAATCGTATCCATCATGCCGGGCATGGAAAATTTCGCGCCCGAGCGAACGCTAACCAGCAACGGGTTCTCGCCGCTTCCCAGCTTCTGTCCCTGCAGCTCTTCCAGCCGAGCCAGCGCGTCGTCCATTTGGCGGTCAACATCTTTGGCGACGGCGCCATGCCGCATGTACTCGCGGCATGCATCCGTCTGGATGGTGAATCCGGGAGGGACAGGAAGGCCAGCGTTGGTCATCTCGGCGAGGCCAGCGCCTTTGCCGCCGAGATCGTCCTTCATCTTGCCGTTGCCGTCGGCCTTGCCTCCGCCGAAAAAGTAAACATATTTGGTTGTAGTTTTCTTGCTGTCCTGAACTTCGGTCGCGGGGAGGGTAGTTGTTGCCATGAATAAGTCCTCTTTCGAAATTATCGTTCACTGCACGTGCTGAGATCCTTCTGTCACGATCTCGGAGAAATCTGCGATCGTGGAAAACTCCTTCAGCAGCGTTCGCAAGAGCGCCAACCGGTTCGCCCTTAATTTTTCGTTTTCTACCATGACCATCACTTTGTCGAAGAAAGCATCCACACGTTCACGGACGGTAGACAGCAGCAGGAGTGCGTCGACGTATTCTCTTTCTTTGCGGCGCGCTTCAATCTTCGGCTTGTATTCCTCGACAAGGGCTGATAGGTTTTTCTCTTCGGGAGAAGATTCAGGCAGATGTTCGAATGCCGCCGCTCCCTGAATTCCCTTCTCTTCGGCCTGTTTCAAAATATTTCGCATACGCTTACAGGCAGCGCCAATCGCGAGAAACTCCGGCATGTGCAACACTTCTTTGACTGCTTTCGCGCGCGCCAGCACGTCGACAACATCCTCGGCGTCGGCAGCCAGAACCGCATTCACGACATCGTAGGAATAGCCCAACACATCCTTCAAATAGAACTCGAGGCGTTCTCGGAAAAATGATTTGGCTGAGCTGGTAAACTTCGCGTCGTCTACAAATTTCTTTTCCGCTTCCGATTCCTGATAGCCAGCCTTCGCATCCCGGATCAAGTCGCTAAAGCGGAATGGTAATTTCTTTTCCGCAATAACCTTTACGATTGCATTCGCCTGCCGCCTGAGCCCAACCGGATCTTTCGACCCGCTCGGCACCAGTCCCAAGGCAAACATGCCGGCAATGGTATCCGCCTTATCGCCGACTGAAAGTACTGCTCCTTCCATCGAGCGTGGCACATCGTCCTCGGTGGACTCCGGTTTGTAGTGATCGTAAATCGCATCCGCAATGGCGAACCGTGTGGCTTCCGGCACGCTGGAGTCGAGTTCCTGAGCACGCGCATACAACCCGCCGACGATACCCTGCAGTTCGGTAAATTCCTTTACGAGTTCGGTGGTTAAATCGGTCTTGGCGAGACACGCAGCCTTGTGAATCACTCCGGGGCGGATGGGCATTCCGCTCTGCCTGATAATCTCACTGAGCCAACTGCACAAGCGCTGAACGCGCCGAGTCTTCTCGTAATAGCTGCCTAGATCTTTCTGGAAGGTAACGCTGCGGAGCAGGTCAACACGCTCCAGCAAAGATCGCTTCTGATCGGTCTCCCAAAAAAATCGCGCATCGTTGAAGCGGGCCCGCAACACGCGCTCGTTGCCATGCCGGATGAGCCCGTGCGCGTCACTATCGGTGTTCAGGACCGCAAGGAAATGCGGGAGCAATTTACCGTCCGCATCTTCAAGCGCAAAATACTTCTGATGGTCGCGCATCACTGTCACCAGAACCTCTTCTGGCAGCGCCAAAAACTGTGGATCAAAACCACCTAGAATCGCCGATGGAAATTCCGTCAGGTTCACCACAGTATCCAGGAGCGACTTGTCCTCCCGCCACCGCGCGCCGGGAATGGTTCGAGTGGCGGCATCGAGCGCCTTACGGATTTGGTCTTCTCGTTCAGGTCGACCCAGGACCTTGGCCGCTCGTAAGGCATCCACGTAGGATTGGCCGGCGTGCGGAACGCTTACCTCACCATGCGACAACATCCGATGACCGCGCGACTTGTTAGTAGCGCAGACTCCATCGAACTCAAGTGGGATCGTTTCCCCATCGAGCATCGCAACCAGCCAGCGCACCGGGCGCACGAACCTTTCGTTCGACTTCCGCCAATACATATTCTTGGGCCAATAGATCGAAGAGATTTCTTTCGGAAGGCTCTCTACGAGAATGTCGGCCGCGTTGCGTCCCTTCTTTGTAATTGTGGCCGAAAGATAGTCGCCTTTGGAGGTCGAGATTTTCTCGAGTTGCGAGATATCGACTCCGGCTTTTTTGGCGAACGCCTGCGCCTTAGACGTAGGCTCACCGTCTTTGTAAGCGATCTGGAGCGAAGGGCCAATGATCTGTTCGCTGATATCCGGCTGAGTCGCGAGGATCCCGTTTGCCCAGACAGTTAAACGGCGAGGAGTAGACATAGTCGGCACCGTTGCCGTTGTCGGCAGGAGCCGCTGATCTAAAAGCAATTTGGCGACGCGCACGCCGAGGCCTTTCTCTGCGTCGTCAATCATCCGCGCCGGAATTTCTTCGCAGCCGATTTCGAGTAAAAAATCTGGCATGTCTTACGTTGTCACTGCTTGCAGTTTTTCCTTCTTTGGCTTCTTCCCAGAAGAAGATTCGATCGATTTCTCTACGCCAGACGCTTCTTCTGATTGCTGATCAACCCACGCTTTCGCGACCCCGACGGCCAGCGTTCGAACGCGAGCAATCACTCCGACGCGTTCCGTCACGGAGATGGCACCTCGCGCATCGAGAATATTAAAGAGATGGGAGCATTTCAGACAGAGATCATAGGCGGCGAGAATGGGAAAACGCGAAATCTCGCGCGAATATCCAGGCTCCGCATCCTGGTCAGTATTGTTACCCTTGGTGAGCATCAGATTTCTTCTGGAAACTCCCAGCCGCCCAATGAGTGCGCTGCACTCGGCCTCGTACAAGTCAAAGTGCCTCCACGCTTTTTCCACATCCGCGGCTTCAAAGTTGTAAACCGAAAACTGCTGCTCATCCGCGAGGCGAACCTCGCCATACTTCACTTCCTGCCCGGTTTCCGGATCGCGCGCCCAGACGATGTCATAGATCGAATCCACATCCTGGAGAAACGCTCCGATCCGCTCGAGACCATAAGTGAGTTCGGCAGAAATTGGAAACAGATCAATGCCGCCGCACTGTTGGAAATAAGTGAACTGCGTGATCTCCAGTCCGTCGAGCATCACTTGCCAGCCAACCCCCCACGCGCTGAGCGTGGGAGCTTCCCAGTTATCTTCCTCGAACTTGATGTCGTGCTCCCGAAGGTCAATTCCAATTACACCCAGCGACTCCAAATACAACTCCTGCACATTCTCCGGCGGAGGTTTCAGGATCACCTGCAACTGCATATGCTTGAACAGACGGTTGGGATTCTCGCCGTAACGCCCGTCCGCCGGCCTGCGCGACGGCTGCACGTATGCGACCTTATAAGGCTTCGAGCCCAGCACGCGCAAAAATGTCTCTGGCGCCATCGTTCCCGCGCCCACTTCCACGTCATAAGGCTGCTGCAACACGCACCCCCGCTCTGCCCAAAACGTCTGCAGGCGCAGGATTAGTTCCTGAAACGTCAACGGATTCGAGCGACAAGAAGGCATGGATGAAGGTGGTTCTGAAATCCCAACGCCGGGAGCTACATCGTGCAATGCGGAAAGCCGCCGTGGTTTAACCATCGATTGTACTGGAAGGGGATGGTGCTCGTCAGCCCCACGCAAAAGGAAACTAAGCGAAGAGTGAACCGGCGGAGTATACTTCCGCGCATCCTAGAGTGCGGGCTTTTTGTTTCTTTCAAACCTACTGATTGAGGCGTCCACATGAAAACATCGAAGTCGATCCCTTCGGGGATCGCCGCCGGGGCTGTTGCGTTTTTTTTCCTGGTATGTTTCGGGACTGGCTGTCAGAAGGCGCGAACCGTTGCGGCGGCACCGCCGCCATCGATTCTGGAAATGGACACGATTCCGCGCACACCGGCACGACTGGCCCGTGGCCAGTATCTGGTAGAAGGACTGCTGCAGTGCCCCTTTTGTCACTCCGATAATGATTTCGCGCAGCGTCCTGCGCGCCCGATCCAAGGGAAGAAGGACGGCGGCCAGGACTTCGGAGATTTTGGGCTGCCCAAAGGAAATCGGATTATTGCACCCAACATCTCTTCTGACGCCGAGAATGGCGCTGGCAAATGGAAGGATACCGTTTTCGTGCGCGCACTTCGCGAGGGCATCGGCCACGACGGACGTGCGCTGTTTCCTCTGATGCCGTACAAGTATTTCCGCAGCCTCTCCGATGACGACTTGGCATCGGTCATTGTCTATGAGCGCTCGATGGCTCCCGTACACATCGAACAGCCGAAAACCGCATTGACCGATGACGTCAGGAAAACCTTTCAGCCGCTTGAGCCGCTTGCGCATGTTCCCGAACCCGATCACTTCAATCGTCTTGCGTACGGCAAGTATTTGGTGACGGTCGGCCATTGTGATGGCTGCCATACGCCACAGGACGAGCGTGGCAATCCGATTCCGGGGATGGACTTCGCGGGCGGAGTCGACCTATCGGGACCCTGGGGACCCGACCCGAAGAAGATCATCTCGGTAGCTTCTCTGAACCTGACGCCCGATCCATCCGGCATCTCGTATTTCGACGAACAAATGTTCATCAACGTGATTCGCACCGGGCTGGTCAACGCGCGTCCATTGGCCAGCATCATGCCATGGGGCTTCTTCCGGAATCTGAGCGACGAGGACTTGAAAGCGATCTTCTCTTATTTGCGGACTCTCAAGCCTGTGCAGCATCGCGTAGACAATACTGAAGCAGTCCGTTATTGCAAGCGGTGCCGTAGCAAACACGGGTTTGGCGAACGCAACTAGAAGTCGAATAAAGGGGCGGCGGCGGACTTGGACGCTCAAAAACCTCCCGTCTCCAGCATCCCTCTGCCGCTGCAAAGCCTGGATCACAAACCTCTGCCGGGTTTCCCATTTCTCGCGCGATAAGCGGCGCTATCGATAAGCCTCACTCCGATGGCGGATGGCCGTGACTTCGATTAGATTTTCGGTCTTGTTGTCGAAAAATACACGGTAGTCGCCGCATCGGAGGCGGAAACCCGTCCGGGGCGGCTTGAGTTTCTTCACGTCACCGCTACGGCTGGCTAAATAGCGGTCGATGCAGTTAAGGATCTGCATCGCCGTTGCGCGATCAATACCGCGCAGATCGGCGCGGGCGTCCGTTCCCCAAGAGACGCCTATACGAACAGCCTCGGCAGTCACTTACCTAACGCCAAATTCGCGGAGAATCTGTTCGTGTGGAATTCCTTCACCCCGAGCGAGCGATGCGCGCGACCGCTCAATCGCAGCCGCGGTTTCATCCGCGATCGCTTCATCCTCGACTGGGGCGGAGGCTAAAGAACGCGATAGAGGTTCCACCATCACTTCAAGCAAACTGCGAACCGCCGCCAGTTTTTCATCCGGCAACATGTCGAGCAAAGCGTGGGCCTGCTGACGCTCCTGTGTTTGATCGGTGTGCATAGATTCCCGGCACGACGAAACGCGACACTACGTGCTGCAGTATTATACCTCCGCCGCTAAAACCCGCCCTTCTCAAGCATCGCTGCCGTCACCAGCTTCTTCTCAATATGCCGCTGAAGAATCTGCATTAGAAACTTCCGCAGATCCGCTCCCCGCGCCTTGGGCCATAGCATCCCGGAAAAGCTCTCCACCGGAGCGCGGAACATCAATGCTGCCAACTCCCGCGATTCGCCTGAAATCTCGGAGGACGCCAGCCGCTTATCCTCGGGACACATCAACCCATCCGCCAGCGCGTGAAAATAAGCGCGACTCCCGTTCAAGCTGCGCCCGCACACGATGCACTCTGTCAACTCCGGAAGAAATCCGACCAGCCGCGTCAGCCACAAATCAAAGTAAGTAACCTGCATCCAAATATCTGAGCCAGTCAAGACATGCAGTACCGAAAGCGTCAGTCGGAAGATGGCGTCATTGGCCTCGCGGTCCGGCAGCATTTCGTCCAACAACTCGGCCAAGTGCGCCAATGCCGTCGCTCGCGCATAACTGACTTCTGTAGCCAGCGGCGACTCCAACACCTCACATGCATCCAGCCCTGCCAATTCCTGCCGCTCGCGCACGTCGTAAAACGCACGCACATAGGTCATCGGCTCCAGCGCACCGCCGAAGCGGCGCTTGGATTTCTTTGCCGACCGCGCCACACCGCGAACTTTGCCCTCGGCGCGCGTGAACAGCGTAACCAGCAGATCGGCCTCGCGCAACGGATATGTGCGCAGGACGATTGCCTCCGACTCGAATATTGGCATGGAATGCCACAACCTCTGGTAACTGCAGATTGTAATGGACAGGAGAGCGGAACGAGGATGAACGGGATTCGCGAAGGAGACAGAAAAAAATTTGGGCGATCGTGAGGGTCCAAATATCGCATGTGCTGCGACGCTAACCCATGATCGCCCTAGTGAGCTTTCTGTATGAAAAGGTTACAGCTTCACTTTAGACAACGAGGAGTTTTCGGACAATACAGCGAATTCCGTAGTCAACGCAAATGGCCCTTTGATTCATGCAACTCCAATCTCCCGTTCGTGTTCTCTCCTGTGGCACCTATTCGAGAGCGGAGAGATTCAACCCCAGGAGGGCGATGTGCGCAAACAAACTATTGCGACAATAGCATTTGCAATGCTCGGGCTATTTATGGCGGGCTGCAGCAGCAGCAACTCAAACTCCGGCAACATTAACGGGAACTGGTCAGCGAGCTTGACCAATGCGGACGGTTCGCCCTCCTACGCTTTCACCACGACCTTTACCGACGCAGGGAGCGGCGGCGTTGCGGTCACTAATTTCTCATTCACCTCGAACGACCACTGTTTCGCCGGGGACACCACCTCAGAGACCGGAAGCTTCGGTTTTAGCGGGAATCTCAATGGAAATGTCACCGGCACATTTGGAATGAACATAACCACCGAATTTCCAAATGGCGCCACCCAGAACGTACTTGCTCTGCAAGGTACAGTGAGTGGGAGCACAATCAGTGGAACCTGGACTCTGACGGGCGGATGCACTGGCGCAGGCACGTTCAAGATCACAAAACCGTAAGTCAGTACGAAAGAAGGAGAAGGGCACGCATCTTGGAAGACGCGTGCCCTTTTGAACGCGGAAAGTTTACCCAACCTGTAGCTACTTTCTACCGGCCGAAGTACGCTGCATTTTTCGCGGTGAACTCGTTCCACTTCTCCGGCAAGTCGTCGAGCGCGAAGATCGCCGACACCGGACACACCGGTACGCACGCGCCGCAATCGATGCACTCTACCGGATCGATATAGAGCAACGGCTCGGTGGCATGCTTGGGATCGTCCTTCTTGGGATGAATGCAATCCACCGGACACGCGTCCACACACGCGGTGTCTTTGGTGTTGATACAAGGCTCTGCAATCACGTAGGTCATAAAGGTGTGTGTCTCCTGATATCTATGCAGGTATTTTACTACTACAGCGTGTCCGCGAACCGCACATTCTAGCAAGAAACGCGGCCCACGGTACAAAATTCTTCCGGATTTCATTCGGACTCGCGGCAACCCGAATCAATGACAATCACCGGCGAGCTCTCTTCGCCCCGATGACCACGTGCTATCGCAAGCGATCAATTGTTGGGCAGAGCCCTCCTCATCTCTCGCCCGGAAAAACAAAACGGCCGGCAGTTTAAGCTGTCGACCGTTCACCGTTACTGATCGTTGTTAGCGCCGAACCTAAGGATGATCCTTAAGCTGGCGATTACCGGTGTCCGCCACCGCCGCCGTGGAAGCCACCACCACCACCGTGGAAACCTCCGCCACCGCCGTGGAAGCCGCCACCACCACCGTGGAAACCTCCGCCGCCATGAAAGCCGCCGCTACCGTGGAAGCCGCCCACCGGACCGTGCGCAAATCCGCGTCCACCAGCGAAGCCCCGACCACCCCAACCGCCGCGGTTCCAACCCCCGCGGTTCCAACCCCCGCGGTTCCAGCCCCAACCACCGTGGCCCCAGCCCCAGCCTCCGCGGCCCCAACCCCAACCGCCGCGCCAACCCCAGCCGCCCCATCCCCAGGGCCGGCCCCAACCGTACCACGGGCCAGCGCCGATGAACACGCCTCCTGCGAACCAATCAGGTCCGTAATAACCGTACGGCGCGCACGCATAGGGTGCGTAGCCGTAATATCCGTACTCGCAAACCGGCGGTTCGCCAACGTAGCCCGTCCCAACTCCCACGCCCACGCTGACTTGCGCTTGCGAATACTCCAGAGGCAACGCCAACAGTGTTACCAAAGCCAAATATTTAAAGTAACGCATCTGAATCCCCCTTGTCCCAGATCCGCCCTGACCACTAAACCTGCCGGATCCGCAGGCAGTCCAGATCTTGTTTTATCTGAACCGCCTACTTATTTGAACTCTGCCGTAGCAAAATAGTTGCA
>Ga0308309_10001873_pt1 | contig 12496 bp, 10 predicted proteins | sample HubBroMetageWFT5_FD_192491 | JGI IMG/M metagenome (GOLD analysis project Ga0308309, IMG submission 192491) | Warmed and freeze-thawed soil microbial communities from the Hubbard Brook experimental Forest, New Hampshire - Hubbard Brook CCASE Soil... | ecosystem: Environmental > Terrestrial >...
TATCAAGTTTGAATTTGTGAACCAAAATTTCGACTACCGGATTGCGTACGGGACAGGGCAAGCCGGCGGTTTAGCTCCCTATGGTCCGGTGGTAGCAACCGCGTCAGTGACGAAGGTGTTTGACGCCAAGGGCGCCGAACTCTTCGAATTCAATCGCGACGGGCGCAAAACAGATGAAGGCGCTGCGAATGCCACGGCCAAGGAAATTATCAAAAGACTGCAGAAGTTGCGCTCCGCCGGGTAGGCGGGGGTGGGCCACCGTTCCGCGCGGCACCAGTATCCCACGTTATCCCGATTGAACCTCGCGGAGGGCGCGGCATCCTTTCTGCTGCTCCATGCAGAAAAGGTGCGGGTCTAAGTCCCTCTTCGCATCGCGCTCAGGAGTTTCATCAACCGCTGAGGTGCTTCATACAGACCGACGTTCCGCGCGGCTGCTTAGAATCACATGGTCAGCACGACGCGGAACTGGGCTTTGCCGCTCATCATCCGCGCGTAAGCCTCGACTGCTTTTTCGAGCGGATATGTTTCGATCATGGGACGCACACCGCTTAGCACGGCGAACTGCAGTGTGTCTTCCTCGTCAGCGGGTGTTCCGGAAGCCCAACCTTGAATCGTTCGACTTCCGTTGATGAGTTGTACCGGTGCAACCTCGATGGGATCCAAAGTCGCGCCGATCACGACTAGCTTGCCGTTTGGTCCCAGACCGTCGATCACCTCGGACATCGCTTTCGAGCTTGGCGCTGTCGCCAGGATTACTTGTGCGCCGCCCAATTTTTGCAATTCTTCCGCTGGCTTAGTCGCCTGGCTATCGATGTAAACGTGCGCTCCAAGTTTTTTTGCGAGCGCAGTATTTTCGGACCCGCGCCCGATGGCCGCCACCTTATACCCAAACTTGTTCGCGAATTGAATTCCCAGATGGCCCAAGCCGCCGATACCGAGCACCGCAACAAGATCGCCGGGCATGGCACCGCTGTTCCGCAGCGCGTTATAAGTGGTGATTCCGGCGCAGAGCAACGGCGCTGCTTCAACGTCACCCAAACGATCCGGCATGGCTACTAATGCGTTCGCGGGAGCCACCATGTACTGCTGATACCCTCCGTCATAACTGATGCCGGGAACTTGCATATTCACGCAATTACGAAAATCTCCGCGCCGGCATGGAACGCACGTACCGTCATGCCCGCCGTGCCAGCCCACCCCCACGCGCTGCCCCATCTTCCACTCGGTAACACCGGCGCCCAGTTCATCGACGATGCCCGCAACTTCGTGCCCTGGAACGCGCGGATACTGAATTCCCGGCCACTGCCCTTCTTTCGTGAACGAGTCGCTGTGACAAATACCGCACGCCTGCACCTTGACGCGCACGTGCCCTGCTTGCGGCTTGGGAATCTCGCGTTCGACGATCTCGAAATCGCCTCCCGGCTTAGGAACCTGTGCCGCCTTCATTGGCGCCATTCCAACTTTTGTCGTTGCCATGGCAGTCTCCTTTGGATCCTCTTGTTATTGAAAATGGATGTTGAACGATAGCTGCTAGCCATACGACGGGCGCTCACATCGCGAACCGACTTAGCGCGGAATTTGCCCCTCAAAAAAGAAAAGGGGCGATTGCTCGCCCCTTCCCTTCAGTTACGAAACGAAACAGCTGCCGAGCGCTCTGCCGTTTTACGGGAAGAAGCCAGCCACAACAAATGCCACTCGGAGAGTCCGTGGTTTGCCTCGCGGTGTCCCGTCAAGCGTCAGCTTAACGGGAGCACGCGTAGCCCACCACTGACGATACCTAGGGCTCCGCCGTGTTGCCGTACCATTCCGAACTTGTCCAAGCCGTTCTATCGTCCTTTGCCTTGTAGCCCGTCAAACTTTCGCTTGCCGTGTTATCAAGACTCAGATGATTCGAAAGCGTTGGCAGAACCCTTGTAACTCCGAGCGCAAAATCAGTCAACCACACCCGAGATATTTTTAGTTGTGGAAATCGAGGAAATGTGGAAATCGTTCCGGCTCAAAGCGGGCGGCCTCCCCGTGTTGCGATGTCATGGCGTAAACCCGAACGAAAATAAAGCGGCATCAAAACTCAGCAGAAGCAAGAAAAATGGCTCTGGTCTATTGACGCACACTCCGTTCGACCCTAAGCTCCTAATTAAATGATAGCTTCGTTTGAGCGGTCTTCCTGCGAGGTCCGCCTGAAGACGCAAATTCCGCACCCGGCCACAAGGAGACTTCATGAATCGTAGAGTGGGACTATCTCTGCTTGCAATCGTCGCGCTCGTGCTAATTTCGAGCATTGTTTGCCAAGCGCAAGGGTTGACTCCCTTGACGCAGCACGTGCGTGAAGTGACTGTCAACGGACAAGCGCGCCTCGTGGGGCACCTTCCCGTGACGCAAACGATGCGCCTTGTCTTGGTTCTCCCTCTTCGAAATCAGGCAGAGTCCGAAAACCTGTTGCAGGAGCTCTACGATCCTTCCAGCTTGTCCTATCGCCACTTCCTCACTGTGGATGAGTTCACTTCCAGGTTTGGCCCGACCCCAGAAGACTATGACGCCGTGATTCATTTTGCAGAGGCAAACGGCCTCGCCGTGGTGGGCACTTCGCGCAATCGAATGATCCTGAACGTCACTGGCTCAGTTGCGAGCGTCGAGCAAGCTTTCCATATCACCATGGGCGTTTACCAGCATCCCACGGAAAATCGCACGTTCTTCGCTCCGGATCGCGAACCTACGCCCTACCTGTCCTTTCCGTTGTGGCACATTGCGGGCCTTGATAACTATTCGCTCCCGCATCCAAACTTTGTGCGTCGAGCACAAAGCGATCTGAGTATGAAGCCGAATGCCACTACCGGCTCAGGCCCCTCAGCATCTTTTTTGGGCAGTGACATGCGCGCGGCATATTACGGTGGAACAGCCCTTACCGGCAGCGGTCAGTCGCTCGGTCTGCTCGAGTTTGCCGGCACCGATTTGGCCGACCTCACCACATACTACAAAAATGTCGCTCAGACGAATAAAGTCCCTATCACTCTGCTCTCCACCGACGGCACCCCCACTTCCTGCACCGAGTTTCAGGGTTGCGATGACACCGAACAAACTCTGGACATGACTCAGGCGCTCGGCATGGCTCCCGGACTCTCCAAGCTGGTGATGTATGTTGGATCCTCCGATTCCGCTATTTTTAACGCCATGGCTACAGCCAGTCCGCTGAACGCGCAACTGAGTTCTTCGTGGACTTGGTCTCCAGCGGACCCTGCCACGGACGACCCTTTCTTCCGGGAATTCGCGATGCAGGGTCAGAATTTGTTTCAAGCGTCCGGCGACAATGGTGCGTGGAGGGCTTCTTCTGAAGTTTTCCCGGCCGATGATGCACTGGTCACCGCGGTCGGCGGGACAGACTTAGAAACAAGCAGCGCCGGCGGTCCCTGGAGTTCAGAGACTGCTTGGGTAGACGGTGGCGGCGGCTTCTCGCCCGACAAATTTTCGATCCCTTCCTATCAGACAGCCACTGCCAGCGGCTGTTCCGCATGCTCCAAGACCTTGCGCAACGGCCCGGACGTTTCGGCGAATGCGAATTTTACTTTTTATGTCTGTGCCGACCAATCGCCTTGCACCGCCAACGAATATGGCGGAACAAGTTTTGCTGCTCCCATGTGGGCCGGCTACCTGGCGCTCATAAATCAACAGGCCGCCGCTAATGGCAACGCGCCTCTCGGCTTTATCAATCCGACTCTTTATACGATTGGTCTCAGCTCAAACTACAACACCGACTTCCACGACATCACCAGTGGCAACAACGGTTTCGCCGCAACAACTGGCTACGATCTGGCCACTGGGTTAGGCAGTCCGAACGGAGCCGCTCTGATCAACGCACTTGCTGGAAGTTCGGCTGCTCCTGGCTTCAGTCTTTCAGCCGCGCCCGCTTCCGTCTCTGTGGCGCAGGGCGGCTCTGCGACATCTACCATCACCAGCGCGGTGACGGGCGGATTTAGCTCAGCCATTTCATTGTCTGCCACCGGACAGCCGACGGGCGTAACCATCGCCTTCACTCCTACCTCGATTACCGGGGCTGGGACCTCGACCATGACGATTACCGTGGCCTCGACCACAACCATTGGTACCTACAGCGTTAAAGTGAGCGGAACATCTGGTGGCACCACGGAAACTGCTACGGTCACTCTAAAGGTGACGAAGCAGAAACCCGGTTTCACCATCAGTGCCTCACCCTCATCCATTAGCGTTTCTAGAGGCGGCACTGGCAGCTTCACAATCACCACCACAATTTTCGACGGCTTCAGCTCGTCGATCGCTTTGTCTGCCACAGGTGAGGGAACCGCCCAAACCGTGACCTTCAGCCCTAGCTCAATTCCGGCGCCGGGCTCAGGCACCTCGACCATGACCGTTAAAGTCGGTAACGCTACCTTGGGAAACCACAAGATCGCTATAAAGGGTACCGGCGGAGGTTTGCTGCATACCACCACCGTCGTTCTGGTCGTAACTAACTAGCAGCAGAAATTAGTTCGGCGGCCGACCCCTCCGCGCTGCAGCAGCATTTTGATATGTTTCACGGCGGTTTCGCTCACTGTGGCGAAGACTGTACCATTCAAGACCTTGCAGAAAGCGTTTCGGTTTCGTGACAAAAAGGTCGCTGTCGACGGAGAAATCATCCGCGACGCTGATCTTCGTGATAAGAAATTTGGCGGCAAAGAAAGGTTTGGAATTGACCAAGGACTGAATGGCTGGGCGAAACAAGCAACCCCGACGGCAGGCTTCTCGCACGCTCCATTCCGCTTGTCGAAGGACTGCACCATTCGGTCTTAGGCCGGCGCATTGGTATTCGCCAGCGGTCTGGCGATCGTGCCTTTTCTCTTCGGCTTGTGAAGCGTGCAGGTTTTGACTGTGTAGGGACCGCCTCCAGGCGCGTGTCTTTCGATTTCGGCCACCCCTGAGTTTCCAATCCTGATACAAAATGTTATCTTCACGGCATGCGAAAACCCCTTCTGACCTTGCTCTTGATTTTGTTTTGTGGCGTTGGTTTCGGCGCCCCCTCAAGCGCGCAGGATAGGCCCGCCGCGGCTCCGGCGATTCCTGATCTCGCCCAACTAAAGACCATGACCGAACGCTTCGCCCCCACTCCTCTCCGCGTAGACACCTCTTCCCTCTCCGCCGGCGACCAAAAAGCTCTAGTAAAGCTTCTCGGCGCCGCCCGCATTGTGAATCTTCTTTTCATGGACCAGCTTTGGAAGAACGATCTCGCCACCTATCAACGCCTGCGCCGCGACAGCACCCCCATTGGCCAGGCGCGCTTCAAATATTTCGGCATCAATAAAGGCCCCTGGTCCGAAATTGACGAGTGGACCGCATTCATGCCCGATGTCCCTCCGCGAAAATTGCCCGGCGCGAATTATTATCCCGAGGACATGACCAAGGACGAATTCGAAGCGTGGGTGAAAACTCTTTCGCCGGAACAAAAAGAGCAGGCTGAAGGATTTTTCACCGTGATTCGTCGCACCCCGGACCATAAATTGACAATTGTCCCTTACAACGAGGAATACAAAGGCCAGTTGGACCTCGCCGGAAAACTTCTGCGCGACGCCGCCGCGCTCACCGACAACGAGAGTCTGAAGAAATTTCTAACCACGCGCGCCGACGCATTCGCCTCCAACAATTATTATGAAAGCGACATGGCCTGGATGGACCTCGATGCGCCCGTGGACGTCACCTTTGGCCCCTACGAAACGTATCTCGACGAGATGTTCGGCTACAAGGCCGCCTTCGAAGCCTATATCAACGTGCGCGACGACAAGGAATCCACTCGCTTAGCTTTCCTGGGCAAACATCTTCAGGAGATCGAAAACAATCTCCCGGAAGATCCGCAGTATCGCAACCCCAAACTCGGCGCGCTCGCGCCCATCCGCGTAGTCAATGAAGTTTTCAGCGCGGGTGACGGTGCCCACGGCGTGCAAACCGCCGCGTACAACTTGCCCAACGACGACAAAGTGGTGCAGCAAAAAGGCAGCAAGCGCGTCATGCTGAAAAATGTGCAGGAAGCAAAATTCCGCGCCACGCTGATTCCTATTTCGCGCGTAGTGCTATCCCCTGCCGACCAAAAGGAACTGAGCTTCGAGCTCTTCTTCATCCACATCGTGGCACATGAACTCTGCCACGGCCTCGGCCCGCACCAGATTAAAGTGGACGCTCGCGACACCAATCCGCGCCTGGCGTTAAAAGATCAGTACGCCGCCTGGGAAGAGGAGAAGGCCGACGTCACCGGCCTGTTCACTCTGCAATATTTGATGACCCAGGCCGACCAGGGAAAACTCACCATGCCGCTTCCCCACGGCCCCGACGCCGAGCGCAAACTTTACACCACCTATCTCGCGTCATCCTTCCGTACCATGCGTTTCGGCTTGCAGGACGCGCACGCGCGCGGCCAGGCTATGCAGTTCAATTATTTTCTGAGCAAGGGCGCCTACGTCGCAAATCCCGACGGGACTTTCCGCGTTGATCTTACGAAGATAAAGGCTGCAGTAGCGTCGCTCGATCGCGACCTGCTCACCATGGAGGCTACCGGCGACTACGCAGGCGCAAAGAAAATGATGGCCGATCTGGGCGCACTAAGCCCCGAAGTCCAAAACGCCCTAACGCGCCTAAAATCCGTCCCGGTTGACATTGACCCCAGCTTTGAAACCGCCAATACGATCAATAAACAGTAACGTGCCCACAGCCAAACTATTCACACCCCGCGACGCAGCACAAGTGCTCGGAGTCAGCTATCCCACGCTGAAACAGTGGATCTACAAGAAAAAGATTCACACGGTGAAGACGGCGGGCGGCCATCACCGCATTCCGGAAAAAGAAGTTGACCGCTTTCTGTATCGCGCGACCGAAGGAAAAGAGCCTTCCGAGCGGCGCACTAACTTTCGCCGGATCAGCGGCCGGAATCAATTGGTCGGACGCGTTACCGACATCAAGGTCAGTGGTTTGATCGCGCAAGTGACCCTTTCCATTGGCGGCCAGCGGATTACCTCCATAATCACCGCCGACGCCGTACGCGAAATGCGCTTGAAAAATGGCGTGACCGTCGCAGCGCTGATCAAGTCGACTGAAGTAATGATCATCCGGATGTAGCCCCGATCTCTTCCTGCCCTCGCCGATCTCTTGCAGCCAGCAACGAGATCGTATTCAACCGGTTTCACTCGTCTGACTAAGGCGCGTACAACCGTTTACCTGCCACCCTAGAAACGCGATATTACGGAGGCCCGCGTGGTGGCAACCCATATGGGTGCTGGGACGATTCCGGAACCGTTTTGCATTCGCTATCGGCGGCTATCAGCTCGCGGTGAGGTAATTTAATCCGACAAACCACATGGCCATTGCCCGGTGCGCCCCCGTTCTAGCGAGGAGCTATTTCGGGACTTGGACAACGGTCAGTGATTGCAGCATTCTTACCCAGCGCGCTGGCCGTTTGTCGTGCGGGGCGACGAGGCGGAACTGTCCGGTCTTGTCGTCCAGCGGTTTGCCGTCGAGCGTGTCGGCGACGATTACATCGGAACCCTGGAAGCCGGGATCTAGCTCGGCCAACGAAAAGATCACACGGTATCCATCTGCCGCGTCCGCTTGAACGTATGTAGCCATGGCCGCGCCACGCAACTGCGCGCGTTGCGGCGCTCCGGCACGCTTCAATAATTCCGTTACCAGCACGCCCTCGTAGTTTTCCTCTTTCCTGTCGTGCGGGTTCGTTACCTTGAGCGTTTTGCGAGGCAACTGACGGAAATCCTCCAGCGTGAGTGAGAGCGGCTGTTCGACATCGCCCTTAATCGTCAGCCGTGCGGTTGACGGCGCCGACTGCGCAAGGGTTCGAGGCCAGTAGATCGCGTTTGAAAGCAGAAGCAGTAACAGCGCGAGGATGCGAAATCGGTTCATGCAGGCGATCAATAATAGCAGGCTTTAACGCGAAGAAAGCGCGAACAAGCCAATCGAAGTCCCGCAGCCTCTCTGCCGGCGGGGTGCCGCGGATTCTAGCATCAAAAACCAGTCCTCTGCGGTAGCATCCCTCCGATGACCTTCGAAGAAACGCTTATTTCGGTGTGGCGCCAAGCTCTCGTCGAGAATAGCGATACCGTGAAACTCGGCGGAAAGAGCTATCCTGTGACGACCAGTAAGGCGAAGCGCCTCCGGCAAGTGGAATTTGGATTCGACGGAAACCCGATTATGGGCATCGAGCAAAATCCCAAAACCAAATCGCGATGGGCTCTGATGGCCCGCTCAGGCAAGAAACTGATGCAGTTTCTTCAAGACGGTCGCTATGTCGCTGTCGTGGCGGACGGAAAGGTGATTTTCTACGGCAAGTAGAAACCCGCCTCAGGGCCTGTCGTCAGCAAGTCGGTCTTATACTTCGGGGCCGGCGCTGCGACCTTCGCGCTGAACGCGGCCTTCTTTTAGCGCGAGAAGACCGCTCCGTGTGGCGCGCCTAAGCCCTTCCAACCGTGCGGCCACTCGCGCTCGGCGAAGGTGAAGCCGACTTTTCCGTCCGCGCCGCGGAACGCGTCATCGAAGGTAAGCGCGCCGGTCGTTTGGTCGAGCTTCAGCAAGTAAACGCGATCTTCGGGCGTCGCAGCAGAAGTGGCCACTAGGCGCTGCTGCTTCGCGCCCCACGCGGTCCAGTGCGGATTGTAGCTGTCGCTTAGCACCAGCCGCGATACTTCAACGGGCTTGGCCGCGTTCGAAATGTCGACGACGATCAAACCGTGCATCGCCAGTACGCTCTGAATCAAGTAATGCCCGACAATTGTGGGGACCCCGCACCAGTTGCCGGGAAAAGTGTACACGAGCTTCGAAGTGGGCTCGCTTGTGTCCGCGCCGGTGATGCGCTCCATTCCGCAGCCGAGCGTTTGCACAAAAACGGACCCATCGGGACCAACCCGCGGCTCTTCCGGACTAATTTGCGCGTAACGGTTCTCTCCCACCTCGAGATATGCCGTCTTGAGCAGCTTGAGATCGGAAAGGCGCCACACCTGATAGGTCACGCCGCTAAAGATGTCGTTCAAATCCATGGAGGAATTTGTGGACACGATGCGGTCCTGGTCGGCAAGGACGGCCAGGCTGTAAGGCGTCAAGAGCGCGTTCGGAAATGCGGCGTCTGCACTACTCGCCGAGCGAATCACTTTGCCCTGGTCGTCAATTTCGACCAGGCCGCCAGTAGAGCCCATCGGTCCTTTCCGATCCGCCTGATGCGCACGCTGAAACGTGGCGAGGACGTGCCCATTGGGGAGCCGCAGGTAGGAGTGCGGGTGCATATAGCCTGCCATGTCGGTGAAGGACGTCGCGAGCTTGGGATGTAGCGGCTCGCGCAGATCGAATATAAAAGTGCGGCCAGCGTCATGATCGTTGGCAAAAAGCATTCCACTGGCCGGCATGGTGTATTCCGTGTGATGGACGCGCATGGTTTGCTGATCGGTGGCGAGCGTGGTCAACAGGCGGCCATACGTTGCGGATGAAGGATCTGCATCTATCACCGCGAGGAAGTCGTTGCCCTTGTGAGCCGCGTCACCTGTCCATACAAACAAATAGTCAGCGGGCACAGCCCCATTCTGCGCCTTGGACAGCGCGGGAAGGATGGCGGCGCAGACAAGCAGTCGAAGCGCAAAGAGAAAACGTGACATGGGAACCCCTGCGAGTAGTAAGAGTCGTTTCATTTCTGGGGCGAGATCATATCAGCTTCGAATGCTCCTGTCTCCGATTACGACCGTGAAACTTGCAGCGTTCGTCTTGACATTTTACAGTTGCGAGGATATACGAACGCGCAGAGTGCCTGCGGTGGGGGCATCGGTACCTGAAGGAGCGCGTGATGAACTGGACGCAGGTATACGACCCGCTGGGGCACTGGTGGCTCTCGACGCTGGTTGCGGCGCTGCCGATCATCGTGCTGTTCACGCTGCTCGCGGGGCTGAAAGTGAAGCCGCACTGGTGCGCGATCGCGGGCGCCTGCACTGCGATACTGGTCGGAATCCTCGTCTTCCACATGCCGCTGTTACTGGCTACCTCGGCGTTCGCCTACGGCGTGGCCTACGGCGTTCTTAAAATCGCCTGGATCGTGCTGGCCGCGGTATATTTGTACGACATCTCCGTTGAAACCGGCCAGTTTGAAATCATGAAGGAGTCCATTGCCGGGATTACCCCCGACCGGCGGCTGCAAGTGCTGCTGGTGGCGTTCTGCTTCGGCGCGTTCATCGAAGGAGCTGCGGGATTCGGCGCGCCCGTGGCGATTGCCGGCGCGTTTATGATCGGCCTCGGTTTTCGCCCGTTTCATGCGGCCGCGCTGAATTTGATAGCGAACACCGCGCCGGTTGCGTGGGGCGCGATCGGGACGCCGGTCCACGCATTGGCCGCTGTTACCGGGCTGCCTGAATCGGACCTCAGCGCGATGGTCGGGCGCATCCTGCCGTTCACCGCGATCATCGTCCCGCTGTGGCTGGTGCGCACCATGGTGAATTGGGCGGAGACGTTTGAAGTGCTTCCGGCCATTATCGTAGTTGGCGTTTCGTTCTCCATCACCCAATTCCTCTGGTCGAACCACGTGGACAGCAATTTGGTGGATATCGCAGCGGCGGTAGTCTCCATCATCGTGACGATTGTGTTCCTGCGCTTCTGGAAGCCGAAAAGAATCTGGCGCTTCGATTACGACCAGCCCGAAGGCGCGGCCATCGCCGCGACGCCTAGCGCTGAAGTTGCCGACGATATGGGCGGAAAATGGCCCGCCAAGGAATACGATGGTTACGTCGCGCCGAAAAAATATCCCGCCGGTGTGACGCTCAAAGCCTGGATGCCGTTCGCGATTCTCTCCCTGTTCGTTTTGCTCTGGGGTCTGCCAAAAGTGAAGCTCGCCATCAACCAGGCGACTACTCCCGCGTTCCACGTAGTGCAAGCTGACGGAAAAGTGCGTCCTGGGCCGCCGGGATGGAACTGGCCCTATCTGCACAACGCGATTTCGCGCTCAACCCCGGTGGTCGCTAAGCCAACCCCGGAAGGCGCGCGCTACGACTTCAACTGGCTTTCGGCCACAGGCAGCGGATGTTTTCTCGCCGCTCTCGTTTCCGGGCTGCTGCTGGGCATGAGCCCCCTGGCGCTGATGAAAACATTCTGGCGCACCCTGGTGCGCATGCGGCTCGCGATGGTGGCGATTTCCTTCATGCTGGGCTTGGGGTTCGTCACCCGATATTCGGGGCTCGACGCGGTGCTCGGCCTGGCGTTCACGCGCACCGGCTGGCTGTACCCGTTCTTTGGAACGTTTCTCGGCTGGCTGGGCGTCGCGCTCACCGGCAGCGACACTTCATCGAATGCGCTGTTCGGCAGCCTCCAGCGCATCACCTCGCAGCAGCTTGGCATCGATCCCGTGTTGATGTGCGCGGCGAATAGCGCTGGCGGCGTGATGGGCAAGATGGTTGATGCGCAGTCGATCACCATTGCCACCGCGGCAACCGAGCAGGTGGGCAACGAAGGCATGATTTTCCGATTTGTTTTCTGGCACTCGATTGCGCTGGGAGCGATCGTCGGCGTGATTGTTATGCTATATGCGTACGTCTTCCCGCAGTTCGTTCCGCACGGGTTGACCTTTGTGAAGTGATGGCGCTGCGGTCAGCCTTCTGGAGCGTTCTCTAGCAAGCTTGAGTCTGCATCCGACGCGTTGACCAAGCCGTCGGAATTTATCACGACCTGACTTCCTGTTTTCTGATCCAGAACGACGAATTCACCCGGGGATTTCTCGGCTAATTCCTTGACGCGCGCCTTGGCATCTTCCAAGCTGCGCGACGCTTCCAACCAGCGCACGCCCGTCGGCTCCATCCGGAAAATATCTATAGGATGGGTCATCGCTGCCCTCCCGGTTGTTGCCGGTTGGCGCTTAAAACTTTGTGTGACGTTTTCTTCTCCGTCGCAGGACCCGGCTCGCTTGCAATCTCCGGCTTCATTTGTTTCTCCATGATCTGTTTTACAATCGCCAGGGGAACTTGTTCGAAATGTGTTTTTGCTTCGAGCATCACAAACTCCTTAAGAACACCTAAAAGCTAACAGGCCCCATTTCGTACGGGTCAAATCTTTAAAAGATCTTTCTGCGCGGGTAGTCGCTCTCTTAGCGGACGTGCCGAAAGGTCTCGCCACGAACGCCGACGGGTTGAAGCCGTTACCGACTCGTTTTTTTACTTGCACGCCTCGCTACGGTATGATACGTTAAGGTCAGTTTTATTTAACGCTATACTCACTGGGGGAGGCCATATGGCGCGCGCTGAAAGCAAGGCGGTTTCGTCACACTTCAAAACGATGGTGCAGGCGGAGGTGCCGCAGGGCCGCAACGGTAAGCACAAACTCATTGTCACCACAATACTCAAGGACCTCGACCGCCTGAAAGACGGCGCCGCGATTAAAGTGCCGCTGGTTGAGCTGGCGGAATCGAAGGAAAAAGTCCGCTCCGCGCTGAACCGCGCCACCCGGAAAGCGGGACGCAAAGTGGCCACCGCCA
>Ga0308309_10001876_pt1 | contig 12488 bp, 8 predicted proteins | sample HubBroMetageWFT5_FD_192491 | JGI IMG/M metagenome (GOLD analysis project Ga0308309, IMG submission 192491) | Warmed and freeze-thawed soil microbial communities from the Hubbard Brook experimental Forest, New Hampshire - Hubbard Brook CCASE Soil... | ecosystem: Environmental > Terrestrial > Soil...
TTCGCCCAGCGACCTCACCGACGCCAAGCACATGAACTCCCTAACCGACGGCGATATCTATTACCAGATCACCCAGGGCCGCAAACCCATGCCTTCCTTCCGCAAAAAGCTAACCGAAGAGCAGCGCTGGCAACTAGTAATCCTGGTGCGCTCCTTCGCAGCCCCAGTCAGCTCCACTCCAGCCCCAACAAAAACTCCCGAGACTCCCGCAAAAAAGTAGTGGCCAGTCTTTAGACCGGCCAGCGAAACTTCCGGGATAAGAATTCCAGGCTAATTCAGGAACCGCGCTCGCAACGGTCGCGGAACTAGCGGACATACCTCCTCGGTTGTCCCGAAGATCCTCTTGCGGACGGATGCCATCGCGTCATAGGCAAAATCCCCCAAAGTGCGCGGCACCAGACTCAAGAGAGTCGCGCTAAAAAACCACAAGCCACCCAGCCTCTTCAGCACATAAATCACCGCCGCCGACCGTGTAAGCGCATTCTTGTTTTCTTCCACCACCACAACACTGTCCGGAAGCTCGGCGCGTACGCTATCCGTGATACTTCGCTTGATCTCTTCTCCTTGCAGCGGTGCAAAAGAAAAAGGTCGTGCCGATTGGTCTTCACTCAGCACGAACCGCACCAGCCCATGGCAAAGGCCGCAATGCCCGTCATAAAAAATCGGCTGCCCGGCGGGTTTCGGTGATGGAATCCACGCGGGATCGAAGGTGAAGAAATGCAGCATCAACATTCCGATGGTGAGATCAGAAAAATTCACCAAAGCCAGCAGGCCGAGATGCAAAACCACCATCGCGACCCAAAGAAACGGCCGCAGCCGCTGGAAAAGCGCGAGCGGTGCAAAACCCAATTCCAGGAAAAGCGTGGTCCATGTTGCGGCTTTCAGCGACCATGCCGGCAGCGCAAGCAGAGAAGTGCGAACCACCGTATCGCGAGCCAGCGGATTGTTCAGCACATGGTGAAGCGCATTGCCATCCATCCACGACGGGCTGATCAGCTTGCAGTACCCGCTGTAGCTGTAAGCCAGGGCCATTAGGATCCAGGCGGCAGCGAAGATGTCCCCCGGCATCTTCCAGGGACCCGTGTCTTCGCGGGTGGAGGCCAACTCTTTGCGATCGGAAAGCGATGGAATCAAGGCATAGGCCAGCAGCAGCCAACCAATGAAGGGAAGGGAAGGATTGCTAATCAGCGGATTTCTGCCGTAGAAACACGCCCATAGGTACCAGATCAGAATCGCCATGACCCGATCGAATTTGCCAATGGTCAGGAACAAACTGAAAATTCCGGCCGCCAGCAGGCAAGCCTGAACGAAGAGCGGGGAGTCCCAGAGAAGAAATACGTTCGGAAACAAATGGAACAAGGGACTCATCGTCCCCTGCGGGAGAACTCCCCGTGAAGAGAAGAGTTCCGGCCCCCACGGCAGCAGACCCAAAAAGTGGTAAAGCAGATAAAGGCCGAACGTCACGCGGAAGATGAGAAACTGGCCCAGGGTCCAACCATTTTTCATTTGCATGGCGCTTCAAACTCCAAAGGCAGGTCGCCGGCTTGCGTGCCGGGCCTCGTTTCAATGCGAATGCGTGGCGCGCCGCGAATTTCTTCCACCGGAATTCCCAATTCCCGCAAAAGCGGCGCGTCTCCACAGAGTGCGTAATGCGAGACGGCTTCGAACATCGGACGTGCGGAAGGATTCGATTGCAGCACCGGCCCGTAGGCGAGGACCGCGCCGTACACATTGCGCCGGTTGTAGGGGCCCCGCAAGCCGGCGGTATTTTCCGGGCTGATTTTGGTTGAATGAAACACGCCGGACTTGTCCGTCCACTCCACAAAGAACCGCGAGGAGTAAGTCTCGAGGCCGCGCACCGAAGAAAATACTTTTGGCGCGGGAGATGCCGCTGTTGCGGCTGCCACACCCTTCAATGCCCGCAGATGCAGGAGGTCCGCAGTCATCTGCAGCATTCCAAGCGCGAGTAACGCGATCACCGGTTTTCTCACGGCTGCAAATCCTCCGTCTTCATTGCGTGAACATCGCGTCCGATCAGCATTTCCCCGAACCGCAGTTCCTGGGAAGGTTCAAAGCCACACTGCGCATTCCATTCCTGCGGATTGCGGAAGGTGCCGAAAAGCATGTCCCACACCGGAAGGTCGGAGTAGTTGAAGGAGTGAACGCCTTTTTCGTGATGAATGCAGTGGCTTTCTGGCCGCTGAAACACGAAGCCGAGCCAGTAGGGCGTGCGAATGTTCCAGTGGTAGACGAGTTCGGCAAGTCCGCTGAGCAGAACGCCCCCCGCAGCGGCCGCCGGCCCCAGCCCCACCACGAGATACAGGATCGCGCTCGACAACGCGCTGTCCGCCAGAATCTCAAACGGATGTTTATAAAAGCTGGTGATCACTTCAATGCGTTGCGGGCTGTGATGCACCTGGTGAAACCACCGCCACAGGAAATCGCTTTCGTGGCGCCAGCGATGCCACCAGTAAAAAAAGAAGGTAATGGCGAGGTAACCGAGGATGGAACCGCCGGCGACGCCAAGTGCATCCCCGCTCCAGGGCCGATGGCGCAGCATCCAACCGTTCCACGCCACGCCGGCAATCCATACCGCCCCGACCTGGAACCCGTTCAACAGCAGCGCGCGCGCCCACCAGCCTCGAACTTCCGGCCACTTGCGGCCGCCTCGCCGCCTTTCCACAACGATCATTCCCAGCGCAGCGATCAACACCAGTAACGGAATCAGAATCACGTTCAGGGTTTCTGCGATCTTCATGGAAGTGGACCTCCTTGACGAACGTCAATCCCGGCAAGAGCCCGCGAAGCTTCACGCCTCTTTCAGCAAGAGCTCATCGAAATTCACCGCAAAGATTTCCAGTGCTTGCGAACTGCGCTTTTTGTCGCCGCTCGAGAGGTAGTCCAGAAAGAGGCCGACCACGCTGCTGACGGCGAGAGTGGCCAGGGCACGGCGTCGCGGTGGAGAGATGCTCGCGGGCAGCACCGCCGCCATCATTTCCACCCAGGTGCTGACCGCTCCCTCCAGGTACCGGCCATAGCGCGCAGGCTTCTGCAAAGCAAGCCCGTGAACTTCAAAGAAAAGCCGCAAGTAGCGTTCGTGCTGTTTCGAGGTAGCCCAGCGCCAGAACGCCTGCATGATTTGCGACGCCGTATGTCCCCGGCCGTTTTCGACCGTGGCGGCGAAGGCCTTCTGGACGCGATCCCGAACGACAACCATGGCTTCGCTGACCAGAGAATCCTTCGAGTGGAAGTGATAAATCAGGAGCCGCGCCTTGCTGCCAACCTTGGCCGCAAGCGGGCGAAGCGAGAGGTCGGCGACTCCGTGCATCAACATGTACTCGATGGTGGCATCGAGCAGAACTTCGCGGCGGGGAGGAAGAGGATGTTTCATGTAACGACTGTTACATGAAACGACTGTTACAGTCAAGACAAACGGAAAGCGAAACCCTCGCGGCTTTCCCGTTCACTTGTGTAACCAACACCTTCAGCAGGATTTGATGATTCAGGGCGCCTGTGGCGAGAAAAGAAGGGCCGGGCGAGGCTCAATGAACATTGCGCTCCGTCCGGCTCCAAAATCCGTTCCTGTACTCCCTTTATTTCCTTTTCTTCCTTTACTTCACGCTCCCTAACGCCGCGGCCACTTCCTTCACGTCCGGCACCACGGGGATGTCGTAATCCTTCACCCACGCCACTTTCCCGCCCTTATCAATGATAATGATCGACCGCCCGGTGATTCCCTTGTCCGCCATGTACACGCCATACTTCTCGCTCATCGCGCCCTTCGGATGAAAATCCGCCAGCAGCGAATACTTGATCCCCATCTTCTCCGCGTACGCCTTGTGCGACCACACGCTGTCCACGCTGACGCCGAGCACCTCCGCGTCCAGCGTATCGAAATTCCGCATGTCGTTCACAAAGCACGCGTGCTCGTTCGTGCAGGTCGGGCTCCAGTCCAGCGGGTAAAACACCAGCACCACTCTTTTCTTCCCCGCGAAATCCGACAGCTTCACTTCCTTCTTGTTCTGATCCTGCAGCATGAAATCCGGCGCCTTCTGTCCAACCGCAATGCTCATAAACTCGTCCTCCGATGCGTTTTAAGTTCCACCAGCATCTTACCGAATCCCGCCGCTGCCGCCAATCTGCGCCCTTCCACACAAGAACTCAGCGCGATACACTCCGCAATGCAGAATCCCGGCGCCGTGAAAATTCGCCCGCGCCCCGCAACTGCACTCCCAAAATGTTGAGTCTCAAAGAAGTAGTCGACCGCTACTCCTCGCTCGCCAAACAATGGGGCGAGCCCGTCGCCCTCGAAGCCTTCGCCCTCGACTCCGAGGAAACCATCAAGCTCTTTACCTCCCTCGACGAGGATTACCACATCAGCCGCTTCGTCAACTTTTCCATGGACCACGGCCGCCTCTACCTGATCAGCGGGAATGCTTCCACCCACATCCGCATCGACGAAGCCATCAGCTCCCTCCTGTAAAAAGCCCAGGACTCGGATAACAGGCCGTCCTTCGGGGGGCTCGTACGCATAGCAAAGTGAGGAACCTTTGGCGCATGGAGCCGGACGAGTGGACCACACGTTTCGTAAGATCTGGTCAAACAAAGGGAGAGATTGTGAACTTTGTTGCACACCCCCGAAGTTGGGGGAGTACTATGAGTTCCCGCAAACGCTGTATCCGTCATGAGATACAGAGGTTAGGATTTCCACATCCTGACCCCGGAGACGCCTGACGTGGAACTGGATCTGCTTGTGTTAATTAACTACTTCTTTGTTCTGCGGAGGACTGCATGCGGACAATACTCGGCGCTGTGGCAGCTTTGTTCATTCTTGTGGGCAATACCTTAGCGAACAGCGTACCAATACGGACTCGCTCCGACTACGGACAGGCCGGTTCGCTCATCCTTGCACAGTCCAGCACCATGTCCAACGGCGTAACGATTGCTTCCCAGGAATTTTGTTCCGATGCCATCACCGATCCGACCAGCGGTACCTGCCAGTTGGCCTTTGCTTTTCAGATTACCTCGACGCTTCCCGCCAACGCCCAGTCTCTCACGCTCACACTCCCTGTTCCTCCAGGTGGAACCTTTGTATCAGCGGGGTTGTTGACAAATGATGGTACCGTTCAGAGCGGAAATGTTTTCTTCTCCCCGTTTTCGCAAACTGATGTCCTTGGACTGTCGCCCTCGGCCATCCTTTTCGGTAACGACGCCTCCGGAAACCCCTTCTTTACGTTTGCCCTGCCGTTTCCCCTCGCAGGCGGCGGAACAGACCTCTCCCTCTTCCTGGACGTGAGCGATAATAATTCCATCAACAACGATGGCCACTATTGCTACCAGCCGGGTACATCAGGTGGTTGCACGGCCGCGGACATTCCGTCAATCCCAACAGTAGGCATCAATCTCCAGCAGACAACAGCCGCGCCCGAGCCGGCCAGCCTTTCACTTCTTGCCTCTGGACTACTTGGACTTGGTTTACTCCGGCGCCGCCGGAAGAGCAGCTAAATTCCAAGAGAAGCAGCACCCCTCAATCAAGGCAGTCCGGCGTTCGCAATCTGTCGCCGCATAGCATCTCCGCGTGCCACCCCGGATTCTTCCTTCATTTCGCAAGCGTTCCTGCCTTGCGGGCGATGAGTGCGAACCCCGCGGCGTTTGCATCAACCTGCAGACGCTTTGCAGCAAGTTTTGCGGAGGGAGTCGCGCCCGTCTGCAATTCAATCTCCGCTTTTGCGAGGAGCGCCTCGAACTCAGACCGCTTCCATTTTCTCCCAGAAGCTTCTTGTACGCACTCGGCCACCATGCGCGAAGCCTCGCTGGATTTCCCTTCGCGAGCGAGCAGGTACACCTCGGAGACGCGAAGTTTCAGTCGGATGCTCTCATCCTGCGCCGGGAGGCCCTTGGCTCGCTCGATTGCCTTGCGCGCTTCTGGAAGTTTGCCCTCCATAACCAGCGCCCGCGCGAGCGTTCCCAGTGCGTCAGTTTCGAGATCCGCGTTCTTCTGATCTTGGAATGCGTCCGCGGCTTTCGACGCCAAAGTCTCTGCTTCCGCGGGCCGGTTCTCCTCCTGAGCCAGCGAAGCCAAGGCGGCGTTGTTCACCGCCTGACCTGGTTTGTCGTCCAACTGCTGATTCAATTGAAGCGATTCGCGATAGTTCTTGGCCGCATTATCCAGGTGATCTTGAGCGAGTTCAATGTCCCCAAGCACGCCCAGTCCGGAAGCGTAATCGCCCTTCATCCCGGCATCCCGGGTGATTCTAACTGCTTCTTCAATGCGTTTGCGGGCGCCCGCAAGGTCGCCGTGCTCGAACAGAACCAGGCTCATCCCCGTCAGGGCGAACGACGCGTTCTTCTGATCGCCGACCCCTCGCGCTGTTTTCAGCATGTCCTCGTAAATCTGCAGTGCGGCCGCGGATTCACCCGACGCCACCAGATCCGCGGCAAGCCCTCCCTCGGCATCGAGGATTCCCTGTTTGTTGTTGATGCCGCGTGAAGTCTCGAGCGATTCCTGGTAGTAACGGTGGGCTCCCTTCAAGTCGCCTGATGCGTAAGTCAGGTTTGCAATGTTCAGGAGAGCTCCGGCGATATCCCGCTGTGCGCCGATCCCGCGGACAAGCTGCAGCGCTTGTTTGTGGCATTGCAGGGCGTTGGCATTGTCCCCCTGGCCGCTCAACGCGTAGCCCAGCCCGGTCAGACTTCTGGCCTCCAGCAATGCGTCATCCACAGCCTTTGCCGAGTCGCGGGCTTTTTCGCATGCGGACTTCGCCGACGCGGCATCCCCAAGATTCACAAGCGCCGTGCAGCGGTGCCACTCCGCGCTGGCCGCAAGCCTCCGCGAACCTTGATGAGTCGCCTTCTCTGATGCGCGGGATGCCGCCGCCTCTTGCGCCTTGAAGTCACCCATCATTTCCGCGGCTTCCGCAGCACGCAGATCAATGCGCGGATCTTCTCCCGCCGGCCCGGGGATGCCACGTATATCGGAAATTGTTGCGAGCGCTTCCTTGGGCTTCCCGCCGCGCACTTGCGCGTTGGCTTGGCGCAAACCGTAATCAAGATCGTCCTGGTAGAGAGTGCGCAAGGAGAGGTAGTACGTCGCCGCCTTGTCCCATTCGGACGCGAACTCATAGAGTCGGCCCTGGATCAGTCCGCGATCTTCTGCGGAAAGGGAGCTCGCGAAGGAGAGCGCCTTTTGTTGTTCGGCTAGCGCGCGATCGTCGTATCCGAGAATGGACCAGGCCTCCGCCATGGCCGAATGCGCCAGCGCATACTCCGGCGCCTTCTGGGTAGCTTTTTGTAAACTCTCTATCGCTCCCTTTGCATCCATGTGCCGGAGCTTTTCAATGCCCTCGGCATAGAGCTGCGCTGCAACGGGAGAAGAGGGAAGCGAAGCCTTCAACACCGCCTCGGCCGCGGGCGGGTTTCCTTCGACTCCCAACTTTTGGCGAAGCTGGCCACCGGCGCGCCCGATCAATTCCACCAGATCGGCCACCTGTTCGCCCTTGCCGTTTACGCTGATTGTATCCACCGTTTCGCCCGTCTGCGCGTTCTGCAGGCGCAAATCGAGCCGCAGCTGGCCGGTTCCCGGAGCGAGATACGATCCGGTGACAATATCTTCTGCTTCGAGAATCCCCCCGATGCGCTGCAGCGTTTCGCCCCCGTAGCTGCCCGCGTCTGGCAATCCTAAGTCCGATTTCATGCGCGTCACAGCTTCCCCGGCGACAGTCCTCAGATTGCCGCCGGCGCCCAGCTCCGTCGTCAGCATTTCGGGGAGCGTGGTCGCCAGCCATGCCTGATCCGGCCGCTTGGAAACGTTCAGGAAAGACAGAACCGCAATCGCCCTCCGCGGGGCTGGCGGGGGAATCGCCTGGCGCGAAACATGTTCCTCTGAATTCCGATGTCCAAAGAGTGTGCTTCTTACGTGTCCTACATCCAGTCCGAACACCAACGCCATGGCGGCCACCACAGTCCCTACTGCAATCAACCCCCAGGGTCTTGCTCTTGTCGGACCAACTGCCGCGGTCGTGCTCGCTGCCGACGCAGCTGCCGCCGGCCACTTCATCGCGCCGCTCACCGAAGAGCTCGTCAGTGTTTCCAGCGCGGTGCGAAGTTCCCGTGCAGTCTGGTAGCGCTCGGAAGCCTCCTTGTCGAGCGTCTTCATGATCACCGCTTCGAGTCCGGGTGGGAATCGCTCGTTAAATGTTCGAAGCGGCACGGGCTCTTTGTGCAGGATGGCGCCGATCAATTGCACCGAGCTGCTTTGCGGAAAGGGTCGCGAGCCGGTGGCCATTTCGTACAATACGGCTCCCGCGGAATAGATATCGGTTCTCGCATCAACGGGTTCACCGCGCAATTGCTCGGGGGACATGTATGGGAGAGTCCCAACCGCTCGGCCCTGTTCTTCCGATAGGGTGCGGGCGACGTCCGCTTCATCCGGGTGTCTCAAGAGGCTGGCGAGTCCGAAATCAAGAATCTTTAGCCGGTTCTCGGGAGTGATGAACAAATTCGAAGGCTTCAGATCACGGTGAATCACGCCCTGGCAGTGTGCCGCCGCCAAGCCTTCGCACATCTGCGACCCGAAGCGCAGCACCTCTCGCTCCGAGAGGTGCCCATTCTTGAGCTTTTGACTCAGCGAGACGCCCGCTATCAACTCCATCACCAGAAAATCGAGTCCATCCTGGCTGCCAAATTCGTAGATGGTCTCGATGTTGGGGTGATTCAGCTTTGCCAGAGCCAGAGCTTCTTTGTGAAATTGCCTTCGAGCTGCCTCATCGGCCAGAATTCCGGAGGAGAGCACCTTCAGCGCAACTTTGCGATCCAATTTTTCATCCAGGGCGCAATAGACCACACCCATTCCGCCGGCTCCCAGCTGATTGAGAATCAGGTAGTGTTCTAACTTTTGTCCGACCATGTGCTTTCGTAGAGCCGAATGTTAGGTGGCAGCTATCGCGAAGTCAATATTCGCACCCATGCGTGTCAGCACTCAATTTGCCGCCAACAATCAGAACTCTCCCGCGGAGTCTCCGTCGTGAAGCTGACGATCCCGATCCTCCTGCCTCTTCACAGTCCTCGACGAAGCCCACAATCGCTTCTGCTTCTTCGATCGAAACAGGTAAGAGGGATCGTCCGGTAAGTCACGCTTCTTTGCCGACTTCCTTCAAAAAATCAGCTTCAACGAAAACTGGATCTGCCGCGAAGTCCCCGCCGTGTGAGAGATAATTCCAAATCCGCTCCCCCGCACTGTATTCGACGGCAAGCTGAAATTCACAATATTAAACAAATTGAAAAACTCGGCCCGGAACTCCAGCAGCCCCAGATCGCTCTTCCCGCGCCGCCCAAACGGCGTATCCTTGATCAACGCAAAATCAAATTGCTTGAACCCCGGCGCGCGAAACGTATTCCGCCCTAATGTCCCGAATTGTCCCAGATTCGGTCCCGTTCCTCCCGGCACATTCACCGGAATGAAAAAGAACGAACTGTTGTTGTCGCCCAATCCAAAATAATCTTCGCGTCTAGTCCGGCTGGTGGATAAATTCGGCATCGTAAGCAAATCCGGCCGGTCCGTTCCGCCAGCGCCCGCGCTCGTCTGCTGAATCCCGGAAAACACGGTGAACGGAGGCCCGCTCAAAATCGAAGTGATGTTCAGCAACTGCCATCCACCGGTCACATAACGGCTCACCGGCTGCAGGAAACGCACCTTATCGAATGGCAGCGCCTGAAACACGCTCACCGAAAAGACATGCGTCACGTCAAACGTAGACACGCCCTTCTCCGATCGTTCGTCCAGCGGATTCTGCGCGAACGTCTGCAGAATTGCTCCCGCGCTGCCTGGTATTCCTCCCAGCACCGCGCTCGTATCGTCCATCGACTTCGAAAACGTATAGCTCGCCGCAAAATTGAGCCCGATTTTCGCATTCGTACCGCTCACACTCGTCTGGAAAGCGTTGTAACTCGAATGCGAATCGCTGGCCATCACATACTCCGGCCCGAATCCGCCGGTCGCATTGCCTGAAGCATCAAACTGCGTGAATCGCGCGAACTGCGGCCCCGCGCCCGCATATCCGTTCGGAACAAACACCCGCGCCAAATGAATCCCCGCAGTCCCCACATACGCCGCGTTCCATCGCACCCACCCGAAATCGCGCTCCATTCCCGCCGTGTACGTGCCAATGTATCCATTCTTGAAATGCCGCGACATCACGCTCACGCTCAGCAACTGTGTTTGATTGCCCGGCGTCAGCGCCTCCAGGTCCTTTTGAAATCTCGCCAAATCAATCGGCGTATTCGCCGCCACCTGCGAAGTGTTCCCCGATGCAAACAGCAACTGGCCCGAAGTCGTGTAAGGTTCCGGCACCTGCAGCGGCACAATCGTATTGGAAAAGGGAACTGGCACGCCCGGCAGCGCCGTCACCAGCGGTTGCACCACAAAAGGCAATCCACCCGTCACGAAATTGTCCTGCCACAAATTTGGCAAAATCGTGGTAATCGCGCTGCCCGCGTGCAGCGTCGTCTTTTTCGTCAGCCTGTAGTCCACCGCCACGCGCGGCGCCCATCCGTTCCAGTCCAGCGGATAAATCGGCTGCGGATTGTACAAAAATTGCTGGGTTGCTCCCGGCGTCAGAAAATCCGCCGGCCTTCCGTCCGGCGTCACCGGCGTCGCCACCGATGTCCGGTGATACGCTTCCTTGATCCGGCTGTTCACTTCAAAGCGTAATCCGTAATTGATGCTCAGCCGCTGCGTCGCTTTCCACGTGTCCTGAAAATAAAATGCGTAAGCCTCGCGCCGCACGGCCGCCTCGTCGAATTTGTTTCCCGTGGGTGTCAGCCGGTAGGTCCCCGTAATCGTGTACTCGTACGGCGTCGCCGTCAGCAATCCCAGCAGGGAATCGGGCAGTGCACCGCCCGGAAGAATATTGTGCGTCCCGCTCGCGGATTGGATAAACACCGGCGAAAACGCCGTGCCCCCGCCGAACGAATACACCCCGCTCGGATTCGTCCCAAACACCGAGGTGTCCCTGTTCCACCGGATATCCACGCCCCACTTGAACACGTGCCCCCGGTGCACGTAGCTCATGTCGTGCTTCAACTGAAACACGTTTCCATACGACCCGAAAATCGATCCATCCGCCGTGTTGAACCCTTCGAACAGCCCATCCCCGAACGCCAGCGCCACATCCGTATGGTTGCTTGAAGGAAACACCGGCGTGCTGCGCACATAATCGAACATCGTCGTGGAATTCAGTTGCTGCGAATACGTCCGCGCGTAACTCACGGCCGCATTCCGCTGGTGGTCGAAAAACTTCACCGCGAAGCTTGGATCAATCGCCGTCTGGTCCGGATTCGTCGTCGGCCCGTTGATCTGGTTCAGGCTGAACCGCGTGAACAGCGTCGCCTTGTCCGACAGCTTGTGATCCACACGAATCGAAAACTGGTCCGTATCCGTCACCACTTTCGAAGACGCCGCGTACGTCCGTGCGCCAAACGCTCCGCCCGGATCATTCGGCAACGGATACCGCGCCAGAATCCCAGCAATCTGCGGGCTGACGGGCACGGTCAGCGTATCGCCGGGAAAACTTGTCGTGTCGATGCCTCTTCGCTCGTCGGCGGTCGGCACCGCGAACACCTGCGTCGTGCCCAGCACCTGGCGGAATCCCGCATACTCGCCAAAGAAAAACGTCTTCCCGCGCCCATCGTAAATTCCCGGCAGCACCACCGGCCCGCCGACCGTCACGCCAAATTCGTTGCGCACAAACGGAGGAATCCGCCGGGGGTCCAGGGGGTTTATGTGGTCAAAAAAATTACGCGCATCGAAGGCCGCGTTGCGCACAAATTCAAACGCGCTGCCGTGCAACTGGCCCGTCCCCGATTTCGTCACCACGTTCGTGAACCCCGCCGCGCCCTGCCCGATTTCCGCCGGCATCACCCCGGAGTTCGACTGCACTTCGTGAATCGCGTCCACGTTGAAATTCGCAAACGTCGCCCCGCCCAGTTCCGGGTCGGTCGTCGTCCCGCCGTCCATCGCAAACACGGAAGCCACGCCGCGCTGCCCGTTCACCGCAAATTGTTGCGTGAAATTCGCCGCGCCGTTGGTGTCCGTCATCGTGCCCGCGGCCAGCAGCAGCAGTTTGCTGAAGTCGCGTTCGTTCAGCGGCAGGTTGGAAACCTCTTTGCTCGAAAGGTGCTCGCCGCCGGTCCCTTTCTTCCCTGTCCCCTGGGCCGCTCCGGCCACTGCCACGCCGAGCGTCTGATCCTGCGCGGAAAGCGTCAGCTCCAGATTCGGCGAGCTTCCTTCCGCGATCACAATCGGCTTCGCCGCCGCCCAGATCTTGCCCGCCGCCTCAGCCGCCAGGGTGTAACTCCCCGCCTCAATCCCGGTAAACACAAATGCGCCACCGGCGGATGTCCGCGCCTCATACGTTCGATCGCCGGAGCCTCCGCGCAACGTAATCTTCGCGTCGGCCACGGGCTTTCCCGCGGCGTCGCGCAACACGCCA
>Ga0308309_10001877_pt1 | contig 12487 bp, 4 predicted proteins | sample HubBroMetageWFT5_FD_192491 | JGI IMG/M metagenome (GOLD analysis project Ga0308309, IMG submission 192491) | Warmed and freeze-thawed soil microbial communities from the Hubbard Brook experimental Forest, New Hampshire - Hubbard Brook CCASE Soil... | ecosystem: Environmental > Terrestrial > Soil...
CGTATGGCTTGCCCTCACTAGTATGGCATTCGACATATCCGTGGTTGAGTTGTTCTGGACCCTCACGCGCGGTTTCACCGTTATACTCCACGGCGATGAAGGGACCCATACGATCGCAGAGGAACTCAACAGACACCAAGTCACCCATCTGCAATCGGTGCCTTCTCTGGCGCGGATGCTTCTCATGGACAGGCACGCGCCGGCCGCGCTCGGCTCACTCAAGAAACTGATCCTCGGTGGAGAGGCCCTTACGGCATCTCTTGTCGCGCAACTCCGGCAATTCATGCGCGGCGAAATATACAATGGGTATGGGCCGACCGAGGCAACGATTTATTCGACGATCTGTCGGATAGAAGAACATTCGACCACCATCCCCATTGGCCGTCCGATCGCCAACACACAGATCTATCTGCTTGATTCCGACGGGAAACCCGTTCCACTCGGTGAGCCAGGAACCCTCTACATTGGCGGCGATGGCGTCGCGCGGGGTTATCTGCATCAGCAGAAGCTAACCTCCGAGCGATTCCTACCGGATCCGTTTCTACCGGGGAGCCGCATCTATAATAGCGGCGATCTGGCACGCTTTTTACCCGACGGCAATATCGAATACCTTGGGCGCGCGGATTTTCAAGTTAAGATTCGAGGCTTCAGGATTGAGCTCGGTGAAATTGAAGCCGTCCTGGAGCAGCATCCCGCTGTCTCGCAAGCGGTCGTGGTGACCCGCGAATACAAGCCCGGTGATCAGCGCCTGGTGGCATACGTTGTGACGAAGCCGGCGCTCCTAGGGAAACTCAACGGGCTCGAGCTGCGCTCGGCTCTCGCAGAGAAATTGCCTGACTACATGGTGCCCGCTGCATTTGTTTTTCTAGACAGGCTTCCGCTGACGTCGAGCGGGAAAGTTGATCGTAACGCTCTTCCCGCTCCTGCTTCGGTCGGCAGCAGCGAGGCCGCTCTCGAAGCCTTACGCGAACAACCGCGTAACGAAATCGAGCGGATCATCGAGCAGGTCTGGAAGGAAGCTCTCGGTGTCGAGAACGTTAGTCTAAACGAGAACTTCTTCGATCTGGGTGCTCACTCCCTGTTGGTCGCAGAAGTACAGGTTCAGCTGCAGCAACGTCTAGGGCGCGAGATCCCACTGGTAGATCTGTTTCATTATCCGTGCGTAGCCGCCCTCGCCAGCTATCTCAGCGGCGAGGTGGTTCCTCGCCACCAGTCGGGCTCAGACCGTGCGCAACGGCGCCGTGCGGCGCGCCAGGATCGAGCTCCTCAATGAACACCTCTCGAATCGCCATTGTGGGAATGGCAGGCCGTTTCGCTGGCGCGCGGAACATTGACTGGTTCTGGCACAACCTCGCGAACGGTGTCGAGTCCATCCGTCAGCTTACCGACTCAGAACTTCTGGCTGCGGGTGTTGGCCGGGACGAGCTAGGGGCCCCTGACTACGTCAAGGCTGCGGCCGTCCTCGATGACGTTGAGATGTTTGACGCCTCTTTCTTCGGCTTCAGCCCCAAAGACGCATCGATCATGGACCCGCAGCATCGCCATTTTCTCGAGTGCGCCTGGGAAGCGCTCGAGGACGCCGGCCATACGCCGGAGAACTTTTCGGGCTCCATTGGTGTGTATGCCGGTTCGGGCATGAACACCTACTTGATCCATAACCTACTCACCAACCGCCGTCTGGTCGACAGTACCGGCTTATTCATGCTCCGAACGACTGGAAATGATAAGGACGTGTTGGCTACGCGCGTCTCGTATCAATTAAACCTGCGGGGTCCGAGTATCAGTATACAGACAGCTTGTTCCACATCTCTTGTCGCCGTTCATTGTGCTTGTCAGAGCTTGCTGAACCAGGAATGCGATATGGCGCTGGCCGGCGGGGTCACCATCGAGATTCCGCACGGTAGGGGTTACCTGTACCGTGAAGGCGAAATTCTTTCGCGCGACGGTCATTGTCGATCGTTCGATGCTTCTTCAAGTGGCACGGTCTTTTCCAGCGGCGCCGGTGTCGTCGTACTACGGCGCCTTGAGGATGCACTGCAGGACCATGACACGATCCACGCCGTAATCCTTGGCTCGGCCGTTAATAACGATGGAGGCCGTAAGGTGGGGTATCTCGCTCCCAGCGTTGAGGGCCAGTCCGAGGTCATTGCCGAAGCTCTTGGCGTCGCGGGTGTGACGGCGGACAGCATCTCTTACGTCGAAACTCACGGCACCGGCACCACGGTGGGCGATCCTATTGAAATCAAGGGCCTGACGCAGGCGTTTCGGGAAACCACCAGTGCGAACGGCTACTGCGCCATCGGCTCGCTCAAGAGTAACGTCGGACACCTGGATGCTGCTGCCGGCGTAGCCGGACTCATCAAGAGCGTGCTGGCACTGAAGCACCGGCAATTGCCTCCTAGCCTTCATTTCCGCACCCCTAACCCGCTGATCGATTTTCGAAATAGTCCGTTTTACGTAAATACCAGCCTGACGGATTGGAAATCGAACGGGGCACCGCGCCGCGCCGGCGTAACCTCGCTCGGCATTGGCGGCACGAACGCGCACGTGGTACTGGAAGAGGCACCCGAGAGCAAGCCTTTGGTCAGCCCAAAGGCCTATCAGTTGGTGCTGGTATCCGCGAAAAACCAGGCCGCACTCGATCGTGCTACCTCAAATCTTGCCAATCATCTCCGAGACCATCCCGATTTGAACCTCGCTGATGTCGCCTTTACGTCTCAGGCTGGAAGGAAAGCGTTCGCGCACCGGCGCGTGGTTGTGGCGCGGGACCGACTGGAAGCCGAACAGGGGCTTCGAACTTTGGATCCCGCGCGTGTGTTCACCGGTTCCGCGCCGCCTGCCTCCTCCATCGTATTCCTGTTCTCTGGGCAAGGCTCTCAGTACGTGAATATGGGGGTTGAAATATATCAGACGGAAGCCGTTTACCGGGAAGCCCTCGATGTTTGCGTCGAGAGATTGCGATCCCTCATCGGCCTGGATCTGCGCGACATTCTATTTCCTCGAAACGAAGAAGCCGCCTTGCGTTCCCAGCAATTGAATCAAACCTCGATCACCCAGCCTGCCCTATTCTCGCTGGAATACGCGCTCGCTCAGTGGTGGATGAAGTGCGGCGTCCAGCCGCAGGCCATGGTGGGGCACAGCATCGGCGAGTACGTTGCAGCATGTCTTGCTGGCGTTTGCTCGGTTGAGGATGCCTTGGAATTGACTGCGGAACGAGGCCGCTTGATGCAGCAGATGCCGTCCGGCGCAATGCTGGCTGTGCCGCTCGCCGCCGAACAGCTCTCTATTTCCGAGCCACTTTCCATCGCCGCCATCAATGGACCGGAACAATGCGTCGTATCCGGACCAAGCCCTGCGATCGAGAAACTGGAAAAGGATCTCGCGAGTCACGACGTCTTATGCCAGAGACTCCATACCTCTCACGCATTTCATTCTGGGATGATGGATCCCATCCTGGACTCGTTCCGTGAGCAGGTACGACGGATCGCGTTGCATCCGCCTCAGATTCCGTATCTTTCAAATGTAACCGGCACGTGGATTACGGCTGCCGAAGCTACCGACCCCGACTACTGGGTGAACCATTTGCGGAGTACGGTCAGGTTTTCCGATTGCCTGAGGGAATTGTTTGGTCGGAAGGACCGCATCTTTTTAGAAGTCGGACCTGGCCACGCACTCGCCACGCTGACCCGCCAGCATCCCAGTAAAGACGCGAAAACATTCACTTCGTTGCCGCATCCGCAACAGAAGTCCTCCGACGCCGCCTTTTTGATGAAGACACTCGGTCAACTCTGGATGTGTGGTCAGTCCATCGATTGGTTGGCGCTGCATTCCGGCGAAATGGCCCGACGTATTCCGCTACCCACGTATCCCTTTGAACGCGAGCGCTTCTGGATTTCGGCAGGCGGCGATTCTTTGCCTGGCACCTCCGCGGCCGCTCCGGCATCGCTAGCCAGGGTCGGGGTGGACAACTGGTTTCAGCGTCGCGCCTGGAGTCGAGCCACGCTTGAGGCCGCTCCTCAGAGCACACCGACACGCTGGATGCTGTTCCTCGACCAGGTTGGTTTAGGTAAGGAGATCGCTCGGCAATTGAGAAGTGTCGGACACCAGGTAATCGTGGTGGCACCCGGCAAGTCCTTTGCGCGACTCGCTAGCGATGAGTACGCGATCCAACCCGGTGTGCGCGATGATTACGATGCCCTGTTCGGTGAACTGCAAAAGCGCGGAGACACTCCTGAAAAGATCCTCCATCTATGGTCGGTGTGCGGCGGGTCTTCTATCGCGTCACTCGATGAGGCGCTAAATCTCAGTTTCTACAGTCTCTTGTTCCTCGCCCAGGTGTTGGGCGAGCAAGACCTCCTGGCCCTCAGTATCGGGGTGGTCTCCGACCGACTGCAGTCTGTTTCCGGGGAGCCGATTGTGGCGCCAGTCCGAGCCACCTTGTTGGGTCCGACGAAGGTCATGCTGAAAGAATTCCCCGGAATCACGTGCCGGGCGATCGATATGAATATTGAAGAGGACAGCACCGCACAAGCGGCCACACAGGTTGCCGCCGAGCTTTCCACTCGCTCGGGCGAATCTGTCGTTGCCTACAGGGGCGGCGAGCGGTGGACGGAGACCTTTGAGCACTTCGATCTTCAATCGAATCAGGGCGCCGGCCGCTTGAAAGAAAAAGGTGTGTATTTGATCACCGGAGGTCTGGGCGGAATCGGCCTGGTCATCGCCGACCATCTCGCGCGGAACTTCCGGGCCAGGCTTGTCCTGGTTGGGCGCACATCTTTGCCACCCGCCACGGAATGGAAAGACGCCCTACACAGTAGTGACGTTCCGGACCGGGTCAAGCAGATGATACGCAAGTTGCTCGAGATTCAGTCCCTGGGCTCGGAGGTGCTGACCGTTCGTGCCGACGTCACGCGTCTCGATGAAATGAAGCAGACGATCCATCTCGCGCGCGAGAGATTCGGACCCATAAACGGAGTCATCCACGCGGCGGGCATAATCGAGGACAGCCCGCTGCTGGTCAAGACGCGCGAGAGTGCGGCGCGGGTGCTCGCTGCCAAGATCCAGGGAACCTTGGTGCTCGACGAAGTTCTCCAAGACACTCCCCTTGATTTCTTGGCGCTGTTTTCTTCTGTGAGTTCTCTGGCTCCGCCCGCCGGCCAAGTGGATTATGCGGCGGCAAACGCGTTCCTCGACGCCTTTGCAAGGAGCAGGCGCGACAACCCGGTCGTCGCGATTAACTGGGGACGGTGGCGCGACGTCGGCTTGGGTGCCCGACCGATGGCTGCTCATCCGCTGCTCGATCAACGCATTCTCGACACCCCGGACGAAATCATTTATTCAAGCCAGTTCAGTTGCGCGAGGCATTGGTTACTGGACGAGCATCGCTTTAAGAACGGGAATGCTTTGGTCCCTGGCACCGGCTTTATGGAAATGGCGATTGGCGGGCTCGGCGGAGTCGATGGGGGAGTTGAGCTCCGGGACATTTTTTTTCTGGCGCCTTTGTCCGTTGAACCAGACCAGACGCGAGAAGTTCGGTTGACGCTCAAGAAGGAGGGCTCGTCCTATCGATTCTCAATTCTCTCCGACCAGGCCGGTTGGCTGGAGTGCGCCAGCGGACAAATTTCTCGTGGTGCAGGGACGCCCCTTAAGAAATATGACTTGGCTGGCCTCGCAGCCAGATGCGAGAAGGAGGAAATTCGATTCAGCCAAGAGCGGCGGACCAAGCAGGAAAAATATGTGGACTTTGGTTCCCGCTGGAGAAACCTCGAATGTATTCACTTGGGGAGCAGAGAGAGTCTGGCCGCCTTGGAATTGCCTGCGGAGTACACCAACGATCTCAACAGCTACATTGTTCATCCTGCCCTGTTCGATCTGGCAACCGGGGCAGCTCTCTACCTTATCGAGAATTACGCTTCATCGGACAGCCTTTACCTTCCGGTGTCTTATGGAAGAGTATCGATTTATAAACGGCTGCCAGCTCGGATTTACAGTTACATCCGTTCCAGACAAGCCAACACGTCGGCAGACGAGGTGGTAATGTTCGACATCACCATACTCGACGCAGACGGCACCCCGCTGATCGATGTCGAGGAGTTCTCCATCAGGAGAATCGACAATCCCTCTCGAGTCTCGCAGGGCCGCTCTGGAGATTTTCAATCGTCTCCCCGTGTGCACTGGTCCGACGCCGTGGACAACCGCACGATCTCCTGGGCCGAAGGTGCTGAGGCCTTCGGACGAATTTTATCCGCCGATGCTGCTCGCGAAATTGTAGTGTCCCCGCAAGATCTGCAAACGCTGATGCAACCGAACGAGGCGAAATCCGCGCCGCGGCGACAGAGCGAATCTCTAGAACCCAGCTCGATTTCGGGCGACGATGTGGAATCGCAATTGGTCCGCATTTGGGAAGACTTGCTGGGCGTAAAGCCAGTCCGTCTCCAGGATAACTTCTTCGATCTAGGCGGTCACTCGCTGTTGGCCGCACGCCTTTCCGCAAGAGTTAAAAAGATCTGGGGTACGAGCCTTCCTCTAGCAACGCTTTTTAGGGCTCCGACGATAGAGAAAATGGCACCTCTTATTCGCGGCACGAATACCCCGAAATGGTCGACCAGGGTTGTTGCGATCAAGCCGGAAGGTAATCTGCCACCCTTTCTATGCGTTGACGCCGGACCATTATTTCGTGCTCTCGCCAAGGAATTGAGCGCCGATCGACCATTTCTCGGGCTCAGGTTGGACACCAAGGGCTTTCCGACTCACTTCAGCATGACTGATATTGCGGCCTATCACGTCGCGACCATCCGTGAAATCCAGCCGGAGGGTCCTTACTATTTGGGCGGCTGGTCCGCTGCGGGTTTGGTGGCCTATGAAATCGCGCAGCAACTTCGCACCCAGGGCCAAGAGGTGGCCCTGCTAGTGCTTTTTGATGTTACCAATTTAGCTCCTCGTTTCCCGTCTTCGAAATGGGAGGCGTTGCGTAAACGACTCTATTTTTTGCCATGGAAGGTCAAATATCATTTTACGATCCTACGGCGTCCGAAGAGGGTTGATAGCTGGAACTATCTTGGAGATCTTTTTCGGCAGATTCACTTGGATCTCAGTGCAATACTGTGGGCGATGGGAAACCGGATTCAGCGGCACACAAACCGCCGTCTCGCAGTCGCGCCACGGGAGCCGAATAAAGCAATGTTTGTTGCTGCTAACGAGTATCTCCCGAAACCTTATTCCGGACGCGTCATGTTGTTTCGTTGTGCCCATCAGTCCGCGAGACCTCACTATGATCCGAAACTGGGCTGGGGACACCTGCTGGGCGACGGGTTAGTAATCTGCGAGATGCCGGGCGACCATCAAGACATGTTCCTTGAGCCTAACGTGGTCCGCCTAGCCAATGAGTTAGACCGCGCTCTTTTTGCAGCGCGAGAGCACGCGACGCCGGTGCTCTCGGCCAAGCCGAAGTAATTATCCCCAAGCCGTGAGTGGCCAAGGTTGCGGCCCTGTTGTCTGGTGTTGGATCCTCTGGGGAGCCTGCCAAGCTCTGTATTCGCTGGTGGGAGAATATCCTTATGCCACACTGTTCGGGCAAGTCTGCGAAAGACTATGCGCCGTGCCGGTAAAGCATTGAAAAATAACGATCGCTGCCAGCTTTTCCCTCGCTTCTGTGACGCGTAGCGCGAGCTGCGGGAGAAAAAAACAAGCGAGAGATCAGCTACTCAACAGCACGCCGCGAAACATCTCGCAACTCCCCAACCTGAACAAATTTCCGCCAAGCTGTGAGAAATGGCGACTAGAGCGCTGCGGTCCAGAAATGGGAGACAGGTCGCAAGAATTCGACGGCGACCGCAGCCCGCGTTAAATGCCTCGACCTTTCGCAGACCACCCGGCATTCTTGCTCTTGGTTTAGTTTATTTATCAACAAGAGGCGCTGGCCCTTCGTCACAGAGGTAGTCAGGGTAATGAGCCCGCCCCCAGCATTTACGTGAAGTCCTTCGGTTCGTTCATGAAACGGCTCGTTTTCAGTTGTGTGTCCGTAGACCAGAAGCGGGGCGTAAAGCCATAATCGTTCGCCACACCGACGTTCAGGTTTTAGATCACGGTCTCCCTGTGCATACCGGTCGGTTACGGCGGCTTCGTACTGTTCAGCTTTCTTGAGCAAATCCCAAAGTCTGCTCACTACCTAACCCCCTGTTATCGCGGCCCAGTGGCACTCAAGTGGAAGAACTCCCCTGCATCTCATTCCTGCTAAGCGCCAAGGGCCCGAGCGCCAAAGTGATACATTTTTGTGGACATCGTTTATGCAAAGGGGCCAAAATAGCGAAAATTTGGTCATGGACAAGGACTCCTCAGCCCCGGTTCGCTGCTGGCTTGCATGGGTTAAGGCCTTCCAAGCGGCCTCCAAATATCTCTATGCGGGAATTGAGGAAACCGGACTATGCGATACCGACTTCCTCATACTCGAGGCCCTGCTGAACAAAGGACCTCTGCCACTGAATACGATCGGCGCAAGAGCAAACCTTACGCCTGGCCCGATCAGCGTGGGCGTCGACCGCCTCTTCGAGAAGGGCCTGGTAACCCGGGTCGAAAGTCCCGAAGACCGTCGCGTCCGCGTCGTATCGCTCACATCAAGAGGCAAAGAATTGATTACGCCGATTTTTCGCAAGCACAGTGCCGAAATTAGAAAAGTCTTCGCCGGTGCGAGCCAGAAGGAAGTGCGAAATCTTGAAACGATACTGAAAAAGATTGGTAAACGGGCCACAAGCCTCGGGACCGGAATGAAACCAAGGTCTCGAAGCTGCCTTTCGGAAACCGGCTACATATATAATAATAAGGATCGGGTCGGCAAGATACTCGAACACCGTGCCGCTCATGTAGGTAGGCGGAGTTCGCGCTTGGGCCGCTCTCTTGGCTCTCTTCTTCATCCTTAGCTCCAGCCCTTGTTCTCGGTCGGTAAACACAGTTGGTATTTACATGCCAACCTTCTCGCTGCAACATGACCGGCAGTCTCCGATAGCCGTAGCGAATTCGCGTGGAAGCTACATCCTGCAATCGCACTCGCAGTTCTGTCAGGGGATCGCGCCGGCTCTGATAACGATTTTCATGCCCGCGCGGTCGCTTGCGGATACCCATTTCTGGCTTAGGTAATTCTATATGACAGGAACGGTATTGGGTGTGGCAGATTCCGGCGGTTTCTCCTCAAAGCGATGCCCACTCGGTAAGTTCTGGTTTGTGTTTTCAAGCTTTGGAATTATTCTTGCAGCTGCCAATAATCATGGAGTCTGAATAGCAGGGAACCATCCATGAATCGGTAGCTGGTTCGCTGTGGTTGTTGTCTCGAAATGGTTGCGACTGCGGACGGCACGACGACGTCAAGTGCCCACGAGCAAGAAGGTAGAAATCCCTTTTCTGTACCTGCAAGACTTTGTCGACTACTGAAATCTGGCTCAATGTGACAGTCCGGAATACGAAGGTTCGTTTCGACTTGCAGCACGTCGCGGAAGATTCCCACAGTGGGTGCTAATATCTTGGTTACCATGTTGGTCGCATCGGTGGCCGAGCAAGTAGGAAACTAGGCCTCGGTTCCTTAGGCAAAAGAGTTACAAGAGAGACTAAAGATGGCCTCGCTCCGAATTCTAATTGCGGATGAGCGTTCTCTCGTGCGGCATGGTCTAAAGACGCTTGTCGAAAGCCATCCTGGGTGGGAAATTTGTGCCGAAGTGAGTACAGGTCGCGAAGCCGTTTCTGCCGCGAAAACGCTAAAACCGGATATCGCAATTTTAGCTTTGAGCATGCCAGAATTGAACGGCTTGGAAGCAATCAAGAGAATAAGGACGGCTTCGCCCCACACGGAAATCTTGGTTCGATCCGTGCATTCCTCCCCGCATCTCATTCAAGAGATCCTCGGTGCTGGGGCTCGCTCCTATCTCTTAGATTCCGATTCCGATCGAGACCTGGTCAGCGCTGTCGAAACCATTGCAAATCACGAGCCGTTCCCGGCACCTCTTGCACCAGAAGCCGTCGATTCCTCTTTGGCGGTCGCCTCGGTTGATCCGTCAGATCTAGAGGCGATGCAACGTGAGTTAGCGGAACTAATCGCGCTGGTCCAGCAACCTCTCCGAGAGCAATTAGTTGGAATGGATGAAGGAAAACCCGATGACCCAAACGTCCGAGATTATATTGTAGAGGAACTGTTTGCCGTTGCTGTTCGCTTTTGCGAGACGGAGGGCCGCTTTTCTGAGCGAGTGGCTCATTTGTGCTGCGAAATCTTTAGCTACCTAGCGCCTTCGAGATTCGACGGTCTTACCCCAGCAACCATGGCCCAACTCATGTCGAACATGGCCAAGAGGGTTCCGCAGCGGTACGACAGCGAACCTCAAAGATCCTCTTCTCTGGCGGTAGATCTGCTCTTTCACAGCGACCTTGCCTTGGGAACCTACCATGCCGAACGTTTGCGAGACTATTTGTCTCGGTTCAGGCGTCTGCTCTCGAAAAACCACACAAGTCTCCCGGCCCAAGAAGAATCTGAATGGCACCAATTGCCTGCGGTCCTGAGAATCAATGACCTAACAGTAGAAGATGCTGTGTCCGGGACCAAGGAAGAACCTGAGTTGTATCAAATGACAGACGTCCTGAAAATCACAGAGGAGCTGGGAGGGGGAGACGGTGCGCTGATACTAGAAGAAGATGATATGCCTCAGATTCTGGCGAGCCACGCTGAACCGTCGAGGCTCGTACCCCTATTTCAACGGATCATTGATAGAGCAACAATAGTGCTGCGCACTGTCTCGCGGGAGACGATGGGCGTCTTCTTACGAACTCCGCGGCTACTGCAGAATGTGAAGCGCTGGCTGAACGCGCCGATGAAATAAATGCTTCGCGAATCGCACCTGTAAGCTGGCTACTTGATTGGAACAAGTTTTGAAAGGCACGTGTCAGCTTTGCAGTTCCCTCAGAAATTTTATGTCGCTCTGAATACGATCGTTCGACGCTCGCGCGTGTGTATATTACTGACTTATACTTAGCCGAGGCATTCCCGATGCCGTACTCTTGCAATTGGTCATTTTTTTGAGCAGAATGATGCCCTCAGCCCAACCGTCAGCCGGGGAGGTGTGAAGGATTGCGCTCTGCACCTTCGCCGGACTTTCGTCGGTAGATCCTTTGTTCTCTTTATGCTGTCCAGCCCTTTTTTGAACGAAATGGAAATTTTTTTTCCACAAGCACGATCATTTTGCGCTAATAGGCGAGGCCAGTGAATACAATGCGCTGGCCTCTGGGCCTTAACCTGTTGATAAAAGGATGCTTGGATTGATCTCCAGGATATCAGGAACACCTCTACAGTGGCTTTTGCGGTGCATGGTATACAGATTGACCGTAGCAACATTGGGGTGTGGGTATGCGTCGAGCGAACGCCTAAATCGGGAGCCGTAATGATAGACGAACCACAAGACTACGCACTGCCCAGCCTGAAGGATTTTTGGGCTATTGTTTGCCGGCGTCGCTGGTGGATATTTCTTCCCATGTTTCTCTGCTGGGCTGTGGTCTGGACCGCCGGCTGGCTCTGGCCTGCCAGCTATGAGTCCGATGGGGTGATTCTAGTGCAGCAGCAGCAGGTTCCCGCGCAGTATGTCGCGCCCAACGTCACTCTTGATTTAGAGGACCGGGTACAGAGCATGACGCAACAGATCCTGAGCCGCACCCGCTTACAGGCGACGATTAATCGCTTTCATCTTTATCGTCCGAGTCACGGTTTGAGCAGTCTTCTCGAAACCGGGGATCCGGTCGACCAAATGCGGAAGGACATAAAGATCGAACTCGTGGAATCGGAAAACAAGACAGGAGTTCACCGGGGAGAACTTACGGCCTTCAAAATTCATTACTCCGCCCCGTCACCCGAGCTCGCGCAGCAGGTGAACAGCGAACTTACGTCACTTTTCATCGACGAGAATTTGAAAGCGCAACAACAGCTTTCCGAGAGTACAACTGCTTTTCTTGACGCTCAGCTGGCTGAGGCACGTACCAAACTGGAAGAGCAAGAAGCTACGGTCCGGGCTTTCAAGGCCAAGCATATGGGAGACCTGCCTAGCCAGTTGGAGAGTAACGTCCAAATCTTGTCGGGCCTGCAAAATCAACTCGAGACCACCGAGCGAGCCCTGGATGGCGCCAAGCAGCAAAAGCTCTACCTGGAGTCGTTGCAGCAACAGTATCAATCAGCACAGGGAACCGACCTGCGTCTTGAACTTTCAGACTTGCGTTCAAAATATACTGACGATTACCCGGACATCGTTGCTCTCAAAGGAAAAATTGCGAAGTCCGATGAGCTGAAAAAACAAATCGAAGCCGAAATTGTTTCCAATCAGAAAACGAAGAGTGCAACTAACAACCTCGCCACCAACCCGGTGGGACGGGGGCAACCCGGTTCGGAAACGCCGGTCATGCAGATCGAAAGCCAGCTCAAGGCCAATCAGCTGGAGATCCAGAATTATACGAAACGGCAGAAGGG
>Ga0308309_10001878_pt1 | contig 12481 bp, 8 predicted proteins | sample HubBroMetageWFT5_FD_192491 | JGI IMG/M metagenome (GOLD analysis project Ga0308309, IMG submission 192491) | Warmed and freeze-thawed soil microbial communities from the Hubbard Brook experimental Forest, New Hampshire - Hubbard Brook CCASE Soil... | ecosystem: Environmental > Terrestrial > Soil...
AATTTGCGAGAATACTTGATGCCTATAGGTGGCTGGAAAGCGCCGGCCGCGGCCCCGAATGGCCCCTGGGGCGCCTCCCGGCCTTCTGTGCCGGCCAAATCTCCACTACAATCTCGGTGTGCCCATCCCCTCGAAGCCCCAGAAAAAGCTCTGGCTCGCCCTCGCGCTGCTCCCTTTGATGGCACTGGGACTCTCCGCGCAGGAACCTCCTCCCGCCTCTGGAGCGCGCATTCTGATCATGCCACGCAAAATTGTCAGTGGTGAACACGCGACCCTGGCTGTGCTCGATGTCAGTGGCCGCCTCACTCCAGGCGTCACGGTGGAGTTCTCGAATGGCGACACACTGAAGACTGATGCAACTGGCCGCCTAATGTTCGTCGCGCCGCTGAATGCGAAGAAAATCTATGCCGCGATTCGGGCACGCGCGGGCCGGGTTGCGAGCACGGTTGTTACCGCGGTGGAATCGCCTTCCGCCACGCAGGAAGTTGCCCTGGCTCCCCGCGTGGCTTCCTTGAGCGACCGGTTTGAATTCATGGGGCACGGCTTTTGCGGCGACGCCGACGCCAACCACGTCCTGATTCACGGATTGCCTGGACTTGTGCTCGCCTCTTCGCCCGCCTATCTTGCCGTTCTTCCGCCAGCCGACTTGCAGCCCGGGCCGGCACAGGTGCAGGTGACTTGCGGGCAGAAGAGTTCACCGGCGTTTACGGTGGTGTTTGTTTCGCTGGAGCTTGAAGCAGGGAACTCCGCGCTTGCTCCCGGTGAGCATCGCAAACTGACGGTGCGGGCAAAGGGGACGACCACGAAAGTGAATCTGGAGGCGCGGAACCTGGCCCCTGACGTGGCGGAGTTGCTGGGCGGCACGCAGGTCCGTGCTCTTTCCACCGGTGCCGCGGACAATGTGGCGAGTTTTGAGCTTGTGGGAAAGCAGCGCGGGAATTTTGTGATCTCGATCCGGCTGGTGGCACCGCTCGGCCCGCCTCGATACTGATTCGCCCGCTGCACCATGCGTTGTCGCGTGAGGAACTCCGAAGATGCCTGAGCTTCCGGACATCGTGGTTTATCTCGAAGCGCTGGAGCAGCGCGTTCTCGGACATGTACTCGAGCGGGTGCGCATTGCGGGGCCGTTTCTGTTGCGCACGGCGGTTCCTCCGATTGATTCTGTGCAAGGTCACAAGGTCACCGTGTTGCGGCGGATTGGAAAGCGGATAGCGCTGGGATTCGACAATGGGATGTGGTTGGTTTTTCACCTGATGATTGCGGGGCGGCTGCATTGGAAGACAAAGGCGGTTGTTCCGGATGGAAGGCGGACGCTAGCGACGTTTGAGTTTGAGTCGGGAACGCTGACGCTTACGGAAGCGGGGGCTAAGAAGCGGGCTTCGCTGCATCTATTTGCGGATGAGGCTGCGATGGCGGCGATTGATCCGGGCGGACTTGAAGTGCTCACTGCTGCGCGGGACGCGTTTGCCGAGGTGCTCGCTTCCGAAAATCATACGCTGAAACGGGCGCTGACGGATCCTCACTTGTTCAGCGGGATCGGTAATGCGTATTCGGACGAGATACTTTTTCAGGCGCAGCTTTCCCCGGTTTTGCTGACGCGGCGGATGGATGCGGAAACGATCAATCGCTTGTACCAGGCGACTCAGGAGACGCTGAATTCGTGGACGAAAACGCTTCGCGTGGAAGCTGGCGGGAAGTTTCCTGAAAAAGTGACAGCATTTCGGGAGGAGATGTACGTTCACGGGAAATACGGGCTGCCTTGCAGGCGATGTGGAACGAAGATTCAGAGGATTCGATATGCGTCAAATGAGACGAATTATTGTCCGCGATGCCAGACGGGCGGAAAGCTGCTTGCGGACCGGGCGTTGAGCCGGCTGCTGCGTGAGGATTGGCCGAGATCGCTGGATGAGATGGACGAGCGCATTCAAGGGAAGAAACAGACGGCGCAAAACTAAGAAGGAAGAAAGACTCACCGCAGAGACGCTGAGAGCGCAGAGTTCGGAGCGCAGAGAAGAGTTGGGGCGTCATACGGAGTTCTTTGTGGCGCTTGCGGGGAGCGCCAGGCTGCCTTGGGCATCTTCGATTGAGGGGGCGGCGGCTCCGCTGGCGCCTACCAGAGAGTCTAGCGTGTTGCTGGCCTTGTCGAAGCGTTTGTCGGCTTCGGTGTAACTTTTTTGCGCGTTCTTTAGGTGTGTGCCCACATTCGCGAAATATTCCATAAACGTGTCGAGCTGTTTGCGCAGCCCGCTGAGATTCGCGGCCAAGTTCTTGGCGTTTTCCTCGATCTGCATGCCGCGGAGGCCCATGGCGATGACGCGCAGGTTGGCATGCAGCGTGTTGGGCGAAACGGGAAAGATGCTGCGGCTTCGGCAATATTCGTCGAGCGGCTGGCCTTTGCCGTCCACGCTCATCAGCAGTTCGTAAAAAACGGTTTCGCTGGGAACGAACATCAGCGCCAGTTCGAGCGTGTCCTCGTCGGGCACGATGTATTTCTTGGAGATGGAATCGGCGTGATTTTTTACCGCAGTCACGAACTGACGGCGTGCCTCTTCGCCTTCCGTGCTTAGGCGCCGGTAGGCATCCAGGGGAAATTTGGAATCGATAGCCATCTTCTTGTTGTCGAGCAGGAAGATGACCGCGTCGGCGGCTTCGCCGCTGCGGAAGCGGTATTGCCGGGCGTATTGCGAGGGTGCCAGGGAATCCTCGAGCAGACGTTCGAGGGTGATTTCCCCGAGTGAGCCGCGGGACTTCGCCCCTCCAAGTATATTTTCGAGCGTTCGGCTGGTCTCGAACATCTGTTTGCCAGCTTGCTGGACCTCGCCGAGTTGGTTCTGAATCTGGCTGATCTGCTCGCGGGTGTTTTTCAGCTCCAGGGACATGGCAGCCTGGGATTCGGCGGTGAGTTTGGAGGTGATTTGCGCGGAGTCTTTCACGCCGTCTTTGAGGGCGGTGGTGACGGCTTCGAGGCGCGTGGCGACGTTGCCGGCAATCGTTTCGAGTTTCGTGGAACTTTGCGCCTGGGTGGTGGAAAGGTTCAGCAGGTCGCGGCGCATCTCGTTCATCTGCGATTCCAGCTGCTGGTTCTTTTTTTGGTCCTGGGTATTTTGGATGAGTACCCACAAGACCAGGCCGATAAGGATCAGGCCGCACACCCCGACGATGGTGATGAGGATCATGGTTTTTCTCCCGTGATTACGGGAAACGGTATTTCCCACTGTAGCGGGAAGTGTGAGGTCGGACAAGGCGGGGGGAAGGAGCGGAAGGCCAACAGTCGACAGTCTACAACTGACAGCGAAGAGAAATAGTATGACCAATACGCTGTATCCCCCCTGTTTTTGGGTAAGAGACGCAGGGAAAGAAGTTATGGAGGAAGAGACGGTAGAGCTGACGGCGAAAAGTTGCCTCAGAGGGGGATTGGTCTGACAAGGAAACCGGTATATCCCCCCACCCCTGGGTATCCCGTATGTGCGGGAATGGTTGGACTTAGCAGGGCTTTCGCCGGAAGCATGGAGGGGGGCAGGATGGGAAGAGAGAAATGCCCGCGCGACCATAAGGAACTGTCTCAGGGTATAGCTAGTTTATCAACAGCATTCTGTAGTACTGGGACAATTTTGTATTGAAAACGTTACGGCGCCCGTTCGAATTGCGGGAACAAAGAGGCCAAAGCCCATCAAGCAGGGGAAGCGGGCACGCGCCTAATTGCCGGCGAAGTGATGGAGGTGGTGCATGACGGCGCAGCTCAGATGGCCTAAGACGAACCAGAAGGCGGCTTGGAGAACTTTCTTGGTTGTAGGCGACATGCGGGAAGAGTATCCCAGGTGGGGACGGCGTCAAGAATAATTGTGGATGGGGCAGGTGGTACGGCCGTCCTGCGACACGAAGAGAAGATAAGTCAAACCCCGCACCCTGAAATTCGCAGAGTGCGGCACCCAAAAGCGTTCGGAAGCTAATCTGACGGCCACCCGCCGAGCAACCCGCCCGGTGAGCTCATTTAATGAGGGCCTAGGGCGTTGCGGGCAAGTTCGCGGGCCTTATTCAGTTGACGCACAACTTCAATCTCCGAAAGTCTAAAGATCTTCGCAATCTCCTCGACTGATTCCTCATCAACATATCTGGCTATTAACATCTGTAAGGCATTCTTGTTGATGGATTTTCCGAGGATTCCGAGTAGCTCACTATATTCGTAAAGCCCCTCAGCAGATCGTCCAGTGGAAATATCGGCTCTTTCTATCAGTGCGAAGATTTCTTCGTCTTGAAGCTGCCACAGTTCTTCGGGGTTTGGACCTTGCTCGTCACTTTCCTCGTTCGATTGAACTTCATCCGGATCGACCCTTCGCATGGGACCGAATTGATCTGGTGTAGCACGTCTTAGTTCTGCAATTCTTCTCCAGGTGAGATTCCGAACCATGGCCGTTAGGCCCGCCCTGGTTTGATGGGCGCGGGCAAGCTCCTTTGGATGGGATAGAAGGAACACTACAACATCGGCTGCAATATCTGTCGAGTCAGTTCCGGCACCGTGAAGGTAGGCATATTTTCGGGCTATCTGTGACGCCAGAAGCAGAGTTTTCTCGCGGTCCTGATCACTGGTTTGAACCTCAGTAATCTCTGTACCGCCTAGGAGTTGAGACTCCTTGCCGGGAGGTAGAACTGCTGACTCTAGCAAAGTCTCATGAATGATTGCACCGCTGAAGTCCCTTACAGTGAAGACCGAGCCACTTAGATCCGCTCTACTGAACTCACAAAGTGGTACATCAGCTCCATGAAAGTTTGCTTCCGCAAAGATAGCCAAGGTCATATTTGCCGCACTAAGGACAGCCTCCTGAAAGTCACCCTTCCGTGCCGTCACGCCTCTGAATGAAGAGCTAGTAAAATCTGCTCCCCTTGCGATGCATTGCGTCAAGTCGGCTGAATCAAGGTTGGCTGAGTGTAATACTGCTCCCTCGACATTGATCTGCGCCAGCTTCGCACCCTGTAATTGGACGTGCGAAGGCATGTCAATCTTCAGTCTGATATTGTCACCTCCGCGCCCTTGCTCTGCGATGAGCAGGTTGCGCCGCAAGCGGTAAAGGATCAACAAGGCGTTTTCTGAAAGTAGAGGCTGGTACTTATCTCGAAGAATGGCAGTTAACTCTTGCTCCAGAATTCCCTTATCGGCCATGGAAAGTAGAAAGTCGATGACCTCGTTCGTCAAGCGACGGATCGAAAGGGTTTTGATGTCATTAGTCGCGATGCGGTTTGCCAAGTCTCTTGCTAGGAAGTACTCCGCGTAAGAACTGTGGGCAAACCCGTACTGCCCGCGGTCGTCTCTAACGAGGAAACTTGCTGTGCGAATCTCTCCGTCGAGTTCAGTGAGCTTTTGTGGCGAATCTATTAGGCTAACCAATTCCGCGCCAATATATTCCTGAAGCTTTTGACCGTCGATGCTTGTTTTTTCCTGCTCCCAGAGTGAGCGGGCGAGGGCTGTTAAGAATTTCAATTTGTCGTCGGATCGCATGAGGTCGCGCCAGCGATCCCGGTGAATCCAGGCTCCGGTGAATATTTCGTATAGCTGTGCGGAGTTGACTTCGTGAGTAGTAAATCTGTCAATCGACTTCACTATCATTTCCAGCAAGAGGGGCCGTTGGGAGAGCTCGGTTAGATTGTAGATGTTGTTTATTTTTGCGAGTACCCCGTCAGCCTTTTCCTTACAAACCCTTCGTACATATTCATCTACTTGAGAGACCGAAAATGGCCGCAAATACTCAATCCTGAAGCCACTACGTGCGATAAGGTCCCAGTACAAATCGCGGGCGACGTCTGACGATTGCGGGCCCGGACCAGCGAGAACAACCTCCTCCTCCTCAGTTCGACTTTTGAAATAGTGGGTACGGCAGGTTAGAAGCACCTTCGCATTGCGCTTGACACTTCGAGCTAGTTCATGGAAGTTGCGAGTTGTAATAAGTGGTGTGACTCTGGACGCCATTTCGTCGAAACCATCCAAGATAAGGACGATTCTTCCTTCTGACAGAAGGAACTGAAAGATATCAAAAGTAGCCCTGGAGAGGCCATGATGTGCGAAGTGGGTGAGGACAAGGCCCTCAAGGCTGAATTCCCGATCTGCATTTCGGAGGTCGAATAGCAGAGGCAGAGGCGAATCCATCGGTTGGAGGAGATACTCCTTCGCCAGTTGCAATGCAATCATTCTGCTCAGGAAAGACTTCCCGGTTCCGACGTCACCAAGGAGGGTAAGCTGATTCCAACGGCTATCCGTCAACCACTCCTTCACAACCGCGAAGGCCTTTGCCCCTTCGCCTCTGGCCTCATGACCAATAAGTGGCTCAACGAAAAGCTCCGGTCTGTATCGCTCATTCTGCTCAATTTCTTGGACCAGTCTTTGGGCATACGAAGGGCCATCTAGTATCTGGGCCGAGAGGTCTCTGTAGAGAGTAAGTTGGATGCCCACGGCCTTAGCGTGGGCAGTGACAGCATCTGTAAACCCTAGGCCCCCGACAATTGCTCCAGAGGCATCCGGGTATTCCTTCTGTACTAGCCGTAGCTTGCTGACGAACTTATCGAGATCTTCAACGGTGACCTGGCCAGCTTTACATTCGACTGCACGGCGAACACGGAGGTCGGCGAGATTAAGTTCGAGAAATAAATCTACTTGCCTTCCTGAGAAGATGCGTCCGTGCTGGACTTGATACCCGAGCAGACGGTACGCTTCGGCAACCCTGTCTTCGAAAGCATAGCCTGCCTTGTAATTCTGGCTGCCTCGCATTCGCGGGTCAGATTCTCGATGCGGCGCATTCTCAGAACTCACGTTGGGGAATCCTCAGCATTCATTACCGCAATGCAATCGTACTTGGATTTTTCGACCAGGAAGAGATGCACCGGGCCGGACTCTCACGTTCCCTAGTTTACACTCAGTCACTCAACAATACGTTAATCCATTCAAGTATTCAGATTTCTTGTTCAGCTAGCCGTTGGCACTGATCCAACCAGTATTTTCGACCCCGAGCCTTCTTGCGTTCTCCGGGGAATTCGTGCTTCGGAAGTCCGTCCTTGCGGCAGAATGGGTAACAGTAATCAGCGGACGATGTGGAGAGATGAGAGAGGATCGCGCGGTGTTGTGAATGGGTAAGGTGGTTGCCGCGATCCCTCGATCTCTGTGAAGCACGCGGGACGCTAACGGCGCGTTGCATGGCCCGACGCGCTAAACTTCAGCGCGGAGGAAAGAGTCGGGCCATCCCGGTAGATTGCACGCGGGACGCAAAGAGCGCGTTCCGCTCGGGATGACAGATTTAAGAATGGGAGAACGGGCGAGTGGGCCGAGCCAAGCGCCGCGCCGGAGGTCAACTGCGCTGGCCGAGGAAACCCTCTGCTAGCCAGTAGACGGGAGGGCTGTTGGCGGGGATTTTCATGGTCTTGCCACAGTCCTTCTGGGGGCAACGAAAGGTTTGTTCGTTGGTTTTGGGATCGATCCTTTCCAGAAACATTACGTTTCTGGCTTGGTCTCCGCAGATAACCTGGGTTTCGTTTCTGTGCAGCTTCAGACTGGAAGAGCCGGTGACGAACCAGTGGTCCTGGACTCTTTCCATCGCGAAGTAGCCCATTTCTGGCGAATAATTTTGCGTGCAGTGCTCGACGGAGCAACTACAGAGGAAAATGTTGGTTGGCTCCGAGCGGTCGGATGCTTTTTTTCTCGACTCGTCGGCGTTTGTCACCATAACAACAAAATGCCTGGGGCAAAGAGGCCTGGGTTCGCCAGTCGGTTGGAGAGTCACGACAGAGAGATTCTAGTCCTCGGCACTCAGAGGTGTAAACGGAACTATCCGTAATTCGGAAGAGGGGAGCAGGGCGAAGAGTGGACCCACCCTATGCAAAAGGCGCATAGGGTAGGCCACCCGGAATGGAAACACTCGCACTTTGAATACCACAAGGGTACGGCACCCAAAAGCGTTCGAAATTAAGGCGGCGGCCACCTGCTGCTGACAGTCCGGACAAAATTTGGAAATCCACTCGCCAATCGCCGTGCAAAAAAGGTAGTATGAGCGGTTTTATTTTCGGCGTTGATCCGGCCACTATCACAAGGGAGCAATCCATGTTCAAGAAATACGCACTGGCGGTCCTCTTTTTTTGCAGCGTGACGGCGCGCGCGCAGGTGAATACCTTGGAGCGGCTCAGCGTGGATGCCACAGATGCTCCTCGCAATATCCTGCATGCCACTCTTGTCGTCCCCGTTTCGCCGGGCGCGTTGACGATGGTCTATCCCAAGTGGATACCAGGGAACCATCGGCCCACCGGGCCCATCCAGAACTTTATGGGACTCCATTTTAAGGTTGGGGGCAAGAGCTGGAGTGGCAGCGTGATCTGGAAGACATGTACGCCTTCCACCTGCAAATCCCCGCGGGTGCCACGGAGCTGGAAGCTTCCTATGACACGGTCACCTATAACCGAAAGAGTTCGCTGGCCTCCAGCAAAGTGCTGGACCTGCTGTGGAACCAAGTGGTGCTGTATCCGAAGGGGGCAGCGACGGACGCGGTACGAGTGACAGCAAGCCTGCGACTTCCGGAAGGATGGAAGTTTGGCACGGCGCTGAAGCCAACGCGGCAAGATGGGAGCTCCGTGGATTTCCAGACGGTATCGCTGACCACACTGGTGGATTCTCCGGTGATCGCGGGTGCAATTTATCGCCAGGTGCAAATTACTCCCGCGGCTGAACCGCTCATGCATGTGGTGGACCTGGTAGGGGAAAGCGATGAGGCGATCCAGATCACAGACAAAGACATTGCCAGCCTTACGCAACTGGTGAGCGAAACGGGAAAACTCTTTGGCGCCCGGCATTACACCAGCTATCACTTTCTACTGATTCTGGGCGACCAGACGGCGCACCACGGCCTGGAGCATCACGAGTCCAGCGATAATGGGGCTGCGGAGGACATGTTCAGCAACCCGCAGGCGCATGATTTGGAGGCGGACCTTCTGCCGCACGAATTCGTCCATTCCTGGAATGGCAAGTACCGCAGGCCTGCCGGGCTGGCGACGGCGAATTATCAGGAACCGATGCATGGCGACCTGCTGTGGGTCTATGAGGGGCTGACAGACTATCTTGGGAACATTCTGGCGGCGCGCACGGGGCTTCGCTCACCCGACCAGTTTCACGAAGACCTGGCTTACACGGCAGCGATGCTGGACCACCGGGCCGGGCGGACGTGGCGGCCGTTGCAGGATACAGCGACATCGGTGCAAAGCGTCTTTGCCGCTCCGCCGGAATGGACCAACTGGCGCCGCACGGCGGATTACTATCCCGAGGGTTACCTGCTCTGGCTCGAGGTGGATGCGTTGCTTCGGCAGAAAAGCAACGGCCAGAAATCGTTGAACGATTTTTGCCGCGCCTTCTACGGAGGAGAGAGCGGGCCGCCCAAAGTGGTGCCATATAACTTTGAGGATGTGGTTGCCACGCTCAACAAGGTGGTTCCCAATGACTGGGCCCGCCTGCTGCGCGAACGACTTGATTCCAAATCGCCGCGGGCCCCGCTGGGCGGGATAACCGGTGGCGGCTGGAAACTGGTTTATACCGGGCAGAAAAACACCTTCATGGACGCCATCGAAAAAAGCGGTGAAGGGATTGACCTCAGCTTTTCTCTCGGCCTGATGGTCACCAAAGAAGGCGAAGTGCGCGATGTGATCCCAGGCACACCGGCCTATGCCGCCGGTCTGGCTCCCGGAATGAAGATCATCGCGGTGAATGGCCGTAAATGGTCCAAGGATATTGTCCGAGCCGCTTTGCAGGCTTCGTTGACAAACCAGAAGCCAATCGCGCTTCTGGCGGAGAATGGAGAGTACTACAGCACCTACTCGGTGGATTATCACCAGGGTGAGCGGTATCCCCATTTGGTCCGAGTGGAAGGACAGGCCAACCTGCTGGATGAGATTGTTAAGCCACTCGGGAATTAGCTGGCCGTAGCTGCGTCTGTAGGACCCGGCGCAACCCAGGCACAACAGGAATCAACTCCAGACAATTTAATTTGGCCGGGTCGTTGAAGCGGGCCGAGTGAACTCGGCCCCTACAACTGGCGGTGGACGTGTGCCTGCTGCTGCGGGCTATTGCATTTCTTCGAGGCGGCGGAGTTTGGGTTCGAGGCCGAAGAAGTGGACGGCGAGGATTTGGATGAGGAGGAGGGCGATCATTAGGGCGACTACGCCGGCTACGCCGTGGGAGCGGAAGAGGAAGACGACTAGAAAAGGAGTGAAAATGGTGGCGGCGCGGCCGAGGGTGTTGCAGAGGCCGAGGGCGCGCATGCGGACGTCGGTGGGGAAGAGTTCGGGGATGTAGATGGCGAAGAGCAGGGCGACGAGGATGTAGATGCAGACGACGAGGAGAAAGCCAGCGAGGGGAAGCAGACGGGGATCACGGATGAAGGGATAGATGCCGCCGAAGAGGATGGTGAGCACGGAAGCGCCGATGATGGCGGGCTTGCGGCCGATGGCGTCGGCAGAGAGCGCGCCGATCGCCGCGCCGACGGGGGCGCCGATGCTCATGAGGAAAGAATATTTGAACGAACTGGCGATGCTTAGGCCTTGTTGGACGAAGAAGGTGGGGAGCCAGGTGACGAAGCCGTAGATGAGGGTGTTGGCGACGATGAGGACGGTTGCGCCGACGAACAAGCGCGAGAAGAGTTGCGGGCCGAAGAGCGAGGAGAAGTTGCGGGCCGTAGTTGACGGAGGCGCGGTCGCCGGTGCAGGAAGCGGTGGCTGCTGCTTTGCAAATTCGCTTTCGATTTCCTGCAACATTTTTTCGGCTTCTTCGGTGCGGCCGACGGATTCCAGCCAGCGCGGGGATTCGGGCATGGATTTGCGGAGATACCAGACGATTAGGGCGCCAACGCCACCGATGACAAACATAATGCGCCAACCAAAGCGCGGAATGAGGACGGCGCTGGCGAGCGCGCTGATGGGGAGGCTGGTGACGACGACGGCGTTGAGGATACCGCACCAGCGGCCGCGAGCTTGCGGGGGAAGGAATTCGGTCATGGCCGCGTAGCCGGCCACCAATTCCGCGCCGAGGCCGATGCCCATTATGCCGCGGAGGAGAATGAGTGTGGGCATGTTGGGAGCAAAGGCGGAGGCGATGGAGGCGAGGCCGAAGATGATGAGGTTGGCTTGATACGTGAAGCGGCGGCCGAAGCGATCGCCGAGGAAACCGGTGAGGAAAGAGCCGAGCATCATGCCTATGAAGGTGACGGAAACGAATTGGGCGTTCTGCGCGAGGGTGGAGAAGTGACTGTTGAGTGTGGCGCCGAGGACGCTGGCGGCGACGTAGACGTCGTAGCCGTCGAAAAACATGCCGATGCTGATGAGGGTGAGGATGCGGCGATGAAAACTGGAGATGGGGAGGCGGTCGAGACGCGCGCCGGCGTTGACGGTCAAGAGTAGCTCACTTTTTCCCCGCGAGGGCGGCCATGGTACCGGCGGTGAGGGCTTCGACGGCGAGGCTGCAGTTTTTCTCGAAGGAGTTGGATTGCGCGGTGAGGAAGAAATCCTTGCAGCGGCGGGCGGCGCCGGGATCGAGTTTCAAGATGCGGGCGATTAGCTTGTCGGCTACGGCGGTTAGATTGGACGCCGGACAGACCATGGAGATCAAGCCGATTTCCTGAGCCTGCTGAGGAGTAAATGGCTCGCCGAATAGAACCAGGGGAAAGGCGAAACGCGGGAGAGCGTATTCGCCAAGATAGGACATGATGGCGGCGGGAGCCAGGCCGTGGCTCATTTCGGGGAACCGGAGAGAAGCGGTATCGGCGACGAGAGGGAAGTCGGTAACGATGGCGAGGCCCATGCCGAAACCGAAGGCGTCGCCTTGGACTTCCGCGATGGAGATTAGAGAGGAAGTGCGGACGAGGCGTTTAAGTTCGATGAGGCGGGAGACTTCGGTGCGGACGGAATCGAGTTCGCGGGCGGCGCGTTCGCGGCCTGTGCAGAAAACTTTGCCGCGGGCGCGAATGCGCAGGACACGGGCGCGAGGTTGCGGGGATTCGGAGCGGAGTTCGGCGAGCATGGCGTCGAACATGGGGCCGGTGACTTCGTTGCCGGGATCTGGATTGTTGAGGGTGAAGGTTAGGACGTCGGGTGAGCGATGGATTTCGACTAAGTGAGTTGAGGCTTCGCTGGAGTGGCCCGAGGACGGCGTGTTGGACATAGCTGGGAGATTATACAGGAAATCTTTCAATTGATTGGCAGACAGGATTGCTGGCGGAGAGTGAGGCTGGCGGATGCGGCAGGCGAGTGTGAGAAGATGGCAGCGAATTTCGGGAGGGCTTATGTACATGCACATGTTTGCGTTTCGATGGAAGCCGGGCGTGACGGAGGAGCAGAAGCGGCGAGTGATGGCGGAAATTCGCGCGCTGCAGGGGCAGATCCCCGGCTTGCTGGAGACCGCGGTGGGGACAAATATCTCTCCTCGAGGCGGCGGATATGAGCTGGGAGGCGCGATGAAATTTGCGGA
>Ga0308309_10001881_pt1 | contig 12475 bp, 11 predicted proteins | sample HubBroMetageWFT5_FD_192491 | JGI IMG/M metagenome (GOLD analysis project Ga0308309, IMG submission 192491) | Warmed and freeze-thawed soil microbial communities from the Hubbard Brook experimental Forest, New Hampshire - Hubbard Brook CCASE Soil... | ecosystem: Environmental > Terrestrial >...
GTGCTGATCAATGGTGGCACGGCGCGCGAGGCCGAACTCGTTGTCGGCGCGTTGCAAGACAATCGGCGGGCAGTGACGCTCGGGACGAAGAGCTTCGGCGAGAGCTCGATCGAAAGCCTGCTCCCGCTCGGCAATGGCGGGGCGATCCGACTGACGACGGCGCGTTTCACCACCCCGAACGGCCGTGAGATTCAAGGCAAGGGTCTTGAACCCGACCTCGGTGTGAGCTCGCTCAAGCTCGCAAAGCTGGGGCGCGGCGAGGGCCGGCACGAGGCGGATCTGCCGGGCGCGCTCAAGAATCCCGATCAGGCCGCCGCCCCGCCCGCCAAGCCGCCGGCCGACGCCCCTCCCGGCGCGACCGCCACACCGGCGCCGGAAGAAGCGCCCTCCGTCGCGACCGGCGATATGGGCTCGACGAGCGATGAGCAACTGACCCAGGCGATCGACGTGCTGCGCGGGCTTTCTCTGATCGGAAAGCGCGCAGCAGGTTGACCCCGGGCCCCGTTAACTTTAATTTGCAAACTCGCCACATTGGTGCCGCATCCCCTGCGGCATCATGCCGGCGCATTGAAAAATAGCTCTTCCAAAGCGTATGTCGTCGCCGCTGGCGACAATCTGCACAATGCATTCCAGGAGGCCAGGATGAGCGAGGCGAAATCGAACGAAATCCCCGTTGGCTCGGCCTTTGTTAAACAAGCCGAGTTGTGGATGGGCGCACAAGGTGATGTCCTCACCGGCGTGGAGGCGGTGATTGCCGGGTGGGCGCAGCGGCAGCGCCAAGTCTTCGAGGCATCCTCCCGATCCATGCAGAGGATGTGTGACGCCCGCAACGTGTTCGATCTGCTGCAGGCCCAGCATGAGTTGCTGTCGGATTGTCTCAATTGGACCGCCTCGGAAATCCGGGCGGTCGGCAACGACATCCCTGCGATAACGCGGAAGGCGGCGGAGCGGTTCGGCGACCGCGCCAAGGGGCAGCAAAGCAACCCGCCGGCGCAAGTTCCGACGAGCTTTTCAGTGCAGCGAGCCGCCGCGGAGTAGCTCGGATTCGCGGGGATTTCCAACCCTGTGATCTTGAGAGGGGTTCCGGGTGCGCGATATCAGTGAGCTTGGTGGTCACTCCAGCCGCGCGCCGTAGCGGTGGATGTGGTAGGGGGTGCGGGCCAGACCTGGGCAATAGCTGCCGACGACCGGTTCGAGGGCTTCATAAAGACGGCGGTGGTCGGCATTGGCGGCGGCGAGACGTTCGCGCGCTTCCGTGACGCGGTCGCGCAGCCGGTCGAGATCGACTGTCAGCAGCCGGCGGTTGTCGAGGACCAGACGGCCGCCGATCATGACGCTGGCGACCGCGGTGCCGTCCTCGGTGTGGACGAGCTGGTTGACCGGGTCGTTGAACGGCAGCCAGTTCGGATGGTCGAGGTCGAGCATCACAATATCGGCCTTGTAGCCGGGCGCGAGCCGGCCGATCCGGTCGCCGAACCCCGAGGCGCGGGCGCTGCCCTCGGTCGCCGCTAATGCTGCCTCGCGCGTCGTCAGCCAGCGCCGCCAGTCCGGCCCCTGCACCTTCGAGACGAAGGAGGCCAGCCGCATCGCCTCGTACATGTTCTGGTTGTCGGCGCAATTCGCACCGTCGGTGCCGATCCCGAGATTGACCCGCCGTTCGAGCATCGCCCTGGTATCGGCGAGCCCGCTGCCGAGCCGCATGTTGCTGCCCGGATTGTGCGCGACCGAGGCGCCGTGATCGCCGAGGCGCGCCATGTCGTCCTCGTCGAGCCACACCCCGTGAGCGACGGTGAAGTGCGGCCCGAGCACGCCGAGGCTGTCGAGGTGGGCGGTCTGCGTCCGGCCGTAGAGCCGGATCCCGGTTACCGCCTGCACCTTCGATTCGGCAACATGGCTGTGGACGCCGAGGCCGAACTCGCGCGCCAGATCGGCGCAGCCGAGAATGAAGGCGTCGGAACAGTGATGCGGTATCGTCGGCGCGACCGCCGGGCATACCCGGTCGCGGTCGAAGGACCAGTCACGCAGTGCCTGGCGGATCGCCGCCAATGTCGCCTCGGCCGGCGGGAGACGCAGTTCGGCGACCCGGGACTGTAGCGGTCGCGGCAGGGCCTCCATCAGGCCGGGGATCGCCTCGTAAAAGCTGCGGTCGGCGACCATCGGCGCGATGACCGCGCGCATGCCGACATCGGCATAGGCCTTGCCCGCCAATCCCAGTCCCTCGGCGGTCGGCAAGGGCCACTCGAAGGAGAGATCGTAGCAGGCGGTGCAGCCCTTCGTGACCATCTCGACCGCGCCGAGCTGGGTCGAGAGGTACTTGTCCTCGGCGGTGCGGTTGCCGGTGATCCACGGCGCCGCGCTCAGCAGCAGTTCGAGAGGCCAGCGGTCGCCCATCCCTTTCGCAAGGTTGCCGTGGCCGTGCGTGTGGGCGTTGACGAGCCCCGGATGCAATAGCCGGCGAGCCGCCGCGATCTCGACCGCATCGGCCGGGGCCGGGCAGCCGGGCGGACCGATCTCTCGGATCGTGTCGTCCTCGACCAAGATATCGGCGGGTTCGGCGGTTCTTGCGGCGATGTCGAGCAGGCGGCCGCCGCGCAGGATCGAAAAGGCCATGGTATCGTCTCCCACAAAGTGCCCCGTATGATAGACCGGAGCGCGGAAGGAGCCGAGCGATGCCTAGTGTTATCGTGCAGCGGCGCGGGGCCGTTCTGGAGATCGTCCTGAATCGGCCGGCGGTGCTCAACGCCGCCAACCGCGAAATGATCGGCGAACTCGCTGCGGCGGCGGCCGAAGCCGCCGAGGATCCCTCGGCTCGCGTCGTGCTGTTGCGCGGCGCGGGTTCGCATTTCTGCGCCGGCGGCGACATCAATATGTTCGGCGAACTGATCTCGCTCGAGCCCGCGGCCCGTGAGCAGGCCCTTCATGCGATCGTCGATAGGTTGCACCCGCTGCTGATCGCGTTGCGGCACATGCCGAAGCCGGTTGTCGCTGCGGCGCACGGTGCGGCGGCCGGCTTCGGCCTCAGCCTCGTCCTCGCCGCCGACCTGGCGGTCGCTGCCGAGGATTGTGTTTTCGCGTCCGGCTATATCCATCTCGGAACCAGCCCCGATGGCGGCATGACGATGACACTGCCCCGCATCGTCGGGCTAAAGCGGGCGGCGGAGTTGATGTTGCTTGGCGACCGCTTTGATGCGCGGCGCGCCCTCGAACTCGGCCTCGTCAATCGGTTGGTTCCGCCGGCGGCCCTCGAGGCCGAGGCAATGGAGTTAGCGACACGGCTGGCGAACGGTCCGGCCCATGCTTACGGGCGCACCAAAGCGCTGCTCGAGGCTTCGGTAGGTCAAATGCTGAATGCGCAACTGCAGCGCGAGACCGAAAGCTTTGCCGCGTGCGCCGCGACCGATGAGTTCGTCGAAGGTGTCCGCGCGTTTCTCGAAAAACGCCGGCCCGATTTCTCGGGAGCGAGGCAGCTGTGAGAAAACCACGTCGGATGCGCTGGATCGGGATAGCCGTCCTGGCGGGCCCCGGCCTGTTGTCCGGATGCTATTATTATCCTTACGGCTATTCCCCGTGGGGCTATCCGCCCTATCCTTACGCCGCGGGTTATCCGTACGCGGCTGGTTATCCCTATCCGCCTGCGCCGGGGGCGGTGCCGCAATACCCGCAACAGCCGGCACCACCGAGCGCGGCGCCGCAATACCCGCAACAGCCGGCATTGGGGGCGCCTCAGCCGTTGAACGAACCGGTTCAACGAGCGCCGCTGCCGCCCGCGCCCGTGCCGCAATAGCAAGCAGGGGAAGCGAGCCGCGGCGGGCAGCGCGTCTCCGGGCTGGATCTAGAGGGCACGCATAAACGCCACCAGATCCTGTTTCTCCTGCGGCGCCAGCTTGGTGCCGAGGATCAGGTTGAAGAACTCGACCGTGTCCTCCAAGGTCAGAAGACGCTCGTCGTGCAGATAGGGCGGGTTGTCCTTGGCGCCGCGCAGCGCAAAGGTTTTGATCGGCCCGTCTCCGACCGCCATCATGTTGTTGATCATCACCGGCTTGAAGAAGCGCTCGGTGTGGAGGTCGTGCATCAGATTATCGGTGTAGAAGGGCGGCTGGTGGCAGCTCGCGCATTGACCTTTGCCGAAGAAGATCTCTTGGCCCCGCATCTCGGCCTGTGTCGCTTTGGCCGGATCGAGCTTGCCGAGAATGTCGAGCTTGGGCGCCGGCGGAAAATCAAGCATTTCTTGAAAATCGGCCATGAAGTCGACCTGGCTCCCGCGCTCGAGGGGGTTCACCCCTTTCTTCGTGGCCTCCACGATATCGCCATCGAAATATGCGGTACGCTGCTCGAATTCGGTGAAATCCTCGACCGTCTTCAGGGCACGTTGCGAGCCAAAGAGCCGCTGAACGTTTAGGCCACGAAGCGATATCGTCTTGATGCGGTGGCGGAACCATTGTGGGCGGGCATCGGGGGCTTCGTGCGTCGCGCCATTTTGGTGGCCGTTCGAATGGCAATCAAAGCAGGCGGCACCCTGGCTGGGAAGCTCTGCGCGGCGATCCTCGGTCGCGTTGAACTGCTGCTGCGGAAAGGGCGTCAGCAGCAGGCGCAGCCCCTCCAGCTGCCGGGGCGTAAGAATGCCATTGAAGAGCTGGTAGTAATTGGTCAGCGAGACCAGCTTACCCTGCGAGACATCGCCCAGATCGGTACGCTGTATCAGATACATGGCCGGAGGAAACTCGGCCAGGAAATGATCAGGCAGATCGAAATCAATATCGAACCGCTTCAGGTCTCGCCCGTCCTGCTGTTTGATCGCGTCGATCAAGAAATGCGGAAAGACAAAACCGCCCTCCTGGTGCTTGGGGTGCGGCAGGGGATAAAACCCCTTCGGGTAGAGGTTCTGATCGCGGATGCGGTCCGGGCTCATCGCCCCGAGGCTCTCCCAGGTCACGCCGGCCGGCAATTTGACGCGGACGCCCTCTTGAATTGGTTTTGTCCGGTCCATCGTGACACCTTGGGCCGGGCGGTCGCTCAAATCGTAGCGCTCGTTGAGTAGAGCGCTGTGCGCCTGTTCGACGGCGGCCTTTTCGCCCGACAAGCGCGCCATCAGCGACGCGAACGACTCCGTAATGGCTACCGGCATATAGCTCGTCAGCCCGCGTGGTCCCTGATCGAGACCCTCGGTCCCCATCAGATACGGGTTCGGGGCCGGGGTCTGAGGCGCTTGCTGGGCATGGGCGAAACCAAGCGCCAATATTAACGTGGCGCCGGACAGACCGACAAAGCGCATCGGCAACCCAACGATGCTCATCGATGTTGCCCCGACACTCAACAACAGCCGAGTGATTGCGGACATGGCCCCCTCCGGGTTCCGTTCAAAATAGCTCCGTGGTGGAACGCCTCGGGCGTTCGCTTGTTGCACGCTCCGAAGAATTGTCTTGCCGTTTGCGCGCTTTCCCTTGGGGCCCTTAACCGCGGATTAATCCCGACGCCGCAGGGTGAGTGCCGGAGGTGCTCACGAGGATGCTCGAATGGCACGCGCTCGCAATCATCGGCGGTGCCCTGGTGCTGATAGCGGTGGCGCTGATTCGGCCCTCATCCGGAATGCGCACGATCGTGCTTGGACTCCTGCTTGCGGCCGCAGCGCTGGCCGGGATGGGTCTGGGTGTCCGAAACCTCCTCAGCGCGCTGACCGGAATGAGCTGATCCGTTTCGGGGATCTCGCTGCACGCCCGCACGTGCCGACGGGTGCCGGAGTCGGGGCAAAACCGGTTGCGGGGGGCACGATTTGGGGTTAACCCGTAGCGTTTCACATCGCCGCGGGCGGGTAGCGTATTTCGGATGGCGGGCAATCTCGTGCAGGGCGCAGTCTTCACCGTCATGGTGGTGCGTGCCGGAATGTTGCGCGATCCCGGTTTCGAAGCCGAACTCGCCGAGCAGGTGCGGCGCAGCCCGCGTTTCTTCCTCAACGCGCCGGTCGTGCTCGACCTGAAAGAGGCGGCGGAGTTCACTAGCGAAGCGGAGTTCGCCGAGGCCAGAGAGATCCTGCGCCGCCACACCTTGACCCTGATCGGCATTCAAAATGCTGCGCCGGTCCAAGCAGAGGCCGCCGCTGCCGCGGGTCTCGCGGGCTTCGCGCCCAACGCCACGCAGCCGAGCCGGCCGCGCCCCGCGGAAGCCGCGCCAGGGGCCGGTCACGCACCGCAAAGTCACGCTTTCCCTTCAGCGGGCAAATCGCGGCTGATAACGCAGCCGGTTCGCTCCGGCATCCAGATCTATGCGCGCGGCGCCGATCTCGTCGTCACTGCGCCGGTCAGCCCCGGGGCCGAAATCATGGCCGACGGCAACATCCATGTTTACGGCGCGCTGCGCGGCCGGGCTCTCGCCGGTGCCGGCGGTGATGCCGAGGCGCGAATCTTTTGCAGCCGGCTCGAGGCGGAGCTCGTCAGCATCGCCGGACATTATCTCGTCAGCGATCAAATCCCGCCGGAGCACCGGGGTTTACCGGTGCAGATCGCGCTCGTCGATGATCGGTTGACCATCGAGCGAAATTGACGCTCATCATTATGGCGGCACCTTCACGGGCGGCGGGGACCGCCGTGAATCCGCCGCATGGGGATTGCTGGGGAAAAGGGGGGAGGTCTGTTTGGCAAAAGTAATCGTGCTCACTTCGGGCAAGGGGGGTGTCGGCAAGACCACCTCCGCAGCCGCGATCGCTGCCGGGCTGGCCCTGCGCGGCAAGCGCACCGTCGTTATCGACTTCGATGTCGGGTTGCGCAACCTCGATCTGATCATGGGGTGCGAACGCCGCGTCGTGTTCGATTTCATCAATGTCATAAACGGCGACGCCAAGCTCAACCAAGCGCTGATCAGAGATAAGCGCAACGACAACCTCTACATTTTCCCGACATCGCAGACGCGGGACAAGGAGGCCTTGAAGCGCGACGGGGTCGAGCGGGTGCTCGACGAGCTCAAGGAAAACTTTGACTATATCGTCTGCGACAGCCCGGCCGGGATCGAACATGGTGCGATCACCGCGCTCTATTTCGCCGACAGCGCGATCATCGTCACCAACCCCGAGGTTTCTTCGGTGCGCGACAGCGACCGGATCATCGGCATCCTGGCCTCCAAGTCGCGCCGCGCCGAACACAATCTGGAGCCGGTCGAGGTTCATTTGCTCCTGACCCGCTACTCGCTGGAGCGCGTCAAAAAGGGCGAAATGCTGTCGGTCGAGGACGTCAAGGAGATCCTTTCGATCCCCCTGCTCGGCGTGATCCCCGAATCGGAATCGGTGCTGAAGGCCTCCAACACCGGGACCCCGGTTGTTTTCGACCAGGAGAGCCCGGCGGGGCGCTCCTATCTCGACGCGGTCGCACGCTTTGTCGGCGAGCAACGCGAAATGCGGTTCCTCCAGCCCGAGCGCCGGAGCATTTTCCGCAGCTTGTTCGGGAGAGCTTGATGCGCCTGCTGGATCTGTTTTTCCCGGAGCGCCGCAACAGCGCGGTCATCGCTAAGGACCGGCTGAAGATCGTGCTCGCCCATGAGCGGGCCAGCCGCGACGCCCCGGAATTTCTACCGGCACTGCAAAAGGATCTGCTCGAGGTCGTGGGCCGTTATGTCGAGATCCGCGACGACACGCTCCGCGTCAATGTCGGGAAATCGTCCGACACCTCACTGCTCGAAATCAACGTCGAGATCGACCGCTCCCTGTTCAAGCCGGTCAACAACAGCACTGCCCCGAGGCCGCGGCCGCTACCGACCGTGCGGCTCGAGCCGGAGAGCCAGGCGCCCTGGGTCAAGCCCGGCTGACGGCCCTGGCGGCCGCGGGTGCGCCGCCCGACATTGTGGAGTGAGCGGACGTGGCGAAAAGGTAGACGCAGCAGACTTAAAATCTGCTCCGGGATACCGGGTGCGGGTTCGAGTCCCGCCGTCCGCACCATACGAATCAGGGGCTCAGTGAATCATTGCTAGAGAATCTGAGCGGGCTGCCATTCAGTGGCAACCACATGGCAACCCGGCGGCATGATCATTGACACGGGCGCGAGGGGGAACGCTTCTTTCGCCGCCGATGAACAAGACCTCGATGATCCGTCGGTCGTTTCTGGTTCTAATCAGCGCTGCGCTCACGCTGGCGCTTGCAGGTGGGGTCCATGCGCGGCGATTTATGGCCGGGCAGACCCCGCTTGGGACCAGCAATTGCAACCAGACCGGCCCCGATTCTTCCCAACCGAGCGCCTGTTTGAATGCCTCCGATGTGAACAATGCGCTCGAAATGCCCGTCAGTTATCTGCCTTCAACCAATGGTTATGTCCACGGCGTGCCGACCAATGCGGCGCTGAAAGCGCTATCGCCGGTGACCGGAGCGACTGTTCGACGCTTGGGGTTCTATGTCGCAGGCGATGGCGGCGCTGCGGACTACACACTGTCATCCTCGCCGTGCACCCTGAATTCCGGCCTTGGAGACGACGGTGCGCAAGCTCAAGCGCAGGGCGGTGGCTGTTGGAATATCAGCGCAGGATCGGAGTCGTTGAGCCCTCCTATCTGGGGCGCCGTGGGAGACGGGACAACCAACGATACAGCAGCGGTCCAAGCGGCCATCGACGGCGCATCGTGTACTTTGGGGGTGCCGCTGACCTTTGATGCTCGGCATTTATACAACATCACGTCCTCCCTGACGATGAATTGCCCCGGCAGTCTTGTCGGCCCCTATCGCTATGGCATCTGGGCCGTGAATCAGCCGACCGGCTCGGGTCCCGAGACTTGCACCTGGGGCCTCGTCACGAAAAACACCGGCATCACGATGATCAACGCCGCGGCCGTCACCGGGACGATCCGCGGCCTGTGCATCGACATGACCGGTAACCAGAACACCAACCCAAGCTCGGGAGCGGCGATCCAGATCAAACCGCCGACGATCGCGACCTATTCGAGCGGCTGGCACGTCGAGCAGAGCACGATCCTCAATCCCTATGACGGCATCACGATCCCCGGAAACGGCGGCGGAACACAATGTTGTGGGATCGGCACCTCGGCCGATGGCGACGCGATCTTGCGCAACACGATCGTAAGTCCGGCCGACGCCGCGATAGCGATCGGCAAGAACAGCGCCGCCACAACGGGCGGCCCCGGAACGGTCGGGATCACCGTCACCGATAATGACATCGTGTGCAAGACCACGACCAGCAGGGCCAATGCCTACGGCGTCGTGATCTACGAGGGGGCGATCTGGTACGACGGCACGGAAAACGGACCCGAGGGCTGTCACATTGGCACCGCCGTAATCCCCGGCAGGGTGGGCGGGCATTCGCAAAGTGTCGAGCTAAATGGCGATGGCGTTTTTGGGGATCAGTCTGGTGCATACAACCTTCTGATCCAGCCAACCACCGGTGGCCAAGTCAATGTCGTCACGATCGGCGGAAAGGGTCCTTGGGCCAATTCTACCACCAATGTGCCGAACGTTTTGATTGACGGCACCCACGCGGCGACAATGCAGCAAATTATCATTAATGGGTTGTTTGCGGGCGGCGGAAACGGCAACACCGGCCCGGTTGTGGACATCGAGGGTGGCGCTAACGGGCCCTATAATGTTCTCATCAACAATTCGATTATTTGCCAACAAGGAATTGCCGGTTCGGGAGCCATCGCGCTCAAGCTGAACGCCGGCGCCGGCTCAACCGGCCGATGGGTGGTCAGCGGCAACAGCCTCGGCACCGGCTGCATTGGCGGGGTCGGAACAAACGTCACTGGCGTCTCTCTTACGATCAACCCTGGTAGTACATCCAACGGCTCTATCACTATCGCCAACAATGACATCAGCAATGCGACGACGCCGATCTCATATACCCCAAATTCTAGCGGCAGCGACAAGGTCATAATCAGTAACAATCTGGGGGTCGACACCATAGCGGCAACCCTTACGGCGGCGGCAACTGTTAGCCTTTCAAACGCGACGCCGAATTATTTCGTCAGTGGTTCGACGACTATAAACACCATCAACGGAGCGTGGCAGGGGCGGAGAGTGCGTTTTGTCGCCGCCGCAGCAGGAACTCTAAACCTTGGCACCAGCGGCAATATCTGTGCGGGCGCGATCTCTGGCGGAAATACCGTTGATTTGGCGTGGATGCCCGGCGGCGCTTGTTGGTCGCATGTGCCTTAATGCTAGCGCTTAGATGCCGTTGCGATGGGTTTCGCGCAGCTCTACCCATCCTACGACTACTGGAGAGCTGGCCCCGGGCCGATTCTCCGCAGATGCGATCTTCTTCGGCAGGGTTTATCATTCCTCTGCCCCTTGCGGCGTGCAGCGCCGAACTACGCCAGAGACGGAGAAACTCATGCAGCTGATGTACTTCACCGAGCAGCCGATGTCGGCCTATCCGGCCGACGAGGGTCTGAAGTTCGGCGCCACGGCGCTGATGTTTTCCAACAAATACTTCGATCCGGTGGCCGGGAGCCGGCTCTATAACGAATATCTCGAGCATTACATCTATGCCGAGGAGATGGGCATCGAAGGCTTCATGCTGAACGAGCACCACAACGCGCCGTTCTGCATGCAGGCGAAGTGCAACATCTTTGCCGCGATCCTTGCCGCGGTAACGAAAGATGCGAAGATCATCCTCCTCGGCAACCCGCTGCCGCTGGCCGACAATCCGGTGCGGCTCGCCGAGGAACTGTCGATGATCGACATGATCTCGAAGGGCCGGCTGGTTTCGGGTTTTGTCCGCGGTGGCGGCCAGGAGCAGCTCGCCGCCGGCGTCAACCCGGCCTTCAATCGGGAGCGCTTCCAAGAGGCGCACGATTTGATCGTCGCCGCGTGGACGCGCCAGGGACCGTTCCGCTGGGAGGGCACCCACTACCAGCACCGCGTCGTCAACCCATGGGCCGTGCCGTTGCAGAAGCCGCATCCGCGGGTGTGGATCCCGGGTGTCATCAGCCCCGAGACGGTTGTTTGGGCGGCGCAGCGCGGCTATCCGTATATCGCGCTCAACACTCCGATCGATCGGACGAAACGGATCTGGGAGATCTACGACAACGTCGCAGCCGAGGCCGGCTTTACCGGCGGTCCGGATTATCACGGGATGTTGAAACAGATCCACGTCGCCGAGACCGAGGAGAAGGCCCTCGCGAATGCCGCCCAATTCAGATGGATGCAGGGCGAATTCACCGGTCTTGCGCACCCCGTGTGGAGCACGCCTTCGGGTTACGGGAGCCCGGAAAACCGCAGTGCCTTTGTCGAGTTTGCCTCCGGCCGGTCGAAAAACCCCCGCTATCGCCCGGAGCTGGAAAAACAGCTCGAAGATTTGATGATCATCGCCGGCACGCCAAAGCAGGTGATCGCCAAATTGCGCATCCTGCTCGAAGAGACGCGGCCCGGCATTCTCGGCGTCTGGGGGAATGACGGCAATGTCACGCACGAGGACGCCAAGACCTGCATTCGCCTGCTCGGGCAGGAGGTCTTCCCGGCGGTGCGCGAGATGGCCAAGGAACTCGACCTCAAGAGCCCGTTCGAGACGAACCAGCCCGTCAGCATTGATTACATGAACGGTATCAAGGAACCGGCGCGAGCGGCGGCCGAGTAAGGCCACCACCCCCTGCAAGATCGGTGTTCGGGTGGCGATGAGCCGCACCAAGTCGGGGGATCTAGGGATTATATTCCCCGGTTCGCAAGGTTAACCGCTGGTCAAGACGGGAGGCTGCCATTTCGACGGAAGTCGAGCTCAAGCTTGCTGCTCGGGCAACAGATCTGCCCGCACTGAAGCGCGCGCTCATGGCGATGGCGCGGGTCAGCGCGCAAGAAAGGCTGACCAGCACCTATTACGACACGCCGGATGCGACGCTCAAGCAGCGGGGGCTGACCTTGCGGGTCCGCGACCAAGGCGGGCATTACTTGCAGACCGTCAAGGAGGGAGACCTGGCTTCGGGGGATCTCCTGTCGCGCGGCGAATGGGAAGATGCGATCGCCGAGGGTCGACCCGACCCCGATGCGGCGCAGAGCGGCCCGCGCTTGCCGAAGGGTGCGGCCGCCGATCTGCGGCCGTTTTTCGTGACCGAAGTCACCCGCACGATCTTCGCGATCGAGCCGCGGCCGGGAACGGCGATAGAGGCGGCGGTCGACGAAGGTGAGATCCGCGCGGTCGACAAGGACAGAGCCGAACCCATCAGCGAGGTCGAACTCGAACTCGAGGGCGGTGACGCCGCTGCTCTCTACGATGTCGCCGCGCAGCTGCTGGGGGTGGCCCCGCTTCGTATCGAGACACGCAGCAAATCGGAACGGGGTTACCGCTTGGTGGAGTGCGGCGATGACGCTCCACCGGCGGTTCACGCAGAGCCCGTCATTCTCGGTCCCGATATGACGGTCGATGTCGCTCTACAAAGGATCGGCCGCAGCTGCCTCGCGCAGCTGTTGCGCAACGAGCCTGCCGTGCTGTCGGCCCAGCCGGAGGGCGTTCACCAGATGCGGATCGCCGTGCGGCGCCTCCGCTCTGCAATTTCCTCG
>Ga0308309_10001883_pt1 | contig 12470 bp, 11 predicted proteins | sample HubBroMetageWFT5_FD_192491 | JGI IMG/M metagenome (GOLD analysis project Ga0308309, IMG submission 192491) | Warmed and freeze-thawed soil microbial communities from the Hubbard Brook experimental Forest, New Hampshire - Hubbard Brook CCASE Soil... | ecosystem: Environmental > Terrestrial >...
CCAGGCTCGGATCGTGGTGGACGATGAAGCGACGGCCTCGCACGCGTGCTTCCTCAGCGAACTTCGGAAGCGACGCATCTCCGAAGTGGAGGGAGAAGTCACCCGGCGGCCGCAGGTAGAGCGCGTTGGTTCCCCGGCGCCCATCAGCCGACGCTGCGACGACGAGACTGCCGGGGCCATCGGTGCGCGCCAGCAGCCCGCGGATGGCCGCAGCATCGACGAGCGGCAGGTCTGAGCTGAGCAGCAGGACCGACTCCGCGCCTCGGTGGATGACCTCGTCAAGACCCAGCATCGCCGCGGGGTTCTGACCGCTCGGAGACGGCTCGACGACCGGCGCCGCGCCGCGAGCGCTTGCGAACTGCGCCGCCTGGACCGATCCGCAGACTGCAAGCGTCGGGGCAACGGCCGCGGCGGCGTCCAGGGCGCGGGCCGCGGTCATCTCGGCCAGCCGGCGCCGCCGCCGCGGTTCCATGACGTGCTCGAGCCTGCTTTTCGCGGTGGTGAAGTCCTTGATCAGCACCACGATCCAGAGCGAGGACGGCATCGGGACTATGCCCGGCCCTGGGCGACCAGGGTCACCTCGGGGCGGTGGGGCGTCTCGACGACGTCTCGATGCTTGAGCACGTTCAGCGTCGTCACGACCGCGACGAGCAGCAACGCGCCCACGATCTCGATGGGATACAGAGGGAGGCCGAGTCCGACCGGTGCGGGCAGCGAGAAGACGAGAAAGAGTGTGCACGGGTACCCCAGCTCGGCGATCGAGGCCAGCGACGCGGGCGTGTTCGCCAGCGCCCGGTAGTAGAGCAGCATCGCCAGCAGGCCCGGGACGAGCGCGATCCCGATGAAGCTCGGTATCTGGTGCGCCGAGAACGTGCCCGGGTGTCCTCCGCCGACGCCGGTGAGCATGAGGATGAGCAGCGCGGGGAGGGCGAGCGTGAAACGCATCGCCGCGGTTGTCACGAACGAGACATTGGAAAGGCTGTAGCGACCGAACACGGTCCCGGAGGCCCAGAGCAGCACGGCGCCAAGAATCAAGGCGGCGGCGAGGAGTTGCCCGTGCTGCACCGAGGAGAACGGGGCAAGCGGATTCTGCGGGAACACGATCAGGTAGACACCGGCGATCGCACACGCAGCCAGGGGCCAGAAGTACGGCTTGCGGCGTTCCTTGAGGAAGATGCGCGCCATGGCGATGCCGAACACCGGCTGCAGCATGTAGAGCAGATAGACCTCGTTCTCGACGTTGAAATCGGGTGCGGCGTGCGCCGGGAACGCATAGCTGAGTGCCTGGGTGAAGAGCACCGTCGCGAACGCCTGCGCGCCGAGTGCGATGATGCCCATGGCGATCCATTGACGAAGTGGGAGATGATGCAACTCGCGGCGCACGCGGCCGGCGACCGGGAGGAAGCACAGCGCGATCAGCAGTGACTCCACGAACACGATCTGGCTCGCGGTCAGCTGCTTGGTCAGCGCTGGACGGAAATACGGATCGGTCGCCCACATCGCGGCGGCGACGGCGACCGCCAGCGCCCCCATCCGTCCGATCAGCGTGCCGGTCCTCGACGCCACGCTCGGACGGACCTGCTCGCGGGGTAGCGCGACCGGCGGATCTTCAACAGGCACCGGTAAATTACACTCGAAAGCACATATACCGGCGCCGCAACCATGCAAGCGCGGAGATTCACAGATGCTGTTCGGCAGAGAGCACGTCGATCGATACGTCGCGACAGACGGTGAGGAGGGCTACACATGGCGGGAAGGAACGGAGATCCTGATCCTCACCACCAAGGGGCGCAAGTCCGGTGAATTGCGCAGCACTCCGCTCATCTTCGGCCGTCACGGTGATGACTACCTGGTCGTCGGTTCCAGGGGCGGTGCTCCGAAAGCGCCGGCGTGGTACGGGAATCTCGTGGCCGACCCCGAGGTACAGGTCCAGATCAAGGGTGATCGCTTCCCGGCCCACGCGCGCACGGCGACCGCCGAGGAGAAACCTGACCTGTGGAAGACGATGACCGCCGTCTGGCCGCACTACGATGAGTACCAGCAGCGGACAGAGCGTGAGATTCCAGTCGTCATCCTGACACGCGACTGATGCCCAGCGGATCGAGGAGGTACCTGTGACCACCAACGTCGCCGGCGTCGCCGAGCTGACGGCCCTGACCGGCAGGCATCTTGGCTATTCCGAGTGGCGCGAGGTGACCCAGGAGCAGATCAACACCTTCGCCGACGCAACCGACGACCATCAGTGGATCCACGTCGACGCGGAACGCGCCGCCGCAGGTCCATTCGGCACCACGATTGCTCACGGTTTTCTCACGCTCTCGCTGCTGGTTCCGATGTGGAGTGAGATCCTCCATTTCGAGGGGGTGCGCCTCGGGATCAACTACGGATTGAACAAGGTTCGCTTTCCGTCTCCCGTCCCGGTCGGCTCGAGAATTCGCGCCGGCGCAACCCTGGTCTCGGTGGAGATCGTCGCCGACGGCAGCCTCCAGATCGTCGTCGATTTCGTCATCGAGCGTGAGGGTTCCGAGAAGCCTTGCTGCATCGCCCAGGGGCTGTACCGCTTCTACGTCTGAGACTCGCGAGACCGCGAGTCAGCGCGTGGGCTCAGGACGCAGGTCGGGAAAATCCTCTTCCCAGTGCTCATTCTCCGCGCGCGCGGATCCTGCCCGCTCACGCAGGTCGGCTTCCTTGGCGCGCAGATCGACTCGGCGGATCTTTCCTGAAATCGTTTTCGGCAACTCCGCGAACTCGAGCCTGCGGATGCGCTTGTAGGCGGCAAGGTTGGCCCGCGAATGCTCGAAGATCGAGCGTGCGATTGTCGCCGACGGCAGGTGTCCCGATCCCACCGCGATGAAGGCCTTCGGTACCGCGAGGCGGACCGGATCCGGCGACGGCACGACTGCCGCCTCGGCCACCGCGGGATGCTCGATGAGCACGCTCTCGAGTTCGAAGGGCGAGATGCGATAGTCCGATGACTTGAACACGTCGTCCGACCGCCCGATGTACGTGATGTACCCGTCGTCATCGCGCGACGCGACATCGCCGGTGTGGTAGAACCCGTCGCGCATCACCTCCTCGGTGTGTGCTGGATCGTCGCGATATCCCACCATGAGTGCCACCGGTCGCTTGGAGAGATCGATGCAGATCTCACCCGTCTCAGCGTGGGCACCGCTTGCGGGATCGATGAGATCGATGACATACCCCGGGAGCGGTCGCCCCATCGAGCCGGGCTTGACCGGTTGCCCCGGTGTATTGCCGATCTGCGCCGTGGTCTCGGTCTGCCCGTAACCGTCACGAATGGTGAGGCCCCACGCGCGTCGCACCTGCTCGATGACCTCGGGGTTGAGCGGCTCGCCGGCGCTGAGCACCTCGCGAAGTGGCGGGCGCCACGCCTGCAGATCCTCCTGGATGACCATGCGCCACACCGTCGGTGGCGCGCACAGGCTCGTCACCGCGCATTGTGTGAGGGTGTCGAGCAGGCGTCGCGCAGAAAAACGGGCAGCGTTGAGGATGAGCACGGTTGCCTCGGCATTCCAGGGCGCGAAGACGTTGCTCCACGCGTGCTTCGCCCACCCCGGAGACGAGATGTTGAGGTGAATGTCTCCGGGCTGCAGGCCGAGCCAGTACATCGTTGAGAGGTGCCCCACGGGATAGCTCACCTGGGTGTGCTCGACGAGCTTCGGCTTTGCGGTCGTCCCGGATGTGAAGTACAGGAAGAGCGGGTCGGACGCCGGGGTTGGCCCGTCCGCGGCAAATGCGTTCCCGGTGGCCAGGAAATCGTCGTAGCGGAGCCAGCCTTCGACTGGGTCGCCCACCGCGATGCGGGTGAACGTGGCGGCGATCTCCGCAAAGTGATCTGTCTGCGCCGACTCGGCGATGACGTGGGCCACATGTCCGCGGTCGATCCGGTCCACGATGTCGGCGGGACTGAGGAGCGTCGTTGACGGGATCATCACCGCGCCCAGCTTGGTCAGCGCGAGGATGCATTCCCAGAGCGCGGCTCGGTTGCCGAGCATGAGCAGCGTCCGGTCGCCGCGTCGCACGCCCTGGTCACGCAGCCATGCGGCGAGTGCGTTGGAGCGAGCGGCCAGATCGGCGAACGACAGGCGCGACTCGGTGCCGTCGTCATCGATGATCCAGAGGGCCGGCCGGTCATTGCCGGCCGCGATGGTGTCGAACCAGTCGAGCGCCCAGCTGAAGGTCTCGGGGTGCGGCCACTCGAACTCGCGGAACGCGGTCTCGTAATCGCCGCGGTGCGAGAGCAGGAAATCGCGGGCGGTTCTGAATTCCATGGTCAGGCACTCCTCATCTCAAGGATGTGACCATGGCACGAATCGACGCGCCCTAGGAGGCCTTCGAACGAATCGCGCGGGCCGTGTCCATGAGCCGCTCGGCGCGTGCCGGATCCACCCTGCTCCACGTGTCGCCGTTGACCTTGAGGCTCGTGCCCACGATCACGCCGTCGGCGATCGCGAGGATCTCATCGAGCCGCTCAGCGCTCACGCCGGTGTTGGCGAAGACCGGCACGTCCGGCACCGCGTCCTTGGCGGTGCGCAGGTCGCTCATCGCGAAGGGAACTCCCGCCGACGGGCCGGAGATGAGGATGGCGTCGACACCGAGAAACGCGGCGCTCCGGGCGCGATCGGCGATCCCACGACTGCCGAGGGCACTGCTGAACTCCGGCGAGATGTTGTCGAAGAACGCGACGTCGTCGGCTCCGATCGCGGTGCGGTATCCCGCGAGATCCCCGATGGCGGGGGCGATCACACCGAGGTCACTCTCGTACACCCCGGTGAGGACCTCACGAACGAAGCTCGCGCCGGTGGCCCGTGCCACCGCGATGCTCGACCTGGCGTCCCAGAGGATGTTCACACCGAACGGGACTCGCACCGAAGCCCGAAGCTCGCCGATCACCGCCGCCATCGCCGCGACGATCTCCGGCCCGACCATGAGCTGATACGGGATGTCGTTCTCGTTGCAGAAGAGCAGACCGTCGACGCCGGCTGCCTGGAGGGTTTCGAGGTCGCGCCCGACCACCTCGACGAGGTGGCTTCTGCCGAGCTCGCGATTGTGGCGCGGGCGTCCGGGCAAGCCGGGGAAGTGCAGCATGGCGATCACCGGTTTGGGGGTGCCGAATCGCTCGGCGAGCGACAGGTTCATCCCATCTCCTCAGTGCACCGCGGCGCGGTGCTGATCAATGAATGCAATGACGACTCGATTCCAGGGGTCGGGATTTTCGACGAACGCGGCATGCCCTCCCGGGACGATCGCCCAGGAGGCGCGCGGCAGCTCCTCAAACATCCGGTGCGAGAGCGACAGCCGGATGATGATGTCGTCGTCAGCGGCGATCACCAGGGCCGGTGTGTTCAGCGACCCGAGCCGATCCGTGCAGTCGTGGGTGAGCAGCGCCGCGATCTGCGCCGCAAACGACCAGGCGGGCTGCGCGCTCCGCTCCATCTCGCCGAGGATGGCGGTGAGGCGCTCGGGGTGTGCCGCGTAGAACGCCGGACTGAAGACCCACGGCGCCTGCTGGCGCATCATCAACGGCATCCCTCCTGCCTCGGCAATCTGCCCCCAGACGTCGAAGGCGGCCCGAGTGTAGGCGTCTGGCTTGGCGTACGTGTTTGCGAGCACGACCGAACGCAGGTCGCCGGGGTGTGACAACGCATATTCCTGGGCAATCAGGCCGCCCAGGGAAACGCCGACGAGGTGGAATTGGCTCAGGGCGAGCGTGTCGGCGAGCGCCTTGGTGTCCGCCGCCATCTCGCGACTCGAATATGGTCCCGGCGGCAGCGACGAGCGTCCCACGCCGCGGTTGTCGAAGGTGATCACGCGCAGTCCCGCGGCCACCAACGGATCGATCTGCATCGCCCAGCCTTCGAGGTCGTCACCCACCCCATTGATCAACACGACGGTCTCGTCGCCGTCGCCGCTGATCCGGTAGTGGATGTCGACTCCGTTGGTGTGCACGACCGGCATTCGCTAACGCTCCATGTCGCGGGCGTCGATCGCGCCGCGCCAGAGGTCGACGGATTCGCGCAGGTCGGTGATGACCCGGCCGTCCGGATCCTCGAAGCCGGGGATGATCTCGAAGATCAGGTCGACGGTCTCTGCGCCCGCTGCTTCCAGGGTGTCGAGGACCTTCACGGGCTCGATCAGACCGATCGCGTTGTGCTCGGCGGTGAACGCCCAGTGGTGGTCGGCGATACCATCCGATTGCTGGAGCTGCACCTCGACGAGCCGGCTGCCGAAGCGCTGCAGCCATGCATAGGGATCCCGTTCCGCGCCGACGGTTCCGGGCACGCACTGATGCCCGACATCGAGACAGAGCCGCCAGGGGACGTGCTCCGCGTCGCCATCCGTAAGCAGGTCCTCGATCTGCGCCATGGTCGACGGTTCCCGCACCGCCACCAGGTTCTCAATGAGGAGATACTCGAGCCCGACCGCGCTCGCGTGAGCGGCGATCGCGTGGAGGTCGCGCCTCAGTCCGTCCCACCGCTCGGCGCGACGCTCGGGGTCGTTCCAGTCGGGCACGCTCATCGCACCGACATGGCCCCCGGCTGCTCGAGCTCCGAGCGCCGCGGTCAGATCGATGATGCTGCGGTACCAGTGCACTGCGGCTTCACGACGTCCCTGGTCGGGATGCATGAGCAGGTCGAGTGAGTACGCAGCCAGCCCGGTGAAGGTGGCATGTGCCTGCAGGTCGTTGGCATCGAGTGCGGCGCGATGACGCTCGACGGCATCGCGCCCGCCGGCGAAGGTGTCGAGGCCTTCAACGAGGTCGAGCGACAGCTCGACCAGGTCGAGCCCGAGATCGTTGCGCACGACAGACGCCCAGTCCGCCGGGCGAGGCCAGCGTTTCAGCGCGAAGCAGGTATTGATGCCCAGGTTGACCTTCACGCGCGCTCTCCCGGATGCGTGTTCGACGCACGCTCTGCGGCCGGCACCTCCCCTGCGCCGGTGTGGAGCGTGCTCGAGGAGACGGCTGCTCGGTAGCGGTCGTAGATCGATGCGTATCTGTCGTGATTGGCAGGATCTGGCTCGATCGGCGCCTCGGGCCGGCACGCGATCGTGACCGCCTGCGCAGGGTCGGCGTAGATGCCGACGCCCAGGCCGGCGAGCATCGCGACGCCCGAGGTGGTGGCGTCTCCCGGAATCCGCAGCACCGGTATGCCCAGAACGTCAGCCTTGATCTGATTCCAGGTGGCCAGCGAGGCCGGTCGTCCCGAGACGCGCATCTCGGTGACGGGCATGCTCGCCGCACCGAGCCCCTCCACGTGCACGCGGATCGCGAAGGCGACACCTTCGAGAGCCGCTCGAGCCAGCGCCTTCCGCTCGTGCCGCACCGACAGTCCGAGCATCGCGCCCCGGAGTGTCGGATCGTCACGCTCGCCGTCCCCGAGGACCGGAACGAAGACGAGGCCGTCCGATCCCGGGGCAACGCCTGCGGCGTCGCGGTCGAGCCGCTCGAAGTCGGCGCTGCGCAGACGCCCGGACCGGCCGCTGTACGTGAGTGACGCCAGCCAGTCCACCGCCTCGCCCGCAGTGTTGATCCCGACCTCGGTCACGTAACCCTCCGGGCCGGTGGCGCTCGGGTAGTGAGTCACCGCCAGGTCGGTCGCCGGCTCGCTGACGACCGTGTTGAGGCATGTCGAACTTCCGGCCATCTCGCTCAAGGGGCCGGGCGACGTGACCCCGGCTCCGAAGGCGCAGGCGATGCTGTCACCCGCCCCGGCAACGATCGGAACCGGCCGCGGAAGCCCGAAGCGCCGCACCAGCGCCGGCCGCAATGAACCGACGACGCTCCACGACGGGTGGGGGACCGGCAGCTGGCCCGGCACGAGACCCACCGCATCGACCAGCTCGGGTGCCCACTGCCGCTTGCGCAAGTTCAAGAGCGCGCTCGACGCGGCGATGGTCCAGTCGGTGACCACCTCGCCGGTGAGTGCAAGCGCGAGCAACTCCGTCGGCTGCAGAAACAGCCGCGCCGCCTCGAACACATCAGGCTCGTGGGCGCGAATCCAGAGGATCTTCGCGGCCACGTGAAATGCCGCGGGCACATGACCTGTCAGCGCGTGCAGCGCCGCGGCGCCGAAGGCATCGCGCAGCCACTCGGCTTCCGCGACCGCGCGGTTGTCGCGGTAGATGAGCCCCGGCCGCAGCGGTGTGCCGTGGCCATCGATCGGAACCACCGACGGGCACTGGCCGGTCAGGCCGATCGCGTGGATAGTGTGCCCGGGGCCGAGCCGAGCGATGAGCGTGGCAAGCGCTGAAAGCGACGACGATCGCCACCGCGCCGCATCCTGCTCCGCCCATCCGACACGTGGCGTCTGTGTCGGGTACGGTCGGCGCACCTCGAGGAGCAACCCGCCGGCGATGTCATACGCGGTCGCGCGTGCGCCGGACGTGCCCACATCGACGGACACGAGCGTATCGGTCGCTGTCGTCGGCATGGCCACCCCGGGCTATCCGCGTACCAGCTGCTGGGCCTTGACCTTTTCGCCGTCGAGGGTGACGAGGGCGCCGTTCAGCGCGCCCGTCGAGTAGTCGCTGCCGGGGTTGATGACGACGGTGCGGCCGATCCGCCGGATGCCCGAGGACTCGTGGATGTGTCCGTGCAGGCCGAGCAGGGGCTGATATGCCTGCTCGGCGTCGCGCACCGCCGTGCTGCCCACCGCGACCATGCGCACCTGACCGAGGGTCGCCTGCACCTGGAGATTGGCGTCCAGGAGCGGCGCCTCGTCGAGCTGGGTGCCGAAGGGCGGCGCGTGCAGGTTGAAGACGGCGCGCTCCGGATGCTCGAGGCCGGGCACAAGGGAATCGATGGTGGCGCGCATGTGGCTCTCGTCCTGCTCGCGGTAGGTGTGCCACGGCGTGACGTTCGAGTACCCCCAACTGATCATCTCGTGGTCATCGTCGAGCCACACCACCTTGCCCTCGTCATTCGTCCCCCATGGAGCGCCATCGAGCAAGGCTCCGAGCTCGGCGGGATCGTCATTGCCAAGCATGAAGTAGAGCGGAATGCCGAGTGGACGGAGACGCGAGTCGGCAAGGTCGAGCCACTCCGTCAACCGTTCACGCATCAGGCGCAGGAAGAGGTCGTCGAGGCCGCCGTTCGCCTCCTGTGCCTCGAGCTCGCCCGGTTCCGCTCGATACGGGTAATACCCGTGGTCGGAGATGAGCTTCTCGAGCGCCATCAGTTCGGGTCCCTCGACAACGTCATAGTCGGTCCCGACGAACCGGCATTGCCAGCGGCCACCGGGGGCGTGGACGATCGACTGAATGGCCTTGCCGGCGACGTCGCCACCGAGGATGAGCACGTTGGCCTCGTAGATCCTGGCGGCGTTGATGAACTTCCGGAAGCACACGCTCGATCCGTGCAGGTCGCTGACGAAGTACACCCTCGTCTTCGACACGTCAGCCCCTCGCCATGTCAGGCGGGCACGGTCTCACGGGCACGGCCGACGGCGCTCATGAACCTTTCGGCACGCTCGGGGTCCACGGCATTCCAGGTGATGCCATCACGTTTCAGGCTGGTCCCGACGAAGACGCCGTCCGCGACCGCGAGGATCTCGCCCACCGTCTCTTCGCGCACACCCGTGTTGGCCAGGACCGGCATGTCCGGAACCGCTTCCTTGGCTTCGCGCAGCTCGGTCATGTGGGTCGCCGTGCCGGTGATCTGGCCGCTGATGAGGATGGCGTCGACGCCCAGATAGGCGGCACTCCTCGCCCGGGTCGCGATCGAGCGATTCCCGAGGCTGCTCGCGAACTCCGGCGTGATGTTGGTGAACATCGCGACCGATCCCGCGCCGATCTGCTCGCGGTACGCGGCGATCGCGCCGAAATCGGGTTGCATCAACCCGAGATCGCTCTCGAAGACGCCGGTGAACACCTCGCGGACGAACGACGCGCCGGTCGCCCGGGCGACGGCGAGGCTCGACATCGGGTCCCAGACCAGGTCAATGCCGAACGGTCGGGTCACGAGGTCGCGCACCTGACCGATGACGGCCGCCATCGCGGCAGCCACCTCCGGGCCCACACGCATCTGGTACGGCAGGTCCGCCTCGTTGCAGAAGAGGAACCCGTCGACTCCAGCGGCCTGCAAGGCGTCGAGGTCACGCTCAACGCTGTCCACGAGGTGTCGCATCCCGGCCGCGCGGTCGTGCCGGGGGCGGCCGGGCATCGCCGGGAGGTGGAGCATCGCGATCACCGGCTTGTCCATGCCGAACAGTCGACGCAGCAGCGTCATGCCGGCCTGCGAACGTCGGTGAGCCGCGTCTTGCCGTTCTCCATGGGACGGAGCAGCGATGTCTCCGCGCCCGCGACCACCACCTCGACGCCGGCTTGCTTGATGCGCTCGATCTCCTCGGCGTCGGCGCCGCCATCGGTCACAACGATCGAGACCTTGTCGATCGGCACCACGGTGCTCATCGCGACCGCGCCGAACTTCGAGCCATCGGCGATGACGATGATCCGCTCGGTGCGCTCGAGTCCCCCGCGGATCACGTCAGCGTCGCGATCGTCGAGCTCGGTGACCCCGCGTCGCGCCGACAGCCCCGCGGCGCCGATCACCGCGGTGTCGGTGTTGTAGCGGCGAACGGCCTCGACGGCAGTTGCCCCGATGCATGTCAGCTCGTCCTGACGCACCAGGCCACCCGCGATGATCACGCGAACATTGCGCGTGCCGAGCAGGCTCGCCACCGCCAGCGATGGCGTGATCACCATGAGGTCCTCGCGAACCGGGAGCAGTCGCGCGAAGTGCTCGACCGTGGTGCCGATGCCGAGGAACATGGCGCGTACTCCCACGGTCAGCTCGGCCGCCCGCTTGGCGATGACCCGCTTCTCTCGGGCGTGGTGGAGCGTGCGCGCATTTGCCCCCACCTCGAAGGTCCGGACCAGGTGGGTGGTGGCGCCTCCGTAGGTCCGGCGCACGAAGCCATCGCGCTCGAGACGGCGCAGGTCGCGCCGGATGGTCATCTCGGAAACCTGGAAGTCGCGCGCCAGGGTGCTGACCTCGATGGCCTGGTCCTCCGCGACCCGCTCCAGTACCTTCAGGCGTCTCTCGACCGCTAACACGCTGTGCCTCTCCTCGTGGACGACTTGTCAATTTGTCGGGTCTTGACCGGAAGCTGTCCCTCCGTGTCCATGGGTCTCTTGACAGTGGTGTTCGATTGTGTTCAAACTCTGCCTGTTTTCGACGCGAGTGTCAAGTTGGGTGGCGGTCGGACCGCCGGAGGGTCGCCATGGCAACCGCGAGCAGGCTGTTCGTCCGCAACAGCACGGGTCTGGTGCGCTCTGCGTCGGCAGTCGATGCAACCATCTTCAACGCGGTCATCTCGGCACCGGTCGGGTCCACCATCGCGTACTCGATCTTCTTCGCGCTCGTCGCGTTTCCGGGCGCGGACGTCGTCGGCGTCCTCATCCTGGTTGCGGTCATCAACATCCCGGTGCTGATCATGTTCGCGCTGCTGGGTGCGAGCATGCCGAGGGTCGGGGGCGACTATGTCTGGGTGAGCCGGGTGCTCTCGCCGCCCCTGGCGTTGATATCCAACCTCTGCATGATCATGGGCGGCCTCCTGGGAGCCGCGTTCTTCGCCAAGTTCTTCTCACTGCTCGCGCTCGGGCCGGTCCTCGTCGCGCTCGGGTCGTTTGCCAACAACAACACCCTGATCAATTGGGGAACGTCGTTCCAGACCAACAACAGCTGGGTCCTCGGCGCGTCACTGTTCATGGTCGCGCTGCAGACGCTCATCCTTATCCGCGGCACCAAGGCGACCTTCCGGTGGCAGAACTACTCGTTCATCATCGCCATGGCGGGGACGCTCATCGCGTTCATCGTGCTGCTCATCGGCAGCCAAGGCGACTTCTTCTCGCATTTCGACGCGCTGAACAAGAGCTTCGGTGGCGGAAACGTCGCGGCGGTCATCCACGGCGCGCCTGGTGCTGCCTCGGCAGCGCCCAACTTCTTCAGCGCCGCGACACTCCCAACGCTCTTCTCGATCCAGGGGTTCATGATGTGGAACTTCTGGTCCGTGTACATGTCCGGCGAGTTGAAGAGCGCGTCGAACCGCCGCCGCCAGTTGTCCGTGATGTTCGGGGCGCTCGGCTGGGACACGGTCCTGCTCGTCATCGGCGTCCTGTTGCTCTTCCGCGTCGCGGGTTACAACTTCGTCTACGCGCTCAACGCCGCGAGCTCGGCATACAAGATCCCGTCCGGACCGTTCTATCCGTTCCTCGCCTCGCTCGTCTTCAACACGCCAATCCTCACGATCATCATCATGGGCTCCTTCCTGTTCTGGTCACTGCCGTCGATGATCGCCAACACCTTCATGCCGATCAGGTCCTTCTTCGCGTGGTCCTTTGACCGGCTCATGCCCGAGAGCCTCGCGAATGTGAACGAGCGGACCCACTCGCCGGTCAACGCCATCATCGTCACCAACGTGATCATCGCCGCCCTGGTGATCTGGAGC
>Ga0308309_10001884_pt1 | contig 12468 bp, 12 predicted proteins | sample HubBroMetageWFT5_FD_192491 | JGI IMG/M metagenome (GOLD analysis project Ga0308309, IMG submission 192491) | Warmed and freeze-thawed soil microbial communities from the Hubbard Brook experimental Forest, New Hampshire - Hubbard Brook CCASE Soil... | ecosystem: Environmental > Terrestrial >...
ACCAAAGAGGGCGAGTGGCTCCGCTATACCGTCAACGTCACCCAGGCAGGCATCTATGACCTGCAGGCGCGCGTCGCCTCATCAGGGCCCGGCGGCTACTATCACGTCTCCTTCGACGGACAGAACGCCACCGGCAACCTCTTCGTCCCGCAGACCAATGCATTCCAGACCTACACCACCATGGTCTCGCCCAGCTTCCAACTCCAACCCGGGCAGCATGTCATGGAGGTCACCCTTGACGGAAACGGTCCCACCGGCGGCATGGGCAACTTCAACTGGTTCTCCGTCGTGCCTCCCACTCCGAGTGCTGCCTTCGGCGGGACCCCTGCTCCCATCCCGGGCCTCGTACAAGCTGAAAACTTCGACACGGGAGGCAAGGGCGTAGGGTACTGGAACGGAGCCACCACCAACGCAGGCGGAGCTAACTACCGTCCCGGCGAGACTGTCTCCATCGAAACCTCCACCGACACCGGCGGCGGATTCGACGTAGGCTCGACCAACCCAGGCGACTGGCTCAACTACTCCGTCAACATCGCCAGCGCCGGAACCTACACCCTGCACGTGCGTGTCGCCTCCGACGTAGGCGGTGGAGTCTTCCACCTCGCCGTCGATGGCCAGCGCGTAACCCCTGCCATCTCTGTCCCACAGACCAACGGCTGGCAGACCTGGCAGACGCTTGACGTCCCCAACATCCAGCTACCTCAGGCTGCACACACACTCCAACTCATCATGGACACCGGCGGCTTCTTCAACACTGTCGGCAACTTCAACTGGTTCTCCATCGACTAAGCCAAACAACGGATGCAACCGAAACATTGCCCCACATCTCACCGATGAGATGCGGGGCAATTCTCTAAGGAGAGAACATCGCCGCACAAACCAAAAACTGAATCACCCAAACAGACCCACAACCCCCGGATACAGACTCTCTCACCCTCCACCCGCGCAAACTCTGACATCCCATGCGGTCTTTGGAGGAACCTCCTTTTTGTGTGTATAGATGAAGTCAGGTTACATCGAGGAAGAAACTCCAAAGGAACGAGTTGCTGGAGAATCCTGCTCTACACAAAATCCGACGGGTGATGAATCTGGTCTACAAACACGGGCAACGATATGGGCTTATCCCTCGCGATGAGTCGGCTAATCCCATGAATTGGGTTCGTCAGAAGACAACAAGCAACTACATGGCAGTGATCGTGAATCCGCAGCAGGCGTTCGAGATTCTGCTCAACATCCCAGAGCCACGACGCACCTTGGTTCTTACAGCTGCGGCGACAGCTCTGCGAGCATCGGAGACTCTCGGCCTGATGTGGATGGATCTGGATTTTTCGGATCAGGTGATCGAAGTGAAACGCGCTTACGTCTGGGCCCAGTTCAGGCCCGCGCCCCTCGGGATCAAGCCACCGCCGAAGCCTCGCTGACACGCTTCGATGTGGCGATCGCCACAGTGAACGCCTACTTAACTGTCCTGGCTGCCTAGCGAACCATGCGAGCCGCCGATGCAAACGTGCAGCGGCGCGACACGTTCGACAAGGCTGTCCGGGTCCTGGTCGAAAATCAACTTCGCGCGGGAGCGGATAGTTCCCGTGCGGAGGCTGGAATAAAAAGAGCCCCATATCAGTTATTAACCCCAAGGCGAGAGTCCTAATCATTGCCAAGGAAATTCATAATCCACAGACCGCTCTGTCTGGCGGCGATCTTCGTGATGACTGCGGCGGCGTTCGCGCAGTCCGTCGTGTCAAATCGGGCCAGCAGTATTGCCACAACGGCGATTGAGAAACCCACCCTGCCCGCGCCGGCGATCTTTGCTCCCAGTGTGATCTCCGGTCCTGGCAACGACGGGACACCAACCTTCTCACCCGATGGGCAAACACTGTACTTCTACCGGTATGGCGCATCGTCCGGCTCGACCGTAATCCTCGAATCCCATCACACTCCCGCCGGATGGTCGAAGCCTGTTGCCGCGCCGTTCTCGGGACCGGCTTCGGACCGGCAGCCCGCACTCTCGCCCGATGGCCGCACGCTCGTCTATGCTTCGCGGCGCCTGCTCCCTGCCGGCCCCGGCGAACCGCTTCGACCCGTGACCCACCTATGGCGCGTCATCCGCACGGCGTCGGGCTGGTCCGCGTCCGAGCGCTTGCCGGATACCGTCAACATCTCCGGGAGGATGCACAACCCATCCCTCGCGGCCAACGGCGATCTCTACTTCACCTGCCCGACAAACCAACCAGACCAGGAACTCAGCTGGGGCCTCTATCGAGCGGCCTACCGCAACGGCCAGTATGATGCCCCACAGCGGCTCGCCTTCAGCGGCGGCGATCTTTTGGACGCCGATGACCCAGCCATCGCACCGGACCAGTCGTACCTGATCTTCGGTAGCCATGGGCTGCACGCTCCACCCGGACGAGAGCACCTCTTCATCTCCTTCCGCACAGGAACTTCGTGGGGCCCCCCGGCTCAGATCCACTACGAAGGAGACGATTGGCCCGACCCCAACGGTAACGGCGACGGCGAACCGCAGATCAGTCCGGATGGCAAGACTCTGTACTTCGACTCGTCACGATCGGTGCCTCTCGACCCAGACCGCTCCCGGAGCCAGTTTCTCGCGGACGTAGAGCGTCTCAACGCATGGGACAATGGCAGCAGCAATGTCTGGTCGCTACCCTTGAAGCCTCTGCTCAACGCAGCCGGTCAGCGACGAGAGGAGAAGCAGACCGATGCCAAGGAATAAAACTGTTGCCATCGCCTTTGCCGTGTTGGCCGTATTGGCGACGGCCCAAACAGTGACGCCGCAGCCCCAGAAGATCGCAATCGTCGGGGCCACTCTGATCGATGTGAGCAACTACGGGCATTCCGCCAACGACATCGCAGACTCCGTAGTGCTCATCGATGAAGGAAAGATCGTTGCCGTCGGATCCGCAACCCAGATCACGATCCCCTCCGAATCGACCCGCATCGATGCTCACGGAGAGTTTCTCGTTCCCGGCCTCGTCGATGGGTTCGGCGCCTTGCGCACCCAGGCCTTTGCGAATGCCTATCTATACGACGGGGTCACGACGGTTTACGTCCCCACAGTACTGCCCAATGGGGGCGGAGACGGCGAGTTGAAGATTGTGCGAAACGCATCTCCCGGACCTCGCTTGTTCCTGGGAGCGCCGATGACCGGTTATTCGGAACAGGGCGCGGACCCATCCGATAAGCCGATGTTGGACCATCGGCTTCACGATCGGCGACTGTCCAACCAGCAGCTCATTGCGCGGGTCGATCAATTGGCCGACCAGGGCTTTCGCGGAGTGACCATCAGTTATGACGTCTGGCCCGATCAGGTCGATGTGATTGTCGCCGAAAACAAGCGGCGAGGTACGGCGACGCTTGCCGAACCTGCATTCACGACCTATCCCTATGCAATCCACGCCGGCGTCAGTGGGTTATTGCGCAACGATCACTATCTCCTCGAATTGGCTCCTCCTGCGGTGCTGCTGGACCGTGCCGATAACCTCGGTGCGGGCTCTGCCGCCTCCCGTGCCATCTGCACGGTTGACCCAGCCTCCAACGAGGTTGCAGATTTCGGAGCACAGCTCGCCAAATCCAACACCGCCCTGATGCCCACGTTGTCAATGGAGGCTACCGCCGATGCTCTCGACGTTCCCAATCCCTGGAGCGCCCCCTCGGCCGCCCTCATCAAGGCTGCCGATTTGGACGACCCTGTTGACCCCTCTACCGGAGAGTCTGCGTTTCTGGCCAGCCTCACTAGGGAACACAGAAAGCGGGTTCGGGACTGTGCCTGGCATAAAGAGGCGTTCGATGCTCGCCTCTATCAGCTTGGAGCGAAATATCTGGCCGGAAGCTCGGCAACGAGCTACGGAATTATGCCCGGCAGCGGTCTCCACCTCGAACTCACACTGCTGCATCGGATCGGCCTCTCTCCGCGCGAGGCTATCGCAGCGGCAACCAGCAACTTTGCCGATATCTATGGCTGGCGTGACATCGGGCGCATCGAACCGGGGCGTGTCGCCGACGTGCTTATCCTCAACGCCGACCCACGTAGCGATCTTGCAGCTTTGGACCACATCGACAGAATCATCTTCCGGGGTGCCGTGCTCCATCGGCAATCCTTGCTCGAAGCACGTGGCATGAAGTAGGCAATCCGGTAGTTCGTGATGGACGATAGCTGCCTATCAGTACCGGCAAGTCGGCTTGGGGCAAGCGATCTGCGCGAATGCTCGTATATGCGCTGGATTAATGCCGGATGACGAGCAAACCGAAAACTGATTCAGTAGTGGGGCCTAAGGTTCGAGTGTCGCTTGTAGGACTCGATAGGCTTTTTGGAGCCGCTTGGCGTCACGTTTTGCGAGCAGGGCTTGCAGTTGTTGCGATAAGAACTTGGGATCTACGTTGACGTTCTCGAAATGGAAGAACGCCGACGGCGAAGCGTTTAACTCCCTGGCGAGAGCGATGATGAGTTCGAAGGACGGTACTTTCTCGCCTCGCTCGATCCTGCCAAGGTGTTTGAGGACTCGTATCCACAGGTAGCCTGCCGCCGCGCACGTATGCTGTAATGCATCCAGAGGCAAAACTCACCGAAGAGGATAAGAAAGCAATATGTGCCTGGGTGAAGGAACAAACGATTGCCGCAAAATGAGGCGCAAAAAGTCCACGCGCGAGAAATTCAAGGAACGCTCTCGGTCGGCGAAGGTAGTGTCGATATCTGGCCACTGAGAGCAGCCTGTCAAAATCGGGATCCGCCCCAAGGTAGTGAAAAGAATCAGGCGGTTCGTAAGGCTTGCCATCGGAGTAGCACGCAAAGTTAATTGCGTAGAATAAGAACGCGTTCTTCCTTACGGCCTCAAAATTGCGGCAACCCATGCCGTTCGAGGTCAGGACTCCAAGACTCAATGTTGAGCATCGAAAAGGATAAGAAAGCAGTGTCTGCCTGGGTGATTGCAATGTAAATATTGTAATCATGTCGTGGTGTTCGCACACCGCGGGTTCTAGCGTGAATATATAAGCAAAGTACGCAGGAGGACGAATGAGAGACGAGGCGACCGTGGTTGGCGACAGAGTTGCGGCACTGAAGGAGGCATGGCACTTGAAAGCCATCAGCGAATCGCGAGCGCTTAGATTCCTCCTCGGGTTTGTGACGGGATGGGCGGGCGCACTCATCGTGTCGGTTGTCGTACTTCTTGGTCGCCCTTTGCTTCTCTCCGCACAGACGCTCCACTACTCGAAAAGTCCGGATGTGAGGAATGGAAAGAAGGTTTACAACGGCGGCTGCATTGCATGCCACGGGAGCGAGGGGAAGGGGGCTCCCATGGCGAGTACGGTTTTCGCGCGGCCCGATACGTTTCCGGATTTTACGGACTGCGCTGGGACAACGCCGGAGCCGAACGGCAATTGGAAGGCAGTGATTGTGCACGGCGGACCATCGCGTGGACTCTCCCAGATTATGCCTGCGTTTGGGGATTTGCTGACGGACCAGGAGATCAACGATGTAATCGCCTACATGCGGGGATTCTGCAAGAATGTGCACCACGATCCGCTGGGGGAGCTAAATCTGCCGCGGGCATTGGTAACGGAGAAGGCGTTTCCAGAGAACGAAATTGTGATTTCTACGGCGGCGAGTGCATCCGGAGCACCGGCGTGGACTACGGATATCATCGATGAAAGGACGATCATCGACGCCCGGACTCAGCTTGAAACCGATGTTCCAGTGAACTATGCCGACCAGGCGCACAACTGGACGGCGGGGTTAGGGGACATTACGCTGGGGCTGAAGCGGGAGATGTTTTCCAGCCTGCGGGCGGGTTCGATCCTGAGTTTGCAGGGCGGTATTTTGCTGCCGACGGGGGACAGCAAACGAGGCTTCGGTGCTGGGACGACGCAGTTCGAACCCTTCGCAGCCTTCGATCAGCTGTTCAAGGAGAACACGTTTTTACAAACCCAATTGGGGGCGGACCTGCCGGTGGATGCGAGCGTGGCTCCGCGCAGCCTGTTCTGGCGGGCGACGGTAGGGCAGGCAATGGCGCCGGACCACATGCTGGGACGGCTGTTTTCGCCCATGGTCGAGTTTCTGGCGGTACGCGACTTCAAGCCGGGGGCGAGTACGGATTGGGATGTTCTGCCGGAGATGCAGATCACCGTCAGCAGGCGACAACACGTCCGCGTGGGCTTTGGCGTGAGGGAGCCGTTCACGAACACGAGGGGACGAACGCCGCAGCTGCTGTTCTATTTCCTCTGGGATCGGGCGGATGGGAAGTTATGGGGAGGTTGGCGATGAGACTCCGTTGGGGTAGTGCGGTTGTTCTTGCGCTTGCAGTGATCGGGGTGCCAGCCATGCTGCGCAGCCAGTCGCAAACGGAGAACGCTAAGGGCGACAAGACTCCGCCGGGGACTCTTTTCCGGACATCGGAACGGTGCGTGGCTTGTCATAATGGGCTGAAGACAATTTCCGGCGAAGATGTTTCGATTGGGTTCGAGTGGCGCGCGAGCATCATGGCCAATTCGTCCCGCGATCCTTATTGGCAAGGAAGCGTTCGGCGAGAATCCATTGATCATCCGGAGTCGAAACAGGCGATCGAGGATGAATGCTCGATCTGCCATATGCCGGCTGTCCGGATGGCGGACCGGGATGCGGGAAAACATACACAGGTCTTTTCGCGACTTCCGTTGCAAAAGTTTCCCAGGGGGGACCGCGCGGCAGCAGATGGAGTGACCTGCTCGGTTTGCCACCAGATCGAGAAGACGGGACTGGGAACGGAAGCGACCTTTGTTGGGAATGTGGTCATTGCGAAACCGATCCAGAACGATGAGCGGCCCGAGTACGGGCCTTTCGACATCGACAAAGGGCACCAGACCGTGATGCACTCCTCGACGGCGACGTACTTCCCAACCCGGGGCGATCACATACGCAACGCGGGTCTTTGCGGCAGTTGCCATACGCTGATCACTTCCGCGCTTGGGCCGAAGGGCGAGAAGGTAGCGAGGTTCCCAGAACAGGTGCCCTACCAGGAGTGGCAGCATAGCGACTATGCGAACACGCAAACCTGCCAGGACTGCCATATGCCGGTGGTGAACGAGCCGGTGGCAATCACGGCGCTGTACGGCCCGCCACGCGAGGGCATGCACCGCCACGTGTTTGTCGGATCGAATTTCGTTATCGAAGGGATGCTGCAGGATCATCGCGATGAATTGGCGACCGGGGCGCTGCCCGAAGAGATGGATGCGGCGATGAAGCGTACGGCCGAGTTTTTGAAGACGCAGGCGGCAAAGGTCACGATTACCCGGATGGATGCGACTCCGAATGGGCTTGCCGTGGAGGTGCATGTGGAGAATCTGGGTGGGCATAAGTTGCCTACGGCTTACCCTTCGCGGCGGGCGTGGCTACATTTTGTCGTGAGGGAGGGCAGTGGGCGCGTGGTGTTCCAGTCGGGTGCGCTCAATCCGGATGGCTCGATTGTAGGCAACGACAATGACGAAGACCCTCTGAAGTTCGAGCCCCATTATCGCGAGATCACGAGTTCGCAGCAGGTTGAGATTTACGAACCGATCCTGAAGGATTCGGAGGGGAAGGTGACGACCGGCCTGCTCCATGCAGTCGGCTACTTGAAGGATAATCGTCTGTTGCCGCACGGCTTCGATAAGGCCACCGCAGAGAAAGATATCGCCGTGACCGGCGAAGCGGCCAGCGATCCGGGGTTCACAGACATGGGAAGCTCCGTGCGGTATGTGATCTCAACCGGGAATGCAACGGGACCGTTCAAGGTGGAGGCGGAGCTTTGGTATCAGCCGATCGGGTTTCGGTGGGCGCACAATCTGGCACCTTACAAGGCGGAGGAGCCGCAACGCATGGTGCGATACTACGAAGAGGCGGCTCGGAGGTCGGCGGTGGTGCTGGCTAGAGCAGAGGCTACTCGGTAAGGATCTCGGACAGTGATATGCCGCAAGGAAAGGCCATTCGCGAGCAACGAGAACTGGTTGCGGAAGGTGTGGTTCGGGCGGAAAGAGCCTCTCATTCTGGTTACACCGAGAACCGTCATCGGCTGGCATCGGGCCGGCTTCCCGGTTGTATTGGACTTGGATTTCACGGGCGAGGGGAGTGGGAGGACGAAGACGGTTGAGCAGAGAAGTTCGTGCTCTGATCTTTCGCATGGCGGCTGAGAACCCAACCTGGGGAGCACCGCGCATTCATGGCGAACTGCTCAAGCTGGGCTTCGTTCTGTCGGAAACCACGGTCTCGCGATGCTTCGACGAATCCCGAGAACTCCAGATTACGCCAACCGCTGGCTGACGTTTCTGCGAAACCATCGCGAAGCAATTGCGGCCATGGACTTCTTCACCGTGCCGACGCTCAGGTTTGACGTTCTGTATTGCTTCTTTGTGAACGGCCACGACCGGAGAAAGATTCTGCGTTTCAACGTGGCCGAAATCCCAACGCTCTCTGCATCGTCCAGCAGTTGCGGGAGGCGTGGCCGTACGTCCCGGCGCACAGATTTCTTTTGTGCGATCGCGACGCAAAGTTCGGACCTGATTGCGGCGGTTACAGGCTTGGGAAGCCAACCGATCCGCACTGCGTTTCGCAGCCCGTGGCAGAACGGTGTCGCAGAACGCTGGGTCGGGAGTTGCCGACGAGACCTGCTAGACCACGTGATCGTCTTGAATGAACAGCACCTTAAGCGGCTGATGTCGGAGTATGTTCGCTATTACCATGAAGATCGAACCCACCTCGGACTAGCGAAGGATCCGCAGCAGGCCGGCCAACAGCAATGTTCCTACGCCGGGCCGCAAGTTTCACTCCTTCGCTCGACTCGGCAGCCTACATCATCGCTACGCCATTGCAGCGTAGACTCCAACAATTGTCTTGGGGGATCACTCTGATCGCCCGAATCAGAGCCGCTCTGGGTAGCGCTTTCGTCGCGGGCCAAGTCCATCGTCTTGGAGTAACGTCGGGCCGGAATCGCGAATCAGTAGGCTGACACTCCAGGCGGAGAAGTGCTCTTAACGGTACGGGAGGTTTTGACGAGCCACAGCTAAATCATCACGCCCCTGCGCCGTCGCTAAGAATCCTCTTTAAGATATTTACCTCGAAGGGTTCTTCTAGCAATTTCCCGATGGCTTGTTCTAAATACTTAAAGTGCGGGGTCGCTATGTGTTTATCGAGCTCCGCCTCGCTTTCCCATGTTTCGTCGAAATAGAAGCGACCCGTCGAGTCTGACTCGTAAAGTTCATACGATTTACATCCCTGTTCGCCACGTGTAGGAACCAACATGCCCTGCAATAGCCTTCTGAGTTCGTCTTCGTTTCCTTTACGTGCCACGGATCTTGCAATCACACGTACTTCGGTCATGGTGTTCAACCGTTCAACCTCGTTTGTTTATAATTTGCCTTTGCGGTCGCTGGCACCACCTGCAGTTACTTCAAAGTTGGATCGATCAACGTCAGATCGGTTGCCGGATCAAGCCGTTTTTGCATCGTTATTGGATCGACCGTCACCATCACTTCCAGCGTGGGCGATACATACGCAGTAAGAACATGGCCAGCCCGCGTTGTTCCGTCCGAATTCCCCACTACCATGTGCGTATGGACTACGGGCTTTCCTTGATAGAGCGCGATATCCCCGCTCATCCCAATCACTTCGTGCTGACCGACAATCGGAATCTTCTTGTACATTTTGCGCTGAGGATCAAACCAACCCAAAGTTGCTCCATTCAGTGCTCCGATAGCGGTGAAGTGAGCACTCGTTACTTGATACTTCTCCGCAAACTCTACCAGTCCGGAAAAGGCCTCGTCTCCCTGGTAGAAGATGACCGCATATTGTTTTGTAGGTTCTCCTGGGTTCAGCAACTGAACCTGCATCTTGGGAGCTTTCCCCCTGGGAACGGCTTCTGATGGCGAGACATATTCGCTTGCCGTCTCTTGCGAATACCCAATCATCGCTGTGACCCCGATCAATACCAGGACACAAAGAGTCTTTGCCATTGCTTCCTCCTTCTCGTGACATGCAATAGATGTGCCAAATACCTCCAGGCCGACCCGCAATGCACGCCACTCTCGAATTCACCGCAACGCAAAGTAGCGTCATCTTTTCAGCGGCATGAGTTGGCTAGGTGGCTGGGGATGGCCTTAGGAAACTCGGATCGGATGTCCTGCGGACTGATGCACTGTCCGCATGTCGACACGCTTCTGGTTTCAAGTAGTCTCCTTCCCGAGTGCCCGGTCAACAACGGCGTCGATAACGGTATCGAACTCTGTCGTGGACCCATCACATGTCCGCTGAATAACAGAGTAGGTTAAGGTTCAACCAAGATGAGGGTTTAGTTGAAGAGACGTGGTCGCGCGGGATGGTAACGGAATTGCTCCTGTTCCACGCGTGACCGACGCCGCATCTTACGCTCGTAATGCAATCTGGCTGGGTCAGCACACTTTGGACAGTACGGTCCGGAAGAGACGGAATTGTGGCCGCGATGCTGAATGACGCCGAGTCTCTCAAATATGTTGAACTCTCCGAGGAGTCTGGCGTCCGCACAACGGTCGAGACGTCTGCTGAGATATTTAGAGGGAGTCAAGCATATCGCGGAGCCGATTTTCTTGCTGTCGAAGAGCCTCTGGAGATTCAACTCGCCTACGGACCAGTGGGCTCAAGATGGGTGAAATCCATCTCGGTCACGATGCGCACTCCGAGGCACGATTTCGAATTGGCTGCCGGCTTCCTGATGTCTGAGGGGGTTGTCAGCGATTCCGCCGACATAACTGAGATAACCTACCTCGCTGGCAGTTCGCACCCCGGAGGGGCGGCGCGCGATGGAGGGGGCCGGATGGACGCCGCCGTCCTGCCGTATCAGCCTGAGCGGAACATCGTTCAAGTGAAGCTATCGCCAGATGTGTCCGTCAACATGGCGAATCTAGAGCGCAATTTCTATACCACATCCAGTTGCGGCATTTGTGGGAAGGCTTCTCTACTGGCTCTGCGAACGGTCTGCCCCCCGCGCGCTGTAAATGGTTTTCAGGTCGCAGCTCAAGTTCTCTATTCTTTGCCAACACAATTGCGGGATGCGCAAAAAGTGTTCCAGAGAACGGGTGGGTTACACGCTGCCGGACTCTTCGACTCCACAGGGCAGCTATTCTCCAGCCGTGAGGACGTGGGTCGTCATAATGCGGTTGACAAGCTGTTGGGAGCCGAATTCCTTGCCGATCGCACTCCGCTACGCGATCGTCTGCTTCTATTATCAGGCAGGGCGAGCTTTGAGTTGCTTCAAAAGTCGCTCATGGGAGGAATTCCCATGGTTGTGTCTGTCGGAGCACCTTCGAGCCTAGCTGTTCAGGTCGCAAGAGAGTTCGATATCACTCTGGTTGGTTTCCTGCGCGCAGACCACTTTAACGTCTATAACGGTGCGGCCCGCGTCATCGGACGCTCCGAAATCACTGGGGAGTAAATATGAAGCTGCGAATCAAGGGTAACTCGGTGAGATTACGGCTCACCCGTTCAGAGGTGGCGAAGCTGCTCGACATTGGACATATCGAGGAAACAATTCAGTTTAGTCCTCAGGAACAATCCAGACTGACGTATTCCCTTCGAGTGAAGCCCGATTTGAGTAGTGCAATACTCCGATATCAGCCGCCTGAAATTGCGGTTGTTCTTCCTACAAAAGAAGCCACGACCTGGGCGAAGGATAACCAGGTTGGAATCTACGCCACCGTCGATCTCGGTCTTTGCGGTACTTTGGATCTCCTCGTGGAAAAGGACTTTGCCTGCCTAGACGGCAGCGATGCCGACAATTTGGATACATTCGAAAACCCCAGTACCACGGGAATCTGCCCGTGAGGGGCAGCTGTTCCGAAGTCCTTCTGCGTCTCCCCGTTTTCCCAACCCCGCTGCGCTGCCGTACCATCTCGCCGTGTCGTAACAGCAAACATTTCACCCGTAACTAGTTAAAACCACGAGACACCGATGGCAATTCAGAAAAAGTTCTACTAAGACTCGGAAACAATTCGCGGACTGTTAATGAACAGAGTTTCAAGTCTGCCCGTCACGGATTTAAGCACTCGAACTTGGCTCTCGTTCGTCGATGCATTTCAGAGGACCGAGCTTCGCGATAGCAGACCCGCCCAACATCTGAGCCCTAACACGGATGAAATCCACCGTTTGCTCAAAAAGATTGGAGCACGGCGTTAAGGAGATCTCAAATTAAGACGGGGAGACTTTGCGCTCAGTCAATCTTCTTGATCTGTTCAGCGGCAATTTGAAATCCAGTATTCGCTGCCGGAGCGCCCGCGTACACCGCGGTCTGCAAGAGCACCTCTTTCAAGTCGCATAATTCGAGTTCACTCGCCAATGCGGCTCGCACGTGGAGGGCGAACTCTTCCCATCTTCCGAGCGACGCCGTTAGAGCCAGCGCCAGGAGCCGTCGGGTGCGTCGGTCCAGTTCGGGACGAGACCATATCGCTCCCCAAGCGTAACGGGTAATCAACTCT
>Ga0308309_10001885_pt1 | contig 12466 bp, 16 predicted proteins | sample HubBroMetageWFT5_FD_192491 | JGI IMG/M metagenome (GOLD analysis project Ga0308309, IMG submission 192491) | Warmed and freeze-thawed soil microbial communities from the Hubbard Brook experimental Forest, New Hampshire - Hubbard Brook CCASE Soil... | ecosystem: Environmental > Terrestrial >...
CCCAAAAGCCTATTCATACAGGGTCTCCCATGGTTTCCCTCCACGACCGTGGAGATGTGTGTCGAGCTTAATGCCGCTCCTCCCAGCCCAGCAAGCCTTTGCGCTCGTAGAGCCAGGGATATTGCCGAACCATCTGGCGCACCCGCGTCAGCCGGTAGGCAAAAGCGGCGATGGCGAATTGCACGGCCCAGCCCAGGAAAAAGCCGCCGATCGACCAAAGTTCGCCGCCGGCCAGGGCGTAATCGAAAAATCTCAGCCCCAACGAGATCAGTGCAGAATAGAGCATGAGCTGCCGCCACGAGCGCCAGGTAATCGCCATGCCGTGGCCGGCGGCAAACGATGCAGGGCCGGCCAGCACGAAATTGAACAGCAGCACCACGCCCAGCGTGTCGCCCAGCCAGTCCGACATGAGCATGTCGAAATCGCTCATTCGTGGCCACCCTCGAGGTAGGCGGCGCGTATCTCGGGGTTCGCCAGCAGTTCCCGCCCCGTCCCGCTCAGCCGGACGCGGCCGTTGACCAGCACGTAGCCGCGGTCGGCCAGCCGGAGCGCATGGAAGGCGTTCTGCTCGACCAGGAAGATCGTCACCTTCTCCTCGCGCGCGATCCGGCGGATGGCCTCGAAGATCTGCCGCACAATCAACGGCGCCAGCCCAAGCGAGGGCTCGTCGAGCAGCAGCAGCCGCGGCCGGCTCATCAGGGCGCGGCCGATCGCCAGCATCTGCTGCTCGCCGCCCGACAAGGTGCCGCCGCGCTGCTCGCGCCGCTCGGCCAACCGGGGGAACATCTCGAACACCCGGTCGAGGTCTTTCTGGAAATGCACCGGATCGGCGACGATGGCGCCCATCTGCAGATTTTCGTAGACGCTCATGCGCGGGAAGATACGCCGGCCTTCCGGCACCTGGGCCACGCCCCGCAGCACGATCTCGTGGGTCGGCAGACGGGTGATGTCCTGGCCTTCCAGCCTGATCGTGCCGGCCCGCGCGCGCGGGCTGCCGCAGATCGTCATCAGCAGGGTCGACTTGCCGGCGCCGTTGGCGCCGATCAGGGTCACGATCTCGCCATGGGCGACATCGAGGTCGACCCCGTGCAGCGCCTGGATGGCGCCATAGAATGTCGCCACCGCCCTGACTTCAAGCATGGGCGCTTCAGGCATCGGGACCGCCCTCGTCGGTGCCGAGATAGGCGCGAATGACGGCCGGATCCCGTTGCACCTCGGCCGGCGCTCCCTCGGCGATCTTGCGGCCGTAGTCGAGCACGACGACATGGTCGGAGATCCTCATCACCACGCTCATGTCGTGCTCGATCAGCAGTACGCCGATGCCGTCGCCGTCGCGAATCGAGATCAGCAGCGCATTGAGCTCGGTCGACTCGCGCGGGTTGAGCCCGGCCGCCGGCTCGTCGAGGCAGAGCAGCCGCGGCTCCGTGCACATGGCCCGGGCGATCTCGAGCCGCCGCTGCGCGCCGTAAGGCAACTCGCCGGCCGGCCGGTCGGCGTCGGCCACGAGATTGATGCGCTCCAGCCAGCGGCGCGCGGCCCCGATGGCCGCCGCCTCGGCGTCGCGGTAGCGCTTCAGGCCGAACAGGCCGAATACGCTCATGCCCGAGGCGCGCATCAGCTTGTTGTGCTGGGCGACCATCAGATTCTCCAGGACCGTCATGCCCGGAAACAGGCGAATGTTCTGGAAAGTCCGCGCCACCTTGGCCTTTTGGCCGATCTCGTGGCCCAGCATACGCTCCAGCAGGTACTCGCGGTCGGTCCGCAGCGTAAGCCGTCCTACCGTCGGCTTGTAGAAGCCGGTGATGCAATTGAAGACCGTCGTCTTGCCCGCGCCATTGGGGCCGATAATCGCGGTTATCTCGCGCGGCCTGGCGGTGAAGGTGACGTCGTCGACCGCAACGAGGCCGCCGAACCGCATCGTGAGGTGCTCGACCTCGATCAGCGGTGCGCCGTTCATGCTACGCCTCGTCGATGAACGGGGCGGTGAACGGGGTGCAGCCGCACCGACGGCTCGCGGTGGGCGATCAGCCCGCGCGGCCGGAACACCATGATCAGCACCATGGCGAGGCCGAAGGCCACCATGCGGTAGGCGCCGAGGTCGCGGAACCATTCCGGCAGACCGATCAACAGCACCGCGGCGAGCACAACGCCGATCTGGCTGCCCATCCCGCCCAGCACGACGATGGCGAGAATGATCGCCGATTCGATGAAGCTGAAGCTTTCCGGACTGATGAAACGCTGCTTGGCGGCGAAGAACGAGCCGGCAAAACCCGCGAACATCGCGCCGACCGCGAAGGCGGTGAGCTTGGTGTTGGTGGGGTTGATGCCCAGCGCCTTGCAGGCCGTCTCGTCCTCGCGCAGCGCCTCCCAGGCGCGGCCGACCGGCAGGCGGCGGACGCGCTGCGTGAAGAAGTTGGTCACCAAGGCGAGCGCCAGGATGATGTAATAGAGAAAGATGAGGCGCTGGTTGCCGGAGAACGGGATGCCCATCATTTCGGCGAAGGTCTGCTTGCCGGCTGGCGCGGTCTCCGCGAACACCGCTCCGAACAGGGTTGGGCCGGGGATGCTGCCGATTCCGGCCGGCCCGTTGCTGAGGTCCACCCAGTTCAGCAGGACCAGCCGGATGATCTCGCCAAAGCCCATGGTCACGATGGCGAGATAGTCGCCGCGCAGGCGCAGCACCGGAAAGCCCAGCAGCAGCCCGAAGCTTGCCGACATCATGCCGGCGAGCGGCAGGACCGACCAGAAGCCCAGCCCATATTGGGTGCTGAGCAACGCGTAGGAATAGGCGCCGACGGCGTAGAACGCGACATAGCCGAGGTCGAGCAGGCCCGCGAGGCCGACCACGATGTTCAATCCCCAGCCGAGCATGACATAGGTCAGGATCAGGACGGAGAGGTCCATCGTCTTTTGGTCGGCGAGCGGCGTCATCGGCAGAACGAAGGCGGCTGCCAGCAGGGCGGCACCGAACCATTTGGCCACGGCCTGCCCGACCGGAACGCCACGCGGCGAATGGCGCGCAACGGCGAGCGCATGGTTCGCCCATGGCCAGAGCGTGCGCAGCACGATCAGCAGGCCCGCCAGCACGACGAACCAGTGCAGGAAAGTCGACGGCAGCTTGAGCGGCGACGCGCCGATCGCACCCAATACCGCGCCGAGGGCGAGGGCCGGCCAGGATAGGCCATCGGCCGCCAGCGATAGGCCGAGCCGGCCAAAGAAGATCGTGACGATGGCGATGCCGAGATCGACGAACTGGTAGTCGAAAGTCAGGCCTTTGCCGATGTCGTAGGTGCGGAAGCCAACGATGAAGATGCCGAGCCCGGCCGCCACCAGCGCGGTCAGGCCCGCATCCTTCAAATGGTGTTGCAGACGCGGCCCCATCGCCTCAGACCTTCTCGATCTCCGGCTTGCCGAGCAGTCCGGTCGGCCGGAAGATCAGCACCAGGACGAGGATGCCGAATACCGCGACGTCCTTGTACTCGCTGGAGAAATAGCCGGCCCAGAAGACCTCGATCAGGCCGATCAGCAGCCCGCCCAGCATCGCGCCGGCCAACGAGCCGATGCCGCCCAGCACCGCGGCGGTGAAGGCCTTGATGCCCGCCAGGAAGCCGATGAAGAAATCGACGATGCCGTAGTACATCAGGAACATCATGCCGGCCACGGCGGCCAGGGCGGCGCCCATGACGAAGGTGAGCGAGATGGTGCGATTCACATCGACGCCGAGCAGCGAGGCCATCTTCATGTCCTGCTCGCAGGCGCGCTGCTGGCGGCCGAGCGGTGTCGAGGCGATCAGCCAGGAGAAGCCCGCCATCAGCGTCACCGTCACGACGACGATGATGATCTGCAGCCAGGCCACGCGCACGTCGAAGCCGTCGGCGCTGAACAGGTTGAAACCGCCTTCGACGACCTGGCCACCCGGCTTGGGCCGTGCGCCCTGGGCCAGTTGAACATAGTTCTGCAGCATGATGGACACGCCGATCGCCGAGATCAGCGGCGCGAGCTTGAACGACCCGCGCAACGGCCGGTAGGCGGTGCGCTCGATCGCCCAGCCATAGATGGCGGTGAAGGCCATGGCGAGCAGCAGCACCAGGATGATCGCGACGGGGCCCGAGCCGATGCCCAGCATGGCACAGATCATGAAGCCGATGAGGGAGATGAAGGCGCCGATCATGAAGACATCGCCGTGCGCGAAGTTGATCATGCCGATGATGCCGTAGACCATCGTGTAACCGATGGCGATCAGGCCGTAGATGGCGCCGAGCGTAATGGCGTTGATCAACTGTTGTGAAAAATACGCCATGCCTTTGCTTTCCCCCGTACCCTGCGACCTACGACGCTTCCGGCAAGCCATGCAAGCGAACTATTCACCGGCTCGGGGAGGAATTGAATAGACGACCTGAAAATGGTCCGCGTGCAAATCGCGGACCACTTCCAACGTGTCACCATGGATTATCTGCCGGTCAACGCACTGAACGCCGCCTGCCGAAGATCGACGCCGGGCTGATGGGCGGCGGCCACCACGCCATGTGCCTGTTCGGCCGCTCGCGGGCGCGGCACTAGTTCCGCAATCATCCTGAGCGAAGCGAAGGATCTCATGCCCGTGGCAAGCGGCGATGAGGTCCTTCGCTTCGCTCAGGACGACGGAAACCTCATCTATGAGGTGGCGCTAGCCGCGACTCGCCGGCGATTGCGCCTGAACATCGCGATCAGGCGCACGATGGCGGCGGCCAGCACCAGGGCGGCCATCGGCCAGTAGAAGCGGTCGAGCGGCACTCTTTTACCGATGGCTGTGGCAAAGCTGATCCAGATGTACCAGCCACCCACCAGGTGCAAGAGGCGCCATTTGCGCGGACCGAGCCACGCCGCCGTGCGGTCGAACGACGTCGCCGTCATCGCCGCGATGAAAAGGTATGCCGTGCCGGCCAGCAGGATGGTCGTGGTATTGGTGAGCTTCCAGAACAGCTCACGGTCCAGCGCGGCGAGTCCCAGGATCGCGGCGAGATGGATGAAATGCGAGACGGCAAAGGAGACGCCGAGATAGCGCCGGTTGCGACGCTGCCAGCGCGTCGCGTCCGACGGGATCAGCTCGACCATTGCGCCCGCGGTGAAGGCCATGACGAACAGCACCAGCGAGGTGCGCGCCGTCGCCCGGATCACCAGGCGGATGCCCTCGACGTCGCCAGCGTGGTTCGCCAGCAGCCAGAGAGCCATCGCCATCAGCAAAAGCGACAACAGGCCGACCAGCCGCCATCCGTTCATCGACCGCCTCCCCGCAGCGCCGCCGTGCGCTTGAGGCGCCGGCTGAGCCCGACGACATGAAACGCGAGCAAGCCAACCAGCGCGATCTCGCCGGCCGCCGCCAGCAGGACGGGCAACGGTGCGCCCTGGACAAAGAGGTCAGCGCGCACCATGCCCGCCGCGATCGAAGCCAAAAGTCCGCCGAGGCAGATCGTGAAGGCCAGCGGAGAGCGCCGGAAGGCGAACCCGCCGATCGCACCCACCGCGATCGCCGCGATGAAGGCGTAGCGATCGACCAGCGGCGCCAGCGCCGGGATGGCGCCGTCATCCAGCCACATCGCGCGCAGCCGCATGGCGATGAAGGTGACGACGACGGTGACCAGCAGCGTGACCCAGGTGCGCCGCGCCTGGCGGTCGACGGCATCGGCGGCGAATTCTGCGGCGATCTCGCGGGCGACACCGAAGCGTTCGACGGCGCGACGTTCGGCGTCGGCCGACGGCCAGGCCGGATCGGCCTCGGCGGCGTCGCGCAGATGGTCTTCGACTTCGCCGGCAAGTCGTCGCGCCAGCGCCGGATCGAAATCGAGCTCGCGTCGCAGCGAAGCGACATACTGATCGATTACGCCGGCCATGCGCGCCCTCCCAGCAGCGTGTCGACGGCCCGCGAAAAGCGGCCCCATACCTTGCGGCGATCGGCGAGCGCGGCCGAACCCGCCTTGGTCAGGGAATAGACGCGACGGCGACGGCCGCCGGGCGGCGTGATCCAGGTGCTGGAGAGCAGGCCCGCCTGCTCCAGCCGATGGAGCGCGGGATAGACCGTTCCCTCGGGCAGGTCGAAGGTACTGGTGCTGCGGTTCTTGATCGTCTCGATGATGGCGTAGCCGTGCGCCGGACCCGCCTCGAGCGCGGCGAGCACGATGGCATCGAGGTGCCCTTTGAGCATTTCAGCTTCCATACCTAGTTATACTAGGTATGAGGCCTCACGGAGTCAAGCCACTTGAACTTCTGCGCCGAAAACCGATTAGTGCGCCGATGAATACATCTTCCTTCGACGTCATAGTAATCGGTGCCGGACCCGCTGGTCTCACCGCCGCCACCGAAGTTGCCCGTGCCGGGCTGAAGGCGCTGTGTCTCGACAAGCTGGCACCGGGCGGCGCGCTGATCAATCTCGGGGGACTGCACGACTTCGAGACCGCCGCCGATGGACCGACACTAGCCGCCAAGCTCACCGACGACGCGACCGAGGCGGGCGTCGAGATCGGCTTCGGCGAGATCGTGCGGCTTGCCGGCAGCGGCCCGTGGACGGCCGAGACCGCCGACGGTGAGCACCACATCGGCCGCGCGATCGTGATTGCAACTGGCCTTGGCAAGGGCCGGCTCGGCCTATCCGAAGAAGACGACTATGAAGGCCGCGGCTTGTCGCATTGCGCCGTCTGCGACGGCCCGCTCTATGCCGGCCAGCCGGTCATCGTGGCCGGGGCAGGCGGCTGGGCGCCTTATGAAGCCGAAGAGCTGAAGGCGTTCGCCAGCGAAGTCACCGTCATCGATACGATCACGGCACGGCTGCCCGACGGTATCCGCCACATCGACGGACGCATCGTAGCGTTGGAGGGCCGTGATGGGCTGCAATCCGTCGTAATCGAAAGCGGCGGCGCGCGAACGACCGTTCCGACCAGCGCGGTGTTCGTCTATGTCGGCCAATCTCCCGCTGCGGAATTCGTGCCGGATTCGCTTGCGCGCGACGCCACCGGGCATATCGTGGTCGACGAAGGGGGCCGCACCTCCGCCGCCACGGCGTTCGCCGCGGGCGACGTGCGGGCCGGCGCACGACACTATCTGGCCGACGCCATTGCCGACGGCCAGCGTGCGGCGCAGGCCGTGGTGGCGGCCCTCGCCAAGACGACTTGAGGAGTAACGCGCATGCGCATCGTCAATCCAACCTTCGGCGTATCCGCCACCACCGGTGCGACCGTGGCGCTGAAACCGGTCAACTGGAAAACTGACGCCATCGCGCTGGTCTCCAACTCCAAGCCCAATGCGCGCGAGCTGCTCGACGGCATCCGCACCAAGCTCAGTGTCTTCCGGCCGGTCGACAACATCGACTTCCTGTCGAAGAACAGCGCCAGCCAGGGCGCCCCCAAGGACCTGCTCGAGAAGGTCGCCGCCAACTACAGAGGAGCGCTGCTCGCCATAGCGGATTGAGGAAGCTGTTCATCGTGGAGTTTCCACGACAGCATCGAACTCGAGAAGCTCGGCATCACGGCCTACGTGATCGCTACTGAGACGTTCAAGCCGCTGGTTTTGGCCCAGGCCAAGGCGCGCAAGGTCGAACCGCGATTGATCGTCGTCAAGCATCCCATCGGCGGCCTGAACGCCGACGAACTGCGCGAACGCATCGAAGCGGCAACCAATGGACTGGCCGAGGCGACGACGAAATGAAGGACACTGCCGAGCAGGAAATCATCGAGATCGGCGACCTCGATGTCGAGGCGTTCAACGAATTCGCCGCCGAGCAGGGTTGGAGCGACGGCATGCCGCTCTACGTGCCGACCGAGGACAAGGTGGCGAAGTTCGTCGCGACGGTGCGCGGCGACAACCGGCCCTATCCGCCCGTGCCGCCGCGCCAGATCGTGCCGACCTTGCAGAGCCTCGCCGCAAATGCCGTGATGGCGGGCTGCAAGCCGGAATATTTCCCGGTGGTGACGGCGGCGATGCGCGGCGTGCTCGACCCGGAGTACAATCTGCACGGCACGCTGGCGACCACGCATTCCTGCGCGCCCATGGTCATGGTGAGCGGGCCGATCCGACACGAGCTCGGCATCAATTGCGGCTCCAACTGCTTCGGCCAGGGTTGGCGTCCCAATGCCACGATCGGCCGCGCGCTCGGCCTGATGCTGCTCAACATCGCCGGCGCCAAGCCGGGCGAGATGGACCGCTCGACCCAGGGCAATCCCGCCAAGTACACTTTCTGCTTCGGCGAGAACGAGGAAGAGAATCCTTGGACGTCCTACCACGTGCAGCGCGGCTTTGCGCTGACCGACAGTGTGGTGACGGTGATGTCGGGCGAAGGCCCGCATAACCTCAACGACCACGGCAGCACGACCGGCAACGGCCTAATCACGACGTTCGCCGGCAGCATGTCGACGCCCGGCGCTAACACGGTCTATGGCAAGGGCCCGATGTTCGTGATCATCGGCCCGGAGCATGCCGCGACACTGAAGCGCGACGGCTTCACCATCGACAGCATCCGCGAGGAGCTGTTCAAGCGCTCGCGCGTCCATGCCTCGCGGATTTCACCGGAGAACCAGGACACCTACGTCAGCACCGGCCACAAGCCGGACGGCGACTGGTTCACGATCGGGCGGACACCGCAGGACATCCACATCACAGTGGCCGGCGGCCCGGGCAAGCATTCGGCTTTCATCCCATCGTTCGGCGGCACGACCGTCGCCTCCGTGCGCATCGCCGGATGAGCGAGTGGTGCAGCTGGCCGGTCATCGATGACGCGGCAAGCTGGGAGACTGCACAACAGATCCTGACCGACGCCGAACTATCGGACGGCCTGCCGCTGGTGCCGCCGACCCGCCGCCGCCTCGACGCGATGGTGGCCAGCGTGGCGAGCCGTAGCGACTCGCACGGCCTGATGCCACCCATGTTCGGCGACATCACGCCCGATTCCATCGCCTATCAATGCGTCATCGCCGGCTGCCGCCCGGCCGAACTGCCGATCGTGCTGGCTGCGGCGGAGGCGATCCTCGATCCCGATTTCAATCTTTTGGGCATCGCCACGACGACCGGCACGGCCTGCGTGGCGCTCTGCATCCATGGCGCCATCGCCCGCCAGCTTGGCGTCAATGCCGGCACGAACTGCCTGGGACCGGGCAATCGCGCCAATGCCAGCATCGGCCGGGCTTTGCAGCTCACCATCCGCAATGTCGGCGGCGCGCGCTCCGATGTCGGCGACATGGCGACCATGGGCCAGCCCGGCAAATACACGCTCTGCTTCGCCGAGCGCAACGACGGGCCCTTCCCCACCCTGACCGCGCGCCGCGGCCTGGGCGCCGATGCGAGCGCGATCACGGTGATGGGCGTTTCGGGTACCGCCGAAGTGCTGCCCGGCGACGGCGAGGGCGCGACGCCCGAAGCCATCCTCTCGCCGATCGCGACGGCGATGCGGGCGGCCGTCGTCATGTCGAGCATGAGCCGCAAGAACGAGCGCGGCGAGCAGGTCTTCCTGCTGCCGCTCGAGATGGCGCAGAAAATCGTCCGTCACGACGGCTGGAATATTGCCCGCGTGCAGCGCTACCTGTTCGACGAGGGCCAGGGCGTGGCGCGCGCACCCGACGCCATTCATGCCATTGTTACCGGCGGCGCCGGCTACAAAATGAGCTACCTGCCGATCTGGGGCGGCGGCTCGCAGACGGTGACGCGGCTAATCTAAATCGTTGTCGCCGAAGAGGATCCGGCCGCAATCACGGGCGCCTGGAGTACAAGCAGGATTTCGACGGCATCGCGCCATATTCGATAGAAGATCAGGTAATTGCGGTGGACTTTCCGACGGATGCCATCGGTGAAGAAGACTTTCACGCCCTGGATTTTGCCATCTTGCGATACTTGGCTTCAAGACGATCAAAGACCTGTTCTGCGGGTTTGAGCCTGCCCGCCTTTGCATCCGCCAAACCACGATCCAGCGCGAGATCAAGCACAGCAAGTCGCTTTTCGCGCTCCTGCAAAAGGCGAAGACCTTCGCGCAGGACTTCACTTTTGGAATTATAGCGGCCGCTTGAAACAAGCGAAGAAACGAACTTTTCCAGCTGACGGCCAAGATCGACGCTGCTCGCCATATGACCCTCCGTGGTCAACAGCAGTTTACTTCGTACCAATAACTGTCATCAAGCGGCGGCGGCGATGCACGCGGTCAGCCGCCTGCTTCCAAGCACTACATCCTCCATCCGATCCACTCGCACACGCCACGGCCCATGACCGATTCCAGGTCGTCGCCTTTGAGCCATGGCATCTCTTCGCTGAACATGGTGACGCCCTGGCGGTAGCGACAACGGAGCCGCGACAAGTCGGTTCCCCAGAAAGTGCGCGTGGGGCCGAAGGCGTCGAAGACGCGGCGGATGTGCGGATGCACCGAGCGGAAGGGGTAGGTCTTGTCGGCGGCGTAGCACGGCATGGCCGTGACCTTGGCCGCCACGTTGGTCCGCTTGGCGAGTGCCAGCACCTTGTCGAGAGTGGCGAAGTTCTGGGCCTCGGTGACGTCCTTGCCGCTCTTGAGGCCGATATGATCGAGCACCAGCCGCAAGCCCGGATAGCGCTCGGCCACCTTGTCGGCGAGGTGCATGTATTCGTGATGGAACAGCACCATCGCCGGAATGCCGTGCTTTTCCAGTTCACCCCACATCCAGTCGAAGCGGCCGTCGAGCAGCGGCTGGCGCAGTACGTCGGTGTGGAAGGTGAGACGGACGCCCAGCATGCCCTTCTGCTTCTTCCAGCCCGCCAGTGCCTCGCGGGCGCCCGGCGCATCGGGATCGAAGCGGCCCATGATGCAGAAGCGGTCGGGATGGCTTTTAGCGGCATCGATGGCGAGGTCGTTGCGATCGCCCTCCCAGGACGGCGGCACGATGACGACGCCATCGATTCCTGCCTTGTCCATCTCAGCCAAAAGTTCTGCCTTGCCGAGCGGCGACGCGCGGTGCGGCGCGGCGCGCGCGGGCCAGGGACGCTCAGGTGTGTTGGCGCCCCAGATATGGACCTGTGCATCGACGACTTTCATTGGTTTCTCCCTAGCGCCAACCCAGCGCGGCGCGCAGCAGTCGTGCGATCAGCCACATGCCGAAACCCCACAGGGCATAGACCAGCGGCACCACGGCCAGGCCGGGCATGCGGAAGCCGCCGCCCATCGGCGCGCCCTTGATCGGAAACACGATGAACCAGTTGACGAGCGTGACGATGATGGCGGCGAACAGCACCCAGCCCAGCACGCCGTTGAGAAGACCGGGCAGCCGCGGCACGAGGAACGCGGCGCCAACGCCCCACAGCCCGCCCCAGAAGGCCATCGACACGATGGTCGGCACGCCCCACGGCGGCACCGGCCGCAGGTTGTAGAGCGGGGCGCGGGCATAGCCGAGTTCGTTGGCGATCCAGAAGCCCAGCTGATGGAAGATCAGAACGCCGAGCGCGCCGGCGATGAAGCCGACGAGGACGGTGCGCATACAGGAGTTCATGCGGCGGTACTCCCGGATGGGCGGCGGTCGCGCCACGGCGCAGCGCGTTCGAGCTCGGCTGCCAGCGAGAAGAGCATCTCTTCCGCGCCGAAGCGGCCGACGAAATGCATGCCGATCGGCAGGCCGTCTTCAGCCCAGGCAAGCGGTACCGACATCGCCGGCACGCCGGTGGCGTTGCACACGGCGGTGAAAGGGATCATCGGCGCCAGGCCTTGCTGGTATTGCGCGAGCGTGCCGTCCATCCTGACCGCGCCGAGCGGCAGGTGCGTACGCGCGATGGTCGGCGACAGCAGCACGTCGTGCTTTTCGAAGAACTGACCGAGCTGGCGGCTGGTGCGGTGAAAGGTCTGCACGGCGCGGATATACTCGTGGGCGCTGATGCCCTGCCCGACCTCGGCATGAAGACGCGTCACCGGTTCGAGGTCGTCCGGGCCGGGTATGCGGCCGGCAGCGCGCACCTCGATGTTGGTGAAGGTATTGGCGCACATCACCGTGCCGAAGGCCGCCCCCGTTGCCGCGGCATCGTAGTCGGGTGCGGCCTCCTCGACATGATGGCCGAGCCCTTCCAGCATCGTCGCCGTGCGCTCGACGGCGGCGGTCAGCACGGGATCGAGCGACCCGTCGCCCACAGGCTTCAGCATGAACGCCACGCGCAGCTTGCCCGGCGGGCGTTGGGTCGCCGCCAGGAAGGAGCCGGACGGCGGCGCGCGATAGGGATCGCCGGGCTCGCCGCCGGCCATCGCATCGAGCAACGCAGCACTGTCGCGTACGGAGATCGACACGCAATGCTGCGCGCCCGCGCCGGCCAGGGTTTCGCCGATCGGCGCCAGGCTCACCCGGCCGCGGGATGGCTTCAGCCCGAACAGGCCGCACAGCGACGCCGGGATGCGGATCGAGCCGCCGCCGTCGGTGGCATGCGCCATCGGCAGGCCACGTGCCGCGACCACGGCGGCCGATCCGCCCGACGATCCGCCGGGCGAGAGGTCGGGGCGCCACGG
>Ga0308309_10001886_pt1 | contig 12463 bp, 6 predicted proteins | sample HubBroMetageWFT5_FD_192491 | JGI IMG/M metagenome (GOLD analysis project Ga0308309, IMG submission 192491) | Warmed and freeze-thawed soil microbial communities from the Hubbard Brook experimental Forest, New Hampshire - Hubbard Brook CCASE Soil... | ecosystem: Environmental > Terrestrial > Soil...
TCGAGTGCTTGCTTGACGAAATTGGGCAGGACCATGCCGTAACGACCGGTCTGGCGCGGACCTACGGTGTTGAACAAGCGGACCACGATGACGGGGAGCCTTTTTTCTTTCCAGTAGGAGAGCGCGAGAAATTCATCGAGCGCCTTGGAGGCAGCGTAACTCCAGCGGCCCTTGGTGGTGGGCCCGAGAACGAGGTCGGCGTCTTCGTGGAAAGGGACGTTGGTGTTCTTGCCATAGACTTCGGAAGTGGAGGCGGTGAGGACGAGTTTGCGTTTCTTGCAAGCGGCTTCGAGGATGCGCTGGGTGCCGTTGACATTGGTTTCGATGGTGCGCACGGGGCTTTCGACGATGAGCTTGACGCCAACAGCGGCGGCGAGGTGGACGATGATATCGGCATCGTCGACAAGCTCTGCGAGGAGCTGGAGGTTTTCAATGTTGTCGAGGTGATATTCCATCTGGCTGGAGACCTTGAGGTGACGGATGTTATCCATGCTGCCAGTGGAGAGGTTGTCGAGCAGCACGACGCGATCTCCGCGGGCAAGAAGGCGCTCCGCCAAATGAGAACCGATGAAGCCGGCGCCGCCGGTGATTAAATAACGCAAAGGGCCTCCTTATAGGGCCTGATCGTCATCACGATTGCGCTGGGAGCTTTCGGAGACGGATTCGGGATGTTCATGTTCGTCGCGGTCATGCGCGGGATCCGCAGCTTCTTGCGGGCCGTATCCATAGGAATAAGGATAGTAGCGGTAAGAATAGTAGTAGTCCGGAGCGTTGGAATCCACGGCATTCAGAACGACGCCAAGGATGTGGCACTTCACGCTGACGAGCAAGTCGCGCGTGCGCGTGAAGGCTTCCTTGGGCGTCTCGCCGCTGCGCACGACCAGGAGAACCCCATCGGTCTGTACAGACAGGATGACGGCATCGGTGGCGGCCATGATAGGCGGTGAGTCGATGACGACGAATTTGAATTTGGCGCGCAACTCGGCGATGGCCTCGGCCAATTTGTGCGAGGACAACAAGTCGGCTGGATTCGGCGGAAGCGGGCCCGTAGGAATCGCGGCGAGATTGGGAATGTCTGGGTGCGGAACGGTGACAAGATCAAGACTCGAAACACCTGCAAGATAAGAACTAAGACCGGCATACTTTCCGCTTCCCAGATTGAGCAGCCGGCCGACGCCGGGCTTGCGCAAGTCCGCGTCGACGAGCACGGTGCTGTCTCCGAGTTGTGCGAGTGTGACCGCCAAGTTAGCCGCGGCGGTGGTCTTGCCTTCGCGAGGGAGCGCGCTGGTTACGAGGATGACTTGCGGGGGACGGCCGGGCTGCGAAAGCAGAAGAGAAGTGCGCAGCGCCCGGAAAGCTTCGGACATTTGGGACTTGGGCAGGTGCTGGGCAACGAGCTCGATACGTTTATCGTGGCCGTTCGTTGAAATGCCCTGTAAAAGGCGCTTGCGCGAGCCGTTACCGTTGGAACCGCCAAACTGCGGAACGACAGCCAAAGAAGGCAGGCGAGCGAGAGTTTCGATGTCATCGGGCGTCTTGACGGTGTTGTCGAGGTATTCGCGCATGAGGGCGAGACCGATGCCTCCGACAAGGCCAACGAGAAAAGCCAGCGCGATGTTCCGAGCTTTGGCGGGGCGCGAAGGATAGGCGGGGATCATGGCCGGATCGACGACGCGGATGTTGGAGGATTGCAATGCGGCGGAAATTCCAACTTCCTTGAGCTTGGTCATCAGGCCGTCGTAGAGAGCCTTGTTGGCTTCGGCTTCGCGCTTGAGGATGTTGTATTCGACCATGCGCTCGGCCATCTCGTTGGCTGCGACTTTTTGCTGGTCCAGGGCCTGCGAGAGTAGCGTTTCGCGCTGTTTGGCTTCGCGGTAGTCGTTTTCGATACGGTTGAGCGTGTTGACGTGCTCTTTTTGAATGAGCTGGTCCAGATCTTTCAATTGAGATTGAAGCCGCACGACCTTGGGAAAATTCGGACCGTACTGACCAGCGGCATCGATGTAGTCCTCTGACGTGGTCTGGCGCTTCTGAATGAGGCCCTGCAGAATGGGATTCTCGCGAAGCTGAGGAACGTCGGCGATGTCACCGGCTTTGGCAAACTGGTAGAGCGATTCCTTCTTCATGCGCTCTTCCTGAGCGTCGGTGAGAGATTTGTTGATATCGGCGAGGCGCTGGGTGGTGATGTTCTGCTTGTCGTCGAGGGTCCAGATCTGGTTTTTTCGCTCGTAGGAGATGCGCTTATCTTCGGATTCCTGAACTTTGATTTTGAGCTCGTCCAACTCGTCGTGGAGCCAGGTGGTGGCGCGCGTCGTTTCATCGTAGCGGCCGCGGATGTTCTGTTCCTGGAAGTTTTTGATGTGTTCGTTGACGGTGCGCGCGGCGAACTGCGGATCTGTCGATTCGAAAGTCACATCCATCAGGCGGCTGTTGGGAACGCGCTTCACGCCGAGGCTGCCCAGAAAAGCGCCGAGCTCCGGAGGGCGCTTCTGATTTTCAAGGCTGCCGATGGCCAGCGCTTCCGAGGGGCCGTTGGGAGAGGCATACTCCGGGCGCGACCCGAGGCCTGTGCTGCGGATGGTCTGCAGAGCCAGCGTTTCACTGGTGAGGATTTTTGACTGCGTCTCGATATAGTTCTCAAGATCCATCATGTAGTCGTAAGACTCCATGCCCTGAAAAGGCAGGATATTGCCATTCTCGCGATCGATTTCGATGCGTGCGGTGGCCACGTAAACCGCTTGCATGCGGAAAGTGGCGATAGTGACGATGGTCACGACGGCGAGCAAGAAAGACAGAATCAGCCATTGATGCTTACGAAGAATGAGCAAATAGTCGTACAAATGCGGCTCGCGCGGCGAGAGATCCCAGGCAGGCAGCCGAGAGGATGGGGGAATCAATTCGACGGAACCGTTGGAGCCGTTTTCGCGAGGAATAATTTTGTTGTCTTCCGCCATGTTCTTTCTAGTGATACGCGAGTCGATAGAGCGCGACGCCTGAGCCGAGAGCGATGCCAAATTCGAGGGATCTCAGGAGGGCTTGTTTGGCTCCGCTCTGGGGAACGTACAGGATGTCGCTGGGCTGCAACGGCAAATCTTCGGCCTGGCTATTCTGAATTTTCTTCAGATCCAGGGGCACTTCGTGCTGCTTACCCTGGGCATCCTTCCGGATGATGACGGCGCGGTCTGTCTTAGCGATATTGGTGTAGCCGCCGGCTAACGCCAGAATCTTCAAGGTGCTCAACTGCTCGCGGTCATTGGTGAGCACGAATCCGCCGGGCCGGCCAACCGCTCCCAAGACGTAAACGATGCCGGCATGGGGCACGGTTACGACATCACCGGCTTGCAGCGTGATGTTGTTTTTTGTATTCCCGGACTCCATGAGTTCGTACAAATTGATCGTTATGGTATCCACTGGGGAAGAAGCCGAGGGAGTGCGAGCATCACTGATGGGTTTTTCCTGGGAAGTATTGGGCGCTGGTAAATCGGGAGGTTCGGCCGAAGCTCCACTCGATGAAGAAGGGGACGGAGCGACGGCTGTCAGGGGTTTTGTCTCAGATTTTACGGGTCCCGAGCTGCCAGGCTTGGCACCCGCGGAGCCGTTCGGAGCTTCCGAATCATCGAACGTCATCTCCGGCACAGGCCGCGTTACGATAACTTCGCCACCAGCATCATTGGAAAGCCCGCCGGCTTCGGCGAGAACTTCGAGAAGCGTTACCTGGCTATCGGCCTGGTACACCAGAGGATGCGCGACGGCGCCGACAACTGTGATGGGTTTGCTCTTTCTTTCTTTGATGGTGACACTCACGTCGGCATGGGAAACCAGACCGTTTACTTCCAACATTTCGGCAATTTTTTGCTCTGCCTGGAGTTCCGTAAGCCCGGTGACATGCAAGCGCACGGGCACGAGCGGCATACCAATCGTACCGGTTTGGCTAACCCGCACTTCGCGGCTGAGCTCTTTCACGTCGAATACTTCGATTGAGAGCACGTCGCCGTTGCCGATCACATAGTCGTGTGGCCCCGAGCGAACGGCAGCAGAAAGCTCGCGAATGCGATCGTTGGTTTGTTGTGGCGTCTCGAGAACGGCCTGCGCGCGGCTGGACGGCGCCAGAACCAGTAGTCCGAGCAGAGTGGTGGAGACGAGACACAACGTCCCCGCACCCAGTCTCACTGGCTGCATGCGATTAGATGACCCCCAGATTGATTATACAGTCAGAAGGTCGAAGTGTATCAGTGAATTCGCCGCCCGTGACGAACGATTCCCGGTTTGGGAATCTGCGATGAGGGCTGGCGGATCTCGGTTGTGGCCAGGTTGGCCATGAGAAAGAAGAGGAGTGCGTTTGCGGGAATGTGCAGATTGAAATCGACGAGACTGTGGGTGAGAAACCCGAGACAAGCGACAAGCGCCGAAAGCTGGACGGTGGAAGAAAAAGCTCCGGCCGCTTGAGAGAGATGGCGAAGGGAATCTAACAGCAGGACGCCGAGAAACCAGACACAGCACAAGCCGCCGGCAACACCCGTTTCGGCGAGGCCTTCGAGGTAATCATTATGAGTGTGATTGACGATCTTTCCGTCGTAGAGGGTCTCGTAAGCGGGGAAGACGAGCTGGAGGGTGCCGAGACCAGTGCCGGTCCAGGGATGGTCGAGAAAAATGTGCCAAGTGTCGGTGCGCATGGAGGCGCGCTTTCCAACGGTGACCTCGAGGGATTGCATGGAGGAGAATCGTTCGACGAGCTGTTGCACACCCAGCCAAGAGACCATGAGAAAGGCGAGCAGCAGGACGGCGCCGCCGGAGAGCAAGTGTTTTCCGCTGGTTCGGCGAAGCAGCAGCCAGATAATCAAGACACCAATTTCGACGCCGAAACTAACGATTCCTCCGCGGGATGCGGAAAGAACCAGGGCACCGATGGGCACAACCGCAAAAAGGCTAACCAGAAACCAGCGTTCCCTGCGCACCTTTCCGAAGACCAAAGGAACGAGAGAAACAGGGATGACGAGCTCTGTGAATCCGGCAAAGTGGTTGCGATTCACGTAGGGGCCAAAGGGAATGCCGCCGAAGTGCATCTCGCGAAACCAATAGAGTTTTCCGTTGAAGGTGAGGTGCTGGAGGATGCCAAAGAGGGAGACAAAGAATCCGAAACTCATCACGAACCAGACAAAGCTGCGCCAGTCCTCGAGAGTGCGGAACGCTTGGGCGGCCAAAAAGAGAAGGAGGATATAGGCAAGAAGGAGCTGGAACTCCATGCGCGTATCGTAGGACGAGGCGGTGCGATGAAAGGCCCACTGGGCCAAGGCGATAAGCAAGAGAGCGACAAGGGGAAAAAGTAGAGGGGAAACGACGAGTTGATGCTCCTCCGTGAGATAGGCGCGCAGGGCCCAAGCGAGAAATAGCAGAGCTGCCCCAATTTCGAGGGCCGCACGCGCCCAATCCTCGACGGCGCCATGGGCCAGCACGCCGAAGACAACGAGGGCGCAGATGCCGATGCGAATGAACTTCATTGCTTGGAGTTCTCCCCGGGCTGCGGAACCAAGGCAACGTCGTCAATCCAGGCCGAGCCTCGAATCTTACTGTCGAATTTAGCGCTGGGCAGGCGGGCGGCACAGAGGTGCAGTGCACGGACGTCGTTTCCCGAGGTCCAAGGAAGCTCGACTTGCGTCCACGGCTGCGTGCCCTTGACGTCATCCGTCCAGGCGATGGGATTTGCCGATTCACCGAGGGACTGCAGACCGAAGCGCACGCCCTGGTCGGTGGAGACATCGCGAGTCTGTACCCAGGCGGAAAATCGGTAAGACGTGGAGGGCTGAACGGCAACGTATTGGCAGACATCGGTGAGATTTACGTTTCGCAGTCCGTTGAAGGTGAGCCGGAGGGAACGATTGCCGGAATGTTTTTCCTTTCTGTCGAGGGTGATCTGCACGCCGCCGGTGAAGGAAGGGTAGTACCACGTGAATCCACCTTGCGCGATGTCCATTTCGAAACCCCCGTCCCATACGAGAGAGCCGGGGGGATCCGAGGGACGCGAGACTCCCGAAAAAGCCAGAGCTTGAGTCCAGACGAGCTGGGCTTCCGTCATCTTCCGTTTGTGAAAGAGGGCTTCGAGTAGAGGATAAGACTCGCTCATCTGCAGCTGCGGATGGAGAGCGGCCAGCTGGGACCAGACCGTAAGAGCCTGATCGATTTGTTGCTGATCCGAGAGGGCGGAAATCACGCTCAAGTAGGCTTCCTTTGTGTGCGGCAAAACGCGTTCCAAAACGGTGTTGACGTCGGGCTCGAAACGCATGCCGAGAGCGAAGGCCGCGGCTCCGCGCTTCGGGTCGGCTTCCACGGCGTGCTTGATCTCCGCGAAAGCAGCGTCCATCTCGCCTCGCCGCATCAGAAAATTTCCGTACCGCCAGGAGACTTCGGGCGAAAGCGAGTACGTGCGCGTGGCTTGAAGAAATCCGCTGCGAGCAGCGGCGATATCGCCTTCCGATTCGTACGCGGTAGCCAGATCCAGCCAGGTGTCCGCTGAATGTACGTCAAAAGATAGAGCCGTCTGATAGGCGCGAATGGCGCGCCGGGCATTGGGATCTTCGAGGTTGTATTGCAAGTAGCGGCCGAGGAGATACCAGTTGCGGGCGTCGTCGGGCTCGAGACGGGTGGCTCGCTCGTAGCCTTCCGGGGTATTTAGTCCCGCGTCGTGGACGGCGAGAGTGTTACGGATGCCGGAGTAAGAGAAAGCGGCGGCTAGCGCCAATGCGAGAAGGACAAGAAGACCGCGTGCTGCTGGACTGGAAAGGCGAAGAATCATCCCGCGATACTGTGCATAGACAAACTCTCAGATGCAAGATGAAAGTCTGGGGAAGAAGCGCGTGAACGCGGCCAGCGGTTTTTGAAAAAAGCGAGCCAGGCTACTTGCCTATGGAGGCGGAGAGGGACTCATCGGCGCGGCCACGGCGGCGGACGTCGATCCCCAAGCGCTTGATTTTTTGATTGAGCGTGGAGAGCGGAATCATAAAACGCTCGGCGGCTTCGGTCTGATTCCAGCCAGTGCGTTCGAGCATGTCCATAATGATGCGGCGCTCGATCTCGTCCATGATTTGAAAAAGCGAAGGTTGCGGATGATCGGCGCCCGAACGCGAACCAGGTTCGCCGGGCAGCGGAGGAAGAAATTCCGAAAGCTGCAGCCGGACGCCGCGGACAATTTCCTTGCTGCGAATGCTCTCCGGAAGCAAATCCACGTCGACGCGTTCCTGGGTGGAGAGCACGACGGCGCGCTCGACGACATTTTCCAATTCGCGAACGTTGCCGGGCCAATCGTAATCCATGAGTAGCTTCATGGCGCCGGGGGTAAACTGGCGCATGGGTTTGCCGTTCTCCAAGCAATAGCGCACGAGAAAATGGGCGAGCAGCGCAGGCACATCCTCGCGGCGATCGCGCAGCGGGGGAAGCTGGAGATGAATTACATTCAAGCGGTGGTACAAATCCTCGCGAAAGCGGCCTTCGCGGACTAGAGTGAGGAGCTCGACGTTCGAAGCGGCGACGATGCGGACGTCGACCTTGAGCTGCTCCGTGCCGCCCAGGCGCATGAACTCACGCTCTTGAATGACGCGCAGGAGCTTGGCCTGCGTTTCCGGACTGATCGTAGCAATTTCGTCGAAGAAAATAGTGCCCTGATCGGCGACTTCGAAGAGACCCTTCTTGGAAGCGACCGCGCTGGTGAAAGCACCCTTCACGTGGCCGAAGAGTTGCGATTCGAGCAAGTCCACAGGAATCGAGCCGGTGTTAACGGGCACGAAGGCTTTGTCCGCGCGAGGGGAAGCTGAGTGGATGGCCTTGGCGATGAGCTCCTTCCCGGTGCCGCTTTCGCCACTGATCAAAACGGTGGAGCGCGAGGGCGCCACCTGGGTGATCAGGTCGAAAAGCGCCAGCATCTTTTCGCTCTTGCCGATTATGTTGGGAAAGTTGAAGCGTTGTTTGAGGGCGCGCTTGAGCTGGACGTTTTCGTCGCGCAGGTGGCGCGATTCGACGGCCTGGGCCACTTGCGCCAGGAGCTCGTCGTTGGACCAGGGCTTGGTGATGTAATCGAGCGCGCCGCCCTTGAATGCGGCACGGGCCATTTCGATGGAGCCATAGGCGGTGATTAAAACGACGGAAAGTTGCGGATCGCGCTTGCGAATTTCGCGGAGCAGCTCAAGGCCGTTGCGGTCGGGCAGGCTTACGTCGAGCAGTAACAGATCGAACGGATGCTCTTCGAGTTTGGCGAGGCCGGACTCACCGGTTTCGGCGCTGGAGACGCCATAGCCTTCCGTCGTGAGGAGGAGTTCGAGGCCTTCGCGAATTTCTGATTCGTCGTCAACAACCAGGATGGAGCCCTTAGACATGGACCGACTTCCTTACTGCTGGAAACTCTACGTGGAACGAAGTGCCTTTGCCGGGAGTCGAGCGAACGTCGATCTTGCCGGAATGTTCCTTGATGATGCCGTAAGTGACGGAGAGACCAAGCCCGGTGCCGCGACCGCTAGCTTTTGTGGTGAAGAAGGGGTCAAAAATGCGGTGAATATGTTCGCGCGGGATGCCTGCACCGGTATCGACGATTTCGATCTCGACACTGCCATTGTGGGCGCCTGTGCGTACTTCCAACAGACCGCCGCCCGGCATGGCGTCGCGAGCGTTCAGGAAAAGATTCAAGAAGACTTGCTGCAGTTTGTTCGACGAGCCGCGGACGGCGGGGAGAGTTTCGCCCAGATGCTTCACGACCTGAATTTGCGACGTCTTCAGGGGGTGGGAAACTAGAGAAAGAGTCTCCTCCACCACGCGGTTCACGTCGATGTCCACAGCCTCGGCGGCGCCCGTGCGGGAGAAATTCAGAAGATTATTGACAATTTCGCTGGCGCGGAAGGTTTGCTTAACGATTTTCTCGATGATGGATTGGCGCGGATCGCCATCCGGCATCTGTTTAGCGAGCATCTGGATATAGTTGGAAATCACGGCTAGAGGGGTGTTCACCTCATGCGCGACGCCCGCAGCCAGGAGGCCGAGAGAAGTCAGCTTCTCCGTTTGTGACATTTGCTCTTCCATGCGCTCGCGCTGGGTGACGTCGTCGAAGAGCAGGAGGCGCCCGATACGTTCGGCGGACTTGCTGACCAGCGGAGTGATAGAAACGTTTAGCGTGAGCGCTTTGCCTTGATGGTGAAGGCGTTGTTTGTAGATGCCGGTGATCTGCTCCGCGTCGCCACGCGCGGCAATTTCCTCTGCGAGCGTTTCCGGCAGCAAGGAGCGCAGCTGGCGTCCGACGGCTTCCTGGCGAGCCACGCCGAAAAGCTGCTCCATGCGCGTGTTCCAGGATTCGACGATGCCTTCCAAATCGACCGCAAGGACGCCCACATTCAGGGATTCCACGATGTTTTCGCTAAAGTCCTTGAGGCGCGCGATTTCGAGGGCCTTTTGCTCGAGCGAGGTGTAAAGCTGGGCGTTATCAAGAGCCACAGCGACGTAGCCTGCAATCGTTTCCACCAACTCGACGTCGTCGCTGGAGAGATAATCGCCATCCACGGTCTTGCCGAGGCCGAGGACAGCTACGGTGTGCTCGCGAATGCGGCACGGAACATAGTAATTGAGATCGAGCTGCTCGAGAGTGCGATGCACGGAGTCGCTGACGTTGCGCGCGGCGCGGGGCGACTCGAAAAAGAGCGCCCCCCGCGCGAACTCGGGCCGGGCCGGGCCGAGGAAACTGAGATCAAGAGGCTCCGCGAGACGTACACCCATGGAGCGCGCCAAGCGGAGGTTGCCGGGATTCGCGACGTCCTCGACAAAAATCGCCAGGCGGTCGACAAGGAGCGTTTGCGAAACGCGGTCCATCACGGAGCCGAGCATGGGCTCAAGCCGCACTTCATTGGTCAGCGTGCGGCCAAATTCGATCAGCGTGCGGCGATAGTCCAGGCGATCTCGGTAGAAGAAACGATCGAGTCGAGCCTGAATCCATTCGCGGAAGGGCTGAAAAAGAAGTGCGGCGATAACGATGGCGATGATACCACCGACGGGGCCGTTCGCCTGGGCGTGAAAGATCTGGGGAATCAGCGCCACGAAGAAGAAGTAAATCGTGGCGATGGCCGCCGTTGCCGCAGTGTACGCGAGGCCGCGCTTGAAGATGATGTCCACATCCATCAAGCGGTAACGAATGATGGCATAGCCGAAGCACAGAGGGATGAATACCAGGCTGATCGTCGAGAACTTCATCCAGGGCTTGGAAGCCGCGTCGAAGGCGTACGGCAGAATGTAACAGACCACAAACGGAAAAGTGCCGACGAAGGTGCCAGCGGTTAGCCATTTCAATTGCTGCCGCAAAACACCGGCGGCCGCTCCGCGATAATTGCGATAGAAAACCAGTCCAGCGGCAAGAAAACACAGGCCGAGATAGCTATAGGCGATTTTGTCCAAAAGGATGCGGGATGCCAGCCAAGGAACCCAGCCAAGCACCCCCAGAGCTGTGCTGACATGAACGAGAAGAATCGCGAGCGGCGGCAGATACACGAAGGTTAGCTTGGCAAGCGAGCGGCTCGTCCCTTCGGTGCGTTCCGGGAAGACCAGCGCAAAATGCAGTAACAAAGCCGGCATGAGCACTTGCGCCAAGATTTTGACCCAATAGACCTCATAGTCGAAGGTGTCCAGCTTCCCGCTGTAGTGGAACGAGAAGAAAATGAAGGACACCAGGCAGAAAATGTAGAAATGCACAGCGCGCGGCGCGTTCCAGCGGCGTGCAAAAATGAAGAGTCCGATGAATAGATAGATCAGACCAACGGCACGCGCATAATTCTCAATGGAAGTGGGTTTCTCGGCGGGAGCGGCGACCAGCGGAGTCTCAAACTCTTCGCTATTCCGGGCCAGTTTGTAACGCACTTCCGTCCAAAGCCCTGCGCGCCACAGCCGTTTGGTTACCTGTACCTGCCGGGTAACGGGGGTGCCATTGATGGCCAGCAGATGATCCCCGATGCGCACACCAGCGCGGGCGGCCGGGGAATTGGGAGCAACTCGCTGGGCTTGAATGCCTTGGGTGGTGTCCAGCCAAACGACCCCATCATCGGGGGTCTCGAATTCGGACCTCTGGATGAAGTTCAGCCAGGCAAAAATCATGGCTGCCAGCGTAGCAAGCGCTAGCACGACGGCCCCGACGCTGACTCTGAGGTTCTGCTTCATAACCAACCCGTGGTGGGTGACACCCCGCCACAGAATCTTAGGTGCAAACCAAAGTCCATTCTTTGGAAGGGCGGCAACACAAAAACTGCTTTATATTTCAATAACTTACAGAATCCGAAGGCTGGGGATTTCTCAATAATCCGCTTTCTGGAAGGACGCATACAGCTTTCTAAAGCCGATTTTGCTCTTAAAACTGGAGACTTAGGCCACCCCGGAACGTGCGGAAAGCAGGCATCAGCGTCACACGACCGTCTTGGGTGTTGAGGGTGACATAGCCCTGACCCAGAAGGTTGTCGCATTCCGCATTGGCCTCCCACCGGCCGGGCCCAAATTTGGGAAGGCGTTGGTGCACTCCAACGTGGAGATAAGGCTCCATGTCTAGGAGGGCTTCGCCGAAGGCATCGACTCGGGTGAGCGTTGTTCCGCTAATCCACTGGTAGCCCGCAGTGACCCTTGTGCCGAGTCGCGGCACTCTTCCGGAAACCTTGGCGCCGACGGAATGGCGCCCGGCGGTGCGGAATAGCTCACGGAGCGGCCCAGCAGCGGCGCTCGAAGGAGTCAGAGCTCCCGCAAAGGCATAAAGGGCGGTAAGTTCGACGTCGTTGCCCAACTTTTCCCGGTACGCCGCGCGGGTGCCCCAAGCGCTGGAAGAGCCGCCATCATACGAGAAGCCATTCGAGTAGACGTCTTGGAAAAAGTCGGCGACGGGAAGATTGTTACCTCGGCCGAAGACTGCCACGTGGCTGTTATCTTCGTGAAAAACAGCGACTTGCAGTTTACCACCGGGTCCTAGTTTGCGCTCCGCAGCAATCTCCTCGTGGAAACCGCTCTCGAGGACGGGACGACCGGCGCGCCACATCAGGACCGGAAAGGCGTCCAGCTCGTTTAATGCAGCCGCCAGGGTGTTTTCACTTTCTCCGTCAAGCGATTCGAGCGGCTCGGGACCGGTGGGCATGGATGCAAAAATCAGGGATGCGTGCCAATCGTCGGAGACGCGCACGTCGAGCTGCATGCGCGGACGCAAAGAACTGGCCGAGCGGCCGAGGCCAACTAAAACATACTCGCCGCCATATTCAAGGACTGCGCGGGTTCCAAAAGCCATGGAACCGCCTTGATCGATACGCACGCCGCGGAACGTGGGACCCACATCACCCAGCTTCGATTCGCGCAGCACCAGCGCGGTGTGCGGGCCTGCGCCGAGCGAGCCCGTGGGGAGCCAAACCGTGGCAATGCCTCCGGCGGGCGACTCACCGTCATAACTCACAAGCCCAGCAAGGAGAACGCGGCT
>Ga0308309_10001888_pt1 | contig 12456 bp, 11 predicted proteins | sample HubBroMetageWFT5_FD_192491 | JGI IMG/M metagenome (GOLD analysis project Ga0308309, IMG submission 192491) | Warmed and freeze-thawed soil microbial communities from the Hubbard Brook experimental Forest, New Hampshire - Hubbard Brook CCASE Soil... | ecosystem: Environmental > Terrestrial >...
CGGCAAGCCGCGGTTTCGCAAATTTCGCGGAACTAAGTCGCGTCCGCGGCAGATGCGGAGTTGCGCCGTGAACCATCGGGGATGGACAACCCGCGGCGACTCAGCGATAATTCCGCCGAGATTATGCGGCAGGCGCCGCGCCCAAGGAGGCTCAATGAGTTCGACCCTGAATACGCCCGGTGAAGGCACCACCATCGTGGAATCGTCTGCTTTGCCGCGTTGGGTTACGTTGCTTTTTGCAATCGCCTTCGCGCTTGTGGCGTATCTGCTGTACGCCGGTTATGAGCAGCGCGAGGCGGCTCGCAAGGGCCTGGAAGATGCGGATAAGAAAACCCAGGCGCTGGCCGCGGCTTTGGACAAAACGAATTCGCGCATCGCGGACTTGAAGGGCCAGCTGGACGTGACCTCGCAGAAGCTGGGTTTGACGCAGGATGAACTGGCGCGCGCGCGCGGGCTGGCGCAATCCATCAAGAAAGATCAGCAAAAGAGCGACCAGCAATTGCGCGAACAGATTGGCGCGGTGCAGGCGGACACGGCCACGAAATTTGGACAAGTGACCACGGACCTTTCCGGCACCAAGACCGAAGCGGACGCGACCAAAGCGGATTTGGACGCGACGAAGGGAAAATTGCAGAGCACGATCGGAGATCTGGGCGTGCAGAGCGGCTTGATCGCGCGCAATCACGACGAAGTGGAAGAACTGAAACGGCTGGGTGAGCGCGACATTTTTGAGTTCACCCTGAGCAAGTCCGCCAAAGGACCGGAGCACGTGGGACCGATTCAGGTGTCCCTGCGCAAGGTGGATACCAAAAAGTATAAGTACACTCTGAACGTGGTGGCGGACGACAAGAATATCGAGAAGAAGGACAGGACCGTCGGCGAGCCGATTCAGTTTTACGTGCGCGGGGCGCGGGCGCCTTACGAGATCGTGGTGTTTGATCTGACCAAGGACAGCGCCAAGGGATATTTGAGCACCCCGAAATCGGCCAATGCGGCACCACCTGCGGCTGCGAAATCGCCTTCGGGGAATTAGTTCGGGCATTCGCTCGGATTTTCGACTGCGACCTGTGCGTGTGGGCTTGCGCCAGACGGCGTTGCGCGCTCGGGTCGCGGTCGTGAGCAGAACTCCACGGCGTTCAATTTGAGTCACAACTTTGGAATACCGCGTTCGCTGTTCCTGCGCGCTGCGTTCTCCATCATTTTATTTTGCGTGCTGATGATTCCGGGCGGAGCTGCGGCGCAACAGCCTGCTGGCGGCGTGCAACAGCCGTTGCAGGTGACCACCGAGATGGTGCAGATCGGCGTGAGCGTCCTGGCGGCCGGCGGCGATTTCGTCAGCGGGTTGCAACGCAAAGATTTTCGCGTCCTGGATGGGGGAAGCGAGCGGCCGCTTGAATTTTTTGCACCCACCGATGCGCCCGCGCAAATTCTGGTGATGGTGGAGACGAGCCCGGCGGTGTACCTCATCCAGAGCCAACACATTGCGGCGGCCTACGCGCTGCTGGACGGGCTGGCTTCGGACGATCAGGTGGCGCTGGTGACCTACGATCAGGCGCCGCGGGCTGTGCTGGCATTTACGCCGGACAAAAATGCGCTGCTGAACGCGCTGGGGCAAATCCAATTTTCCGTGGGCATGGGCCAGTTGAATTTTTACGACGCGGTATCCACGGCGCTGGATTGGATTGCTCCGGTGAGCGGCAAAAAAGCGCTGGTGCTGCTGACGACGGGCCTGGATTCGTCTTCGCCGGCGCGTTGGGATGCGCTGGCGCAAAAACTGCGCGCGCGCGATGTGGTGATTTTTCCGGTGGCGCTGGGAGGGTGGCTGCGGCGCGCGCCGGATAAACCGGATAAAACGAAGAAAGCAACCGCGGCGCCGCAACAGGATTCTCAGGTGTTTGCCGCGGCGGACCAGGCGTTGCTTTCGCTGGCGGTGATTACGGGCGGCAGGGCTTTTTTTCCACAATCGGCGAAGGATTTCGCGCCGATGTATCAGCAGATCGCGGCGGCGCTGCGGCATCAATATCTGCTGGGGATCGCGCCGCAGCACGATGGGCAATTCCATCCGCTGACGGTGGAGGTGCTGGACGCGAGCGGCCAGCCTTTTGCGACCGAGGGGAAAAAAGCCACGCACCGAATATTTTCGCGCGAAGGTTATCTCGCGCCGGGGCCATAGCTCGTATAATCGGCGCGCGTGTGTGCGACGGGTTGAGTGAGATTCGCTATATTTGCAGCTGTCACGGGAGGGATGATGAATCGGCGCCGCGCAAAGTACCTGCTTGCTTGCTGCATTCTGCTGTGCGGTTGGGCCGCGCGGCCTGCGCTGCCGCAACAACAGCAGAACGCCGCGCCGGCAAAGGCGGGAGCGCCCGCAGCTGGGCCGACGACGCCTGGGCCGCAGGACGTCACTTCGCCGCGCTTTTCGTACGGCGGTGATGCCTCGCAAATTCCGGCGGTATTTCTGCGCAACTTGATATTTTTGCCGGTGCGACTCAATGGCGGCAAGCCTGGTCTTTTTGCACTGGATTCCGCCGCGGAAAAATGTGCAGTGGATCGCAAGATGGCCGAAGACCCCGCAGGCAACGAGATGCACTATGCTGTATTGGCGCTGGCCGGCGTGCAGCTTCCATTCGTGACATTGCCCGTGGTTACGCGCGACGATTTCGCGCAACAGGTGGGGCAACCCTATCAAGGAACGCTGGGCAGGGATTTTTTCGATCGCGTAGTGGTGTCAGTGGACTACCACCGGCAGATGGTGCAGGTCTACGACCCGAGCGCTTTTACCTACAACGGCCCAGGGAAAAGCTTTCCGCTGACTTTCTCTGGGCCGGTGCCGCTGATTCGCGCAAAGTTTGACATGCCGGGGCACCGCTCGCTGACCGCGGATTTCGCGGTGGACACGGCGCTCGACTCCGGCGTGGTTTTCTACCGTGGATTCACGGATTCGCAGCGCATTTCCGCGGCGCATTTCAAGAGCGAGCCGGCGTCTTACCCGGAAGTGAATGGCGGGGCCAAGATCTTTCTGGGGCGGCTGAAGACTTTTCAGATTGGGCCGTACGAAGTGGAGGATATTGTCGGCGACTTCACGCAAGAAAAAACGAAGGCGGGAGCGGACAAGAATATTGCCGGCGCCATCGGCGCTAATTTCCTGCGGCGCTTTACGGTGATTTATGATTTTCCGCACCAGCGCATGATTCTGGAGCCGAATATTCAGATGAATCACGACACGGACGAAGACATGAGCGGACTTTCGATCATCGCGAAAGGGCCGAATCTGAAGCTGTTCGAGGTGACAGCGGTGCAGCCGGGAACGCCGGCGGCCCGGGCAGGAATCGTCCCAGGAGATGTGATCTCGGGAATTGGGGATGAAGCGGCGGCGGACCTGACGCTTTCGGCGGTGCGCGATCTTTTTCGCCAGGTCGGCTATCAATACAAGGTGCTGATTGATCGCAAGGGACAGACGATTACGACTTCGTTGCAGATGCGGCGGCGAATTTGAGTTTCTGTGGCCGGCGCGGGATTCTGTAGGAGCGAATTTCGATCAAGCGCTCGAGGTCTCGGTCGTAGGCTGCGCGGCGGATCGCGCGGGCGCGTCGTCGGAGGTTGGACGCGGTAACCGGCCAGCCTCCTGCAACGCGCGACGCAACAGATATTCGATCTGCGAGTTCAGGCTACGCAATTCGTCCGCGGACCAACGCTCCAGCGCGACGTGCGTCGCCGGATCGAGCCGCAGAAGAAATGGTTTGCGCTCTGCCATCTCGCCTCTAACTGTACAGCGAGCCCGCGTTCACCACCGGTTGCGGGCCGCGTTCACCGCAAAGCACCACGAGCAGATTGCTGACCATCGCGGCGCGACGCTCGGGATCCAGCTCCACAACCTTTCTTTCCGAAAGCTGATCGAGCGCCATTTGCACGATGCTCACTGCTCCTTCCACAATGGTCTGCCGCGCGGAGATGATCGCTGAAGCTTGCTGGCGCTGCAGCATCGCTCCGGCAACTACCGCGGCGATTTCGATGGGATTGCCATCGAGGTCGTTCACTTTCAGTTTCGAGGTTTCAAAATTTCGCACGCGCAGGGAAATTCGGCGCTTGGCGGTGAATGGATTCACCCAGCGTAGTCCCTGATCACGCAGCGTTCCCACGTAGGTTCCGAACAGCTGCAGGACCTGGCCTTCGTTGGGATTCACGATCAGCAGGCCCTTGAGGCAGATCACCTCCACCAAGAGCGCGAACATCGCGACTACCACGCCGACGATGGCCTGCATCTGCGACGAGCTGATCAGTACAAAAACGGTGGCGGCGACTGCCACGATCAGTAACAAGAACATCGGGTCGCCGGGTAGCGAAAAGGCTGGCTTTTCTCGCGTGAGATCCTCCTTGATTCAATATCTAAATGATATCATTTCGATTACACGCGTCAAGGACAATTTTGTCTTTGCAAGTGATTGAAATTAATAGCTATAAATTCATTCCACAGAATGATCCAGGATGTTGCGTGCGGATTCGTCTTCAGGCGTGAGCTTTTTCGGCTCGACTCCGGACTTTAGAGGAATCGAAGCGAGGCTAGTCGAACTTGCGGAGGGTGAGGGCCATTTCGTGGAGGCGGGCGTCCACTTTGCTGAAGACTGTATCGGGTTCGTGTTTTCCGGTGGCCAAGCGCTTGCCGGCATGGCGGCCTGTGAGGATTTCGATGCCCTGCTCTACCGTAGCGACGGGATAGAGGTGGAACTGGCCTTTGGCTACGGCTTCGATCACTTCTTCGCGGAGCATAAGGTCGTCCACGTTCTCTGAAGGGATCAGGACGCCTTGATTTCCAGTGAGGCCTTTCATTTTGCAGATGTCGTAGAACCCTTCGATTTTTTGATTTACGCCGCCGATGGGCTGAATGTCTCCCTGCTGATTGACGGAGCCGGTGACGGCGAGCTCCTGGCGGATGGGGATGCCGGAAAGCGCGGAGAGCAGCGCGTAGATCTCAGTAGAGCTGGCGCTGTCACCGTCCACCCCGGAATAGGATTGCTCGAAGCAGAGGCTTGCGGAAAGCGCGAGCGGCTTATCTTGCGCAAAGGTGCGGCGCATGTAACCGGAAATGATGTGCACGCCTTTATCGTGGAAGCGGCCGCTGAGATTTGATTCCCTTTCGATATTGATGATGCCGACTTTTCCCGGCGAAGCGGAAGCGGTGATGCGCACGGGCTTGCCGAAGGCGTAGCCGCCGATTTCCATCACGCTGAGACCGTTCACCTGGCCGACGCGGGTTCCAGTGGTGTCGATGAAAAGCAAATTCTGCTCGATCATTTCGCGGATTTTCGATTCGGTGAGATTGTGGCGCTCGATTTTGGAATCGAGGGCGCGGCGCACGTGCGCGGCGGTGACCACCGATTGATTGTCGTTGCGCGCCACGTAGGAAGATTCGCGGGCGAGATCGGCGAGATCGAAAAAGCGCGTGGTGATTTTGCCGCGGCGGCCGGCGAGGCGCACGCCGTGCTCTAGAATCGCGGCGAACGCGGTGCGATCGAACGGATAGAGCCGTTCGTCGTCGGAAATTTTGCGCAGACGGCCGGCGTACTGGCGGATGACTTCGTCGCTCCACTTCATTTCCTCGTCGAATTCCACGCGCACTTTGAAAATCTTTTTGAAGTCTTCCTCGAAATCGTAGAGCAGCTCGTACATGTCGCGGTCGCCGATGAGAATAATTTTCACGTGGACGTCAATCGGTTCGGGCTTCAGGGCCGCGGGGCTGAACGGAAAAAACACGTCCACGGGCTGAATTTCGAGCTTGCCGTGATTCAGCGTGCGCTTCAGAGTGCGCCAGACGCCCGTTTCCGTCAGCGTATCGAGCGCGTACATCACCAGGAAACCACCATCGGCGCGGAGAAGCGAGCCGCCGCGCAGATCCATGAAATCGGAACTCCACCCGCCGCGGGTATCGTAACTACGGTGGATGGTGCCGAACAAATTCGCGTAGGTCGGAATGGTTTCGAAGACTACCGGGCATTGTTCGCGTTCGCCGTGGGCGAGAATCACGTTGACGCCATAGACGCGGAAAGGATCGCGCTCCTGGCGCTCGACGCGCGGGCCGCCGCCACCTTCGGACGGCGGCTGATCTTCCTCGCCCTCGCGCTCTTTGAAGGGTTCGAGATTATCGAGAATGTGGTGGCGGACTTCTTCGAGGTATTCCGCGATTTGGGTGCTGGGATATTTTTCTTTCAGCTCTTCGATGACGCCGTCCACCAGGACGGAGGCGGCTTCCTGCTCGAGGTAACTCATTTCGCTGGCGAGCTCGCGGGAAAGCGAAAGAGTCTTGCGGTACACGACTGTAAATTCCTGGCGGAACTGATCGTATTTGCGTTCGAGCTCTTCGGCCGCGACGCTTTCGAGTTTGCCTTCCTGCACCATCTTGGGGATTTCCTCGATAGGGACCATCGCGCCATCGAGCACGGGGAAAATTTCGGGCAGGGCCACGGCGCCGACCTGCATGCGGCCAAGCGCGAATTGCTCGCGGGCGATGCGGCGGGTGAAATCGTCCATCAATTCTTTTTCGCGCACGGTAAAGCGCTCGACTATACGCGTTTTCTGGCGCTGAAACGGTTCGCCCTCGAAGACTTGCGGAATGCGGCGACGGAGAAAGTCTATGCCGGACTCGACTTCCTTCTTGAAAGCGTTGGCCTGGCCGCGGGGCAGAGTGAGCAAGCGCGGCCGGTCGGCATTTTTGAAATTATTCACGTAGGCGCGATCGGGGGCAGGCTCGCTTTGCGGGTGCAGGCCTTCGATCATGCGGACGATCATGCCGCCGCGGCTGGTGCCGGAAAGTCCGCAGACGAAAAGATTGTAGCCGGGGGCGGTCAATTCCACGCCCATGCGTAAGGCGCGCAGGGCGCGATCCTGCCCCGGATCGCCAGACGACGGCGGGACCTCGGCAGTGGTCTCAAACGGAATGGTGGCGGGATCGCACCGCCAGCAAAGTTTTTCCGGCGGCAGGGTTGCGTGTTTAGGCCCCGCGAGTTTTGCCGCGGCGTGTTTTTGCGCCACGCTTTTTCTCGCCGCGACTTTTGGTTTGGAATTCTTGCTCATGCGTGTGTCCGAAGGGCGCTACTCTAGCACGGCGCGCTTTTTCTTCCCATGCGTTCGCGCTCCGATGTTTCCAGCGGGTGAACTGGGCGCGTAGAGGTCCAGCAGACTGGCCCCAGTGGCGACGATGATCGGCCCCACCACCGCGCCGAGCAATCCAAATACGCTGATGCCGCCCAGCACGCTGATGAAGACGACCAGGCCGCCCATTTCCGCGCGACCGCTGATGACCCAAGGACGCAGGAGATTGTCCACCAATCCCACGACCACGCTGCAAAAGACCGCGACCAAAATGCCAGCGGTGATGTGACCTTCGGCGATGAGGCTAATGGCCGCCGGTACCCAGATGAGCGCGGAGCCTACCACAGGAACCAGCGAGAAAAATCCCATCATCACGCCCCAAAACACGGGCGCGGTGATTCCGGCGAGGCCGAAAGCGATGCCGCCGAGAATGCCGTGCGCCGCGGCCGCCACCAGGCTGGAGACCACGCTCGCGAAAATCAGATCGTTGGCTTCTTTTATCATCCGCTCGCTATGCAGCGACTCGAACGGCAAGACTTCGCGCATCCTGGCCATGAAAGCCGGGCCGTCGCGGTAGAGATAAAACATAGCGAGCATGGTGACGCTGAGGTGAAACAGAAACAGGGCGGTGTTCTTCAGAAGAGTTCCTAGCCGCGCGGCGACATAGGCAGCGGCATTATCGGCGTAACGGCTGAGAACGGTTCCCAGACTGGTAGAGTCGTTATCGGGGAAGCGCGATTGCAATTCCAGCCACATGCGATTGACCCAATCAAAATGGCCATTCGCGATTTGCACCTGAATGTGCTGCACGGCCTGCACGCCTTGATGCACGAACGCCGCCATTCCCAGCAGCGCCGGCACGATCAGAACCACCGTCACGCCTACAGTGCAGATCAAGGCTGCAAGCGTGGGTCGGAAGCGTTGCGCGAGCCGCACATAGGCTGGGTAGGAAACGACCACGATAATAATGGCCCAGCAGAGCGCGGGCAGAAAAGGCTGGAAGATCAGGAACGCGAAGTACGCGAGGACGGCGACGATGCCGTAGAAAAGCACGGTGCCCAGGCGTTTCTGCGTGCTCTGTTCTGCGCTCAATGGCTCTCTCTTTTGACGGTCCGCAAGGAGACTGATAGTTTCAATCGGGGCGTTTGTCAACTACCGCGGGGCGTCCGCTTGCGTAGTTCGCAAGTGATATAATGCGCGGAGATTCGCGGAACGATCATGTTAACACCCGATCCTGCCTGCCAGCACAAACGAACGCAACTGATCGCGAAAGATGCGGACGCGCAATACGTGGAATGCCTCGACTGCGGAGAAATTCTGGAAGCCGGCGAACTGAAGAACGAAGAGCCGGGTTTCGGTGAGTCGCTCTCCGACGCCTGAGCCTGCGGTGCGTCGCGCGGTCCGAGAATGGAACCGCACCAAGAAACTTTCCCCTGAATTCCCACCGCGGGAGTAGAATGCGCCTTCACCCAATTTAATGCGCGCGCATTGTGGAGGCCCTATGCGGATCACCGTTCGCGTTGTCTCGCTTCTCGTCCTGTTGTGTTGCGCGGTTTCCGCTCGACAAGAGCAGAAAGCGCCGGCGGGAGGCACTGCCGCCGAATATAAGATCCCACCCGAAGCGTCGAAACTCCCCAATCCTCTGAAAGCCACGCCGGCGGCGCTGGCGGCGGGCAAGAAGTCTTATGGTTTTGACTGCGCGATGTGCCATGGGAAGGATGGCGACGGGAAAGGGGATCTGGCGGAGGACATGAAATTAAAGCTGTTGGATTACCGCGATCCGGCATCGCTGAAGGACATGACCGACGGAGATTTGTTCTACATCATCAAGAATGGCAAAGGCGAGATGACTGGCGAAGGCGATCGCAGCAAGCCGGACGAAATCTGGAATCTGGTGCTCTACGTGCGGTCACTGGCGCAGAAAAATTTCACGGCACCGGTGCCAGCGAAACAGTAGCGGCGCTTCTTCGGCAACTCAGCGGATGCCGAGTTTCTGGATGATGCGAGAGACGTCGGCCGTGGAAACGTCGTAAAGCGAGTGCTCGTCTTCCTGTTCGAGGCGCTCGCGGAGATATTCGGCGCCAACGTAACTGGCTTCGCGATCGCTGAGGTCGCGGCCGGTGCGGCCTTGAAATTCGACGAAGCCGGGATGCGCGAGCCCGAGCACTACACCTCTGCCGTCCACGAAAAATTTGCAATCCATGGTATCGGCGTGGCGGGTGGCGATACCATTCCAGCAGTGCGAGAAGCGGCAGCGATAGAGGTAGTCCGTAACTTTGGATTGGACGTCGAAGGCGCCGATGAAATCGCTCATCGCGCCGATATTTGGAATCCACGCTACTTCAGACTTGGCCATAAACTCCCCAACGTTTTTTTTGCGCGCTCAAATTTTCGCGTCGTGCTTATTTCCGCGCGCCGGCTACCGCTCCGTGCCCCGCGTGTTGATAGCTGCGAATCGCCGCGGCTACGCCCGCGCCGGCTGGGACGCGCAATCCCTGATCGAGAAGAACTTTTTCAAACGCGGCCAGGAACAGCAGCACGTTGGTATTTTGGCTGGAATAGCCCATCAATCCGACGCGCCAGATTTTTCCCTTCACCGGACCAAAGCCGCCGGCGATTTCGATGTTGAATTCATCAAGTAACTGCAGGCGGACTTTGCGATCGTCAACTCCAGCAGGAATTTTCACGCCGGTGACAGTGATCAAGCGATCGGCGGCATCGGGAACAAACATTTCCAGACCCATGGCTTCGAGGCCGGCCACCAGCGCCTGTTGATTATTGCGATGGCGTTCCCAACGCGCTTCCAAGCCTTCCTCGAGAACCAGGCGCAAGGCTTCGCGCATGCCGTAAATCAAAGAGATCGGCGGAGTGTGGTGATAAGTGCGTTCGCCGCCCCACATGGTCATGATCGGCGTAAAATCGAAATACCAGCTGGCTACGGGAGTTTTGCGCGCGCGCATTAATTCTTCCACGCGTGCGTTCACAGTGATGGGCGACATTCCCGGCGGCGCACTGAGCGCTTTCTGCGAGCCGCTGAAGCAGATATCTATTTTTTCGCGGTCAATGTCGAGCGGCATGCCTGCCAGCGTGGCTACTGCGTCCACGACGAGCAGAGCGCCGAGATCGTCCGCAACTTTTCGGAAGTCGGCAAGGCGCTGCGCGACGCCGCTTGAGGTCTCACCATGCGCGAGTCCGACGAATTTGATTTTTTTTCCTTTACCCGCGCGGCGCACGTCTTCGGGATCCACGGTGCTGCCGTACGGCGCCTCGACGCGGATTACCTTCACACCCGGGCTGCGTTCGGCAATCACGGCCATGCGTTCGGAAAACCATCCGTTGCTGCAGACGATGCACTCATCGCCTTCTTCAAGCGGATTTAATACCGCCGCTTCGATCCCGCCCGAGCCCGACGCGGAAATGGGAAACGTGATGCGATTCTGCGTCTGGAAAACACGCCGCAACAAGGCCTGCACGTCGCCCATCATTTCGATGAACCAGGGATCCATGTGGCCGACCAAAGGAGTGCCGAGGGCGCGGTACACACGCGCGTCCATATTCGAAGGACCTGGCGTGAGCATCACGCGCGCGGGGGGCAAAAGCTCGCCGATGATTTCATTCATATTTCAATTCCTCGTATGGCAGAAGTCTTCTCAGTAAATGAGCGAACGCCACGAAACCCGTTCGCGGCCGGGGGTGGAAGAAGCAGGAAGAAACCGCCCCGAACATCCTAGTCTCGCTAAATAGCCGTGCCGGGGTCAACCACCAAAATGGCGCGGAGCTGGTACCAGAACTACAGCGGCTCGCGGAACGCTGGGATGCCGTTAACCGATTGGAATCATTAGGGGGTAGCAGTTTCGCAACTGTTTTCGCGTCGGGTTGTATGCCCTATACCCGTGTGCTAGATTTCTAAATTAGCCCCAAAATTACGATGAGTGACAGCAAACTAACGGCGCCAGAGAAACCGAAAATCTCGCGCGTAGAGGTGTATTGGCATACCGTCACGTATAAGACCGTGGCGCTGTATGTAATCGTGATTGCGGCGATCATCGGCTCGGCGACCTACCTGGTCTTTCCGGAAACGACGGCAAGCCTGGTGCGGCATATCTCGGAATCGATTACCCCGAAGGACAGCGGAGTGGCGACGATCAGCGCGCGGCAAGCGCGGTTCGTGAACCTAGACGGGAAGGTGCAAGTAAAGAAGGTAAACTCCGTAACCTGGACGAGCGCGGACTACCAACTGACGTTGGACAAAGGCGACCTGGTGCAAACAGGTCCGGAGGGAGTGGCGCGCATCGCGTTTGCCGACGGAACGCAGTACACCGTGAAGGGCGACACGCTGGTGACGGTGGAAGAAAATTTGGTGGAGCACGATCGCGCGTCTTCGGTAGGCGTGCATATTTCTTCTGGTCAAGTGGACCTGGCCACCGGGACGTGGGAAGTTCCGGGCTCGAAGGCCGAAGTATCGTTTGAGAATGCCGTGGCTTCGTTGCAAGCCAATACGCGCGCGGCGGTGCGCAGCGATCCGGATACCAAGCAGCAGGAAATCACGGTGTCGTCTGGCAGCGCGGAATTGAACCGCGGCAGCGAACACATGGACATTGGACAGTTTGAGAAAGTGACCTTCCCTACTGGCGGCGGACAGATGTCGAAATCGCAAGTGCTGGCTCCGCCGGAATTGGTGCAGCCTCTCAATTTGCAGCCGATCACCGTGACGGATCCGAAGCGCGACGCAGTGCATTTCGCGTGGAATGCGGTGGCGACGGCGAAGACCTACGAATTTCAGATCAGTACCACGGCGGCGTTCAATCACGTGGTCATGGATAAAAAAGTTCCGAACGAAAACGTGGATATCACTGGACTCGATCCCGGCGATTATTTCTGGCGGGTGCGAGCGGTTGACGTGGATAACAAGATCAGCGATGCCAGCGATCCTTTCAAGTTCATTCTGGTGGTGCACGGCAAAGAGCAGGAGATGCTGCTGGAAGTGGATTCCACCGAGCTGAACGGGAATGTGGTGGAAGTAATCGGCAGAACCGAACCGGGCGCGGCCCTGATTATCAATGGCGAGCAGGTGGCGAGCATTCAGTCGGATGGGCATTTCCGCCATTTCTTGCCGGCGATGGTCAAAGGCAGCCATGAAATCATTCTGACGGGGCAGAACCGGCGCGGCGGGACCGCCACGAAGCGCGTCGAAGTAGTGATCCCTTAAACGAAACAGCGTGATTGGGCCGAACGCAATGCCTGCCGGCAGCAATGGAAGTACGGCAAATCAACTCGTCGCCGCAACGGCGCTCAAGTGGATCCTGGGGGAAGCAAGACGTGACGAAAAGCACTTACAACATGCGGTCGGTGTTCAGCCTGTTCTCATCC
>Ga0308309_10001889_pt1 | contig 12452 bp, 9 predicted proteins | sample HubBroMetageWFT5_FD_192491 | JGI IMG/M metagenome (GOLD analysis project Ga0308309, IMG submission 192491) | Warmed and freeze-thawed soil microbial communities from the Hubbard Brook experimental Forest, New Hampshire - Hubbard Brook CCASE Soil... | ecosystem: Environmental > Terrestrial > Soil...
ACCTGCGGCGCGAGACGGTGCAGGTCCAAATGGACCTGCACCTTGAGCGGATCGAAACCCGGCTTAATCTGCACGACGCCGAATGACCGAGCTAGTACCTCGTTGCGAAAATTAGCGTGCGGCACTCCTGTTCGTCGTCCCCGCGCAAGCGGGGACCCAGAGCCTGCCCCCCTGTTCGGGCCAGGGGCAGGCTCTGGCATGAACAGGGGGCGAGCGCTCTCACCCCAGCTCCTCGTAAAGATCACGCCATTGCCGATTATGGCGCTTGAACAACTCCAGTTTCCAAGTGCGGCGCCATTTCTTGATGCGCTTTTCGCGGAGGATCGCATCGGCCATGGTCTCGTGAAATTCGACAAACACTAACCTATGCACTCCGTAATCGCGAACAAATCCACCGACAGCGTTCGAACGATGTTGCCAAGCACGGCGCGCAATATCACTTGTGACACCGACATAAAGGGTGCGATTACGCTTGCTGGCGAGGATGTAGACGCAAGGACACTTCTCAGTCATGCCGCGATCGACCGCCCCCTGTTCATGCCAGAGCCTGCCCCTGGCCCGAACAGGGGGGCAGGCTCTGGGTCCCCGCTTTCGCGGGGACGACGAAAATTTGCCGTCCCTTCCGAGCGAGGATACCGAAGCGAGATGGGTACGACATACGCAACCAGGTACTAGCGCCCTGCCCGTTCGGTGCGAGCAGCGCGGTTAGGATCATCGGCAAGCAGCATGCGCGGGCGATTGCCTGCGAAAACTGCTATGTCGAGGCGTCCCCCGGCTGGCGGCAACAGACCGATGCCAACTTCGCGGCATTCTGGACCCGATGCAGGCACCCCGGCGCGTACACCCTTGACCCACATCTTGTGTCCGAGGGCGGCAAGTAATCACGGGCGGCGGCAAGTAAATCCACCGCGCGTTTGCGGCAAAATTTCCCGTATAACCGCCCCGCCATGCTTCCAAATCTCAACCTTTAACGGGAGGATTTTAGAGTGACTTCAAATAATTTGTTATAATGTGCGCTATGCGACTTTGACGCGGCTAGCCGGACGCGCAAGAAACACAAGATGTTAGGATAGACGAGGCTACCGTTTCCGCAGCCAGTCCAAATCGGTTTCGAATGGAGAGCGGTATCCGCCTAAGCCGAAAACTGGCGCGATGTTAGCGAGATCGGCAAGGGCATTCTTGTTAATAGGCGGCGTCGCGGGCGGCATCGTCGCCAACCATCGATCAAGGTCAGTTCGTGTGTCCAAGGCAGCGCCCAAGCCGCCGCCGAAAGCCAAGGCGGCGAGATCGCCAAGGCCCTTGGATGCTGGTAACGGCGCGGGCGTCGACTGATAATTCAGTGGCGTCCAATGACCCCGCCGCAAATCAGTTTCGATATCAAGCCGCTCTGACCTCGACTTCGCCAAGAAGTGGATATGAATCTCGGTAGCGCCAAGCAGTTGCGCGGGCCAAAGCTTTGGATGGCTCGCAAGCTCTTTCCCAAAATCTCCGCTTTCCCCGATGTAAAACGGCTCGCGCGACTGCACCACATCGAACCGAGGCCGGGCGAAGACATAATTGCAGTCGGTAATCCAGCTTGGAACAGCGGTGATGGGATAGATACTGAAAAAGTACCATTGGCCGGAAGCGCCTTGCCACCTATGCATGGGCGGTTGGGTTGAGGGTACGTCGTAGTGGCCAAACATGATGACAGACTCCTTCCGTCGAGATAGCCGTCACCTTATCAAAGAACAGAGAGGGTACAAAACAAAATCTTCCCGCTCGCGGCGACAGCCACCACATCATCTAGAACCGCCAGACACGCAACGCGCGGAAGTTCTCAATATTAACCCGCTAGAGGTGCCCGCCGGCTACCCCGAGGGCGAGAAGCCAGCCATGCCGCTTGTTGACCCGACAGCGTTCAGAAGAGCGCAGGCAGAGCCGCGCGGAAAGCAGGAGCAGTTGCTTTAGCTGCTACACGGGTAGAACGCCGACCGCGCCTCACTCCGAAACGGCGTGAAGGTTAGATTCCACGACTTTTTGGGCGTGTCCCCTTTGGGGCCGGGCGCTAGGCGCAAAGCGCCCCGAGCCGCAACAGCGTCTCGGCCCTTCGGTGACCGCTCCCCTCACGCACTGGCGTTGAGCCAAGCGCCACGCTGAAGCAGGTTTCAACAGGGCTGTAACCACTCACGGTTCACGTGTAAGAATTGCTGCCACGGCCCGACCGTGGAACGAGGCAATTATCGATGCGACCCAACAAAATCCGAATCGCTGATCATCTAATTCTGCCGTTCGGTAGCGCACGAAAGTTTGACATCCCAAAGATTACGCTGTCAGCCGCAGCGGCCAACGGGATTTACCTAACAGCCGATGTGCCTTGCGTCTATATTGACCGCGCGGAAAAGCGGCCATTGACGATGCAAGACTATAGAGTGCTGACTGACAATTCTCATGATTCAAAATTTTATCGCGCGCCAGTTGAGGCTGGCGTGGATTATATTCGTAAGCTTATTGAACAATGTATGCCAAACGATACAACAATATATGAGAGAACATTCCTTGGCCTATATTTCGATTATCTTAAAGCACTTTTGAGAGACGATCTTTCGGAAATCGGTAATCCATTCGAGAATCCATTGTCGTTATTTAATGCGCTTCTCCCTATTCCGCAAATGCAACTGTACGTGCACGACCCTCTCGAAGATGATTGGAGCGGAAGATTAGAGCCCTCCAATAACTTTAGGGTTGATTTCGGATTTTGGACTGGCGCCCAGCTAATTGCCGTCGAAATTGACGGCAATGAGCCATCGGGATACGCGCGAGATATCAGGCGAGACCGGCTGCTGCGACGCGCAGAGGTTGATGTGATTCACATTCTCAATACTGAAATCGAAAAGCACGCGGGCGGTGTCATTTACATGCTACTCCCGAAGGAAATTACCTACGACTGGCGGCAGCGACCAGCCCCACATGAACCGCCGTTCTTCCCATTCTGAACGGCGTGATCCTCCGGTTGAACATCCCGCTGTGTTCCCTCTGCAATGCACTGAATTTTCCATAACTGACTTATGCGGCAGTTTTTTGTAGATCACCGATAGAAACGTCAGCGGCCTGACCGATAGTCAAGTGCTGCCGGGGTTTTCCCTCTCCGCTCGCCGATCGAATTGAGCTTCACGAGATCAGTGCACAATCCATTCAGTGGGCCGTAGCCGGCTTTGCGATCGAGATCGGCGATCGTAAAATTGCCGCTTTCGCATGCCATATTTGCGGCGACGGGCTGATAGGAGTTGCCATGCGCGCGGGGAAATGTCCTTCCACCTTAGCGGGAAACCTGGCTGTAGTTCTGCTGCAGAAACAGCCGGGCCCTTGTTCTATACAATTTAGGATTGCGGGCGGCGGCGGACCGGGGTCACCGTCTCGCCGCGCATCGATGGCCGTTGGCTTTTCAACGCACTTGCGGCTTCGGTTGTGTCACAATGACCGCACATCGCCGAATACCGAGGAGGATTCTCATGAAGGTCGCCAACGCCGTCGCCGAAATCCTGAAGCGCGAGGGCATCGAGTTTCTGATCGGCTACCCGGTCAATCCGATCATCGAGGCCGCCGCCGAAGCCGATATCCGCACGATCATGGTGCGCCAGGAGCGGATCGGCCTTCACATGTGCGACGCGATCGCCAAGGTGACTTCGGGCGACCGGATCGGTGTCTTTGCGATGCAACACGGCCCCGGCACCGAAAACGCCTTTGGCGGCGTCGCGCAGTCCTATGGCGATTCCTGCCCGGTCGTCGTGTTGCCGGCCGGCTATGCCCGGAACGTCAATCAGGTGCGGCCGAACTTCAATGCCGCGCTGAACTTCCGGCACGTCACCAAATGGATCGAGCAGGTGACGGTGCCGAGCGCCACCGAGGAGGCGCTGCGCCGTGCCTTCACGCAGGTCAAGAACGGACGGCCGGCGCCGGTATTGATCGAGTTCCCCTCCGACCTGTTGCGCGAAGAGATCAGCGGGCCGATCGAGTACCAGAAGACGCCGCGACTAAAGAGCGGCCCCGATCCGCGGTCGGTTTCCGAAATTGCCGCCGCGCTGGTCGAGGCCCAGCGCCCGGTCATCGTCGCCGGCCAAGGCGTCCATTACGCGAAGGCATGGAAGCAGTTGCAGCAACTCGCGGAATTGCTCGAAGCGCCGGTCATGACGACGTTGCCGGGCAAGAGCGCCTTCCCCGAGAACCACCCCTTGGCCTTGGGCTCGGGCGGCATCGGAATCTCGAAGCAGCTGCACACCTTCCTGCAGAACGCTGATCTGGTGTTCGGCATCGGCTGCAGCTTTACCCGCTCCAGCTTTGCGACACCGATGCCGAAGGGCATGCGCATCGCCCATGCGACACTCGACCCGACCGACATCAACAAGGATGTGCCGGTCGAGCTCGCGGCGGTCGGCGATGCCGGGCTAACCCTCGACGCGCTGCTCGAAGAGGTGAAGGATCGGCTACACGGAAAACCACGAGGCCGCCTCGATGGCGTGACCCGCGGCATCAGCTCGCTGAAGAAAGAGTGGATGGAGCAGTGGATGCCGCGGTTGACCCAGAACACGACGCCGCTGTCCCCCTACCGGGTGATCTGGGAATTGCTGCACACCGTCGACGTCAAGGAGACGATCATTACCCACGATGCCGGCAGCCCGCGCGACCAGCTGTCGCCGTTCTGGGTCAGCGAGGTGCCGCTGAGCTATATCGGCTGGGGCAAGACCACGCAGCTCGGTTATGGGCTGGGCCTCGCGATGGGCGCGAAACTCGCCAAGCCGGAGAAGCTCTGCATCAACGTCTGGGGCGATGCCGCGATTGGCTTCACCGGCATGGATTTTGAGACGGCGGTGCGCGAGCGCACCCCGATCCTGTCGATCCTGATGAACAATTTCTCGATGGCGATCGAGTTGAAGGTCATGCCGGTCGCGACCGAGAAGTACCGCTCGACCGACATCAGCGGCAATTACGCCGATTTCGCCCGCGCGCTCGGCGGCTACGGCGAGCGTGTCACCGAGCCCGAGCAAATCGTCCCGGCGATCCGCCGCGGCATCGAGAAGACCCGCGAAGGCACCCCGGCCTTGCTCGAATTCATCACGGAAAAGGCGGTCGACGTTTCGCGATTTGCGTAGAGTCGTGCGCACTCGCCCTGCCTTCCCCGCTCGCTCGCGGGGGAGGGTCAGGGCGGGAGATGACGGGCCTCGGTACCGCTGCGAGCAGCGCCGGGATGAAGACGAGGCTCGCCACCAGAGTGCAGCCGAGGCTGATCAGAAGCAGCACGCCCATGCTCGCCGTCCCCGGATGTCCCGACAGCGCCAGCGAGCCGAATGCGGTGCCGGTCGTCAAGGCCGACAACAGGATCGCCCGCGCCGTCGCCGATCCGAGGACAGAGGTCTGACCCGCCCGCCAGTTCATCACAAAATAGATGTTGAAGGAGACGCCGACACCCAGCAGCAGCGGCAGCGCAATGATGTTGGCGTAGTTCAGCAGCAGCCCGGCGAGCACGATGACCACGACGGTCATCAGCGAAGACAGCAACAGCGGCGCCAGCACCAGGGACATGTCGAGCAAACGCCGCAACGCTATGAACAGGATGATCGCGATCGATATGACAGCGTAGATCGCGGCCGAGCGAAAAGCGCCGACGATCGTCGCGCTGGTCGCTTCGATGGTGACGGCGGAGCCGCCGGCGTCGGGCGCCACCGCGGTCACCTCCGCTACGAACTCGGCAAGCCCCTTTGTATTGCCCGCCTCCGGCTTCGGCAGGACCTGAACGCGGGCTCGCCCGTCCGGCAGGAGCCAGTCGCGGGCCAGATCCGGCGGGATCGTTTGCAACGTGACCGGCTGGGCCTCCAGTGATTTGCGCAGCTGGTCGAGCTGGGTCGGCAGGAAGCGGGTCAGCGCCCGGTCCGCCGCGATCACCACTGCGTCGGGCGCGGCCGCAAGGTTGGCCAGATCCTGGTCGATAGCGGCGAGGACGGGATCATCCACGAGCTTCGCCAGCGCCGGTGCGATCTTGTCGTGCGCACTCTTCGCAGCGGTCCGGATCTCGGCCGCCGTCGGCGGCGCCGGGGTGTCATAAGGGGCAAGGCTCGGACCCATCAGAGTGGCCGCATCGGAGAGAAGGGCCAGCTTGGCCTCCTGGTCCTTCGGCACGAAGGTGTTGATCGACAGCACACCCGACACCAGCGGCAGCTTTTTCAGCCGTTCCGCCAGGCTCGCGGCCGCGGCGGGATCGGCGGCCAAAATGTCGATCGTGAACGGGTTGGTCAGCGGCGAATCTCCGAGATCGTACAAGGTCTGCATCGCCTCGGTGTTGGGGTTCTTGGTGTGGAGCGGGTCGGCATCGAAGCCGATCCGCGGGAGAAGGATCAGGCCCAGCAACCCGAGCATGGCGAACGCGGCGAGCAGCGGCGTGCGATGGCGTCGGACGGCATCGTCCAGCGGCCTTGCCCAGTGGAAACCGACCTCGGCGCTCTCGCCGTGTGGCCGAAAGAGGCTTATCGCGGCCGGCAGGAACGTCATCGTGCACAAGAACGCGATCAGCATGCCGATGCCGGCAATCAACCCCAACTCCGCCACACCGCGAAAATCGGTCGGCACAAAAGCGAGAAACCCCGCCGACGTAGCCGCCGACGCCACCAGGATCTGCCCGCCGACCCGGCGTCCCGTCTCAGCCAGCGCACGAGCCGGCTCGGGAAACAGCAGGCGCATCTCGCGATAGCGCACCGAGAACTGAATCGCGAAATCCACCGCGATGCCGACAAAGAGGATGCCGAAGCCGACCGAGACGAGGTTCAGGGTCCCGACCGCCGTGGCGGCGAACAGCAGGGTCAGCGCCAGGCCGACAACCAAGGTCATCAGGATCGGGGCGATCAGCCGCCAAGAGTGGACGGCCAGGAACAGCCACAGCGAGATCAGCAACATGCTCCCGATCAATCCCGTTGCCGCACCCTGGGCCACCGAGGCGAATTCCTCGTCGGCGAGCGCCACATTCCCGGTTATGCGCACCCGGGCCTCTCCCGATTTGACGAATTCGAGCTTGTTCGCGGCATCGCGCATCGCTCTTGTCGCCGCCCCGCCCGGCTCGAGGGTGGTGTGGTCGAGTTTGGGTTGCACCAGGACAAATTTGTAGCGGCCGCCGAGGTCGGCCAGCTCGCCGCCGAGCAGGCGCACCCAAGACAACGGGTGCGGATGGCCGGCGAGCGCGCTTGTCATCGCATCGTGAAACCCGGCCAGCGCCGTGCGGTACGGCGCGAGGTTGACTTGGCCCTGCTCGACGCCCGTGCCCAGCAGAGAAAGCGCGTCAAATAGCCCGCGCGCGCTGGGGTCCTTGGCAAGCTCGCCAAGGAATGGCTGAGCGTCGATCATGCGCTCGATCAGCGATTCGAGCTGGGGGGTATCGAGGTAGAGGAGCCCTTCCTGCTCGAGGAACGGCGACGCGTCGGGGCGCCGAACGCTGAGGAAATGTTCGCGGTCGCCGGCTAATGCCTTGGCGAGCGAGGCGGCGGTCGCGTCCGCCTCTTCCGGCTCTTTCGCATCGATGACGGCGACCAAAAGGTCCTGGAACTGGGGAAACAGTTTCTTGAACATCTCGGCTCGCTGCCGCCACGGCAGGCTGGCGGCGAACATTTCGTCCGTTTCGGTCGTGATGCCGAGATGACCGGCCGCGTACCACCCGGAGAAAATCACCAGGAGCACGGCCGCGAAGACCACGGAGAGAGCGTTACGCCGGCAAAAATCGACCGAGCCGACGAGCAGAGCCGAAAATGTCATTGGGATCCGAGGCGGTGTCGCACGGGGTGGTCGATGGGCGACCGTCTCGGCCTATATCGGAAGATCAACCTGTCGCGGCAACCGTCCTCGGATCGGGTGCGGGCAGGAGATAGTCAGCCCGCATCCCGCAAGGCTACTGCAATATGCCTCCCGACAATTCGGCGGTCTTCTGCCGCAGACTGACCAGCAGACCAGGACCACCGCCGTCGGCGAGCAGAGAGCGCATTTCGGAGCGTTGCGAGGCTACGCGGCTGATCGAACCCTCGGCCAGCACGTCGACCACCTTCCACCCGCCGCCCTCCTGCCGCATGACATAATCCATCGCGTGCACCCTGTCGCCAGGCGAGGCGAACCGGGTCTCCACGACGCGATCGTTGCCGACGGCCCTGACCACCGGCGCCGTATCAAAGCGTTGCCCCGAATAGCTATCGAAATTGGCGACATAGGAGGCAATCGTATAGCGGCGGAAAGCATCCGCCAGCGCAGCCTGCTGGTCCGCAGGCAGCGAGGGCCAGCGCGGGCCGACGACCTGCCGCAGAATTGCCTCGAGATCAAAAGTCCGGCCGATCACCGGCGCGATCGTTTCGTAGCGCTGGCGAAAGGACACCGTCTTGCCTGCCTTCATGATCGAAATAAGCCCGGCATGCAGTTGCTCGACCGGTGCGGTAATTTCGGAAGCGGTCGCGTCACGACCCCATCCGACCGCGACGGCGATGATGACGAGCACGAGCCGCAGGAGGACACGCCGGTCGGAAGAGCTGACGGACATCGGGCAATTTCCCCTATGGGAGGCTATGTGATTTCGCTGCGAGACAGAGTTTAGCCCTCAGAAGTGCGGGAAGCGTAAATGCCGTTGCAGGGTGCGGGCGCGATGCTGTCCCTCGCCCGAAAATCGGGGCGCCGCCTTCGCGGGTGTGAACAGCCCGAGTGCGCCGGCTGCCGGATGAATGCCGAATCGACGGGCGCGATCGTAGCTCGGCATGCGGCAAGACAGCGTCAATCTGTCACACTGCTCGGTTGGGCACGGAAAATTCGCTTCTTCAGGTGATTGGCGGGCAGCGCTGGGGTAAGTGGCCGAGCGCCCTACGGGCACGGAATAAAAATCGCGGGACCGAATCATAGGGTTATCGCCTACGTTCCAATACTCGTGCCGGAGGACAATCCGTGCAGCAGTCCAGTTGCCGCATCGCCCCGCAACAGCCCGAAACAAATCTTGAACGCCGCCGCCCGATACGAAGCGATGGTCGTCTCGCCGCAAAGCCGCCGTGGTCGCCGCTACCCGCACGGGGATCTTAAGCCGGGTGGAGGCATGTCAGCGTTATATGCTCTCCGACGAGGAACTCGTGGATTGGGAGGGGGCGTTTGATAAGCGCGGCATTCCGGGCCTCCGCAGCGCTTCTCTCCACCTCTACCGAGATTGACCCAAACCGTCCGAGGGCTCTGTTCCGGTCGTCGAGCGCACGCAGCGATCAAAATCACATCGGAGTTGTCGATACACTTCCGACTGGGACCGTCCACGTCAATGGTCTGTAACAATCGAGGGAGCAAGTTCTGACCGGAAAGCGAGCGGGAGACAAGCAAGACTGAGCCGGACGCAACGTCCTGAAAATCGAATGAAAAGGGAGGGCTGACGGGTCGTTGCCCGCTCAGACCGCAAAGCCGCTTCGGTACCGCCTCGTGCGCCGCCGCCAGAGTACGAGAAAGCGACAGAACGAGGGGATTCCGGGGCCGCAGCAAAGCTCCGCCGTCCAAACGAGACCCGAGCGGCCGGCGCGGAATGACGGCAGCGAGAGCGAGGTGCCGCGCCACTTCGCTTCTCAGTGCAGCCGGCTGAAAACACCGAGCACGGCAAATACTGCCACCAGCCAGACCAGCTCCAGCACGGTCCAGACCACGACCCTGCCCCACCCCTCGTCTTGCCGTACGGCGAGGCGGCGGATCTCCGCCTCGATCTCCCGGTTCCACTCCCGGGCAATGCGCCCGCTGTCGCGCTCCATAGCCGCCCAGATGTGCAAGCTCGGTCCAGGCTTTCGCAAGAATGCCGGTGCCGATCACCGTGTTGCCGTTCATCTCCCAGCAGCGACATCGCCGCTGCTGTTCCGCCACAGGATAGCGGAACAGCCCTCGCGGTTGAAGTCGCCGATCCTGCGGGGCAAAATCCCGAAATTCGCTCCCGCCCTGCCGTGTGATTCACCTGCTGCCCCTCACCCTCCCGCTCCGCGAGCCTCTCTCCCTTCCCTCCCCGCGTGCGGGCGAGGAAGGGAGAGAGCGGAGAGGGTCTGGGTGAGCGGCTCTCTCTCTGGAGAAAAGCCCAATGACCCCACTCCCCCTCAACGACTTCCTCGTCATCGACCTGACCGCGCATCGCGCCGGGCCGACGGCGGTGCGCCAGCTCGCCGATTGGGGCGCGCAGGTGATCAAGATCGAGCCCTCCGGCGAGCTGGTCGACGCGACCGGCAGCCGCCGCGACGGTCCCGATTTCCAGAACCTGCATCGCAACAAGCGGGCAATGACCTTGAACCTCAAAAGCGATGAGGGCCACGCGATCTTCATGAAGCTCGCCGAGCGCACCGATGTCATCGTCGAGAACTACAAATCTGACGTGAAGCACCGGCTCGGCATCGATTACGAAGCGGTGCGCAGGGTCAACCCGCGCATCGTCTACGGCAGCATTTCCGGCTTTGGCCAGGATGGCCCTTATGCGGGCCGGGCCGGCGTCGACCAGATCGCCCAGGGTATGGGAGGCCTCATGTCGATCACCGGCCATCCCGGGCAGGGCCCGGTGCGGGTCGGCATCGCGATCAACGACACCTCAGCAGGCCTCTTGCTGTCCTATGGGATTGTGCTGGCGCTGCTCAACCGCGAGCGCACCGGTGAGGGCCAATGGGTTCACACCTCGCTTCTGGAGGCGCAGATTTTCATGCTGGACTTCCAGGCGGCGCGCTACTTGATGAAGGGCGAGGTCGCCGGCCAGGAGGGCAATTTCCACCCGACCTCGCCGGGCACTGGCATGTTCCAGACCGCCGACGGATACATCAACATCGCTGCCTCGGGCGACAATCTGTGGCGCCGCTTTTGCGAGGTGGCGGGGACAAAGGACCTTGCCGACAATCCCGATTTCGCGACGGTGGTGGCCCGCGCGAGGAACCGGCCGGCGCTCAACGCGCATCTCGCCGAGATCATTCGCCAGCACCCGAACGCTTATTGGGTCGGGCGGCTCAACAAGGCCGGTGTGCCGTGCGGGCCGATCAATTCGATCGACCAGACCTTCGCTGACCCGCAGGTCCAGTATCTCGGGATCGCCAAGCCGGTCAGCCACCCGAAGCTCGGCCCGCAGAAGGTGGTCGGTCAGCCGATCCATATGAGCGGCTATCCGCAGCCCGACGAGCTGCGTCCCACCCCCGATCAGGGTGAGCACACCGAAACGGTGTTGCGCGAGCTCGGCTATGATCCGGAAGCGATCGCCGGGTTTCGCCATCGAGGCGTGGTCTAAACAATCACACGAGACCCCCACCCGCTTCGCGGCGAGGCGGGTGAGGTCAGCCCTATTCAAACCGTCTGCGGTTGCGGGCCGTTCGAGGGTCGGCGATGCTCCGCCATGAACTGGTCGAATTCCGCCTTATCTTTGGCGTGACGCAGGCGGTCGAGGAACGCCATGAATTCGCGCTGCTCTTCTTCGAGACGGCGCAAAGTGTCGGCGCGATATTCGTCAAAGGCGCGGTTGCCGCTGGACGCCCGATAATTGCCGCAGCCCCATCGCTCCGCGGCCCCCTGCATCCGCTCCATGCGGTTATGCATTCTTTCCATGCGACGCTGCCAACGGTCCGTGCCGCCGTGTCTCCAGCATGCCATCCGCCCACTCCCTATCAAGAACCCGAGAACCAAGAGGCCCACCGGCCAGAATAGGATGAAGCTGACAATCGTCAGCGCGATCCAGGCCGGCTTGCCGATGTCATCCAGTTGCGCCGCGAACGCCTGCATGGCGGCACCCTTATGTTAATGTGTGTCACATTTACATAAGGCCTTTCTCTTCGCTGTCAAGCGCGTACTCGTGGGCTGTAGAGGTCGCGGGCCGACCATTCGCATCGAGGTTCATGACACAGGCGAAGGCATTCCGCGGGACAAGTTGCGCAGCATATTCGAACCCTTTTCCGAGTTGACACGGCGCGCTCCGAGGGCCTCGGGCTTGGGCTGTTCATTGTCAAACGAGCGCCCACTGCCTGGGACATCGCATCGAGCTTTCGCTCGACGGTAGGCGTTCGTGGTTTAGCCTCGCGACACATGCTGCGATCAGTGATCATGACAAACCAGCAACCCCAATATTGCACATTAGGGATGGATATTGAGGATGCCATTGCGAAAGCTCGAGAAATCTGTTGTCGGCGGCGAGGTCGCGCCCGCCTTGAAATACGCGGATCGTCACCACCGTCTGGTTGTCTTCGGCCGTCGAGAAACCGTTCGGGGCCGAGACTTGGTTGAAATTGTGGAGCAATTACTTGCTGGATAATATTGCAGGCTCGCCGGCTGTTTTCTCGATGCTGTCGAGCTGCTCTTTGGCTTCGTTCTGAAGGTAAGACCGGAAACGCTTGATGATCTCGCTCGCCCGGATCACCTCTAATGGTATCTGCTCGAGTGAATCAGCGAGGTGTGCGGGGCTGTTAGACCCTTGAGAGGTCGAC
>Ga0308309_10001891_pt1 | contig 12445 bp, 14 predicted proteins | sample HubBroMetageWFT5_FD_192491 | JGI IMG/M metagenome (GOLD analysis project Ga0308309, IMG submission 192491) | Warmed and freeze-thawed soil microbial communities from the Hubbard Brook experimental Forest, New Hampshire - Hubbard Brook CCASE Soil... | ecosystem: Environmental > Terrestrial >...
CAGGCATAGGCCCGCGCCGTAGGCGCCGAGCCCGAAATACGCGGCGTGGCCGAAGCTCATGACGCCGGTGAAGCCCAGCAGCATGTTGAAGCTCATGGCCGCGAGCGCGAAGACCAGCACGCGGCCCGCCATCGCGGTGTAGCCGCCCAGCAAAGGCAGCCACAACGGCACCGTCAGCAGCAGCGCCCAGATGACGAGAAGCTGGCGCCAGGGCCGCGCGGCCGGCGATGGCGCGGTCGCCAGGGGCGTGCTCATGTCAGCATTCCTTCCTCGCCTAACAGTCCGCGCGGGCGGATCAGCAGGACGAGTGCCATGATGATGTAGATTACCGCTTCGGCCCCGGCGGGGTAGACGACCGTGGTCAGCGCCGAGGCGACGCCGATCAGCAGGCCGCCCAGCAGCGTGCCGGTCAGGCTGCCGACGCCGCCGACGATGATGGCGATGAAGCTCGGCATGATCAGGTCGTCGCCCATGTTGGGGTTGAGCCCGATCTGGCCGGCGGCCAGCACGCCCGCCAGTCCCGCGAGGAAGCTGCCGACGGCGAAGTTGTAGGACCGCAGCGCAGCGACGTTGACGCCCAGCGCCGACACCGTGTCGAGATCGAGCGTTCCCGCCCGGATGCGCATGCCGACCCGCGTATAACGCAGGAAGGCAAACAGGCCGCCGACTGCAACGATGACGACGACGACCATGAACACCCGGTACCAGGTGACGAAGAACAGGTCGGGCGTGATCGGCAGCGACAGGATATCGGGAATGCCCAGTGGCAACGGACTCGGACCCCAGATGAAGCGGCAGGCGTCCTGCAGGATAAAGCCCAGTCCGAATGTCAGCAGCAGGCTATAGATATGGTTGCGGGCATAGACATGCCGGATCAGCAGCTTCTCGATGACATAGCCGAATATTGCGGTCAGGAAAGGCGATACCAGCAGGGCGCCCCAGAACCCGAGATACGGCGTGAGCGTGAAGGCCAGATACCCGCCGATGGCGAGGAAGTTGCCGTGCGCGAAATTCACCACGTTGCTGAGATTGATGATCAGCGAGAGGCCAAGCGCCATCAGCACGTAAAACGCACCAACGATCAACCCGTTGGTGAGATTGAACAAGACGAGTTGCAGCATGTGCCAGACCCGGAAGAACTGGGGGGACGAAGAACTACGCCGCGCGGGTTGTCCCGCGCGCGGCGTATCGCCAGCGGCCTACGAGGGCCAGGTGATCTGGCAGCCCGTTGATTCGACAGATCCCGCGGCCTGCTCACCCGTGACGGTCGACTCGATCTTGAAAAGATCGTCGGGACCGCCCGGACCCGGCGGATGCACCTGACCGACAAAGATGTCGCTCATGAGCTGATGATCCCCGGCGCGATATTTTATCTTGCCCGGCATCAGCGCCACCTCCGGCGGAAGTTCCAGATCGGCGAGCGCATGCGCCATTTTTACTGCGTCGAGCGATTTCGCGGTTTCCGCCGCCAGGCGCGCCGCGTGCAGGGAGACATAGGACATCCAGTGCCGGGCCGTCGGCTTCTTGCCGCCGATCGCTGGCGAAATCTCATCGACGAACTGCTTCACCAACGGCACGTCCGGCTGGTTCCAGTACCATTCCATGCACCACCACCCGGCCTGGGCTTCCTTGGGGACGGAGCGCACCGACTCGATCTCGAAAAGTGCGCCGCCCAGCGCCATCTCCTTGTTCATGCCGAACTGCACGAACTGCTTCATGCAGTTGATCTGGGCCGAGCCGCCCATGTTGTTCAGCAGCACGTCCGGCTTGTAGGCCTTGGCCTTGATCAGCGTGGCCGAGAAGTCGGAGCTGGAGATCGGCAGCATGTCGCCCTGCCAGGTGCCGCCGAGCTCGGTCAGCTTCTTGACGAAGTTGGCCTGCAGCGTCTGTCCGTACGCATAGTCGGGCGTGATGAAGAACCATTTCTTGCCGAAGCGCTTCACCAGCTCGCCGGTGACGGCCGAGGCGTCCATCGCGGTGGTATTGCAGGTGCGGAAGGTGTTCCACTTGCAATCCTTGCCGGTGATCGGGTCGGTGTGCCCGCCCGGGACGATGTGGAACACCTTCTTGTCGCTGGTCACGCCCATGATCGCGTAGGCGATGCCGGAGTTCACGTCGCCCATGATGATGTCGACGTTGTCGCGCTCGATCAGCTTGTGGGCCTTTTGCACGCCGGTACCGGTATCGTTGGCGCTGTCCTCGATCAGCAGTTGGACGGGCCGCCCGAGAATGCCGCCCTTCTTATTCATCTGCTCGACCGTCCACTTCGCTCCCTCGACTTCGCTGACCGCCAGGGCGGACAGGCTGCCGGTGATCGGATCGATGAAGCCGATTTTAACGGGGGTCTCGCCGCGTGCCTTGATGATGAAAGGGCTGGTAAGCTGCAGGCCACCCAATGCCGCGGTCGCGGTCAGGAACTTGCGGCGGGGCGTGGTTAGCCTGATCTTGTCACTCATTGATTGATTTCCTCCTGGCTTGCAGGTTCCGCATTTGCTTATTTGCGCAGCGTCCCAACCGTAAACGATAAAGATTGCAGCGCGGCATACAATACCTGCGGGGGCGAATTGCTTTAGGGGTGATGCTTTGCCGCGGACGATGGAATTCGTAAAGCTGTGGGGTGCTCAATCCGCTTGCGTCGATTACCCAACTAGTTGATGTGGTTTTACGGCTTTAGGGCCATCAGGAATGGGATGACGATCATGAGCGATGACAGGATGAGGACGCAGATCTCCAGCAAGGACGGCTTCATCGCAGCCCTTGACCAGAGCGGCGGGTCGACGCCCGGCGCGCTCCGCCTCTACGGCATTCCGGACAGCGCCTATAGCGGCGATGCCGAGATGTTCAGGCTCATGCACGAGATGCGCGTGCGCATCATGACGGCGCCTGCCTTCACCGGGGCCCGGATCGTTGCGGCCATCCTGTTCGAAGCCACCATGGACGGAACGGTGCGTGGAAAGCCGGTGCCCGCTTTCCTGTGGGAGGATCGCGGCGTGGTGCCCTTCCTGAAGGTCGACAAGGGCCTCGAGGCCGAGAAGGACGGCGTCAGCCTGATGAAGCCGATGCCGGGGCTCGATCCGCTTCTCGCGCGAGCCGTCAAGCTCGGCATCTTCGGCACCAAGATGCGCTCGGTCATCAACCTGCCCTCGAAAGCGGGCATCGCGGCGATTGTCGCCCAGCAGTTCGAGGTTGGGGCACAGATCGCCGCGCACGGGCTGATGCCGATCCTCGAGCCGGAAATCTCGATCAAGAGTCCCGACAAGGCCGGCGCCGAAGCCCTTCTCCGCGCCGAACTGATCAAGGGACTTGACGCCTTGCCGGCGGACAAACAGGTGATGCTCAAGCTCACCCTGCCCGAGGTGCCGGATTTCTATTCAGCACTGGTCAGCCACAAGAGGGTGGCCCGGGTCGTGGCCCTGTCCGGCGGCTACACGCGGGCCGACGCCTGCCAGCGCCTCGCCCGCAATCACGGCATGATCGCGAGCTTTTCACGCGCCCTGACGGAGGGCCTGACCCGGTCGATGAGCGATGCGGCGTTCGACGCGGCGCTGGCAAGCTCCATCGACGCGATCTACCAGGCCTCGACCGCGAAGGTTTGAAGCCAGCAGACGTGGGAGGGCAACATGTCGAAATGGCAGTACACCAAGGGGCTGCACGATCTCGGTACTGGCTGCTTTGCCTACCTGCAGCCCGACGGCAGCTGGGGTTTCAGCAATGCCGGGCTGATCGTCGATCACGACCAGACCCTGCTGGTCGACACGCTGTTCGACCTTGCGCTGACCGGCGAGATGCTGGGGCAGATGCGAGCCGCCGTGCCGGCGGCCAAGTCGATCGGTCGCCTGGTCAACACCCATGCCAACGGCGACCACACTTTCGGCAACCAGCTTGTAGCGGGCGCCGAGATCATCGCCTCCCGCGCCTGCGCCGAGGAGATGAAGGAGCGGCCGGCCGAGGAGCTGGCGGCCATGCAACGCAATTGGCGCCAGCTCGGCGAGGCGGGCGCCTTCCTCCATGAAGTGATGGGCAGCAAGTTCAAGTGGGACGACGTCAAGAACACGCTGCCGACGCAGGTGTTCGAGGACGAGCTGCAGCTGAAAGTCGGCGACAAGGAGGTGCTGCTTAAAAACGTCGGACCAGCGCACACCCGGGGCGACATCCTGGTCCACGTGCCGCAGGACCGCACCGTCTTCACCGGCGACATCCTGTTCGTCGAGGGCCATCCCGTTCTGTGGGCCGGCCCGGTCGATAACTGGGTGGCCGCCTGCGATCGCATCCTCGCCTGGGACGTCGAGACCGTGGTACCGGGCCACGGCCCGATCACCGACAAGACGGGCGTGCAGGCGATGAAGGACTATCTTCTCTACATCAAGCAGGAGGCACGCAAGCGCTTCGACGCCGGCATGCCGGTCTTCGCCGCGGCGCGCGACATCGCGCTCGATCGTTTCGCCGGCTGGGGCGATCCCGAGCGCATGGTGGTGAACGTTGCCTCGCTCTACCGCGAGTTCGGGACAACAGAACCGCTCAACGTCCTGCAGCTCTTCGGCGAGATGGGTCGCTTTCACGCCGAGCTGAAAGCCAGGACAGCACCGCAAAATCACGCCTCTGGCCATCAGCACGCCCATTGAGGCCCATGGCGACAAAATTCCTCATCGATGGCCCGGCCCGGGCGAAACACACGATCCTCCTGGCGCACGGCGCCGGCGGCCCGATGGATACCCCGACGATGACGGCGGCCACGAAGGCGCTCGCGGAAGCGGGCTTCGGTGTCGCGCGCTTCGAATTCGAGTACATGGCCAACCGCCGCAGCGCGGCCGGACGAAAGCCGCCGCCCCGCGCCGAAAAGCTCGGTCCGGAATACCTCGCCGCGATCGACGCGCTGGGCGCCAAAGGCCCGCTGATCATCGGCGGCAAGTCGATGGGCGGGCGCATTGCCAGCATGATCGCCGACGATCTCCACGCCGCCGGCCGCATCGCGGGCTTGCTGTGTCTCGGTTATCCCTTCCACCCGACCGGCAAGCCCGAACAGCTGCGAACCGCTCAGCTCGCAAAGATGACGACGCCCGCCCTCATCGTGCAGGGGACCCGCGATCCCTTCGGCAGCCGCCAAGAGGTCTCGACCTACCAGCTCTCGAAGACAATCGAGATCCTCTGGCTGGAAGACGGCGACCATGATCTTAAGCCGCGCAAGAGCGTATCGGGCTTCTCGGCGGACGATCATCTGCGAACACTCGGCGAGACGGCCGCGGCCTGGGCCAGGACGATCGGAGGGTAGTGTTCCATTTCGGGGATGCGATCTTCCAGCCCGACGCGCTAACCCTTGCCTTGATGATGGCCCCGGTTGGTCGTGTTCTGGCTGACGTTGGCGTGATCGCCCTGCTCGCGCTGGTTGGCGTTCGGATCGTCCCGCTGCTTGTCGTCGGGGGTGATCTTGGGATCGGAGCCAGGGCCTTTGGGGCTTCGATTTGCCGGCGGTACAGGCGGGCGCTTGGCCATGGTGATTCTCCGTTGCAAGGATGATCCGACTAAACGCCGGGCCTCGGCCCGGCGTTGCCCGCGCACGAAAAACGGCGGGCTGGAAGTACCCGCCGTTTCCCTGCGTGAGCAGCCTGCTTAGAAGAGGCGAATCGAAACGCCTGGTGTATTGCCGTTGTAGTACACCGGCGGCGGCTGGTAGCCGTAGTTGTACGGCGTGCTGTAGACCACCGGAGGGGGCTGATAGCTGTTGCCGTAGTAGTGGTTGTCCCACTGACGGTTGTCTTGCTGCCACTGGCCATCGCCGTTCCAGCGCGCGCTGGCCGGGCTGGCCAGGGCGGCAAGAGCGACCATCGCCCCCAGCGCGAGGCCTGCTGCGGCCTTGGTATGCTTGATGTAGGTCACTTTTGGCCTCCTAGCTTTTCGCCGGTGCGCTGCCGTACTTCATGAACACCTGGTCGGCGTTCTTCTGCTGGTCAGCCGGCATCGAGTTGTAGAGCGACTTGAAAGCCGAGGTCAGGTTCTTCAGCCCGTCGAGGCGGACCTTGGTGAACTCCTCGTAGGTCGTCAGATCGTCGACCGCGGTCATGCTGGCCGGAGCGATGGCCCGCTTGGTCGCCACCAGCTTTTCCATGGCGGAGGCATTGTCGCGCATCGCCGTGGCGACGGTGCCCCACTTGGCTTCCTGGTCAGGCGTGACCTTGAGCGCGGCCTTCAGCGTCGTGATGCGCTGCTCGACGGTCTCGGGCTTGTTGCTGGTGGCGGCCGCCGCGGCGGGGGGTTTGTCTGTCGGAGTCTGCGCGGCCACGGGGCCAAGCGAGCCGGCGAGGAAGGTCGCGCCCAGCAGGGACGCGATGGCGAGCGAACGCACAACGGGGGCAGCCCGGGAAATCGGGCGGATGGAGGAGGACATGGGTTTCCTTTGGTAAGCGACGTGGCCGTCATTCGCCGGCGAATGTCCGAGCGAGTGGGCCGCTCACCATGAACGCCGCGCAGGGCCCGAGGTTGCGGAACAGTCAGCTATTTATCAAACCCATCACCTGACGGCGTGCCTCCGGACGGATCTGTCGTCGGGTCAGAAGGACTCAACGACGCTTGGACCGTCCCGTCGCCGGCTGGCGCGCGTCAAAATTGTGTCACGAGCTCACGGGATGACTTAATTGAAGAGAAGAAGTATTATAATATGCAACCACAGTGAGCTCCGTTCGGGACGACACGGGCTCAAGGGGGCAGACCATGGCCAAATTGCTGTTCGATCATTTTGTCGTTCTCATGCTCGAGAACCGGTCCTTCGACCATTTGTTCGGCTATCTCGGCATTGGCGACGGGCTGAAGGGCGGTGCGATCAACTATCTGAAGCCCGGCGACAAGACCAGCCCGGCCTTTTCCTCCCGCGAAGGCGGCGACTATACCGCGATCGGCCAGGGCCCCTCGCACAGCCTCAAGGAAACGAACATGCAGCTGTTCGGCGTCACCAAGCCGACACCTGCCGTCGCCAGCCAGACGCCGCCGCTCAACGGCTTCGTCGCTTCGTTCCGTACGGCATTGCAGTACGACCTCAAGCGCACGCCCACGAACAGCGAGTTGCAACAGGCGATGAACTGCTTCGATCCCGTGCAGCTCCCGGTACTGTCGACCTTGGCGAAGAACTTCGTCCTGTGCGACCGCTGGTTCGCAGACGTGCCGGGCCCGACCATGCCCAACCGCGCCTTCATGCATGCGGCGACGTCACAGGGCTATACCTACAACGCCAATTGGAAGCCGAACTTCACCTGCAAGACACTGTACGACCGCATCAATGCCAAGCCGCAGCTGTCGTGGCGTAGCTACTATCACGACCAGGACGATATCGTCGAACTCTACCCCTACCTGAAGAAGGACGCGACCAACCACGTGCTGTTCGGGCCCAACTTCGTGAGCGACGTCACGGGCGACAGCCTGCCGACCTACTCCTTCGTCACGCCGGCATTTCTCGGATCGGCGCAGCAACCGGTCAACAGCATGCACGCCCCCGCCGATGTGCGGCCGGCCGAGAAGCTGGTGGCCGACGTCTACGGCGCCCTGCGCGCGAACCCTACTGTCTGGAAGAAGACATTGCTCATCATCCTGTTCGACGAGCACGGCGGCTACTACGACCACGTGCCGCCGCCCGCGACGGTCTCGCCGGACGGCATCGCGGGACGCACCGACCAGAGCTTTCTGGTTCCCTTCGACTTCAAGCGGCTGGGCCTCAGGGTCCCGGCGATCCTGGTCTCGCCATGGTTCGCGCCGGCCGTGGACTCGACCGTCTACAGCCATTCGACGATCGTCGGCTCGGTCATCGAAGCCCTGAATTTGCCCGGCGGCTTCCTGACCCAACGCGACGCCAAGGCCGCCAAGCTCACGAAGAAGTACCTGATCGACGACGGCAAGCACAGCTGGCGGACAACGACGCCCGACCTTGTCGTGGGGGCGCAGCCCGACAGGCTGGACGCGATGCAGCGTGAGCTTCTCGACGGAACGGTCAACCTCGATCCCCATCCGAGCCAGCGCAACACACTGCGCACCAAGGACATCCAGGACCCGGCGCAGGCCACGGCGTTCATGCGCACGCAGATTTCCAAGCACCTCGAGCACTACTTTGCCTCGAAGGGCAAACCGGCCCTGGCCGCCAAGCTCTCGACCCAAGACCAGTTCCCGTCGCAAAACGTCAGCCCGTCGCGCATTTCGGAGTTGGTGAATTCCCCGAAACGGCGAGCCCAGGGACGGAGGCCGTAAACAACCATCGCCCCCTTGTGGCGCGTTCGGCATCGTGTCGTAGCTCTTCCGGTTGCCGCCCCGCCCCTCGTTGACGATCACTCGTTGACGACGGGGCGGTCATCTTAGTCGAGGCAACGGAAGGGCTGCCATGCGCCAGGAAACCTATGAAGTCTATGCCGTCAAGTACGCGACTCGCGAGGGTACACGCAGCGCGTGAAGGACGCCATCATCACTCACATGCATTACGATCATGCCGGCGACAGGTGCTCGCCGAGACAATGTTCGAACGAAGCCAGGAGATCAAGCCGCCCGAGCCGAGCTTGGGAGGATCGCACAGTACGAAGGGAACAGGACCATGGGCAAGCTGAGCGGCAAGGTGGCGCTCGTCACCGGCGGAGCGAGCGGGATCGGGCGGGCGATTGCGGGCGCGCTGGCGGCCGAGGGCGCCGACATCGGCATCGTCGACCGCAACGCCGCCGGCGCCAAGGTGGCGGCGGAGGAGACCGCCAGGCTGGGCGTGCGCACCATCGCCGCCTCTGCCGACGTCGGCGACGAGGCTGAGATCGCGCAGGCCTTCGGCGCCGTCACAGCGGCGCTGGGCGATGTCGACATCCTGTGCAACAACGCCGGCATCGACACGATCAGCTTGCTGGACGACATGCCGATCGCCCTGTGGGACGAGATGATGCGGGTCAATTTGCGCAGCGTGTTCCTCGGCACGCGCCTAGTCCTGCCGGCCATGCGGCGCAAGAAGTGGGGCCGCATCATCAACACCGCCTCCCAGCTGGGCCACAAGGGCGCGGCGCAGATGGTCCACTATTGCGCCGCCAAGGCGGGCGTCATCGGCTTCACCCGGTCGCTGGCCTACGAAGTCGCGCGCGACGGCATCACGGTCAATGCGATCTGTCCGGGTCCGATCAACACGCCGCTGGCGCAAGCCATCCCGCAGGCCTGGCGCGACGCCAAGCTGGGCGAGCTGGCGATCGGGCGGTTCGGCAATGTCAACGAGGTCGCCCCGACCGTCGTCCTGCTCGCCTCGGACGCCGGCTCGTACTATATCGGCGCCACCATGAACATGAACGGCGGCGATTACATGATCTGATCGCGGCGGCGCGCGAACAGGAGAACGGGATGGCGAACTACGACGCGATCATTATCGGGACCGGCCAGGCGGGACCGTCGCTCGCGCGGCGGCTGGCGGGCTCGGGCATGAAAGTCGCGATCATCGAGCGCGATCGCTTCGGCGGCACCTGCGTCAATACCGGCTGCACGCCCACCAAGACCCTGGTCGCGAGCGCCTATGCCGCGCACGTGGCGCGGCGCGGCGCCGACTACGGCTTCAGCACCGGCGGCGAGGTCAAGGTCGACATGAAGCGCGTCAAGGCGCGCAAAGACTACGTCGTCGGTCTGTCCAACAACGGTGTCGAGCGATCGCTCAGGAGTCTCGAGAATTGCACCGTCTGCCAGGGCCACGCGCGCTTCGTGTCGCCGCACGAGGTCGAGGTCGGCACGGAAATCCTGGGCGCCGACCGGATCTTCATCAATGTGGGCGGCCGGGCCGCGGTGCCCGACATCCCCGGTTTGGACACGATCGACTATCTCACCAACAGCTCGATGGTGGACCTCGATGTCCTGCCGCGGCATCTGTTGGTGGTGGGCGGCAGCTACATCGGACTCGAGTTCGGGCAGATGTATCGCCGCTTCGGCAGCGCGGTCACGGTCGCGGAGATGGGGCCGCGTCTTGTGGCGCGCGAGGATGAAGATGTTTCAGAGGGACTTGCGGCGTTCCTGACCCGCGAGGGCGTCGATCTCCGCCTGAACGCGAAATGTATCAGCGTCTCGAGGCGGGACGGCGAGATCGTCATGGGGCTCGATTGCGCCGAGGGCGCTCCCGAGGTCAGAGGGTCCCACCTGCTCCTGGCGGTCGGACGGCGGCCCAACACGGACGATCTGGGACTCGACCGTGCCGGGGTCAGACAGGACGCCCGCGGCTACATCGAGGTCGATGACGAGCTCCGCACCAACGTGCCGGGCATCTGGGCGCTGGGCGACTGCAACGGGCGCGGCGCCTTCACCCACACCTCCTACAACGACTACGAGATCGTGTCGGCAAACCTTCTCGATGGCGATCGGCGGCGCGTCAGCGATCGCATCCCCGCCTATGCGCTCTATACCGACCCGCCTCTCGGTCGCGCCGGGATGATAGAGGCGGAGGTTCGACGGAGCGGCCGTCGCGCGCTTGTCGGCAAGATCGCCATGGCGGATGTCTCCCGCGCCTTCGAGAAGGGCGAGACCGACGGTTTCATGAAGGTGCTCGTCGACGCCGAGTCGAAGGAAATTCTTGGCGCTTCGTTCCTCGGCACCAGTGGCGACGAAGCGATCCACTGCGTGCTCGACACCATGTACACCAAGGCGCCCTACACGGTTTTGCAGCGCGCCATGCATATCCATCCCACGGTCGCCGAGTTCATTCCGACGCTCCTCGGCGAGCTCGCCCCGCTCGCACCACAGCGTCCCTAGACTGGCCGCATCCTCCATCCGATGCCGGGACGAACCAGATCAGCGAGGCCCGCCGGGTCTTCTGATCCGCCGGAGCGTCACGAACTGGCCTCGATCGCCAGCCCATCATTCAACCAATCGGTTGACTTTCTGAAAGCACTCTCTCATATTCAACCACATGGTTGAATTACATGCGCCGCAGCTGGATTCCGTCTTTCACGCACTCGGCGACGCCACGCGCCGCCAGATGCTTCGCGACCTCAGCTATGGCGAGCGGACGGTCGGCCAGCTGGCGCAACCCTTCGCGATCTCGCTTGCGGCCGCCTCGAAGCACATCAAGGCGCTGGAGAACGCCGGGCTGATCCATCGCGAGGTACGCGGCCGCACCCACTTCTGCCGCCTCGACCCCGGACCGCTCGCCAACGCCCACGAGTGGCTGGGCTTCTACGAGCGCTTCTGGACCGACCGCCTGAATCTGCTCGACCAGCTCCTTCGCGAGGAGGACGCCCGCCAATCACCCACCCGAAAAAAAGGAGACGACAAATGACCGACCTCGCGACCCCGGACGCCTATGGCGTGCTGACCGAGCCTGCCACGCTGAAGCTCCAGCGCCTTATGCCCGGCCCCATCGAGCGTATCTGGGCGTATCTCACGGAGAGCGAGCTGCGCCGCAAATGGCTGGCGGCGGGCCACATGGAGATGAAGGTCGGCGCGCCCTTCGAGCTGGTCTGGCGCAACGACGAGCTGACCAATCCGCCCGGCCAACGGCCGCCCGGCTTCCCCGAAGAGCACCGGAGGGAGAGCCGGATTACCGAGCTCGATCCGCCCCGCAAGCTTGTCATCACCTGGGGCGACAGCGGCGAGGTTTCCATCGAGCTGGAGCCCAGGGGCAACCATGTGCTGCTCACCCTGATCCATCGCCGCCTGCCCGACCGCGCAACCATGCTCATGGTCGGCCCCGGCTGGCACATGCACCTCGACATCCTGGTCGCGCGCGCGACAGGCCAGGAGACGACGCCGTTCTGGGACGGCTGGAGCCGCCTGCGGACGGACTACGACCGCCGGCTGCCGGCCTGACCGAGGGAGGTTGATGTGCGGAAGTTGATCGCCGGCATGAAGATCTCCGTCGATGGCAAGATGGAGGGGCCTGATGGTATGGCGGATTGGGTCGACGCGTGGTCGGAGGACTACGGCCTGACGCCGCAAATCGACGCCTGCCTGCTGGGCGCCGGCATGTACCCCGGCTACGAGCGCTATTGGACCTCGATTCAGAAGGAGCCGGAAACGCCCGTCTGGATCACCGGCAAGCCGCCGACGCCGGCGGAACTCGACTGGGCCCGCTTCGTGGCGCAGACCCCGCATTATGTGCTGTCGAGCACGCTCACGTCGGCGGGCTGGCCAGCGACGCGTTTCGTCCGGGGACTCGATGAAATCGCTGCCCTCAAGCAGCAGCCCGGCAAGGACATCTATCTCGTCGGCGGCGCTCGCACCGCGGCGAGCCTGATGGATGCCGGGCTGGTCGATGAACTCCGGCTTATTCCTCATCCGCTGATTGCCGGTGACGGGAAGGCGCTGTTTGCGACGACGCAACGTCGTCATGCACTTGAGCTGCGGAACGTCCAGCAGCTTCAAGGTGGGCGTATCAGCCTGGTCTATGGAATTGGCTGAAGCAGATTCCAACATCTTTGCTCGGGGCGCGCCACTGCGGTGGCGCCCCCCCCCGGCAATGACGTGATTC
>Ga0308309_10001894_pt1 | contig 12442 bp, 14 predicted proteins | sample HubBroMetageWFT5_FD_192491 | JGI IMG/M metagenome (GOLD analysis project Ga0308309, IMG submission 192491) | Warmed and freeze-thawed soil microbial communities from the Hubbard Brook experimental Forest, New Hampshire - Hubbard Brook CCASE Soil... | ecosystem: Environmental > Terrestrial >...
TCAGGGCGCCCGTCGTGATGCTGCGACCGGCAGCGTCTGCTGACACCGACATGATCCTCTCCCAAGCGTTTACTCCCGAAGCCTGAGTACACGCAAAATGCGGTAGGTTTCAAGCATGCCGGATCTTTTTGCGCCAGCGCGGTAGCGCCATCTCTTTGGGAGTGCGGAGGATCGCACGAAAGAAGTTCGAGCTTGTCGATGGCGAACCGCGGGCCATGGCGCCGGCAAGCGTTGTCGCCGAGGCGCGCGCGAGAATGTCTAGTCTATACGACAATCCCCTCGATGCCCACGCGGCGCTCTTTTTGGAAAGCCTCGATTTTTGCTGCCCGCTGGCGGCGATTTACGAAAATACGCATCTCGCCGCGCCTGCGGCAATTGATTACTTTCGCGGCAGCATTCCGCCGAGGTCGCGGCCGCCGAACAAGTGCACGTGGAAGTGGGGCACCTCCTGATGGGCCGCCGGTCCGGTATTGGCGAGGATGCGATACCCGCTCTCGGCCACTCCTTGCTCCCTGGCGATTTGGCCGATGGCGCGGACCAGCGCGACAATCTCCTCCGGCGAGGCGTTATGTGAGAAATCGTCGAACGAGACATATTCCCCCTTGGGGATCACCAGGACATGAGTCGGGCTCTGCGGGCTGATGTCGTTGAACGCGAGGACGTGCGGATCCTCATAGACCTTGTTGCACGGGATCTCGCCGCGCAGGAGGCGGGCAAAGATGTTGTTGCAGTCGTAGGTCATCGGCTCGCCTCGGCTGGGGTCAGAGCTTGGCGCGGGCGCGTTTTTCGACAATGCCGGAAGTTCCCTCCCGGCGGGTCAATTCCGACGCGACATCTGCAGGGGAAATTCCGGCAGCGGCCCACAGCACCAGCAGGTGATAGAGCAGGTCGGCGCTCTCCCCGGCAAGCGCCGCGGGGTTGTTCCCGACACCCTCGATCACTGCCTCGATCGCTTCTTCGCCGAGCTTTTGGGCAATCTTGGCACGGCCGCGGGAAAAGAGGCGAGCCGTGTACGAAGTTTGCGGATCGGAGCCGCGCCGCGACTGAATGACTTGCCACAGCCGGTCGAGAGCTTGGCCCAGTTGCTCTTCGGCCATTGCTCAGCGCCGTACCGGAATACCGCAAGCGGCGAGCCGCGCCTTGGCTTCGCCGACGCGGTAAGTCCCAAAATGAAAAATCGAAGCGGCGAGGACCGCGGTGGCATGTCCGTCACGGATGCCATCGACCAGGTGGTCGAGCGTGCCGACGCCTCCCGAGGCGATGACCGGCACGCGAACCGCGTCGGCCACGGCGCGCGTCAACGGGATGTCGAACCCCGACTTGGTGCCGTCCCGGTCCATTGAGGTCAGCAGAATCTCGCCGGCACCGTAATCGGCAAGCCGGCACGCCCATGCGATCGCGTCGATCCCGGTCCCCCGGCGGCCGCCATGCGTGAACACCTCCCACCGTTCGGCGGCTACGGCTTTGGCGTCGATCGCAGCGACAATGCATTGGCTGCCAAATTTCTGGGCCGCTTCGCGCACGAATTCGGGCCGAGTGACGGCGGCGGTGTTGATCGATACCTTGTCGGCCCCGGCGAGCAAAAGCTTGCGGATGTCTTCGACCGTCCGCACACCTCCGCCGACGGTCAGCGGCGTGAAGCATTCTTCGGCCGTGCGCCGCACCACGTCATAGAGTGTGCTGCGGTTTTCCGCGCTGGCGGTGATGTCGAGAAAACAAAGCTCGTCGGCCCCTTCGCGGTCGTAGAACCGTGCTTGAGCCACCGGGTCGCCGGCATCGACGAGGTCGATAAAATTGACGCCCTTGACGACCCGTCCGTCCTTGACGTCGAGACAGGGAATGATCCGCATCTTCAGCATGAGGTCGGTTCCTCTGCCAGACGCAATGCCGCTCGCGGATCGATCCGGCCGTCATATAGGGCACGGCCGCAAATGACCCCGGCAATGCCGTCCGCCTCGTGCACTCTCAGTGCGGCAACGTCGGTGACCGACGCGACCCCGCCCGATGCGATCACCGGAATCGAGACTTGCCGCGCAAAATCTGCGATCGCTTGCGCGTCAACTCCGGAGAGCGCGCCGTCGCGCGCAATGTCGGTATAGATCAGGGCGGCCACGCCGCAATCCTCGAACCGGCGGGCGAGATCGACGACGCCGATCTCCGTCATTTCGGCCCAGCCTTCGATGGCGGCATGCCCGTTGCGGGCGTCGATAGAAACGGCGATTGCCCCGGGGTGATCCGCAGCGACGCGGCGTACCATATCGGGATTGCGCAAGGCGGCGGTGCCGAGCACGACACGGTCGATGCCGAGCGCCAGCCACGCGTCGATTGCATCCCGATCCCGGATGCCGCCGCCGAGCTGGATGCGCAGATCGACCGCAGCCTGGATCGCCTTGACCGCTCCGCCATTGACCGATCGGCCGGTGAAGGCGCCGTTGAGGTCGACGACATGCAGCCAAGAGAAGCCGGCTTCGGCGAATTGGCGGGCCTGGGCGGCGGGATCGGCGCTAAACACGGTGGCGCTTGCCATCTCGCCGCGGAGGAGGCGAACGCAGGCGCCATCCTTGAGATCGATGGCGGGGTACAGGATCACGGCCTCGCTGGCTCGTCCTCGAGGAGCTTGTAGTAATACTGCCCCGGTATGATCCGGCCATCGACCTGCGCGTAAACCGGGTGCGTGCCCCAGCGTCTGTAGCCCAAATTCTCATAAAGCGCGATGGCCGCTCGTTGGGTATCGCGTAGATCGAGATTGAGTACAGTTAGGCCGAGCTCTCGGGCGAGATACTCGATCTCGCGCACAATGCCGCGGCCGAGTCCGCGGCTGCGCGCCCACGGCGCGACAAAGGCGCTCGTCAGGGTTCCGGCGAATGCCTGCGCCTCGTTGTTGCGCGGCGCCCGGCTCAGTTGCGCCGAGCCTGCGATGATGCCGTCGAGCCGACCGACGACGAGCCGGCGCTCGGGGACGAGCAGCACGCCTTTCCAATAATTCTCGAGCACTTGCCGCGGCGGCGGCTTCAGCCAACCGAACCCGCCGCCTTCGTTAATTGCGCTCTCGGTGGCCTCGCAGAGGTCGTCGAGATCGGTGCCCGAGAATTTGGTCAGCCGATCGACCGAGACCGTTCCGGCAGTTCGCATATCGCTCATGGACGCCAACGCAAAAAATTTCCGATCAGCCGCAGCCCCGCCTCCTGGCTCTTTTCCGGATGGAATTGGGTTCCCGCAAAGTTGTCCCGCGCGATCACCGCGGCAAGTGGCCCGCCGTAATCCGTGCTGGCGACGAGATCGGCTGGGTCAGCCAAGCGGAAATGATAGCTGTGGACAAAATAAGCATGCACCCCGGCGTCGAGCCCGGCGAGGAGCGGGTGCGCCCTCCGCGGCTCGATTTCGTTCCACCCCATATGCGGGATCCTCAACGCAGGGTCGGTCGGCTCAATCGCCACGACCTCACCGCCGATCCACCCTAGGCCGTCGACGCTCTCGAACTCGCGCCCGGCTTGCGCCATCAACTGCATCCCGACGCAAATGCCGAGAAACGGGCGGGCGCGGATCATGACCACTTCGTACAGCGCCGCTTCGAGACCGGGGACACCCATCAGCCCGCGCCGGCAATCGGCGAACGCACCGACGCCGGGGAGGACAATGCTGTCCGCCGCGGCAATTGCCTCCGGCGAGCGCGTCACGCTTATTTCGGCACGAATTTGATTCTCCGCCGCAGCGCGCTCGAAGGCTTTAGCCGCAGAGCGCAAATTGCCCGAACCGTAGTCGATGATCGCAACGATCATGCCAAGCTGCCGCCGAGCACGCCCTTGGTCGAAGGTATGGCGCCAGTTCGCCTCGGATCGATCTCGACGGCTTGGCGCAATGCCCGGGCAAGACCTTTGAAGCACGATTCGATGATATGGTGATTATTCTCGCCATATAAGTTTTCGACATGCAGGGTGACGCCGGCCGACTGCGCAAAGGCCTGAAACCATTCCTTGAACAGCTCGGTGTCCATTTCGCCAAGTTTCGGCCGGGTAAAGTTGACTTTCCAGATCAGGTATGGCCGGTTCGAAGCGTCGAGGCTGACCCGGGTCAGGGTCTCGTCCATCGGGATGACCGCGTGGCCGTAACGCGCGATGCCCGCGCGGTTGCCGAGTGCGCGCGATACCGCCTCACCGACGACATAGCCGGTGTCTTCCGTGGTGTGGTGGAAGTCGATGTGCAGGTCTCCTTCCGCACGTAAAGTGACATCGATCAGGCTGTGCCTGGCGAACTGTTCGAGCATGTGATCGAGAAAGCCGATGCCGGTTGAGACCTCCGCAGCGCCGCTGCCGTCGAGATCCACTCGACCGGTGATCCGGGTTTCCTTGGTGTTGCGTTCGACCGTCGCCACCCGCACGATGCTCTCCTCCAAGCGCCGCGTCCGCGGCACATCCTTGTAACAACTTTCGCGCGCACTTTCCACTGGAGGCATCCGCGGGGCGGCATCCCGCGCTTGACCCCGACGCCGCCCAACTTACATCTCATCTTCCCGGGAAGGGCTTACGCCTTAATCTTCCGGGAGTTCCCTGCGCAGTATTGGATGCCGATAGAGGCATGGATTATTCCGGCAATAACGCGTGGCACGGCACGACGATTCTCTGCGTGCGGAAGGGCGGGCAGGCCGTGGTCGCCGGCGACGGCCAGGTCACGCTAGGGCAGACTGTGGTCAAGTCGAATGCCCGTAAGTTGCGCCGTCTCGCTGCTGGTTCGGTGATCGCCGGCTTTGCCGGCGCGACCGCCGATGCGATCACGTTGTTCGAGCGGCTCGAAGGGAAGCTCGAACAATACGCCGGGCAGCTCTCCCGCGCCTGCGTCGAGCTCGCCAAGGATTGGCGCACCGACCGCTACCTGCGCCGGCTCGAAGCGATGATGGCGGTGGCCGACAAGAACGTCTCGCTGATTTTGTCGGGCACCGGCGACGTGCTCGAACCCGAAGACGGCATCATCGGCATCGGTTCAGGCGGTGGTTACGCGCTGGCGGCAGCGCGCGCGCTGGTCGGCATCGACGGCATGGACGCCGAGGAAGTTGCGCGCCGCTCAATGGCGATTGCCGCTGGGATCTGCATCTACACCAACGACAAGATCATCCTTGAGAAACTCGAATACTGAGGCAGACCCCAGATGAGACGCTCGTTGCAACGCGGTATCGTCAGAGTGAACGTCCTCCTTAGATGACCTCCTTTAGCCCACGCGAGATCGTCTCCGAACTCGACCGATTCATCGTCGGCCAGCACGAGGCCAAGCGCGCCGTCGCGATCGCGCTGCGCAACCGCTGGCGGCGCCAGCAGCTCAGCCCCGAGCTTCGCGAAGAGGTATTGCCGAAGAACATCCTGATGATCGGGCCCACCGGCTGTGGCAAGACCGAGATCTCGCGGCGGCTGGCAAGGCTCGCACAGGCCCCCTTCGTCAAAGTAGAGGCCACCAAGTTCACCGAAGTCGGCTATGTCGGCCGCGACGTCGAGCAGATCGTGCGTGATCTTGTCGAGATTGCGATCGGGATGACCCGCGAGCGGTTGCGAAAGGAAGTCGAACCCAAGGCCGAGATCGCCGCCGAGGAGCGGGTGCTCGATGCATTGGTCGGCTCGGGCGCCGGCGCCGACACCCGCCAGAAGTTCCGCAAGATGCTGCGCGAAGGCGCGCTCGACGACCGTGAGATCGAAGTTGCGGTTCAGGAGAGCGCCGCGGCGAACCTGCCCACCTTCGAGATCCCCGGCTTGCCTGGCGCGCAAATGGGGATGCTCAACCTGGGCGACATTTTCGGCAAGACCTTCGGCACCCGCTCCAAGCCGAAGCGGATGACGGTCGCCGAAAGCCACCGGGTGCTGGTCGCCGAGGAGAGCGACAAGCTGTTGGACCAGGAAATGGTGGTGCGCGAGGCGACCACGGCGGTCGAGCAGAACGGCATCGTCTTCATCGACGAAATCGACAAGATCTGCGGGCGCGGCGAGCGCGCCGGCGGCGGCGGTCCCGATGTGAGCCGCGAAGGGGTGCAGCGCGACCTCTTACCCTTGATCGAAGGCACGACGGTCGCAACCAAGCACGGGGCGGTTAAGACCGACCATATCCTGTTCATCGCCTCCGGCGCCTTCCACCAGACCAAGCCATCCGATCTGCTGCCCGAACTGCAAGGCCGATTGCCGATCCGGGTCGAATTGAAGGCGCTCGACCGCAACGACTTCCGACGCATCCTGGTCGAGCCGGAAGCGAGCCTGATCAAACAATACAAGGCATTGCTCGCGACCGAGGGGGTCACGCTCGACTTCGACGACGCTTCGATCGACGAATTGGCGCTGTTGGCCGAGGAGATCAATTCCGCGGTCGAGAACATCGGGGCGCGGCGTCTGCACACGATCCTCGAGCGGCTGCTGGAGGAGATCAGCTTCACCGCCTCCGACCGGCCAGAGGGCACCGAGGTCAAGATCGACCGGGCCTATGTCCGCGAGCGGGTCGGCGTCCTCGCGCAAAACGCCGACCTGTCCCGGTTTATTCTGTAGTCGCGCGGTTCACGCTCTGTTGAACCGGAGGGCCGCCAAACCGCGGTAATGTGGCTCCATGAACAAGGCCGGCTTGCTGCTCGCGCTCGCCTGTTTCGGGCTCGCGATTCCGCCGTCACGGGGGGCTGAACGTCCGACCCTCCTCGAGCTGTTTACCTCAGAAGGTTGCTCGTCCTGTCCGCCTGCAGATGAGCTGCTCGCCGAACTCGCCGGCCGACGGGACGTGCTGGCGCTGTCGTTCCATGTCGACTACTGGGACAGGCTCGGCTGGAAGGATCCGTTTTCCAGCCCCGATGCGACGCGTCGGCAGCACGTCTATGCCGACCTTCTGGGCCTCGCCACGGTCTATACGCCGCAGACGGTCGTGGACGGCAGATGGCAGGCAGTCGGTTCCGACCGCAGCGAGGTGGAGCAGGCTTTGGGCTCGTCCCGACACAATCGCGACGATGTGTCCATCGCCCTCGCAGTCGATCACGACCGGGCACAGATTACGCTGGGGCAGGGCGGCGGTGGGGTTGCGGCGACCCTCCTACTGATCGGTTTCGACCGCCGGCATGTCTCGGCGGTGGCGCGCGGCGAGAATGGCGGCCGTACCCTGTCTTATGTCGATGTGGTACGTAGCATCGAAGAGGTCGCGCAATTCGATGGCCGGGCGAGAGCGGTCGAGGTGCCGATTCCCTCACCCAGCGACCGCCTCGCGGCGGTCCTGCAGGCTCGGGATGGTCGGGTTATAGGGGTCGCAGTCCGAGACCTCGACACCCACTGACCGCCGCCTGCGCCGAGACGTCCCTCTAAAGCGCCGCGGCAGCAGATACGGTCGCCTCGTGCGCCGCGGCTAATTCCGCGTCCTTGGCCTTGGCCCTCGCAACCGAGGGCCGTGCGCCACACTGGGTGATATAAGAGGTAATGACCGGAAGCTCGGGCACCAGCTTGAACATCGTGGTCCAGGTCAGTGCGCCGCCCCACAGTACGTCAGCCGCGGTAAATCCCTCGCCCAGCAGATAGGGCCCCTTGGCAAGCTGGTCGGTCAGCGTCCTGAGCATCGTCTCAAAATCGCCATAAGGCGACATCGGCTGCGGCGCTGGGTCGCGGTGGGTGGCGCTGTCGATGACAGCTGGTTCGAAGCACGCGGCATAAAACACCATCCAGCGCAGATAGGCACCGCGCAGCGGATCGCCGAGCGGCGGGGCGAGCCGGGTCTCCGGGAACAGATCGGCCAAGTAGAGGAATATCGCGACCTGCTCGGTGACGAGGACATCGCCGTGCTTCAGCGCCGGCACCTTTCCCATCGGGTTCACCGCGAGGTATTCGGGCCGGCGCTGTTCCCCGGCCTTCATGTTGAGCACGTGCAGTTCGTAGGGCACGCCGAGTTCCTCGAGTAGGGTCAGCGCGCCGGACGATCTCGTGTTCGGCGAGTGAAAAAGGGTGATTTTGCGATCGTCTGCCATGCTGTCCCCATTTGCCAGCGGTGGGCTCGTTGTAGAGTATCTCGCATGAGCTGGTCGAGAGACGATCAAGCGACCGGGCGACGCGGCTATCATCACGGCAATCTGCGCGAGGCGCTGATCCGCGCCGCGCTCAACCTGATTGCCGAGAAAGGACCGGCCGGGTTCACCTTCGCCGACGCGGCGCGCTCCGCCGGGGTAAGCTCGGCGGCTCCCTACCGCCATTTTCGCGACCGCCAGGCATTGCTCGCCGATGTGGCGCGCCGCGGCTTCGAATTGTTCGAGGAGCGCCTCGACCGCGCCTGGAACGGGGGCAGACCCGACCCCTTCGTCGCCTTCGAGAATGTCGGCCGTGCCTATCTCGCCTTCGCGCGCGAAGAACCCGCTTTCTACTCGGCCATGTTCGAGGCGGGCCTGCCGTTCGATGGCGATCCTGATTTGCGCGAGGCCGCTGACCGCGCTTTTGCGGTGCTTCGCCGCGCGGCCGACGCCTTTTGCGCCCGGTTGCCCAGCGATCGCCGGCCACCGGCTTTGATGATGAGCCTGCATTTGTGGGCTCTGGCCCATGGGATCGCCTCATTGTTTGGGCGCGCCGACGGCGGACGCCGCAAACTGCCCATGAGCCCGGAGGAGTTGCTGGAGGCGGGGGTGCTCGTCTATCTCCGCGGTCTCAGGGTGATCGACGACGGTCCGAAGTCTTGACAAGCGCGGCATCAGCACCCTATGTCAATGTTAGATACATTCACATGAGGGCCTCCCATGACGCTCGCGGCAAAACTGGACGATTTAGGCAATCCAGCCTGGATTGCGCTGACCGTGGTGAGCTTCCTGATCTGGTGGCCGCTCGGCCTCATCGCTCTGGGGTATCTGGTCGGAAGCGGGCGAATGGCGCGCTGGACCGGCTGCGGAGCCCGGCGATGGCAGCAGCAAGCCCAGGCCAATCCCGGCGGATGGTGGGCCACGCGGTCAAGCTCCAGCGGCAACCGCGCCTTTGACGAATACCGCGCGGAAACGCTGCGCCGCCTCGAAGAAGAACAGCGCGAATTCAAAGCATTTCTCGACCGTCTGCGTCACGCCAAGGATAAGGCCGAATTCGACGAGTTTATGGCCGAGCGAAGCCGGGGGGCCCAAAGCCCGGCACCGCAGCCGGAGCGCTGAGCTTAATTCTCCCTCTCCGCCCCCTGGGACGGAGAGGGCCGGGGTGAGGTGGGGGATTCCAGGGAGCTGGCAGAGGTCCACCTCACGTTCCCACGCCTTCGGCGTGGGCCTGACCCTCTCCCCCCAAAGAAGGGCGGAAAGGGTCAGGGCTAATTCCCGGCGGCGCGGATCGGCTGGCGGGCGCCGGCGATCTGCCGGCGGATCAGGCGGGCGTAGAGGCCGCCTTGGGCGAGGAGTTCGGCGTGGCTGCCGGTCTCGACGAGGCGGCCGCCATCGAGCACGGCGAGGAGATCGGCGTTGCGCACAGTCGAGAGCCGGTGGGCGATAACGATGGTCGTGCGGTCACGCATCAGCGCGTCGAGCGCGCCGCGCACCTGCGCTTCGCTGACCGCATCCAAATGCGAGGTCGCTTCGTCGAGGATCAAAGTCGGCGCGTTCTTTAGAAACGCGCGCGCGATCGCGACCCGCTGGCGCTGGCCGCCGGACAGCTGCACGCCGCGCTCGCCCACCATCGTGTCAAGGCCGTTGGGCAGGCTCGCGACAAAATCGGCGAGCGCGGCCTGGCCGAGCGCGCGATAAATGGCATCCTCGTCGGCATCGGGCCGCGCCAGTGCGACGTTGGCGCGCAGGGTGTCGTTGAACAGATAGGTGTCCTGCGAGACGAGCGAGATGCGCGCCCGCAGGTGGTCGAGCTGGAACTCGCGCAGTTCGACCCCGTCGATCAGGATCCGGCCGATGCCGGGATCCCAGAACCGCAGCAACAAATTGGCGATCGTTGTCTTGCCGGCGCCCGACGGGCCGACCAGCGCCATAGTCGCGCCGGCAGGAACCACCAGCTCGACATCGCTCAACGCTGGCCGGCGGGCGCCCGGATAGGTGAAGCCGACACGCTCGAAACGGATCGCCGAGCCGCCGACCGGGGCCGGCGGGCGCAGCGGGCCGTCGACGACTGCCGGTTTCTCGCGCTGCACCGCATAGTAACGGCGGGTCGAGGCAATGGTGTCGGCGAGCTGCCGGCCGACCTGGGCGATCTCCGAGATCGGCAGGAACGAGGCCAGTGCCAAAAGGATCAGCAAGGGCAAGGTGGTGGCCATCAGCTGATGCTGGGCGGCGAGGCGCGCCCCGACCACGGCGACGGCGAGCCCGCCCAGCCCCGTCACGATTTCGAGCTGAGCCGTCTGCGAGGAAAGATCGCGCAACAGTTCAAGACGGATCCGCTGATAGTCCCGCACCAGTTCCATAAAGCCGCGCCGACGGCCGCCAACCGCCTGAAACGCCACGAGGTCGGATAGGCCTTGGATCGTCTCGGTCACGTAAGCGCTGAGGAGTCCGAGGGCGTCGCGCGCTTGCGCGCCGAGATGGTCGATCCGCGTCCGGGTCACGACCGGAGCCAGACCGGCATAGAGGACGAAAGGCAGCAACACCAAGGCGATCGGCCACGCCACGAAGGCGAGCGTCAGCACGACCGCCGTCGGCACCATGACGGCAACGAGAGCCGGCGCGATCGTGTGGGCGAAGAAATATTCGATGGTCTCGATATCCTGGTTGGCGAGTGCGATCAGGTCGCCGGAGCGCCGCCGCACCAGGTAAGCCGGCGCCAGGGTGTCGAGCTTGCGGAACAGATCGATCCGCATCTCTGCCAGCAGGCGATAGGCGATATCGTGCGCCAGCCAGGATTCAAGCCAGTGGAGGAGGCCGGCGAGCGGCGCCGCCAGTGCGAGCAGGATCAGCAGGTACCCGAAGGGAGCGCCCAATTTGACCGCCGCGACGGCGAGAGCCCCGAGAACGCCGACCCCGATGAATGCCGCGACCCGAGCTATCCCGGATGTGACGACGATTGCGAATCGCCGCCGCCATGGCTGGATGATTTGCACCAGGGTGCCGAGCGTCGCACCCCAGCCGACCGATGCCGCGGCCTCGGCCATCGCATCGGTCGCCGTCGCCGCCTCGACCCCGATTTCGTCGCGGTCGGCGACCACGCGCGCTGCCGGGTCGGCCTCGACGATATCGCCATCGTCCTCTCGCTCCGCGGCTTGGGCACCCATCAGCTGGTGATAGGGGCCGTTGCGGCGGATCAGCTCGGCATGCCGGCCGCTTTCGACGATATGGCCTTTGTCGAGGACGAGGATACGGTCGGCGCCGATGACGCTCGACAACCGGTGCGCGAGGATCAGAGTCGTGCGTCCCGCCGACAGCCGATCAATCGCTTTCTGTATCACCGCCTCGTTCTCTGCGTCCACCGAGGAGAGCGCCTCGTCGAGAATGAGGATCGGCGCATCTCGCAGCAACGCCCGGGCGATCGCCAGGCGCTGGCGTTGGCCGCCCGACAGCAACACCCCGCGTTCGCCGATCATCGTGTCGTAACTCTGCGGCAATAGCGAGATGAACTCGTGCGCGTTGGCGTCGCGCGCCGCCGCCTCGATCTCGTCGCGCGCCGCGTCGGGCTTGCCGAGCCGCAGATTCTCTTCGACGGTTCCGTAGAACAGATAGGTGTCCTGATGAACGACCGCGATCATCCGGCGGAGCGCTTCGGGATCGAGCGACTTGATATCGTGGCCGCCGATCTTGACCGTGCCGCGCTGCGGGTCGAAGAGGCGCAGCAGCAGCCGCGCTACTGATGACTTGCCGGAGCCGCTCGGCCCGACGATGCCAATCTTTTCGCCGGTGGCGACGGTGAAGGAGAGCCCCTCATGGGCGGCGCCGCGCCCGCCGGGATACGCGAAGTGTACGTCCTCGAACGCGATGGTCGGGTGGAGAGGCCGAGTCATCGCCGAGTGGCCGGAGGGATGCTCAGGGACCAAGGGTTCGGCGGCGAGCAGCGCATTGATACCGGCGGCGGCCGATTGTCCGAGCATCCCCTGATGTAGGACCGTTCGCAAATCGCGCAGCGGACGGAAGACCTCGGTCCCGGCCATCAGCACGATCAGCAATGCCTCGATGCTCATCAGGCCGTGTGAGACCCGCCAGACGGCGAGGGCCAGGGCCGACGCAGCGCCGATCGCCACCCCGCAATCGGTGATGCCGCGGGTCATCACGCCCATCGACAATACCCTTAACGAGGTGTCGCACAATTCCCGCGCCCTTGCGGCGAGACGCTGTCCATAGGCGTGGCTCTGACCGAATGCCTTCAAGGTCGGCAGGCCCTGGACGCCGTCGAGAAACTCCGAGCCGAAAGACTTCAGAGCCCCCTGGCGCCCGCGGCTGGAGCTGCGCTCGCGCTGCGCGAAGGCGCCCGGCGCGAGCAAGGTCACGAGCGCGAAGACCAGCATCACCGCCGCGACCGGCACGTCCCAGAGGGAAATGAAGACGAAGATCGCCAGCGGT
>Ga0308309_10001895_pt1 | contig 12442 bp, 6 predicted proteins | sample HubBroMetageWFT5_FD_192491 | JGI IMG/M metagenome (GOLD analysis project Ga0308309, IMG submission 192491) | Warmed and freeze-thawed soil microbial communities from the Hubbard Brook experimental Forest, New Hampshire - Hubbard Brook CCASE Soil... | ecosystem: Environmental > Terrestrial > Soil...
GAGCGTAAGCATGGGCGCGGCGCGGACGAAAGTAGTAGCGTCGATTGCGTCGCGGCTCGAGCGGCCACGCGGATTTCGCATGATTGCGCCAGGAACAGAAGAGAATTTTTTGACGCCGCTGCCGGTCGAGAAGCTGCACGGGATCGGTCATGTCCACGCAGGCATGCTGGCAGAGCGCGGGATTGCCACGATCGGAGAGCTGCGGCTGGTGCCGCGAGCAGCTCTGGAGGCCGCGTTTGGCGAAGTGATTGGAGGACAAATCTGGGAGCGCGCCCGCGGGCTCGACGGGCGCGAGGTGATGCTGCCCTCCACGCCAAAATCGGTGTCGCGCGAAACGACGATCGAGGGCGGAACGATCGACACGGAGTTTCTCGGCGGCCTCATCGAATATTTGAGCGAACGCATCGGCTCGACGCTGCGCGAATACGGCCGGCAAGCGCGAACGATCGGACTGCGAATCCGCTACGTAGACCATTTTTCAGCGCACCAGACGGTGCGACTGACGCGCCCGTCCAATGACGAACGCGAGCTGCTCGCGGAAGCAAAAGAACTTTTTGCGAAATTATTTACGCGTCGCGTAGCCGTGCGCCTGGTAGGCCTAAACGTAACCAACCTCGAAGCCGACCGCCGCCAGCACGAACTCTTCGACACGGACGCCAACCGCCGCTGGTACCTGAACCGCGGCCTCGATTCGGTCCGAGGCCGCTACGGCTGGAACGCAGTCTTTTACGGCAACGGCCTCGAGCTGCGCGAACATTACGCCACAAAGCCCGGTGGCCTGGTCCTCTCCACGCCGTGTTTATCGCGGTGAAGAAAGGCCCTAGGCCCGAAGGCCTGACTGAGCTAAGCGTTGTGACGCTGTGCTTGTAGTGGCGCAGCATGCTGCGCCCGCAAAGAACAAAAGAACCAAATGTTGCTGAGTTTCTCTTCCCGTTCCCTACCCTGATTTGAATATACAAAATGCTCGTCTTGTGACGGGCATCGGCTTCTTCCCTCTCGGATCGGGGCACTCGTGTTCGTGCATTTGCATTGTCACAGCCATTATTCGTTTTTGCGGGGCGTGGCGCCGCCGGAAGAGATGATTGCGGCGGCTGTCGCGCAGAAGATGCCTGCCGTGGCGCTGACGGATACGAATGGGCTGTATGCGGCGGTGCCGTTTTATCAGGCGGCGGTGGCCGCTGGAGTGAAGCCGATTGTGGGAGTGGTGATTGACGTCGAGTTTCGCGCTTCGCATTTCGCAGCTCGAAACTCGAAAATCGAAATTCGAAATTTGCAGAGTGTGGGGATGGTGTTGCTGGCTGCGGATATGGAGGGGTACAGCAACTTGTGCCAGTTGGTGACGCTGCGGCAGTTGGGGACAACGGAATTGGCGAAGAGTAAGTCCTCCAGCGAGGACGACGGCCGGCCAGTGACGCTGGAGGAGTTGGCGAAACATTCGAGAGGCGTGATCGCGCTCTGTCCATTGCCGACGCGAATGCACGACGCAGACGATCGTAGGGGCACGGCACGCCGTGCCCGTCCGGAAATTGACGCGCCGAGCGAGACGGGCATGGCATGCAGGATGGACACGGCGCACAAAACGGGCACGGCGTGCCGTGCCTTTACGGCGCAGCTGAAAGACATTTTTGACAACCAGCTGTGGATCGAGGTGCAGCATTTGTCTCCGGGAGACGGGCGCATTTTGCGCGAGGCGGAGCAGATCGGCCGCGAGCTGGGCGTGCCCCTGGTGGCGACGAACAGCGTTTATTTCTTGCGGCCGGAGGAGCATTTGCATCACCGCGCGGTGAATGCAATACGCACGGGCGGGCTGCTGACGACGGTGGCTGCGCCGGACATTACCACCGGCGAGGCCTGGTTCAAACCAGCGGCGGAAATGCAAAAACTCTTCCCGGATCATCCGGAACTGCTACGCGCAACGCTGGAAATTGCGGACCGCTGCAATCTGGATCTCACGCTGCACAAGACGATCTTTCCGGAATTTCCGGTACCGGAAGGCGAATCCGCGTTTTCGTATTTGTGGAAGCTGTGCTTTGCCGGCGCGCAGCGGCGTTACCGCCCGCTGCGGCCCGAAGTGCTCTCGCGGCTGACACACGAATTGGGCGTGATCGAAAAGCTGCACCTCGCGCCGTATTTTTTGCTGGTGTGGGAGATCGTGGAAGAAGCCAAGCGGCGCGGGATTCCGGCGGTGGCGCGGGGCTCGGCGGCGAGTTCGATGGTGACATATTGCCTGGGAATTTCGTGCGTGTGTCCGCTGCGCTGGGGATTGTACTTCGAGCGCTTTTTGAACGAGCAGCGCGGTGATTGCCCGGATATCGACATCGACATTTGCGGCGCGCGGCGCGATGAGCTCCTCGATTACGTCTACGAACACTGGGGTGCCGAGCATGTAGCCATGATTGGAAGTTTTATCACCATGCACGCGCGGCTTGCGGTGCGTGAAGTGGCAAAAGTGTTTGGCGTGCCGCCGGGCGAAGTAGATCGTTTCACAAAGCGATTGCCGCACCGGCCGGTGCGCGAGATTTTGCAGGCCATTCGCGACCTGCCGGAGTGCCGCGATTTGCCGGTGGACGACGAGCCGTGGAAAACGATTCTGCAGGTGGCGTTGCGGCTCGATGATGCGCCGCGGCACATGGGGATTCATCCATGCGGGACGGTGATTTCCGCGCGGCCGCTGAACCGGTTGACGCCGCTGGAGCGCGCGACGAAAGGAATTGTGGTGACGCAGTACGACATGAATGCGATCGAAGCACTTGGGTTGATCAAGATGGATTTGCTGGGGCAGCGCGGGTTCACGACGATGTCGCTGGCGCTGGACAATATCGAAAAAAGCGAAGATGCATCGAGTGCGCACGAAAATTGTTGCGTCGCGCCAGATGGGGCAACGCCAAGGCCGAAAGCCCGCGAGATTGATTTTGACGCGATACCGGAAAATGATCCGGCGACGTGCGATGTGATTGCCGCGGGAAGAACGATGGGCGTGTTTCAGATCGAGTCGCCGGCGATGCGCGGACTGTTGCGAATGATGAAAGCACGGACACTCGAGGAAATGGCGCAAGCTTTGGCGCTGATCCGGCCAGGAGCGGCGGAGTATGGTTCGAAAGAATTGTTTATAAAACGGCTGCGCGGCGAGGAAACAATCGAATATCCGCATCCCTCGCTCGTGAGCATTCTTGGCGAAACGCGGGGCGTATGCATTTTCCAGGAACAGGTGATGCAGATTTCGCAGGTGGCCGGGGAGATGTCGCTGGCCGAAGCCGACATCATGCGGCGGTCGTCCGCGAAATTCTCCGGCCGTCGCGACCTCGACCGATTGCGAGGAAAGTTCCTGCTGGCCTCAGGAATGATGGGACTAACCACAAAACAGCGTGAAGAAACCTGGATGATGGTGGAAAAATTCGCGGGCTTCGGTTTTTGCAAGGCGCATGCGGCGACGTACGCGGATATTTCGTACCGCATGGCGTATTTGAAGACGCACCACCCGGCGGAGTTTTTGGCGGCGATGTGCAGCGCGGGCGCGGGCTTTTATCACGTGTCGGCGTATGTGGAAGAGGCGAAGCGCTGGGGCATCGAAGTGCGGTTGCCTTCGGTGAATCATTCGCGCATGGAGTACATGGCGGAAGCGGAGATCCGACAGACAAGAATGTCTGTCCCACCCTTGCTTGCGGATAAAAAGCGCGCACTGCGCATCGGGCTGATGCAGGTGAAAGGACTGCGCGTGGAGACGATCACGGCGATTGTGCGGGCGCGGGAAGAAAGCGGGGCGTTTCAGTCGCTCGAGGATTTCCTGCGGCGCGTGGCGGTGGAGAAGGATGAGATCGAAGCGCTGATCAAGTGCGGAGCGTTTGATGAAGTGGGTGATGAGGTGAGTGATCAAACGGGTGAGAATGCGCGCGGGATGACGCGGCCGGCGATGTTGTGGCGATGGAATTTTTTGCAAGCTGGCGGTAAAAGCGCACAGCCAAGAGTGGCTGTGCCACTCGAAGGGCCGGAGACATTGTTTGCCGACGCCAGCGCCGATGATGCGATTGGAGCAGCGCTTGCAGGGATGCCGATGGCCGCATACACGCAGGAACAGAAATTGCGGTATGAGCTGGAGATTTTGGAAGTGTGCGTTAGCGGGCACCCGCTGGATTTTTTGCCGCGGAACGGCGAGGTGTGGAGCGACGAGCTGGATGGATTGCGCGGGAAGCGGGTGACGTTGTGCGGGTGGGTGGTGACTTACCGGCACGTGGGGACGAAGAATTACCGGAACATGATGTTTGTGACATTGGAGGATCAGCGCGGGTTGTATGAGGTGGTGCTTTTCCCCGATACCTACGATCGTTATGGCGGGTTGGTGTTTGAGACGCGGGCGATGCGCGTGACGGGGCGCGTGGAAGTAGGCGGGCAGATCAATGGGGAAAAAATGGAAGCGTTGAAGAAGTGACTCGTGACTGGTGATTGGTGATACGCGTCTCGTGATCCGTGACCCGTGATCAGCGGAAAAGCCGCAGGGCTACGCCCTGCGCTACATTTCTCAGAGAGCCGGCACACGGGAGATTGCGAAACATTTGGTGAACCGTGATTCCGGCAAAACTCCAAATACGAAGGTGAGGAGCTGCCAAGAGTGCTATTTCGGATAAAAAAACCAAATGCGGCGGCGACGACTTCGGCGGAGCCGGAGACGGGGCGGCCGGCGGGGACCGGCGAAGAATGGCTGGGGCGGAACCGGAGCGCGAAGCGGCGGCTTTGGGAGCGATTGAATCCGCGGCATCGGAAAGAGCTTCGGATGATCGCAGAAGCCTTGGCAATGCAGCAGACACATGCGAACTTGCCGGAGCCGCTGCGGGCGCGGTTGAGCGAGTCTATTGAACAAGTGGAGCGTCTGGCGCGGCAGATTGGGGTGCTGCTGGCAGAGGTAACACGGCGGACACCACCGCGCTCGTGAAGGTTGCGAGGCTGTGGCAGGGACCCCATACTGAAAATATGGCTGTCCCCAAAATGCGCGGCTCCCTCTACGTTGCGGCATTGGCCGTTCCAAGAACACGCGGCTCTCTTTTTGTTGCAGCTTTGACCGTCCTAAAAAATCGCCGATCTCTTTACTTTGCGGCTCTGGTTGCGGCTTTGTGTGCTACCGCCGCGGCGGCGCGAGCGGATGAGATTCGGTTGAAAGACGGCAAGAAGCTTTATGGCGTGATCGTGGCTTACGAAGACAACATGTTCAAAGTCAAAACGGACTTTGGATATGTCCTCGTCGAGAAAGACAAGATCGCGTCGATTGTTCCGTCCACGCCGGTAAGCGAGACACAGAAAACCGATAAGACACCCGCCGCAAAGAAAGATCCGGCGAGCGCGGAGCCGAAAGCAGAGCCGGCCGTGGCATCGTCAACAGAAGGAACGACGGCAACGACGAACGCGAGCGCGAGATCAGCGGACCCAGCAACGGGAAAACGCGAAAAGGCAACCCCAAAAATCACCAACACGGTGGTAAAACCCGAAGTTCCGGCGGCCACGAAGACGAACGCGGTGGCCCCCACGCTCACGACACCCGCGGCAGCGCCGGCTTCATCACTCGCGGCATCCGCCGCGCAGCCTGCGGCGCCGAAAGAGCCGGAACCTCCTGCGATCCGCGAAGATATTCAGGGCAATGTCTATACGAACTATACACACGGCTTCAAGATGTACAAGGCGCCGAGCTGGGAGTTGAACGAAGAGGCGCGGAAGGCGCTGCCGGACGCGATTGTAGCTTTGGGCACGAGCAACCAGTCGACGCTGCTGGTGATCGGGCAAGAACAGACGAAAGTGGCGCTGGACCCAGCGGCAGCTACCATTGAAAAGCGGCTAAGCGAAATCTACGAGAACTACCGGAGAATTTCGCAGCGGAAGACGGTGGTCGGCGGATTGCCGGCCGTCGAGTATCACTACCGCGGGATGGCGGACGGGCACGATTGGTCCGGAACCCTAGTGGTGATATCTCGAGGGACCGATGTTTTTACCGTGCTCGGCATGACCTACGCCGACAACGACCTCATTCAAATCCAGGAAAACGTGATCAACAGATCGATTGCGAGTCTGGAATTCAACGTACATTGAGGAAAGTGAGTAGTGGGCAGTGGCCTATTGATGCGGGCTTAGCTCGCGGCCACAGTAACTCTGGATCTAGTCAACCGCACTCCCCGCTGTACCTCCCCCCCCTCCTTTTTTGTAAGTGTTGCATCTTAAAGACTTAACTATTTTCTAAGCCCTTCAAAATCAACAGTTGCAGGCATTGGCCTACGTGTTGATTCTAAATGGCTTGGAGTTGCAGCAAAATAAGGCAAAATCGAGCATTTGCTGAGTCTTGAACTCGAACAAAAGATGACCCCCGCGTGCCTGGGGGGCCTCCTAAAAGAAAAAACGGCAGCCGAGGCTGCCGTCGAACGGAATTTCTCCCAACCCAATAATACTTCCATGAGCGATTCTGTCAAGAGAAAATTGGGATGCAGGCATGGCCATTTGTGAGGCGGCTGACTGTGGCCGTTGTCCGCATTCCTTGCGCGATTTCAGGTACGTAGTTAGCGCAGGAGGGCTTCGAATCCGGCCTGGATAAAGTGGCGATCGTGAGTCAAGGCAGCAGAGATGCGTTCGGTTTCCATGATTTGGAAACTGGCGCAGTCCGTGAGGCTCCAATTTTTGTCCGCGCTTTGTTTGTAGCGTTCAAGCGCCTTTGTAAATTGCGCAGAGGTCTGTGGAGACACGATTACAGAATTGCCTTTGCGAGCGTCTTCAACCGCGCGAACTACGATTGACCGCATCCTTGGGCTGCCGTTACTGAAGGTGTTTAAGAGTTCGGTGAGGACCATTTCGCTTGTCACCAACCTCATCGTAGAGATGTCGTGCGACATTGCGGCGACTTTTGCGTGCAAGTGGTCCGGCGGGTATAAAAGGGCGATCCAATAGCTAGTATCCGCGAAAACCGCTTTCATTCCTCTTCCTTCTTCGTCCCGTAGAGATAGTGGTCAACATTCTTCGACAGGTCGGAAGGGAGTCGCTTCCACTCATCTTCAGGAACATCTTTTACAGCTTCGGCGATCCTATCGAGGAAGGAGCGAAGATCTGTTGGGGCGTCGATGGACGCCTCGGGTGGCGTAGGCTGATCTGGCTGTCTGGGCTCGGCGGCGTAGTGGGTTTCGAAGCCCAAGTTCTCGAGGATCGCAATCGCTTGATGAGAGTTCGTGGGATCGTTGGGAGGCACACCTGCAGCTTCGAGAACCAGCGGGCGCGCGGGGAGTTCGCGGTCATCAACGATGACGGTCCATTTGGGCATCTTCCTAAACCAGCGGAACCTATTCGCGGTTGCGAGTATCTGTGCTCTGGTCAACTCCCTCGGGCTAGGCACGGCATGGCTCCTGAAAAACTCACATCCCCAGTCACAATACATACTACACATATTATTATTCACGGTCAACTTCGTGGAGCCGGATTGCGATATAGACGGGAATCCGTCAAGCACTATGTGGGCAACGCCCCAAAGTAGCCATGGGGCGAATCAGAACCACAAGAACCTTAACAAGACGTGATTTCAATGAGTTGGGCTCAGCAAAAGGGCATTTGGATAAGTACGTACCGAGCAAGAGCGGGCACGGCGTGCCGTGCCCCTACGAGGCAAATCGCGGGGGACCGTGTGTGTTTAGTCGGAGGCGGCTGTGGTGGAGTCGGGGAATTTTTTGTGTTCGCGGATTACGGCGATTAGGGCTTGGGCGGCGCGAGGGAGGCTGCGATCGCGGCGGTAGACGAGGCCTAGTTCGCGCCAGAGGTCGACGCCTTCTACGTTGAGGAGCTTTACTTCTCCGGCTTTGACCTGGTCGCGGGCAAAGCTTTCGCTGATGAAGGAGACGCCGGCGTCGGCGGCGACGAAACGCTTGATCATGCCGATGCTGGGGAGCTCCATGGCGACGCGGAGGCGAGCGCGATAGGGGCGAAAGAGTTTGTCGAGGACCTGGCGGGTGAAGCCGGTGCGAGGGAAAATCAGCGGCTGACCGGCGACTTCCTCGAGGGTGATCTTGGAGCGGTGCGCAAGCGGGTTGCGGCTGCTGACCATGAAGCGCAAGCGGTCGCGGGAAATGTGGTGGACTTTGAGAGTGGGCGATTTGATGGGAAGTGTCACGATGCCGACGTCGACGGAGCCGTCTTCGACGCGCTGCAAAATCTTGTGGCTGAAATTGCGATAGATGCTGATGTGGACTTGGGGATAGCGGCGCTGAAATTCCGCGAAAATGTCTGGAAGAAGATAGAGGCAGGTGGCTTCGTTGGCGCCAAAAACCAGGGGGCCTTGCACGACGTCCCCGCGATCGGCGACGACTTGAATGGATTCGTCGCGGAGGCGAAGAAGACGTTCGGCGTATTCGAAGAGGACCTCGCCTGCGGGAGTCAACTCGACGGATTTGGCGGAGCGGTCGAGGAGACGAGCGCGATAAGCTTGTTCTAGCTGGCGGATCTGCGCGCTTACGGCGGATTGTGAGCGAAAAACTTTTTGCCCGGCGCGCGAGAAACTTTTTAGCTTGGCTACGTAGACGAAAGTGGCAAGTTGATCGAAGTCCATGGGCTGGTAGCTCGGCAAAGATTATAGCGGAATGCCTCCGCTAAGTGAGCGCAGATTCTTGCTCCTTTCGAGCAGGCAGAGTCGCCGGCGAAAACGCCGCGCTTTGCGGCGGACTGAAAATCACTTCGGTGCGCCTCAAGCGGGCGAGCAGCGGCTCCCAAGTAGCTTCGAGAGTGCCCTGGAAATGAACGGGCTGCACCCGCAGGAAAGGAAGAACGCCGCGGCGCGAAAGCAAGCGCGAGGCGCGGGGGCTGGACGTGAAACGCAGGTGTTCTTCCAGGACGGTGCGCAGCCAGACTTCTTCTTGAGCGTCGATCTCCGAGAGGGCTACGAAATCGCGGTGAATAACTTCGTCGGCTTCGCCGCGAAGAACGTAGGAGAGGCCGCCGGTCATGCCGGAACCGAAATTCAGGCCGAGGGGACCGAGGACGAGGACGACGCCGCCGGTCATGTATTCGCAGCCGTGCTGGCCGACGCCTTCTACGACCGCGAGAGCGCCACTGTTGCGAACTGCGAAGCGCTCACCGGCGCGGCCGGCTACGAAGAGCTGGCCTGAGGTGGCGCCGTAGAGAACGGTGTTGCCCGCGAGGACGTCGCCGCGGCGGGAGGCCGCGGAGCTGGCGGCAATCGAGATAGTTCCACCGGAGAGGCCTTTTCCAACGTAATCATTGGCTTCGCCGGAAAGCATCAGAGTGATTCCATCTGCGAGGAATGCGCCAAAGCTTTGTCCCGCGCAGCCGTGGAATTCCTTAATTAATTCCTGGGCAATCGGGCGGTGCTGGCTGCCAGGACGACGGCGGCGCATCAGTTCGCCGCTCATTCCGGCGCCGACGCTGCGGTCGGAATTTTGGATGGCCTCGGATTCAGTTTGGAGCTCGAAGGCGGCGCTGAAGTGCAGGGCATCCTCGCGCGCTGCGGCGTGCAGCACGGGGGATTGATGAGGAGCGACGCGGCCGGATTCAGACATGGGAACGATCAGCAGCGGATCCATACCGGAACGGGCGCTGAGCCGGTCGTACCAGCCGGTGAGATCGCTGAGAGAGCGGGCGCCGAGTTGCGCGAGGCGATTGCGGACTTCTTCGGCGAGAGAACGGAAATAAGCGACCACCATTTCCGGCTTTCCATTGAAGCGCGTGCGGAGTTTTTCGTCTTGCGTGGCGATGCCGACGGGGCAAGTGTTGAGATGGCATTGGCGCGCCATGACGCAGCCGATGGCGAGGAGCGAGGCGGTGCCGAAACCGAATTCGTCGGCGCCAAAGAGCGCACCGACGATAATGTCGCGGGAAAATTTCAGACCGCCGTCTACGCGGAGAGAGACGCGCGAGCGGAGTCCGGCGCGGACAAGAGTGTCGTGCGTTTCGCGGAGGCCGATTTCCCACGGCAAGCCTGTGTTTTTGATGGAAGTAAGCGGCGAAGAGCCAGTCCCGCCGTTGTGGCCGCTGATGGTGATGACGTCGGCGCCTGCTTTGGCGACGCCTGCGGCGATGATGCCTACGCCAGCGCCGCTTACGAGCTTGACGCCTATGCGGGCGCTGGGATTGACAGCGCGCAGGTCGTGGATGAGCTGGGCGAGGTCTTCGATGCTGTAAATATCGTGGTGCGGGGGCGGTGAGATTAGCGGCGTTCCGGGAGTTGCGTGGCGGATGCGCGCGATGTATTCGGTGACTTTGCGGGCGGGGAGTTGGCCGCCTTCGCCTGGCTTGGAGCCTTGGGCCATTTTGATTTCGAGCTCTTCAGCGTGGACGAGATAGTCCGTGGTGACACCGAAGCGGCCAGAGGCGACTTGTTTAATTTTGTTGGCGGCAGCGGGCTCGAAGCGATAGGTGTTGGGATCTTCGCCGCCTTCGCCGGTGTTGCTGCGTCCGCCGATGAGATTCATGGCGAGCGCTAGCGTGCGGTGCGCTTCGGGGCTCAGCGACCCGAGAGACATTGCTTGCGTGCTGAAACGGCGGAGAATCGTGTTGGTGGGTTCGACTTCTTCGACCGGAATTGGCGTGCCGGGAACGGTTTCGAGCAAATCGCGGAGAAAGACGGTGCCCTGGTGCTCGGACAATTCCTCGAAGGCGGCGAATTTTCCGGCTTCGGGGGCGCGGACGTGGGCGTGCATTCGGCGAACGACTTCGGGTGATGTCGCGTGAAGCTCGGCGCCTTTGCGGAAGCGGTAGAGACCAGCATCGCCGAGTTCGGCGGATTCGGCGGAGAACGCCGTGGTATGCATGCGGATGTAATCTGCGAAAAGATCGTCGAGAGTTTTTGAGCCGGGGTAGTCGGCTGCGTCTTCGAAAAATTCGGCGCAGAGATCTTCGGAGAGGCCGACGATTTCGAAGAGATGGCTGTTGCGGTAGCTCGCGAGAGTGGAGACGCCCATGCGCGCGAGAACTTTTCTAAGGCCAGCGGTGATCGCGACGCGCATGCGGTCGGCGCCGCCTGGCTCGAGCGCTTCGGCAAATTCGTCGGCCAGATAGGGAACGACGGCGCTGGCGCCAGCCGCGACAAGGAGCGCGACGTGATGCGTGTCGAAGACTTGCGCGGATTCGACGATGAGCGGCAAGTCCCAGAGGCCTTCGCGAACCATCGCTTTCCAGACCGCGGCGGTAGCCAGCAGCGCGGGAAGAGCGGCGTTTTCCGCGTTGAGGCCGCGATCGGAAAGGAGGAGGAGGCCCGGGCGTCCACTGCTACTCAGAGGGGTAGATGATAGCTGAGCAATTCTGCAGCGCGCGCCCGGGACTCCCAGGGCAGAAGAGAAAGTCATGTCGATGCGATGCACGGGGCCGAAAAATTCGGAGAGTTCGGCGAGCTGTCCGGCGTTGAGCAGAGGACCGGGGAGCGTGACGCCATCTTTGAGATGGACGTCGAGAGACATGACATGCGTTTCGCGCAGCGGGTCGATGGGAGGATTGGTGACTTGCGCGAACCGCTGCTTGCAGTAGTCCCAGAGCGTGCGAGAGAGGGTGGAGAGAAAAGCGGGCGGGGCGTCGTCGCCCATGCTCCAGTCGGCTTCTTTGCCGTGGATGAGCGCGGAGAATAGCGTCCTGAATTGGTCTTCGGTCCAGCCGGCAGCGGCGGCAATGCGCTTGGGTTCGGGTGTGGTTGCGCCGGGGGTCGCCGCGGAAAAGGCGAGGTGCCGCGGAGGCGGCATGGCGTTGCGCGCTTGATGCATCGCGAGGCGCTTCAGGATTTCGCGCCAGCGGAGAAAGAGGCCGGTGGCGGGGTTGGCGAGAATCATTTCGCCGGGGCCGAGGCGCTGGCGTTCGGCGATGCGGGACTCTTCGAGATCGATCAAGCCGGTTTCGGAGCCGGCGATTAGGAGGCCGTCGTGCGTAAGTGTGTAGCGCAGGGGTCGAAGGCCGTTGCGATCGAGCTTTGCGCCGACGAATTGACCCTCGGAGAAAATCAGGGCAGCTGGGCCATCCCAGGGCTCGCTTTGCTGCGAAAGCGAAGTGAGGGCGGCGCGGATGTCTCTGGACAGAAGAGGATCGTTTTCAAACGCCGGAGGAACCATGGTGAGCATGGCTTCGTCCGGGCCGAAGCCTTCGAGGAGTTTCAGCTCGAACGCGTTATCGAAGCTGGCGGAGTCGCTGACCCTTTTCTCGAGCGGGGTGAACCAAGAGCCGACCGTGAGGCGGGCGCGGAGTTCGCGCTGTTTGGCGCGGAGCCAGCGGCGGTTCGAGACGATGGTGTTGATCTCGCCGTTGTGGGCGACATAACGGAAAGGCTGCGCGAGATCCCAGGACGGCTGCGTGTTGGTCGAGTAGCGCTGATGGAAGATCGCGAATGTGGTGGCGAAGGCGGCGTCGCGGAGATCTTCGTAGAATTGCGGGAATTGCCAGGGCGTGAGGAGGCCCTTGTAGACGACCGTTTGCGAGGAGAGCGAACAGAGAT